>OHZJ01000028.1_pt1 | contig 101254 bp, 127 predicted proteins | sample 1580411 | NCBI WGS metagenome assembly OHZJ01 (sample SAMEA3882519, study PRJEB24775) | human gut metagenome | biome: human-associated habitat; feature: intestine environment; material: feces | place: Netherlands | collected 2009/2010 | reverse complement strand
TTTAGTTGGAGGATTATTTGATACATCGCTAAAAGCTTTTCGAAAACCACTAGCATAGCTAGTGGTTTTCGAAAGACAACAAAAAAGCAACAGTCTCGAGCACTGTTGCTTTCATGAATGTCTTAAGCTGCAAGAACTTTACGTCCTTTACGACGACGAGCTGCAAGAACGCGACGTCCGTTTTTAGTTGACATACGGTGACGGAATCCGTGTTTACGTTGACGACGGATTTTACTTGGTTGATAAGTACGTTTCACGTTGAATACCTCCTAATAGATTTTCGTATTCGTTTAGCCGGCTATTTTTGATCAGTTACTAAACATACCATATTATTTTATAGTAATAGCATGCTCTTGTCAAGAAATACTTAGAGATTATTTTCACCATAGCTTGAAGTACTAGAAAATTCATTAGTAAAAAGAACAGACCGATAACCGTAATAGAATGGTTTTAAAAATCTAGTATATATCACCCCCTTAACTCCTCACACTATCAATATTTAGTTATAAGGATTTAACTATTTTTGCAATATTTTTGAGCTTTATTTTTTGCTTTTGCTCACTCATATATTCAACACGTGCAAGCTAAGTGACTTTGAATAGTTTAATGCCACAAGTTTTTAGGATTTAATATTTTAAAACTTTGGTGTAGTCTTGCGCAAAAGGAAAAAATCTTGGGTGTATTATGTCTAGTAATAATCCATACCGTATCACCAAGTCTACAAGTCTCTATAGACTTTCATATTTATATCATGAGCTATGTCTCTTCTCCTATATGTGGCATCGAATTGTAAAACAGGATCAAACTTCTCTTTGTACAAATCAAAGATTCTAATGCCTTGTAGAGGGTGATAAATTCTTTTTTTCAGTCTCTAGTATAGAGAGATTGTAGCTATTGTTGTTTGGATATGCGTAGATAATCGAGACCTCCATTATTTAGCTCCTTCCATATAGATAGTTGTTCGATTCCTTTTGCTCTTATCTCTCCCGCTTCCAGTTGTAATTAACTTTTCCTTTAGTTTGGTAGTATTACGTTTCATTTTGACCCTGTTTTCACTTTGTTAGACAGCGACTACTTTTCATTGTCAAAAAAACTAGCCTTAAAATAAGACTAGTTTTTGCAAGCAATAAACTCTATTCTAATTATACTTTTGTCACCACAACATAACGATTAGGATCATCACCTTTTGAGTGACTTTCTACACCTTCAATTTGAGAGAGATACTTATGAATGATTTTACGTTCGCTGTTGGTCATTGGATCCATCACATACTCTCTCCCTGTTTCTTTTACTTTGGCTGCTATTTTTTCTGCTAAATCAATCAGAGTCTCTGTACGTTGCTCCAAATAATCACGAACATTAAGAACAACACTAGAGCGTTTAGAATGACGGTCGTGCACATAATTTTGTGCTAAAAGTTGTAAAGACTTAAGAACCCTACCGTGATAGCCAATAACACGTCCTGGCTGGTCTGTCTCAATCTGTATAATGATATTACGACGATTGTGACTAACCTCCAGACTAGCATCAACATCCATTTCATAGATGATTTTTTCAAGGTAAGATAAAACGTCATCTGCCGCTGATTGAACTTCTTCAAAATTGCTTTCAGAAGATTCAACTGAACTAAACTCAGATGCCACAAAAGAGCTGAAATCATCTTCTGATTCTGAAGTTTCTACATTCTGAAGTTGAGCAACAGGTTCTAGTTTGGGCGCAAGAGAAGTAACCTTAGGTTCTGTAGCATCCTCTTCTGATGACTCGTGCTTAACAGATAAGGGAATGATTGTCGCCTTTGGCTGCTCCTGTATTTTACCAGGCACCTCTTCCCCAAAGGTCTCAGTAGCCACTGGTTGCTTTAAGATTTCCTGTGCCTCTCCCTTATTATCTGAAACCGTAATAAGCTTTGTCACTTTCTTGAAAGCAGTAGTTTCTTCTTTGGAACTTGTAACAAAATCATCCGTCTGCTTTACAGCATCAGGAGCCACTTTAATAACATCGCGATCAGCTTTGTGAGCTATTTCTTCAATAATTGGTTCAACGCTAACTTGGGCAGGTTTCTTTCCGAACCCTAAAAAACCTTTCTTCTCACGAGAAATCACCTTAATATGAGCCTTCATACGCGGTAGATTAAGGTCTCTCAAACCTTTCTCGATAGCTTGTTCAACTGTTCGTCCAGAATAGACTACCATAAAAAGCCTCCTTATTTACGTTTATTCGCCTTTTTCTTGGCACGACGAATCTTAGCTTTACGTTCTTTTTCTTCTGCTTCCAAACGGTTACGCTCAGCAATGATTTTAAATGGGTTATTAAAAACTAAAATTTGAACGACTTGGAAAGCATTTGAAACTGTCCAATAAAGTGCTACCCCTGAAGAAATCTGTGTCCCAAACCAAAAAATAAAGATTGGAAGCATGATATTCATGACAATAAGCATAGCACTACGATCTTTAGCAACCTTATTCGTCAACCAAGTTGAAAGGAAAGTAAAAGCTGCCGCCAGAATCGGAAGAATGAAGTACGGATCTTTTTGACCAAGATCAACCCACAAGAAGGATCCTTCTCGCAACTCTGGCACACGTGTAAGAGCTCCATAAAGAGCCATCAAAATAGGAAACTGAATTATGAGAGGAAGGAAACTTGCGTAAGGATTTACACCATGCTCTTTATAAAGTTCTTGTTGTGCATAAGCCAGGGCCTCACGATTCTCTCGGCCAGGATACTCACTCTGTAAGCGACGCAACTCTGGCTGAAGCTCTTGCAATTCACGACTTGACTTAATTTGGCGGTTATACAAAGGAATCATGACCGCACGAATCAAAATCGTAAAAATGATAATACCTAATCCAATGGATCCTCCAAATGAGAGTCCTTGAATAGCCTTACCAAAGGTTAAAATGAGACGTTCCCAAACGCCACTAGATTGACTTGTAACGTCACCATGTCCACAAGCCGACAAAAGCAAGAGAGCTCCTGTCCCTAAAATAGATAAACTAAGTTTTTTCTTCACTAAAAACTCCTTTAAAATAGACCAGAGAACTAGTTTTCTTCGTCCATTAAGATGATTCCTAAGACCATGAACAATCTTAGTCATTCCTATAATGTAACGAAGCAAGGCAATTGTCTAGTCTTTATACAACTTTGCTATTTTTAAGACATGAACGAGATTGCTATAAATGTCTTGGTAACTTAAGTCCTCAACACCTTTACGAGCAATAACGACAAAATCTTGATGTTCCAACTGAGATGACATGTCCATCAGTGCATGTCGTAGACGACGTTTTACCCGATTCCGAGTAACCGCATTACCAAGATGCTTACTAACTGATAAACCTACTCTAAAATGAGGTAGATTACGATCCAGACAGTAGACTACAAATTTTCGATTAGCAACACTGTGTCCTGCATCAAATAATGCTTTAAAGTCTTTCTCTTTCTTAACGCGATAAGATTTTTTCAAAATGTGACTCCAAACTCAAAATTAGTACTATTATATCATAAATAGCAAAAAAGCCCAAAACCTTATGGTTAGGGGCTTAGAGACTTACTTGTTGAGACTTTGCTGAGCTTCTTTGATTTGCCATTTAACTTGATCAAAACCTGTCCCACCAAGAGAATGACGACGCTCAACAGCAGTGTGAGACTTTAATGTTTCATAGATATCCTCTTCAATCAAATCTGAAACTTCTTGATAACGTTCAAGAGGAACATCTTGAAGGTAATAACCTGCTTTAGTACACTCGAGGACAAGCTTCCCTACAATTTCATGAGCTTCACGGAATGGAAGTCCTTTAGTTGCAAGGTAATCCGCCAATTCCGTAGCATTTGAGAAATCTTTTTCTGTCGACTCTGCCATATGCTTGTCGTTAACAGTCATAGTATTGAGCATACCTGCAAGGATGTCAATAGCGACAGTAATCGTTTCTACCGTATCAAACATACCTTCTTTATCTTCTTGTAGATCCTTATTATAAGCCAAAGGTAGTGATTTCATCACGGTCAATAGTCCAATTAGATTACCATAAACACGACCTGATTTCCCACGAATAAGTTCCGCCATATCTGGATTTTTCTTTTGAGGCATAATGGAAGATCCTGTTGAAAAAGTATCCGAAAGAGTTACAAACTTAAACTCGTTAGAGCACCAGTTAATGATTTCTTCACAAATACGTGTCATATGCATCATAAGGATACTTGAATTTGACAAGAATTCGAGAATAAAGTCACGATCGGAAACAGCATCTAGAGAATTACTATATGGTTTTGCAAAGCCCATTAAATCAGATGTCATATTACGATCAATTGGGAAAGTTGTCCCTGCTAAAGCGGCAGCACCAAGTGGGGAAATATCGGTATGCTTGATATTAAATTCAAAACGTTCAGAATCACGTGTGAACATATTGTAGTAAGCCATCAAGTGGTGACCAAAAGAAATCGGCTGAGCATGCTGTAAGTGGGTGTACCCTGGCATAATTGTGTAAGTATGTTTATCTGCTAGACTGACCAAGGTATTACGTAAGTTATCAATTTTCTCAATAACTTCCACGAGTTTGGCTTTCAGATACAAGTGCATATCTGTCGCTACTTGGTCGTTACGTGAACGCGCTGTATGAAGCTTTCCTGCCACAGGTCCAATTTTAGCCGTTAGAAGACTTTCTATATTCATATGAATATCTTCGTTGGAAACATCGAATTCTAGCTTACCAGCCTTATATTCCTCCAGAAGCTCTTCCAAGCCCTGTTTAATTTGCAAAGCCTCCTCTTGAGCAATAATTCCTGTCTCACCCAACATGGTTACATGGGCAATAGAGCCTTTCAGATCAAACTCAGCCATCTTTTGGTCAAAGGAGATTGAAGCACCAAATTCTTCTACCCATTTTTCAAGACTAGCTTCGAACCGACCGCCCCATAGTTTATGATTTTCTGCCATAGTTTTTATGTTGAAGATTTTCCTAAACGATAAGATAACCTTCCGTCCTTTCTTAATACTTATAACAAGTAATGACCTCTTAGGCCACAATATTTTAAATGAAAAAAGCTAGATATTTTTTGTCTAGCTTAGTTTGTCTCTCTGGACACTTGTTTTCCTAAAAACCGATCTCAGTCGTAGTTTATTTAGGATCGTGACGCCTCGCAGAACGTCTTCACGAGAATAATATAAGTTATAAGAAAAGAGTATCAGATGCGGCTCCCTGTCCACTTTTATCTGATATTAAGAAGTTTCTTCTCATATCCTGCTTTTCTTATGAAATCTGTTATTATTTGTCAAATGGATGGTTAACTTGAGAATTTACCTGTGTTGGAAGTCCCCAAAGCTTGATAAATCCAATCGCAGCATCTTGATCAAAGCTGTCGGCTGATGTGTAAGTAGCCAAGTTTTCATCATACAATGAATTAGCTGATTGACGTGCGACTACTTGTGCATGCCCTTTGTAAAGTTTTACTTTAGCGATACCATTAACTACTTTTTGTGTTTCCTTGATATAAGCAATGATAGCTTCTGTTGCCGGACTAAACCACAAAGCGTTATAGATGAGATTTGACAATTCATTTTCAAGAATTGGTTTAAAGTGAGATACTTCACGAACCAAAGTTAAATCTTCAATTTCTTTATGAGCTGTCAAAAGTGCAATAGCTCCTGGGCATTCATAAATTTCACGTGACTTGATACCCACAAGACGATTCTCAACGTGGTCAATACGTCCAACGCCATGCTTACCAGCGATAACATTCATTTCTTGGATAAGGTCAGCCAATTTCATTTCTTTACCATTAAGAGCAACTGGTTTCCCTTCCTTAAAAGTTACATCTACATACTCAGCTTCATCGGGTGCAGACTCTGGTGAGTTAGTAATTCCAAAAGCTTCTTCCGGAGCTTGGTTCCAAGGATTTTCAAGAACACCACACTCATTGGCACGTCCCCAAAGGTTTTGGTCGACTGAGTAAGGATTATCAAGGTCTGCCGGAACTGGAACACCATTAGCCTTAGCATACTCAATTTCTTCCTCACGAGACCATTTCCATTCACGTACTGGCGCCACTACTTTAAGACTTGGATCTAGGGCAGCGATGGCAACTTCAAAACGAACTTGGTCATTACCTTTACCAGTACAACCGTGAGCGATGGTTGTTGCACCTGTTTTATGAGCAATTTCAACTAATTTTTTAGCAATAATTGGACGGCTAAGGGCTGAAACTAAAGGATATTTTTGCTCGTAATAGGCGTGAGCTTGAAGTGCTGGAAGCACATAATCTTCAGCAAACTCATCTTTGACATCAAGAACATAAGACTCAACAGCTCCAACAGTCAAAGCTTTGTCATGTATAAACTCTAAATCTTTACCTTCACCCACATCCATACAAACAGCAATAACATCGTAATCTTTTTTAAGCCATGTAATAGCGACTGAGGTATCAAGACCTCCTGAATAGGCAAGAATAACTTTCTCTTTTGACATATTATTTTCTCTTTTCTTATATTTTCTTAGGGTTGCTATCTCTATCAACCTTACGAGATAAATTATATTGAATATTTATTCATATGTCAACTATTTTTTTGATATTTTTTTATATTTATTTTTATTTTTATATTTTTAGTCAAAAAGTGTTTTATTTTTTTGGTTTTTATTCAATTTTATGCAATATCAGATTGAAAATAAATAACAGCCTTGAAACTGTTTAAATAGAATTAAAAATGTTTTTAACTATTTTTCTTATAAAATGCCAAAAGGCCTGTACAAAGTACTGACCTTTTGAACAACAGCATCCTCGGTAGAGAACAGAGCAACAATTTTAGATAGAATGAATGTCGTTTTTTATCCTGAACTGTAATTTCTTAGTCTATTTTTATAAATTGCTAAATTTGATCACTAAAAGCCATCCCGTAATGCCTCCTAAAAATAAGCAAGGGACTCCCGCTTTTCCTTTCAAAAATCAACCTACTTTGTTGTAAGATAAATATATAATTTAGCGTCGTTCCTATTAGAAAAAACTAAAAATATAAATCTATTTTTTTCCTAGTTAAGAACCATCAATTATTCAACTGATAGTCAGACCATGTCACATATGAATTTGTTTACGTAACATAAAAAAGAGCCTAGATACCCCAAGCTCTTTAACTGACTTATAACCTCAATTATGGATACATGTCAATGACGTAGTAGAAATACCAACCAAATCTTCACTTCTCTCAACTTTTTATTACAAATCTATTATAAAACTAATTTAAAGTTTTTAAAATGATAATATGACTACGTTATATCATCATTGTATTACAAAAACACTCTTAACTAAAATCATATGATGGCTGACATATTGCTTATGTACATTCGAAAACCCAACAAATGTTGGGTTCGTTTTTTTATAGTGTTGCGAGAACTTGATCAATATGTTTAATAGATTTTTCACGACCAAGTAAAAAGATAGTCTCTGGTAATTCTGGGCCGTGCATCTCTCCTGAAACAGCTATACGAATTGGCATGAAGAGGTTTTTCCCTTTAATTCCTGTTTCTTTTTGAACAGCCTTAATTTGTGAGAAAATATTTTCTGTAACAAACTCATCATCTGACATAGCTTCAAGTTTAGCTTTAAAGGCCTCAAGTACTGTTGGTACTGTTTCACCAGCCATAACTTCTTTTTCAGCCGCTGTCAATTCTGGGAAATCTTCGAAAAAGAGGTCTGTAAGAGGTACAATTTCTTCCGCAGCTGTCATCTGTGGTTTATAGAGTTCAACTAATTTTTCAGCTTTATCTGTCAAACGACCAGCTTCTTCCAAGAAGGGTTTGCAAAGAGCAAAGACCTTATCGAAATCAGCATGCTTGATGTAGTCATTACTCATCCAATCCAGTTTCTTCTGGTCAAAGGCCGCTGGAGACTTACTTAGACGGTTTTCATCAAAGAGTTTGATAAGTTCTTCGCGAGAGAAGATTTCGTCCTCACCACCAGGGTTCCAACCTAGAAGAGCAATAAAGTTGAAGACTGCTTCTGGCAGGTAACCTTTTTTACGGTAATCTTCGATAAATTGAAGGGTATTAGTATCACGTTTAGACAACTTCTTACCAGTTTCAGAATTGGTGATAAGGGTCATGTGCCCAAACTCAGGCGCTTCCCAACCAAGAGCCTCATAAACCATAAGCTGTTTTGGCGTATTGGCAATGTGGTCATCTCCACGGATCACGTGTGAAATTTGCATATCGTGGTCATCAACAACAACCGCAAAGTTGTAAGTTGGATAACCATCCCTCTTCTGGATAACCCAATCACCACCGATATTGCCACCTTCAAATTCGATATCTCCTTTAACGATATCATGCCATTTATAGATTCCTGACTCATTAACAGCCAAACGAACTGTAGGAATAATGCCAGCGGCTTCACGTTCTGCGATGTAGGCGGCTTTTTCTTCTTCAGTCATACCAAGGAACTCGTTAATATAACGAGGTGTTTCACCTGCTGCTTCTTGACGTTCACGTTCTGCAGCCAACTCTTCTTCAGTTACATATGACTTGTAAGCCTTACCTTCTGCCAAAAGTTGATCAATATATTTTTGGTAAAGTGGCAAACGCTCTGATTGACGGTAATTTTCATGTGTTTCAGGACTTTCATCCCAGTCAATTCCCAACCAACGCAAGTTATCAAGCTGTGAACGCTCACCATCTTCAACGTGACGCTTACGGTCAGTATCTTCAATACGAATAATGAAAGTACCGCCATGATGACGTGCATAGAGGTAGTTAAACAATGCCGTACGGGCATTACCAATGTGTAGCAGCCCTGTTGGACTTGGTGCGTAACGAACGCGGATATCTTTAGCCAAGATAAATCTCCTTTTTATGTTTCATTCTTCAGTCTTTGGATACCTGGTTAGCTTGAAGGCTCTCCCCAAGCTTAAGCATAAGCTTATAAGTATCAATCCTTTTTATTATAACACAATCTAAAGGTTGTTCGAGGAATTTTATCAAAAAAACGACCACCTAAAGGTAGACGTTTTCGATAGTTTACTTAACGTGTTTTGCAAGATCTTTTTGAGCTTTGTCATTAGATTTTGCTTTTTCTTTAAGCCAATCTTTATAAGCTGAATCATACTGTTTCTTAGTTACAATATCATCTTGAGATTTAATATACTTGAAGTAGTAGGTCGAACCTTTATCACCAGCTTAAGCGTAAGCTCCTGAGAATGGCTGTATGCGAGAAACTACCGTTGCTGCACCACTATAAGCGGTAGCTGGAAGATAGAGGGCACTATCTTTCAACCATGCTTGAGCTTTAGCATATTTTTCATAACGAACTTTTAAATCTGTGGTTTCCTTAGAAGCATCCTCAACTAATTGGTCATATTCTTTAAGACCTACTTTTTCCACAGCTTGACTATTTGGATTGTCGTAACCCATAAAGGACTTGGTGTTCTCGCTACTAGTCGTTTTCAAAACATCAAGATATGTGGATGGATCGAGGTAATTAGGCTCCCAAGCAACACCAACTGACAAGTCCCAATCCTCTGCTGCTGCATTCGAAGCATAGTAAGTAATATTGTAGAAATCGTTGGCTGACAATTGATGGATATCAATGACAACATTCTCTTTTCCAAGTGTAGCTTCAATAGACTGTTTGAGAGATTGCACTTGATTCACAAAAACTTACTTGTTTGGTTTACTGGAATGTCCAAATAAATCGGGAATTGAACTCCTTCTGCTTGAAGGGCTTCCTTAGCTTTCGCGAACTCAGCCTTAGCTTTTTCTGGATTGTAAAGACCATCTTGACTATCTGCAAGATTCACACCAGACCACTCATCACCATAAGCAGGAAGTTGATCCATTACCATTGTTCCGAAATCTTTACCATCTGCTTGAAAAAAGTCTGGTTTAACTGCTTGAAAAAAGTCTGGTTTAACAAAGATATTACGAACAGCTGTATTAGCACTTTCTTTACCATTCAACTGAGCTGCATAATTTGTACGATCAATGGCAAATCCTAATGATTGACGGAAATCCTTATTAAGAAGTACTGCTTTAGTTGATGATTTCTGTTGGTCATTTTCTTTAGAGGTATTATTGTAAGTTTGGCGATCAATATTAATACCAACCCCTTCTACTGATGCTGCTGGTTGAGTAGTATAGATATTATCTTTATACTTTTAAGAAACCTTAGAATAATTTGAGCTAGTAGGGAAGAGGCGAGCTAATGTATAGACACCGTCAGTGAACTTACGTTCCAAAGACTCTTGATCTGATCCATCATCATAACTTAATTTGATATTGTCAAAGTAGACATTATCCTTATCCCAATAATTTTCATTCTTGGTGAACTCAATAGATGATTTAGTTGTCAAAGCTTTAAGAAGGCATGGTCCGTTATAAAGAATAGACGTTGGATCCGTTGACTTACCAAAATCTTTTCCTTTAGATTTCAAAAACTCTGCGTTAACAGGCCAAGTGACAGAGTAAGTCAATTTTGAATTCCAGTAAGGTACTGGTTGGCTAAGTGTATATTGCAAGGTGTGATCATCAACCGCTTTGATACCTACAGCTGAAAAATTTTTGTTAGCTCCAGAGAGGTATTCATTTAGACCTTTAACTGAATTTTGTAGCAAATAGATAGCTTCAGATTTTGTATCTGCGGCAAGTTTAAGGCCTGTTACAAATTCCTTAGAAGTCACATCTGCATATTCTTCGCCGTTGAAGTGTACCATTTGAGCCCCTTACGAATCTTGTAAGTATATGTTAAGCCATCTTGAGAGACAGACCAATCTTTCAGCTACAGATGGTTTTAAATTACCGTATTGATCATTTTCAAACAAACCATCAACACCATTACTAACAGCTGTCGTCATGTTTTTCTTATTTGCAGCAAGATAGTCTAGGGTTGCAGGATCACCTCCGTAAACATAGTTATAAGTCTTTCCAGACATCTTACTTGATGATGAGCAAGCCGTTAAAAAACCTACAGACAACAGGCCTACGGATACCAGTAAAAACACCTTACTCTTTTTCTTTCATTGCCTCTTTAAAATGTAACGCAAAAAGTTTTAAATCAAAAATTATGTGTATACGCATAAAATATACCATAACCTCCAACAATCAACACTACCTTCTGAAGATTTTTTATTTTCTAATCAAGTATTCCTATCTAGCTCAATTAAAAAAAACCTATCCGAAGATAGGTTTTTACTACTCTTACAATGAGTTAGGATCAACTTTGATACCAGGACCTTGCGTAGTAGTGATTGAAAGGTTTGTGATGTAAATACCTTTCGCTGTAGCTGGTTTAGCTTTTTGAATAGCATCGTTAAATGCTTTGAAGTTTTCAACCAATTTTTCAGCTTCGAATGAAACTTTACCGATGATAGCTTGTACGTTACCTGCTTTATCAGCACGGTAAGTGATTTTACCACCTTTAGACTCTTCAACTGCTTTAGCAACGTCCATAGTTACCGTACCAGTTTTAGGGTTTGGCATCAAGTTACGTGGTCCAAGGACACGTCCAAGACGACCAACGATTGCCATCATGTCTGGCGTTGCAATAACAACGTCAAAGTCAAGCCATCCACCGTTGATTTTATCAACGAGTTCGTCTTCACCAACGAAGTCAGCACCTGCTGCTTTAGCTTCTTCAGCTTTAGCACCACGGGCAAATACAAGAACGCGTTGAGTTTTACCAGTACCGTTTGGCAATACCATTGCGCCACGGATTTGTTGGTCAGCTTTCTTAACATCGATGTTAAGGTTGTATGATACTTCAACAGTAGCATCGAATTTTGCGAAGTTAGTTTCTTGTGCAAGAGCTACAGCTTCTTCTACGCTGTAAGCTTTTGTGCTGTCGATTTTCTCAAGAGCAGCACGCATTTGTTTGCTTTTTTTAGCCATGTTAATTATTTCTCCTTGTGTATTGTGGTCATAACGACTTTCATCTTCCACGTCACTCAGCGAAGTGAGGCGACGTCTGTGGTTTTCTTGTAAACTGAATTAGTCAGTAACAGTGAATCCCATTGAACGTGCAGTACCTTCGATCATACGCATAGCTGATTCGATGTTTGCAGCGTTCAAGTCAGGCATTTTAGTTTCAGCAATTTCTCGTACTTGCGCACGAGTTACTGAAGCAACTTTAACTGAGTTTGGAGTACCTGAGCCTTTTTCAACACCTGCAGCTTTTTTCAAAAGAACAGCAGCTGGTGGTGTTTTAGTGATGAAATCGAATGATTTATCTTCATACACAGAGATAACAACTGGGATAATCATACCAGCTTGATCAGCTGTACGAGCGTTAAACTCTTTAGTGAATCCCATGATGTTGATTCCGGCTTGACCAAGAGCTGGTCCAACTGGTGGAGCTGGAGTCGCTTTACCAGCAGGAATCTGAAGTTTTACGATGTTTTCGACTTTTTTAGCCATTTTGTAATTTCCTCCTATTGTGGTTTTGGCGGTAAGTAAGTTTTGTTACCTCCCACAAGTATGTTTTTACATACCTTATCTATTATACAAAAATTCTTTTTAGATGCAAGAAATTCTTATTAAGTTTAGGAAAAAATTTACATTAAGACTTTTTCGCGGTAAAATAGACCTATGGTTCTATATAAATTCTTTGCTATAGCATTTTTGATTTTAACACCTATCTTTGCTTTTATTATCCACCGCTTCTTCAGTTTAAAATATCTCGGTCTTAATTTCGCTGATTTAACCTTTCCACTTTATTTTATTGAAGTCATTGCTATATCAGCTCGTTTTTTTACCCATAGTTTTCTGCCATACATCACCATCTTATTATCACTGGCAGCTATTATTATCACGATTCAGATGCTGAGAAAAACACAATCCTTTAAATTTAAACGCTTCCTTAAGTTTTTCTGGCGCATCAGTTTCTTTATTACTAGTATTTTCTATTTAGGGACTGTAATTTTCATTTTTATCGTCTCTTAAAAACAAGAAAACTCAGCATATTTTAGTAAGCTGAGTTTTTTACATTGAATTATAAAAAAGCAGGTAATCATGCCTGCTAAATTTTTAGATATTAAGGGAAGACCTGAGTCATTCGTCCAGTATCTACATCGTAAACCGCACCAGAGATGATAACATCCTTAGGAATAAGTGGCGACTGACGAAGAATAGCCATATCTTCACGGACACTCTCTTCTACATCTGTAAATGGAAGAAAATCTTGATCAGATACGTCAACGCCAAGTTCTTTATTAAGATAGGCCGTAAACTCATCGTTCTTAAAGGTCTGAGCACCACAATCTGTATGGTGAAGAACTACGATTTCACGTGTCCCCATCTGTTGTTGGGAAATGACCAAAGAACGAATTACATCTTCCGTAACACGACCACCCGCATTACGCAAAATATGAGCGTCACCTAGTGCCAACCCTAAGGCCTGGGCAACGTGAAGGCGTGAATCCATACAAGTCACAATAGCCACCTTAGTCTTAGGTTTCAAGGGAAGATGGGCTATCCCGTGAAGATCAACATAGGCTTTGTTGGCATTGAGAAAGTTTTCAAAATAGGACATAATAACTCACTTTCTAACGGAGAACTAATTGACATTCAAATTATTTATAGTCTATCTTATCATCTTTTTCTTAACTTGTCAGCTATCAACTTCTTTAAGTAAAAAAGAGAGTCCTACCTATCGAGGTTACTCTCCTTTATTTCATGAACGTTTTGGTAAGCATCTATTAAGTAAGCCTGCGAAGGTTTGAAGGTTGAGACTTTGAACGTAGATTTCTCCTGTTCCCCTGAAGGTATTAACCACACCTTCACCTGTTCCGATAGACTGCCAGAAACCATTTTCCAAATGAATACTATAATCAATAGTCTGGCTCCAAGCAACAACATGGGCATTATCAATAGTCACTTCTTGATTGTTTAGCACAATTTTTTAATAGAACCGTAAGCATTGGCCAAAAGAGTCCCTTGACCTTGGGTCGTCATAACGAAGAATCCTCCCTGGCCACCAAAGAGAGCCTTACCGATCGATTGGGTTTCCATTGTATAGTAAGCCGTACCATCAAGTACTAAAAAGGCACCATCATTAAGTCGGTACTGCTTTTCATCAAGATACAGCGGAATCACCTGACCTGGTGAGTCGTGTGCCAATGCTAGGTAAGCATTATTAGACTGGGCAAATACCTAGGTAATAAAGGTACTTTCACCCGAAACCATTGACCGTCCAACTGCTTTTACAAAGCGTCCTACACCAGAGCCACTTGTATTTAATTTGGTGTTGAGAGTCACAAATTAGGTGTATGGTAGACCATACTGCCAAGTTGGATAAAAACCGTTTCACCTTGATTAAGAGTTAACTCTATCAGCTGGAATTGCATATTGCTGTCTGTGAAAAATTGCATAATAGATACCTCCCTATTCTTAAGAAAAGTATAGTATCGAACAGGTATTCTTGCAGCCGCTTTCAGATTCCAACTCTGAGCATATCTTTTAAGAAAAGACTTTTTTGAGTACTTCTCCTACCGTTGTGACCCCAATGACCTGGATACCTTCTGGAATCTTCATGCCATGAAGCGAATTTTTAGGAACATAAATCTTAGTAAAACCTAGTTTAGCGGCTTCATTGATACGCTGCTCAATACGAGTCACACGACGAATCTCTCCGGTCAAGCCAATCTCTCCTACGAAGGCTTCTTGTGGATTGGTTGGAAGCTCCTTGTAACTAGAAGCGATAGCAACGGCAACTGCAAGGTCAATAGCTGGCTCGTCCAACTTGACACCACCAGCTGATTTGAGATAGGCATCTTGATTTTGGAGAAGAAGGCCGCAACGTTTCTCTAAGACAGCCATGATAAGGCTGACACGGTTAAAGTCCAGTCCCGTCGTTGTCCGCTTTGCGTTACCAAAGACGGTCGGTGTCACCAAAGCTTGAACCTCAGCTAGGATAGGTCGACTCCCCTCCATTGTGACAACAATGGCAGAACCTGTGGCACCGTCTAGGCGTTCTTCTAAGAAAACTTGGCTAGGGTTTAGTACCTCGACCAGACCACCTGACTGCATTTCAAAAATACCAATCTCATTGGTTGAACCAAAACGGTTTTTAACTGCCCTCAGAATACGGAAGGTATGATGACGTTCCCCCTCAAAATAAAGCACAGTATCCACCATGTGCTCCAACATACGTGGTCCAGCCAGCTGTCCCTCCTTGGTCACATGCCCAACAATAAAAGTGGCAATGTTATTGGTTTTGGCAATCTGTATGAGTTCGGCAGTTACTTCACGAACCTGGGAAACAGAACCTTGAACGCCAGAGATCTCTGGGCTCATGATGGTCTGAATAGAATCAATAATGAGGAAATCGGGTTTGATACCCTCCACTTGACTACGGACTGCTTGCATATTGGTCTCAGCATACAGATAAAATTCGTTATCAATATCACCTAAACGTTCACTCCGCAATTTGATTTGCTCGGCCGATTCTTCCCCAGAAACATAGAGGACAGTTCCCTTGTTAGCCAGCTGTGTTGACACCTGTAAGAGGAGGGTCGATTTCCCTATTCCTGGATCTCCTCCAATAAGAACCAAACTCCCCGGAACCACACCGCCACCTAAAACACGGTTAAACTCGTCCATATCGGTTTTTATGCGGGCATAACTAATTGAAGAGACTTCTTTTAACTTAGTAGGTTTGGACTTTTCACCCGCCAAACTGACACGGGCATTTTTAACCTCCTGTACCTCAACCTCTTCCTCAAAAGAGGACCAAGAAGAACAATTGGGACAGCGCCCTAGATATTTGGGTGAATTGTAGCCACATTCTCTACAAACAAAAGTTGATTTTTTCTTAGCTATGATTCTAATCCTTTCCTTTCATGATAAACTCAGACATTGCCATCTACTCCTATAAGCTCTAGTTTTAGCACGATTTCTCTAGAAAAACTCTTTTAAATCCAGATTGGTTAAACAAGAAGCCCTACGCTGCTCAAAGATATGAGAAGATATAACCAGCAATCCGGCCGCAAATTTCTTCTATTTTCCAGTTGACCCGAACCCACCAGTTCGAACCCTATCTGCTTCGTCTCCATCAACAATCAAGAAGGGCATAAAGACACCTTGAACGATGCGCTCACCAACTTCAAGAGTCACAGGCTGGTCAGTAATATTTTTCATCTGGGCGAAGATATGTCCTTCATTTCCGGGATTTCCATAGTAATCGCCATCAATAACTCCAACTGAGTTGATTAAGACCAGACCTTTTTTACGAGGGTTAGAGGAACGGTCATAGAGATAGAGAACCTCACCAGGTTGCATGTAAGCCTTAACACCTGTTGGTACGAGAACAATTTCCCCAGGAGAAATCATAGTATTCTCCGCAACCTTTAAATCATAGCCAGCTGCATGGGCAGTCTCTCGCTTTGGAAGTAAGTCCTGATTGTTATAGGTTGATACAAGTTCAAATCCACGAATTTTAGTCATTATTTTTCCTTTCAATACATCAGTTAACTAATTCTTGTAAAATCATCTACACTGAATTAAGAAGAATATTTTCTAAATCTATCCTATTATAATCTATTCGGAATAAGATGACAAAAGTAATAGTCTAATCGTATTCTCATCAAACGAAAATTGACTTTTATCTAGGAAAACGCTAACATGATACTAGATATAATACTTTTAAGGAGAATTGTCATGAAATTCATCGGACTTGTTGGTACGAATTCAAAACGTTCAACTAATAGACAATTATTGCAATATATTCAGAAGCATTTTGCAGATAAGGCAGAAATTGAACTTGTAGAAATCAAAGATCTTCCTGTCTTTAACAAACCTGCTAATAAGTGATTGCCAGAAAGTGCACTAGAAATCGCTAAAAAAATCGATGAAGCTGATGGTGTCATCATTGGAACACCTGAGTATGATCACTCAATTCCGGCTGTTCTCATGAATGCTTTAGCTTGGCTCTCATACGGAGTTTTCCCTCTATTGAATAAGCCTGTTATGATTACAGGGGCATCTTATGGAACTCTAGGAGCTTCTCGTGCACAGCTACAACTTTGTCAAATTTTGAATGCTCCAGAAATCAAAGCTAATGTGCTCCCAGACGAATTCTTGATCTCACATTCCCTTCAAGCTTTTGATAGCAACGGCGATTTAGTTGACCTTGATGTCATCAAAAAATTAGATGCTATTTTCGATGACTTCCGTCTCTACGTCAAAATTACTGGTAAACTCTCACATGCTACAGAGTTACTACATAAAGAAGCTGAAGACTTCGACTGGGAAAGCCTATAAGACAGGAGAATATAAACTATGAAATTTGTTGGAATCGTTGGAGCAAATTATGATCAATCATATAACCGTAAACTTCTCGAATTTATCAGAAGACATTTTAAAATTAAATTTGAACTTGAAGTTTTAGAAATTGATGAAGTCCCTATGTTTAATCAAGATGAAAAATGGGATGAAAGTTTCCAACTTCGCTTACTTAATAACAAAATTACACGCGCTGATGGTGTTATCATAGCTACACCTGAACACAACCACACTATCTCTGCAGCACTTAAGTCAGTATTAGAATGGCTCTCATTCGAAGTGCACCCATTTGAAAACAAACCAGTTATGATTGTTGGTGCTTCTTACTACGACCAAGGAACTTCACGTGCCTAAGTGCATTTGCGTAAAATCCTTGAAGCACCTGGCGTCAATGCTTATACTCTTCCGGGTAATTAATTCTTGCTTGGAAAAGCCAAAGAAGCCTTTGACCTTGAGGGTAACATTACCAATGAAGGTACTATTAACTTCCTTGAACAATGCTTAGATAATTTCATCCAATACGTAGGAGTGGTTTCTAAATTGAAAAGACCAAAACCAATTGAACCTGAAGACTTGGATTGTGACAAACCAATCGCTACAACTGTTACCGAGGTTGATCATGACGATCCAGAATGGGTCGAAAAAGTAGCTGAGATCACTGGTGCAGTATCTGGTGATACTTATGTTAAACTAGATCACGGTATTTTGACGGTTAACCAAATTGACATGTTCCTCAAGGCTATGCCGTTTGAATTAACCTATGCCGATGATAACAACCAGTTCCTCTACTACAATAATGCCCATCAAGATCCTGATACCATGTTAGCTAAACATGTACCGTCTCAATCAGGTAGCCGTATGTCAACAGTTCACGGTTCACTTCCACCAGCTCGTATGAAGAATGTGGAATGGGTTATCGGTACCCTTCGTAACGGCAACCAAGAATATGTGCGTACAATTGTACCTGGTTCGCCTGAAGGAGTTATCAATACGCATAACTATCAAGCTGTGTACTATGATGATGGTTCTTATGCAGGAATCAATGAAATCGTCTTTAACTTTAAACCATGGCTTGACTGGTATCTCGAAACAACTGGTCAACGGCCTTGTCGGAGGAAGCGATCCTTTTGCACCGGCTGCAACTAGCCATGGCGGTAGCGACGCAACATCTGGGGCATCAGACGCTAGTGGTCACGCTGGCGATGCATCGCCAGCCGCAGATGCCACATCTGGAGCGTCCTCATACTAAGACTTGGAAAAGTTGGGACAAAATATCCTAACTTTTTTCATGGTCATCTTAGATTAACATTCACCCGAGCATATGTATCTATTCATGCTCCATGTCACACTACTTATAGGTAAACTTATGTCTCAATTCCAAGAAAAAGTTTTTGCTGCTTGCGCTAAAAAGAAGCTCTCTTTAACGAAAGCCTTGGTCGCTATGCCTTACGTTCTATGCTTGCCGGCGTTTATCTTATCATATCAACTGCTGTAGGAATTATTGGCGCTGATATTATTGGTGCAGCTAGCCCAGCTCTTTCTCGCTTCGTCTTTGCCTTTATCTTTGCTATCCGGATTGGTCTTCGTTCTCATTTTCAACGGAGAGTTAGCCACTTCAAACATGATGTTCCTTACTAGTGGTGCCTATTATGGTAAAATCAAATGGAGTAAGGTTTTACCATCCTCCTCTACTGTACCTTCTTTAATTTTGTTGGTGTCCTTATCTTGGCCTGGTTCTTCAACCAATCCTTCTCTTTCAATCATCTGACAGATAAGAGTTTCTTGGTAACTGCTGTCTCAACTAAGCTTGGAAAAACAGATTGGATGAACTTTACAGAAGGTATTACTGCTAGTATGTTCGTCAACCTTGCTATCTTGGGCTATATGCTCCTCAAAGAAGAGTCTGCCAAGATTTTCATTGCCCTATCAGCTATCTTCATGTTTGTCTTTTTGGTGAATGAACACTTGATTGCAAACTTTGCATCTTTCATGTTACTCGGTTTCAACGGTATCCGTGATGCTGTGGACAATTTCACATTAGCAAATATTCTACATCAGTGGGTAATCGTTTTCTTCGGCAACTGGATTGGTGGCGGTATTTTCATTGGTTTGGCATACTCTTGGCTCAATAAAACCAAAACAACTCACATCGATTAGGAGGCTAGATGCGTCAAAAGATATTTATCAAACAAACTTGCCGAGCTCTTCTACTGTATTTTATATGCCTAACCATTGCAGTTGCGATTGATTTAATCTTTTTTAAAGTCAAAAACATGTACCACACACCTGCCTTGGTGGCTATCTTTTCGGGCTGGGTTTATTTAGGGCTAATCCAAAAGACCAAACAATTTGGAGCTGTTACCTGCCTTGGTCTCTTCATATCCATCTTCTTCTTTACCTCTGGTCACTTTGTCCTAACCTTCCTTCCAAGTTTGCTGGCTGGCCTTGGCGCTGACTTACTCGCCAAGAAGGGCAACTATGAGAACTATGAGAATGATAAAGTAAATCTACTTTCCTATATGGTCTTTTCTCTGGGAAACTTGGCACCTATAGTGACCATGTGGCTAGCTCCTAAAGCCTACAGTGCACAACTCTTAGCTAAAGGCAAAACACAAGATTAGGTAGACCAAGTTATGGTCCCATTCATAGCCAATCATGCTCTAATCCTGATTGGCGGGAACTCTTATGGCTGCTCTCATTGGAGGCCACATTGCTAAAAATTGGCTAAAAAATAAATAGCCAGCAATCTTCCTAACAGAGCGGACAAGACAAACTCGCTTCTCTTATGCTATAATGAGAAAGAATATAGTCTTTTTCTGCTTTGTTAGAAAGGACATAAAGGGAGACCGAATGATGAAAAAACAAAAAATCGCTGTCTTGGGCCCTGGTTCTTGGGGAACAGCTCTCGCTCAGGTACTCAACGATAACGGACACGAGGTCCGTATTTGGGGAAACATCCCTGAACAAATTGATGAAATCAACGAAAAACATACCAATACCCGCTATTTTAAAGATGTGATTTTGGATGAAAACATTAAAGCCTACAAAGAGCTATCTGAAGCCCTAGATAGTGTTAATGCTATTCTCTTTGTTGTTCCAACTAAGGTCACTCGCTTAGTTGCTAAGCAAGTTGCCGAACTTTTAGACCACAAAGTTGTTGTCATGCATGCTTCAAAAGGTTTGGAACCAGGAACACACGAACGCCTCTCTACAATCCTTGAAGAGGAGATTCCTTCGGAAATGCGAAGTGAGATTGTCGTTGTATCTGGCCCAAGTCATGCTGAAGAAACTATTGTTCGTGACATCACCCTGATTACAGCAGCATCTAAGGACCTTGAAACAGCAAGGTATGTCCAAGGTATTTTTAGTAATAGCTATTTCCGTCTCTACACTAACTCTGATGTGATTGGTGTTGAAACAGCCGGTGCCCTTAAAAACATTATCGCAGTCGGTGCTGGTGCTCTCCATGGTATGGGCTATGGAGACAACGCTAAGGCAGCCATAATTACTCGAGGACTGGCAGAAATCACTCGTCTTGGTGTAAAACTCGGAGCTGACCCTTTGACTTACAGCGGTCTATCTGGCGTTGGCGACCTCATCGTTACTGGAACTTCTATCCATTCACGTAACTGGCGTGCCGGATATGCGCTTGGTCGTGGCGAAAAACTAGAAGACATTGAACGTAACATGGGTATGGTTATCGAAGGAATTTCAACCACTAAGGTTGCCTACGAAATCGCTCAAGAACTTGGCGTCTACATGCCAATTACAACAGCAATCTACAAATCTATCTATGAGGGTGCTGATATCAAGGAATCTATTCTCGATATGATGTCCAATGAATTGCGCTCTGAAAATGAATGGGATAAAAAATAAAAAATCTAAGGAGTTATCATGAAAAATCAAAAAGTTAGAAAAGCTATCATCCCCGCTGCAGGACTCGGAACACGCTTTTTACCCGCTACTAAAGCATTGGCCAAAGAAATGTTGCCAATCGTTGACAAACCAACCATCCAATTTATCGTTGAAGAAGCTCTTAAGTCTGGTATTGAAGATATCTTGGTTGTTACCGGTAAATCAAAACGCTCTATCGAAGACCATTTTGACTCAAACTTCGAATTAGAATATAACTTGGAACAAAAAGGTAAGACTAACTTGTTGAAATTGGTTAATGACACCACTTCTATGAATCTCCACTTTATCCGTCAAAGTCACCCACGTGGTCTCGGAGATGCTGTTCTCCAAGCCAAAGCATTTGTCGGAAATGAACCTTTTGTTGTCATGCTTGGTGACGACCTCATGGATATTACTAACGACAAAGCGGTACCTTTGACTAAACAACTTATCAACGATTATGAGGAGACACATGCATCTACTATTGCGGTTATGCCTGTGTCTTCTGAAGAAGTCTCTGCTTATGGTGTAATCGCTCCTCAGGGTAAAGGCGAAAATGGACGTTACAGCGTTGAAACTTTCGTTGAAAAACCAAATCCAGAAGATGCACCGAGTAATCTTGCTATCATCGGACGTTACCTTTTAACACCTGAGATTTTCGGTATCTTAGAAAATCAAGAACCAGGTGCTGGGAATGAAGTCCAATTGACTGATGCTATCGATACTCTTAACAAAACACAACGCGTCTTTGCTCGTGTATTTACAGGAGATCGTTATGATGTCGGTGACAAATTTGGCTTTATGAAGACGTCTATTGATTACGCACTTAAACACCCTCAAATTAAAGATGACCTTAAGCAATACCTTATTGAATTGGGCCACAAACTTGAAGGCAAACCCACTAAAAAAGGCTAATATAAAATCCATCGAATCTAAGATTCGATGGATTTTTCATTTAATTTAAAGATAAGTAAAGCCTAGAACAATTAGCAAGAGTGTAACGTAGGTTAAAAAGGAAGTGAAGCGCCACCCCTTACTAAATAGGCGACTTTCAACCTTATTGGCCAAAAAGATAGCTGCCAGAGCACCTCCAACTAAACCACCGAGATGACCTGTAATCCCAACACTAGGTGTAAATAGGTTGAAGATTAAGTTAATAACAATCAAAGCCAAATAATTACGGCCCAACTGATTGAGTAAGGGACTGTGACTATAATAACCAAGAATCACAATAGCCGAAAATAGGCCAAACAAGGAGGTCGAAGCACCAGCTGCAATAACATTAGGTGTAAAAAACAAGGTAAAGGCGTTTCCCATAACACCAGCTAGTAAATAAAGCCCTAGAAAACGTAGAGTACCAAAAATCTGTTCAGCCATCCTCCCCATAAAATAAAGGGTAAGCATATTGAAAAGAAAATGCTCGACACCTATATGGACAAAAATAGGTGTTATAAGACGCCAAAGTTCTAAGGGATTGTATTGAACGAAGGTCCCAAACATAGCTCCCATCTTAAAGAGACTAAGAGGTGACGTCGCTTGAAAGCTATTTAAAAGATATTGACAGATAAAAGTCAGCGTCGTGAGCCCCAACAATAGATAGGTTGCAGGGTATTTCTTCCATTCATTTACTTGCATGTAATAACCTCCCTAACGGCGATGTCATGGCTATATGGGATAAAATCCATTTCCTGACAGGGATAAACCGTGCTAACTGTCTCCCCCTCAAAATCAGACAAATAGCGATCATAGTAACCTGCTCCGTAACCAATACGATAACCTTCAGCATTGAAAACTACTCCCGGCACATGAATCAAATCAATCTCTGATTTTTCCACTGCCAAATCAGAGGCAGGTTCCATCAAGCCGAAAGAGGTTGCAACAAGATTATCTGGATCGTAATCCACAAAAATCATTTGACCTTGTTTATAGGTTTTGGGAATCAAAAGACGCTTACCATCCTTTAAGGCCTGCTTGATTAAGAGACTGGTATCATATTCATGCGGAAAAGCCAGATAGGTCGCAATCACCTGGGCATCTTTATAAGCAGGTAAGGCAATCAATTTCTCCAAAAGATTTTTATCTATCTCAGCCTTAGTCTCAGGTTCTTGTGAAGTCAACTGAGACAAGACCGTTTTTCTAAGTTTATTTTTCATAGGTTTATCATATCAAAAAAGCTACCAAAAATCAGATTTGGTAGTTTTTTTAGCTTTATCAACTATCATTAGTCCTCTGCCTTGTATTTAAGGAACTTACCAATTTCACTCACTGCAAAAGCCAGAGCTTCTTCGTTTGGACTCATCTTAGGATGGTGAAGTGCATATGGCGTATCAATCCCCAACCAGAACATGACACCAGGAACCTTACTAAGCAAATAACCAAAATCCTCGCCCGTCATAGCTGGCAAACAATCAATCAAGTTCACCATTGGACTAGCATCAAAGAAGGCCATCAACTCTTTAGCCAAGGCTGGATTATTTTCCACAGGGAGATAACCACCTTGTTTCAACATGATATCCACTTCCATACCGAAGCTAGCTGCTACGCCTTCTGCAATCTGGCGCACGCGCTTCTGGATGAGGAGACTCATTTCCTGAGTAAGAGTACGAATAGTACCATAGACCTCTGCTGTTTCAGCGATAACATTGTTGGTCGTTCCTGCATGGAAAGAGCCAAAGGTAACTACGCCGCCTTGGATAGGATCAACATTACGACTAACAATAGTTTGTACCTGTGTAATAAAGTAAGAAGCTGCTACAAGAGCGTCATTGGCCTCGTGTGGAAAGGCGGCATGACCTCCCTTACCTTTGAAAGTAACGAGTACTTCACAAGTTCCTGCAAAAAGGGTATTCGTATTTGTAGCAATATCTCCTACCTTAAAATCTGGACGGACGTGGAGCCCATAGAACTCATCTGGCAACCAATCTCCAAAGGCACCATCCTCATACATAAGCATACCACCAGCTTCATTTTCTTCAGCTGGCTGGAAAAGGAAGAGCATGTTATTTTTAGGCTGTACTTGAAGCATCTGGTCCAAGAGACCAAGCGCTGTTGTCATATGAATATCGTGACCACAAGCATGCATACGACCTTCATGAATAGATTTAAAGTCAAGACCTGTTTCCTCTACAATTGGTAGACCATCAATATCTGTACGCCAACCAATAGTTTTCTCAGGCGCAGAACCATGAAGAAAAACAAGGATTCCTGTACGCCAAGTACGTTGCTCCACAAAGTCCTTACCTTCAGTCATTTCAGCAATACGCTCTAAGAGATAAGCTTGCGTTTTAAATTCTTCCAAACCAATTTCGGGAATTTGGTGAAGGTCTCGTCTGATTTTGATTAAATCAAGTGTCATGTTTTTGTCCTTTTTATTTATATTTATTTTATAGAGAATCTAGAAATAGAGGCCTTACGGGCCTCTACTATCAATATATTACAAGTTACGCAAAGCGTCTTCGAGTGCTGTTTTTTGTTGTGTTTTTTCATCGATTTCCTTGATGATGCGAGCTGGAACACCTGCTACAACCACATTTTCAGGGACATCTTGAGTAACGATAGCGCCAGCGGCAACGACTGAACCGTTACCTACTTGAACACCTTCAATCACAACAGCATTAGCACCAACAAGCACGTTATCACCGATACGTACTGGCTCTGCTGAAGCTGGTTCAATCACGCCAGCAAGGACTGCACCCGCACCAATGTGGCTGTTTTTACCAACAGTAGCACGACCACCAAGGATAGCACCCATATCAATCATAGTACCTGCACCGATTTCCGCTCCGATATTGATTACAGCACCCATCATAACGACGGCATTGTCTTCAATCGTTACTTGGTCACGTATAATGGCACCTGGCTCGATACGGGCATTAAGGTGACGCTTATCAAGCAATGGAACAGCTGAGTTGCGGCCATCTTGTTCCACAACATAATCCTTATTTTCCGTCAAATTTGCAAGAAGTGGCTCGATATCTTTCCAGTCACCGAAAAGAACATTACCAAGCTTAGTGACAGAACTTGGAACAGCAGTTGCCAATTCCCCTTCAAAAGTTACTTTAACATTTGTTTTTTTTTCTGCATTACCGATAAAAGCAATAATTTCTTGTGCAGACATTTTTTGTGCAGTCATGAGATTCTCCATTCACATAAAGTTAGGAATTATTATACCAAAAATTCTGATAATTGTCTTTACTTTTGCCAAATCGAATGTATTTTTATGTAAAAACTGTCTTTAGATCCTCTATATCTGTAATCATTCGGTCTGGCTTGATTGGGGATGTCTCCAGCTCTTGACGAGAATAAGGGAAAGTATTCAACAAGATTCCATCAATTCCAACCGCTTTAGCTACGGCAATATCCGTCGTCAAGTCATTTCCCACCATGACAATCTCAGATGTGTTCAACCCATAGTCATCTAGAACTTACTTCAAAAATTCTGGTTGAGGCTTACAGATACCCGCATCAGAAGACAAATAAATGGTATCAAAACAAGATCTTAACTCCATTAGGTCAATCTCGACATTCATAAAGGCTGCTTGAGCATTAGATAAGAGATAAAGATGGCATCCCTGATCTTTTAGAAAGGTCAAAACCTCCTTGGTATGCGGATAAACTAACAAGCGCTTACACGAGATAAGACGCGAAAGACTATAGCTATCAATTGGCCCCAATCCTCTAGCTGATGAAGGCAACTAGACTGAGGTCGACCATTTACATAAAGCTGGTTGAAAATGTGAGCTAAGTCAACTTCTGGATACGCAACTCCTTTAAGCTCTATTAACTCCTCACGAGCCAGTGCCACACGCTTAGCATAAGATTTTCTAAGACCTTCACCCTTATAATTCGCCCCATAAGCTTGGTAAAGTTGGGCTAATTTATCCCATAACGCAGGATCTTTCTCATCGGTTAGGATATCAACCAAGGTTCCATAAAAATCAAAAATGTAGTTCTTATAAACGTTATTCATCAAAGCCTTTTTACTCATTACTCAAGATTTCTTATTCTTTATCATACACCTTTTAAGAAAATCAAACAAACTAACCAAGAAATTTTCCCATCAAAAAAATCCCAACAACCGTTAGGATTACTTATCATTTTTAATACGACCAATCAGTAACTCTCCTGCAACTGTCAATTGCGTCACCGAGGACAAATTTAAACCGTTCTTATCAACATGGAAGAAAAGAGGTGTCATCTCTGCAAATGTTTGAACATGTTCTGGTGGCATAGACCAAGTCCTGACAATAGTCACACACTCCAAAAGTTCACAGGATTCCTGGAAATGTTCCACAACATCCTGATTAGAGTAAGCATGCACCTCCGGTAATAGTTGGCGAAACTCTTTAAGATGATCTTCATGAGGAATGACCTTGAAAATCAACCCCTGATCAGTCAAAAGTCGTCCAAATTCTTGATAATTAGCTGGTGAAAAGATATCTAAAATCAGGTCTATACTGTGCTCACGCAAGGGCAGTTTAGCCAAATCACCAACGAACCATGCCACATTTTTCTGAGGATTTTGACGAGCCGCAAGAAGGATGGAGTCCTTAGACAAATCAAAGGCCATGAAATCTTTGTCAAATGCTAAAGCCAACTGACGGCTGTAATAGCCCTCACCACAGGCAACATCTAGAACATGCGAATGTCTAGGAAGGTCACGCAAACGCTCGGAAATCACCTCCAGGATGGAATCATAGTAGCCTGCCGCAAGAATCTGACTCCTATTTTCAAAAGAAGCCATATCATAGTGTTTATCTCCCTTGTTCTGTCTCAAAAAATTGACAAAGCCCTGCTTGGCGATATTAAAGGTATGCCTATTCTGACAAACCAAGCTAGACTGGTCCAAATGCATTGAATCCTGACAAATAGGACAAGCAAAAAGGCTTTCTTGATTTTTAAAAACACTAAAATTAGCCATAAATCCTCCTCGACACAAAAAAAGAGCACACACCTGAAATCGCTTAGGGCTGCTGGATTCCTCCCCTGACCCGCTTCACGCACAGATGTTGCTCCGATAAATATTATACCATAAATCGAAGTGATTGCAAGTAGGAAACTTAAGACAAGACTAGATAGGATTATCCCTCATCGAAGCTCATTATTTTTTTTCATCAGTATAAACTTTGATAAACCCTAGCAATGCCATAGTAACAGAAATGTCACTACTTTTTTATTTCTCTTCACCTTATAATAAATCCACAGCTTGAGGAAAGCACCAAAAGCTAGTGACATAACTGACTTTATTGAATGGATACTGCTCGATAAGAAGAAAGGACAATAAGAACAATGACTAAAACAATCAACAACCGTAAGAAAATGACTACTCAAGAACTCGAAATCGTATCAGGTGGTACAGTTCCTTGGGCTGCTATTTCAGTAGGAATTGCTGGCGCAAAACTGACTTATGATCTAAGCTATGCTGCGGGTAAATCTTTCTGCAATCTCAAACACTAATAAAAGAACTTAACTTCAACTGACATCTCCAAGATTTTGAGAATGATAACTTATGAAGCTTACAAGAAATCAAACAAATGGTACTACTGCTAATCAATTCCCTAAAATGAACAACTATTTACTCGTAAAAATCGCTTTAGCTGGAATTATCAGTAGCCTATTTCTCATACTCCTAATCAACCTAATCTTTCATGAACGATTAGGAACACCAATTATTGACACTAATTTGAAGTCAGCTTTTTGGACACTTATACTCTTCATACCTATTTTTCTTTTGACAAGAGAACAAGAAAAACATAAGACTAAGGAAGAGTGACTTAAAGATCCTTCAAAAAAACAAGACTCCCTCTAATCTCCCATTGAAAAATGCAAGCTCTTTTGGCTTGCATTTTGTCTTTACATATCTTGCACGACTTCTAATTTAGCCAATCGTTTGGCTTCTTTTTTGCGTTCGCGGCTCTGGCGGAAAAAGTCTTGCATAATCTTAGCACAGTCCGCCTCCATGACACCAGTCTCAACTTCTACGCGATGATTGAGACGCTCATCTCTTAAGATATCATAAAGGCTACCTGCACCACCAAATTTTTGATTACATGCTCCATAGATAACTTTGGGAATACGCGCCAGACCAATGGCTCCACTACACATGACACAGGGTTCAATAGTCACAAAAAGGGTGCAGTCTAACAAACGCCAGTTGCCCACTGTCCTATTGGCCTCTTGAATGGCCATGACCTCCGCATGCATAATAGCTTGGTTGAGCTCCTCACGCGCATTATGCCCACGACCAACGATTTCTTTATCCTTAACAATAACACAACCAATTGGAATTTCTGCTTTATCTAGAGATTTTTGAGCCTCCTTAAGAGCCTCAGACATAAAAATCTCTTTCTCTTCTTGGCTATAGTCAAGCATTAGTCTTACTCCTGTTCCAAGATTTACGAGATGGTGTCTCGCTTAGTCCTTCTATTATAGCATAAGAAAAACATTCCCTTTCTAAAGGGTACAAAAAAAGCTAAGACGAATCATCCTAGCTTCAAACACAATAGTTTGGTGAGTCTTAGGAATCACACCAATGTGTTCTCCCAAGGCTAGACGAAAAGTCAACGACCACTTAACATCCTAATTTATATGTCAGTCGGAGTGTCACAGTCAATTGTCTGTGAAATCATTGAATCGACCTATAAGCCTCACAGCAATAAACTAAAATGTAACTGTCTCAAACAATTGCAAGCATAGTATTATAGTTGTGATATTTAACACTTTCCTTCCAAACAAGTAATGCCTACTATAAAAGTAATTTTTATAGTAGGCATTACCCACCTATAGTTTATCACGAAACCTCTATCATTTAATTTAAAAATAGGTAATAAAAAAATGATTTTAATGAAGGAAAATTGTTAATTGTGTCCACTATTTTGGCTAATCCACCAAACAGAAAAAATATGTTATAACTATATTTAAAGGTTTTTCGAATAAATTTCTCTACTCTATCTATACTTTCAAGCACCTATCGCCCTAAATATTATCTAATTTTACTATTTATTAGTCTAATAAATGTTTAATATTTCGTCTCCAATAATTCTTTAAAACAAGGTATGGAACAAGATAATGATTTTTTGGAGTTATTGCTTTAAAGATCGAAGACTTAAATAGCAAGTACAAAGGATAAACTAAAAGGGAAGCTCTTCTTCTAAAATCAGGTCAGCCAAGTCATTGTCAGGATTATTTTCCCTAACAGCACGCTGAGCACGACTCTCCAGAAGTTGGAAAGAGGAACAAAGCACTTCAGTAACGTAATGAGTTTGACCATCCTTATCATACTTACGAGTGCGAATCTCACCATCAAGAGAAATTAAACTTCCCTTGCTAGCATAAGATGCCAATGTCTCAGCTAAACGGCCCCAAACCACTACTGTGATAAAATCAGCCTCACGCTCACCATTTTGCGTCTTATAGCGACGATTAACCGCAACTGTGACACGTGTAAAAGACCTGTCACTAGCAGTCTTAACCATTTCAGGTGTTGCTGTCAAACGTCCAATTAAAATTACTTTGTTATACATTTTTTACCTCCACCTATCTATTCGTAAGAGGCAATAAAAAAGTGGTTTATTTTCAATAGTTTTACAAATTTTTTCGGGAGGATCCTTTCTAATACTCGAGTCTCTCTACCACTCGAAGGTTATTATTTTTCTAGAAATAGTACTCCATAGGATATTTTCATTACCAAAACTGACCTTTAAATTTTATCGACTCGCTTAGCTAACTCAACGTTTTTGAACCACAATTTCCCAAGAAGCAGGACCGACTTGGTCAAAGCGAGTTACAGGATAATCATTGTCTGAAGCCCAGTTTGGAATACTTTCCGTTGCTTGCGTACAATCGAAAGCAATCAACAACTCATCTCCAACAGCTAATTCAGCCATTTTCTTCTTCGCATCAATCAACGGAAATGGGCATACCAGTCCACCAGTTTCAAGTTTTACCAAAGTCATATCATATTCTCCTCTTAATTTTTGTTTGGTTTTACAAAGATAATATAGGAAGCCGTCCAAACACCTAAAATAGTCACTGGCAAAGCAATCCATCCCTTACTAGAAAAAATTGCTGTAGCTGTTAAACCATTACCAATTGTACAGCCACCAGCCCAAGAAGCACCGATTCCCATAAAAATACCTCCTAGTGTGCTTTTAGCGATGGTTGGCAAGTCTGGCAAACGCCAGCGAAACTCTTGAGATCCCTTTGCAGCAAGAAAGGAACCGATAAAAATACCTAATACAAGAAAAACACCCCAACCAAGTTGCTTACTATCGCCTGTAATAATATAACTAATTAGATGTGCCGATGGTGTTGTAATCCCTAACCCTCCAACACGACCAGTCAGCTGACTAGCTGGCCAAGCAATTAAAGCAACAAGACCAATTAGAAGTCCTGCAAAATATTTATGGTAAGTTTTCTCAAATAGGTAGTGTCTCACTCCCTTATATTTTGATGGAAGCGAAGCAATCTGACGTCTGGGCTTACGTAACTCTCGAATGACAACAAAACTTGTTATAGCTACTAAGAAAACAAGAAAATACCAAACCGGAATTCCTAATTGACTCGCTAAATCATCGTTAATCACCCATCGCTTAGCTATTGATTGATTCAAAGGTACAAGGAATCCTGATTTCATAGCTGCTGCACTTGTCATATAAAAAAATAGTGCAACCCAGCTACCTAAGAGTCCTTCACCGGCACGATACCACGTTCCTGTGGCACATCCCCCAGCAAGAACAATTCCAATACCAAATAGATAGGAACCCACAATTGCTCCTAACACGGAAAATTCTTCATAAGGGTTTCCAATAATACCTAATTTAATCAGGGAAAGTACTCCTATACTTTCTACTGTGATTGCAATAAGAAAAGCGTAAAATAATGTATTATTACGTGCAATGTACATGTCTCGGAAACCACCAGTCAAGCAGAAACGAGTTCGTTGCAAAATGAATCCAAATATCAGGCCAATGAGCCCACCAGAAAGAACCGTCGTAATCATAAGTACCTCCTAAAGTAAATGTTGATTACATTTTAAAAAAAATATTGTAACTTGCATAATTTTTTTTTTTTATGACTAGCTATAAACTTTCTTTATGGCAAACAAAAAAAGCGGATTATTACCGCTTCTCCTCTTACTTACCTTTTCCAGTGTTTAGCTGGATCAAAAGCCTCGCCGACTACTGCTGAATCATCAAGTTCAATAATCCCACGTTTTTGCGGAGCATTCGGAAGGGCCAACTCACGTGGGGAACACATCATTCCATAGCTATCTTCACCACGAAGTTTTCCTGGGAAGATAAGAGCCCCGCTAGGCATCATAGCACCAGGGAGAGCTACGATAGTTTTAAGACCAGGGGATGCGTTTGGTGCTCCTGCAACGATTTGGACCTTCTTATCACCGATGTTCACTTGACAGATGTTAAGGTGGTCACTGTCTGGATGTGGAACCATTTCATCAATTTGTCCAACCACAAAGACTGGACCTTGCGTATTTTCCAAACGCTCTTCAAAGCCCTCTTTAGCCAATTCCTCATTTAAGATAGCTACATCTTGGTCAGACAAGAAAACTTGACCATTTCCTTCGATATCAATGAGGCTTGATGCTTCAAAAATGTTCCAAGCAAGAGTCTTACCTGTTTCATCAGCTGTGACACGAGCCACCTTACCTTTACGTTCTACGCTACGTTTAATGTCCTTAGTATCCTCCAAGATAACTAACAAAACGTCGCCAACTTGTTCTTTATTGTATGCAAAAATCATGGATTCTCCTTATAGTGTTGCCAAAAAGGTAGTGATTTCTTCTTTGGTTTTACGAGCTTTATTGACCAAACGACCCAATTCCTGACCATTCTGAGTCACGACAAAACTTGGGATACCAAAAATATTCCACGTTTGTGCTAAAGCCATATAATCATCACGGTTAACACGCACAAAGGTCATATCTGGATGGCTGGCTTCAATTTCAGGCATAACGGGGTAGATGAACTGGCAGTCCGGACACCAATCGGCAGTAAAAAAGAAGACCACTTTTTGATCACTATCAACATAGCTCGCCAGTTCTTCAAGATTCTTAGGAATAATCATGCTTGTTCCTCCTCATAGGTCAGCTTGTCCTCTGCATAAACAAAGCTATAGACACGTCCATCCCCTAAGACGATACCTCCTGTGAGCCCAGGATTTTCTTTATCCGTAGGATTCGTATAAAGAACTGCGATGGGGCCAAGATGTGATAATTCTTGTCTAATATCTTGGATTAATGCAGCTTTCTTCATTTCTACGCGTGACCGTCTATACTTCTCTGTCATTGCTAAGAGACCTAAAGCTCCTACGCCTCCAGCAAACAAGGCCAATGTTTTACGTTTCATAAGAAACATTTTACCATAATTTTAGAGGAATGGGGAGAGGCTACCTATCTCTTGAGAATCGTGCTAAAATAGTAGCAAGTACTACTCAAGGAGGATTTTATGACTACCCTATTTAACAAAATTAAAGAAGTAACCGAACTCAAGGCAGCTGCGGGCTTTGAGACACCTGTACGTGACTACCTTCGTAAAACTATCACACCGCTCGTAGACGAGGTGCAAACAGATGGTCTTGGTGGTATTTTCGGTATCAAGCATAGTCAAACGGAAAATGCCCCTAAGGTGCTCGTGGCTGCCCACATGGATGAAGTTGGATTTATGATTAAAGAAATCAAGGCAGACGGGACTTTCCGTGTAGTAGAGCTTGGGGGTTGGAACCCACTGGTTGTCAGTTCTCAACGCTTTACCCTACACACTCGTGACGGCCGTATCTATCCTGTCATCTCAGGTTCAGTCCCACCTCATTTCTTGCGTGGCAGCAGTGGGACTTCAAGTCTTCCTGGTGTCTCTGATATCGTCTTTGATGCTGGTTTTACCAACCAAGAAGAAGCTAATACCTACGGTGTTTTCCCGGGTGACGTCATTATTCCTGAATCAGAAACGATTCTAACAGCTAATCAAAAAAATGTGATCTCTAAAGCTTGGGACAACCGTTATGGTGTTCTCATGATTCGTGAACTCTTGGAAAATGTTAAAGATCAAGAACTCAATAATACTCTAATTGCTGGTGCTAACGTTCAAGAAGAAGTTGGTTTACGTGGTGCCCATGTTTCTACCACTAAATTTGATCCTGAAGTTTTCTTTGCAGTGGACTGCTCCCCTGCAGGTGACATCTATGGTAATCAAGGTAAGGTAGGTGATGGTACCCTTATTCGTTTCTTCGATCCAGGTCACATCATGTTGCCAAATATGAAGGATTTCCTTTTAACTACTGCTGAAGAAGCTGGTATCAAATACCAATACTACTGCGCTGCAGGGGGGACAGATGCTGGTGCCGCTCACTTGCAAAATTCTGGAGTACCATCAACAACTATTGGTGTTTGTGCCCGTTACATTCACTCGCACCAAACCCTATATGCTATGGATGACTTCCTAGAAGCACAAGCCTTTTTACAAGCTATTGTTAAGAAGTTGGATCGCTCAACAGTAGATTTGATTAAGAACTACTAAGATAAGGAGTAACCCATGATTATCGGTTTTATCGGTGTCGGAAAAATGGCAATAGCTATTATCAACGGCCTAAATAAAAGCTCACATCGTATCATTATTTCAGGGTCTTCTTTGGCTCGTTCGCGCCAAATTGCAAAGGAACTAGAGGTTGAAGCTGCTGCTTCCCATCAAGAATTAGTAGAAAATGCTGATCTGATCATCCTTGGTATTAAACCTCAAATGTTTGATAAGGTGCTAACTGACCTCAACTTCCATCAACCTATCATGAGTATGGCTGCTGGAGTGACCTTGGAACGCCTAGCTTCACTCACAAGTGCAGACCTACCTCTTATTCGTATCATGCCTAACCTTAATGCTCAAATTCTTAAGAGCACTACTGGCCTTTGTACCAATGATAAGGTGTCTGAGGACCTTTTGGTAATTGCCAAGGAAATCACAGATAGTTTTGGAACTACTGTTGAATTGGCTGAGAAGGACTTCGATACCTTTACTGCTCTAGCTGGCTCTAGTCCGGCCTATATCGCCCTCTTTATCGAGGCTCTGGCTAAGGCTGGCGTCAAAAATGGCCTAAGTAAGCAAGTTGCTCTGACCATTGCCACACAGACAGTTCTAGCTACTGCTGAAAATCTCAGTCTAGGTAGCGATAGTCCACATGATCTTATTGACAAGGTATGTAGCCCTGGTGGGACCACTATCGCCGGTCTCATGGACCTTGAGCGTACAGGTCTCACCCATAGTGTGGCTTCAAGTATTGATACAACCATTGCCAAAGCCAAAAAACTATAGTAAAAATAAAGCTCGGAAAATTCCGAGCTTTATTTGATATAGGACGCTAACAATTGCAAAAGTAACATCATTGAAACTGCAATACTATTGTTAATCATATGGGCCATGATACAGTACTCTAACTTTTGAAACTTACGATATACTGTCCCAAGGGTAAACCCCATACCTGCATATATAATCCAGACACCTATACTATTAGGCATATGAACAAGGCCAAAGAGTAAGCTACTCAAAATCAAGCCAACAATAGAATCTGGATTAAAGACTCGTCCCATGAGGAGCCCTCTAAAAATCAACTCTTCCACAATCGGTGCCATAATCACTGTAACTGTTATGAGAACAAAGGGATTCATATGGGCATTTTCTATGATTTCCTGATTGGTGCTATTACTAACACCTTCCCACATCATGACCATTGCACCAATCCTAGTAACAATGTAAATACCTAGGTAGGTCAAGCCAATCATCCCCCATGCTTTTAAGGAAGACAGTGTCTTGAACCCCTCAAGAAGACCCATGCGTTTTCCTAAGAAAAGAGCTCCTGCACTAATGAGTAGCATAACCAAAATTAGGAGACTCACTGCCCTCACGTCTTTAACACGAACAAATATGGTTGGAGCTTGTTCAATACACAAAATTAGGAAAGCCAGTAAAAAATAAAGAAAACGTTTTAAAATGGACTCTTTCTTCATAGTAAGCTACCTCTTTTTATATTTTGTACTTTTATTATAATACAAATCTACTATTTTGACAAGACACCATGAAAATAGAGGTATAATTCAGGAATCTTATCTTATTTTAGATAGAATCAGACGAATAAGAGCAAATCCCAGAACCAAGCCATAGAGCAAGATAGATAGGACTGTAACATAGGGCAACTGAATATTAGCAAAGGCATATAGGGCAATCAAAGCAAAGATAAGCAAAAACTCCAGAACCAGTGTTGCAACTGCTGTCACCTGCAAAATCTGTTTATTTCGCTCATCGTAGGCAGCAATGTACATCTGATGAAGACGTTTCGAATGCCTAAGCGCTGCAAAATAATAAATCGACAGGGCATAACTCCCAATGGTAACTCCCATTACTAATCCTAACGCATAATCACTAAGACTGTTAGAGCGAACAATAAATAATCCCAAAATACCCAAAGAAAAGAAAGAACATGCTACTCGAGCTATGTATTTTTCATACTCTGATTCTGTTTTTTTCTTTCCTAACGTTTTTAATAACATATCTTGATACTCCCTTCATTATCCTTTAAAAGAGCAATATAAAATTTTTCAATGATAACTTTAAACATTCACCTTAAACAAAAAGGCTAAGTAGGACACTTATACTGTTGTTTAAGATATGGACACCCATACTGTACTCGATACGCTCAGTCTTATAATATGTTATGGCAAGACCAGCTGACATAATACCATAGATGACAATTGTCTGAGGCGTAGATGCTGAATGCCCAGCCATAAAGAGAAGACTGGAAATAACAAGACCCATCTTAAAGTATTTTCCAAAGAGCACCTTGGCTAAGAGTCCCCTAAAAATGATTTCTTCCATAATAGGAATGATAAAACCTACTACTGCAAACTGAAGATAGGTTGGTACGTGAATAAACATCTTATTTAAAGCATCTTGATTTTCCATAGCTGCATTATGTGTTAACTGACCAACAAAATACCCTAGAAGATCACCTAGGAAAAAGATGACGAGGATTAAGAGAAGCAATCGCAACGAGACGTCTCCAATTAATCTCTTTAAGCGATAAGAGTTTAAATCCATAAGCAATCACGATAAAAATAGCCAAACTCCCTAATGCCCAAACACCGTAACCTATTTGCTCCACAAGTGAAAACTTACCATTCTGAGTAAGTAGCGGGAAAGCACCTAATAGTGTTAAATCTAAGATTAGTAGAGTGAGCGCTAAAAAAATAACGCCAATTTTCTTCATTACTTGTTTAAACATATCTTTACTCCTTAATCTTCTTCAAAAATAAAGACTTCTTCAATAGTCTTTCCAAAATACCTAGCAATTTTAAAAGCTAGTTCCAACGACGCATTATAGCGCCCTTTTTCGAGTAAAATGATGGTCTGCCTCGTGACTCCCATCTCATCTGCTAATTCTGCCTGACTAATCTTATTAGCCTTGCGAAGTTCCTGAATCTTTGTTTCCATATGATACCTCAACTCTATCGTTTCTTCTCAAATATTTCGGCTCTTTTCCTTTTTTGTCAAATTTGCTTTACATTTATGGTATAGTTTACTTTACATATTTTGTAAACTCTTTTTTACATTTTTTGCGAAATTTTCTTTAGCTTTTCAATGACCACACACAGAAATAGTTGAATGATTCTTTCAAAGCATTCAAAAAAGCTGGCCAATTGCTCAGCCAACTTTTCTGGTCTTATCAAATTTTTGATAACTTATTTAGTTTTAAGGCGCTCAACATCACGCGCAATCACCAATTCTTCATCCGTTGGAATAACAAACACTTTAACAGCTGAATCTGCTGTTGTAATATCGCCAACACGTCCGAAAACATTCTTTTCAGGATCCACTTCAATACCAAACCAAGTGAGACCATCCAAAACTGAAGCGCGAACATCCGCAGAATTTTCACCGATACCCGCTGTAAAGACGATAGCATCCGCTCCATTCATGACACCAAAGTATTGAGCGATGTATTTACGCAAACGATCCACATAAAGATCATAGGCCAACGTACATTTTTCATCACCAGCCTCTTTACCAGCAATGATATCACGCATATCGCTTGATTTTTCAGAAATACCAAGAAGACCTGATTCCTTGTTAAAGACATGACGTATACGCTCAGCATCGGCCATGTCAGGCTCACGGTCAATAATGAATGGAATAATCGCAGGGTCGAGATCCCCAGTACGTGTTCCCATCATAACTCCGCCAAGTGGTGTCAATCCCATTGAAGTATCCACAGATTTACCACCATCAACGGCAGTAATTGAAACACCATTTCCCACATGGGCTGTGATAATCTTCGTTTCTTCAATAGGTTTTCCTAGTAGCTTAGCTGCTTCTTGAGAAACATATTGGTGGCTAGTTCCGTGTGCTCCGTATTTACGAACTTGATAGTCTGTATAATAACGGTTAGGAACTGGGTAACGGTAAGCCACTTCTGGCATAGATGTATGAAAAGCTGTATCAAAAACAGCAACGCTTGTAATATCTGGTAGAAGCTCCTTGAAGGCACGAATCCCTGAGGCTGCACCTGGATTGTGTAACGGTGCCAAGGCTGACAATTCTTCAATCTTAGCCAAGGCATATTCGTCCACCAAGCTTGATTCTTTGAAATATTCTCCACCAGCAACCACACGGTGACCAACACCTGTAATTTCATCATAACTCTTGATAATATCGAAACGAATCAAGTCATCAAGCAAAATTTTTACCGCTTGAACATGGTCAGCAATATCTAAGGTTTGCGATTCAGAACGGTCAGCAAATTTTACTGTTGAAACAGAATCTCTCAATCCAATACGTTCAATCAAACCCTTAGCAAGAACAACTTCTTCTGGCATTTCATATAATTGCCATTTCAAGCTTGAACTTCCTGCATTGATTGCTATTGTTTTTGTCATAAGCACCTCTTTATAAAACGCTTTCAATAATATATACCTATTCTATCATGTTTTACTAGAAAATGGAATTATCTGATTTCCATTTTTGGAAATTCTCTGTAAAATCCTTGAGGACCCTTGGATTTTTCAAATCGCTAAGTGGGTAAACGAAGGTCTCAGGAGCATTTTTAGTTTGTTTTTTTAGCACAAAGATAGACTTCATGTTATGTTTATTGCCAAAAGCTGCTTCTGGAAGAGTAATAACAGCAATAATATCAGCATATCCTGATAACCACTTCTTAAGCAGATCACTTTGAGGGCTTGTCAAAAGATTGGTTGGTGCCAAAAAAATAGCAATACCATCTTTCTTCAAATACTTAAGCGATTGCTCCATAAGAAGATGATGGGCATAAGTGTGTTCGCCAGTTGCTGCCACCTTGAAACGACTCGCAATCTCATCATTAGGGTAGTAACCTATAGGTAAATCGCTGATAATAACGTTGCTCTCTTTGAGAATATGTGGTCGAACAGCATCCCCTTGGATATAAACCGCTACTGAATTCACCACCTCAGCAATACTAGCTGACAAATCGATAAGAAGATCATCAACTTCCATCCCCATATAATTAAGGGTTTTCTGACTATTATTTAGAAGAGTTTCAGCCAAGTTTCCTGTTCCCGAACCAATCTCCAAGATATCTAATTGTTTTTCCTGGGTCAAACCTTCGAGCAAGTACAGAATGATAAATCCGATAGCATCTGGTGTAAATTGGTGATTGGCTTGTAAAGCTTCCAATTGCCCTAGTTTGATAAACAAAAACTGAAAAGCACGACGCCACTCCTCTTTACTTAGATTAAGCGCCCGTAATTTCTCATTGTTTTTGATGATGAGCTCATTAGCAACCTCAGCCCCCAAATAATAGGAATTTTGCTCAATAAGTGCATCGTAAGCATGGGTTCCAAGATCATTTTCAATAGTTTGGACATTTTCTAACAACAGCTCAAAAGCTGTCTCAATTGCTTCAAAATTCATGATTTCCTCCGTTCCTCTATCATATCAAAAAGGAAAGAGAATTTCTATTTCTGATCTTGTTTCTTCACATAACGATAGGTCTTGATTTGGCCTTTACTGACAACTCTGACAACCACTTGCTTACCCTTAACCTCGTAAGTCGTAGTCCCCTGAGAAAAACTAAAAGCACCTGCTTCCTTATCCACCAAGTCCATAGTCATCTCTGCCATGAGACGGCTTTGACTGGCCACTATTTGCGCTTGGTTTTGTCTAGAGCTAGCTACCACCCGTTCCAGATAAACCTGAAGAAGGAGTATAAAAATGCCAGCCATAAAAAGAGCGTAGAGAAGAACGCCTCCCCTAACCTGTTTTTTCAAAAGCATAAACAAAACTCCTTTGTAGTTCATTTTTAAGAGTCACTTGGATGGTAACTATCTGGTTCTTTTGACTTACCTTACTAGATTTGACATCGAAAAGCATTGGTTGATAACCTCGACCATCAGCATTTGTTTTTCGAAAATCAGAGGCACTTGAAAGACCAAAAGCCAAGTCTTGATTATCCTGCTTGACATAGAGTTTGTTCCCCTCTACCTTGACCAACTGACATCCTTCTAATTCTGCCTCCATTTGTTGAACAAATAGAAGCCAATCTTGGTTTTCTTGTTGTCTTACCTGCTTAACATTACTCACAAGTACAGTGGTTAACCCTTGATAAACTTGAACTGAGCCAGCAATGACCAACAAGGCCACTAGACATTCCAAGAGGGTAAAGGCACGCAGCTTACTGCTTAGATACATGAATAATCTCCTTTCCCGATTCATAAACCGTGATACCTTGCTGGCTACGTTTAACTGTCACCGCTATGCCATTCAGCGTTAACTGGTCTTGCTTGGTCTGAACTGCCATTGTTGCCACACTCAAGACCTCTTGTTGATGGAGATTATCAGCCATTAGTCTGCGGTTGGTATTAATTTGTTCCAATATCAGACTGCTGACAAGTACTAAAACAGCCATAGCTACCAGACTTTCAATAAGAATATAACCTCTAAGAGATCGTCTTTTTATATTTACCACTGCCCATGTTAAGCAGATAGGTCACCACCTCCTTATCACTTGAAAAACGAATTTTCGTGAGGCTCGAGTTGCCTCCTTTAGCATCAAACACTAGCGTCTGCCCCTTATCCAGATGAATACTTTTAGGAATAAGCAGACTAGACCTTCCATTACTAACCTTATCCTTAGTTAACTGCAATTCAACATTAGATCCTTCCGCTGATGCCAAGCGCTGACTATCTCGATATAGGTACTCAAAACGCAGATAAAAAAGATTAATCTCGACCTGCTGAAAAATACCTGTGACTGAGCCTGACAAACTCAGAGTGAGAAAGACAACCACTGCTAGTGTCATCAGGCTCTCCAACAAGGTGAAAGCTCTAATTGGCCACTGAGCGGCTTTCACCACCATGTTTCGCATAGTAATCATTGTATGAATCTGCCTGTTTTTGCGTAATTTGACCTTCTGAAACAAGAGCTGCCAAGCTAGCTGTCTTGTTATTCTTCATTTCATAAAGTTCTGCCTGAGAATCCACGACCTTGACTACAGCCGCATTTCCAGTTTCCTTAACGGAATCCTTCTGCTTGCTTAAGTTAGGAACAAAGAGCAAAAGGAGAATACTGATAATGAGAAGTACGACTAGCATTTCAATCAGAGTAAAGGCTCGTAATTTAACGGCATTCAATTTTTTTAACATCAATTTCATGACATCATTCCTTCCATATTTTGATACATTGGTAATAGCATGGCTACATAGATCATTACAATCACAACTGCAACAATAACAAAAATGAGGGGTTGCACAAAGGTTGTTGCCTTATTAAGACGGTTAAAGAAGTTTTGCCAAACCTCCTCGGCATAAACTTCCAACTCATAGCCCAACCTCGCATTGGCCTCCCCATAAGCAATAATTAGTGAGAGCTCCTTAGTAAAAAACGGATGACTGGCAATACGTTCAGGAAAACTCTGTCCCAGCATCAGGGCTTCTTCCAAATCGGCTCCCAGCTCACGGAAGAGTTTAGACTTTTGCTCTTGCATAAGAGCCACCAAATCTAGCAAATCAACGCCTTGACCTAATAAATTTCCCCATTCCCTAGCATAATAGGCGGTCGTGTAAAGCCTTACTGTCTGACCAATAAAAGGGATTTTGGCCATTCGCCTATAAAAAACAAGGGCTGACTGTCGTTTCACCCATAGATAGAGAATTAAACCCAACACAAGGAGTCCACACAAACTCACAAAAAAAAGCTGGGGAAAAATTTGAACCAACTGTACAGCCCAATTATTCTTACCATCACCCTCTAAGAGTTGGGGTAGAAGATAATTTTTAAGTCCTAGCATAATCAGAATCAGAAAACCCAGAAGTAGTATGGGATAAGTCGCCACCTCCATGAGTTTCTTGCGAACCTTTGTCATACGAAGCATATAGGTTTCAATCTTTGTTAGACTCCCTAGAAGATTACCGTGCTTGTCAGCAAGAGAAATCTGAGTAACAATATTGTCCGAAAACCCCACTAACGCTAACATCTGATACAACCTATCACCGCGTATTAAACTCTCTTTCATAAGAGACAAGGATGTTTCTTTCAGCAAGTGACTTCGCTCCAAAAAGGCTACGATTTCAGTTAAGGTAAAACCGGCCTTTAAAAGTTGTTTGAAGAGCTGGATGACCTTAACTTGCTGACTAATCTTTAATTTTTTCCCCTTGGATATCCCTCTCAGTGAGACATCCTTGTTTAACCAAACCTTCCAACTGCTGATTCCAGTTGGTCGACGAATGGTTTTGGAAATTTTCTCTGGCAAAATCAATCACACCTCCCCCCTTGATCAAACGCATGTAGGCAATGCCTTGTAGAGCATTATCCAACTCAGACTTATCTACGCCAAGGTCCAAGAGACGTTCGTAAACGCCAGCAATACTCTTAGCATGAATAGTTGAAAGAACAGTTACACCTGTTAGACTAGCTCTAATAACTGCCCGGGCAGTCTCCTTATCCCGAATCTCCCCAATAATCAAAACATCTGGACGGTGACGTAGAGATAGCTTAATCAAACTATCATAGGTCATATCAATCACCTGATTAACCTGGAGTTGCAAGACATTATCCTGTTTGATTTCAACAGGATCCTCAATCGAAATTACCTGCTGCCCCTTAAAACGCTCCTGAACCAACTCATGCATAAGTGTGGTCTTCCCAGAACCTACGGGACCCGCAAAGAGATACAGTCCTCTATAATCCAAGGCATCCTTAATAGGCTGGATTCCTTGATTCCAATACACTAATTCTCGACGTTCGGAATGTAGGATACGGATAACCAAGCTCTCCAAACCTCGATAGTCTCCAACAGTTGATAAACGCAGAGAAACCAAGTGACCGTCACCACAATCATAGTCACATGCACCCAGTTGACTCCTACGCTTCTCACCCACCATCATTCCCGCCACAAATTTAAAGTGACCAATAAGACTAGCCATGAAATCAGGCCGATATACATCAATCAATCTCCTCTCTTGCCCGACTCGCATATAGAGCTCATAATTATCCTGACGTGGAATGACATAGATGTCTTGAGCCCCACAACTATCAGCATTTTTGATCATTTCCTTAGCAAATTCTGTTACCATAAGGACCTCCTCATAAACCTATTCGTAAAAAGTTTAAGAAAATGAAAAGAAGCCCGAAAAAATTCGAGCTTCTGCATTGTTTAACGTTTTATTCTACAATGGGCATGATTTGGAAGGTCATTTTGCTTTTCATATCCCGGACGGTGTTTTTCCTCAGGAATTTCCTGCCAATCATATAAAAGTGCAATCGATCGATAGACCTGCAAGTATTCGTCACACTCCTCACACCAGTGTTTATCCTCTTGGTCCCAAAAAGCAGTCATGACACTACTACGGCTGATGTAACTTGGCAAGATTTCTTCCATGGCAAACCAAAGTTTTTTATAGTACTTGAGGGCATCGTAAAAATTTTCAAATTCCTTAGTACTTATGATATCCTCCTGCCAACCTTCCAAGAACCACCACGGTTCCATATCCCCTTTCATTTCAACTACTTGGTACATTTTTCTTTCTCACTTCATCTTTGGTGTCCTTATTATACAAAATTTTCTGGAAAAGATAAAAATTATGGTCTTATGTTTCACATATAGCAAGAATAGAAGCGTTTTTGATGATATAAATACAAAAAGAACCCACATTTGTGAGTTCTTTTGTTTTAGTCTTAGTCTTCAGATGATTCCACAATTGCTTCATCAACAGCAATGTTTTCAATAACTTCAACTTCGTTAACTGCAAGAGGTTCAATGTTACGGTAGCGAGCCATACCTGTACCAGCAGGGATAATCTTACCAATGATAACATTTTCTTTAAGACCAATAAGATGATCTTTCTTACCACGGATAGCTGCATCTGTAAGCACACGTGTCGTTTCTTGGAAGGAAGCCGCTGATAAGAATGAATTTGTTTCAAGTGAGGCTTTAGTAATACCAAGAAGGACTGGACGAGATGTTGCAGGAACACCACCAGAGATAACAATATCCTTGTTAGCATCTGTGAAGTCAGAAATGTCCATAAGTGTACCTGGAAGGAGATCTGTATCACCTGGATCCATAACACGTACTTTACGAAGCATTTGACGAACCATTACTTCGACGTGTTTGTCACCGATTTCTACCCCTTGGCTACGGTAAACTTTTTGCACTTCTGCAAGAAGATAAGTTTCAACTGACAAGGTATCACGTACTTCAAGGAGACGTTTCGGTTGGATTGACCCTTCTGTCAAGGCCTCACCACGGTGTACTTCGTCACCAACTTCTACTTTCATACGAGCTGTAAATGGAACGACATATTCACCCATTCCAGTCTTACCTTGAACGAAGACTTTCTTAGTACGTGTCGCAGCATCTTCTTCGATTTCGATAACAGTACCCTTAACTTCAGTGATAACCGCTTCCCCTTTAGGGTTACGTGCTTCAAAGATTTCCTGGATACGTGGAAGACCCTGTGTGATATCGGTGTTTGAGGCTACCCCACCGGTGTGGAAGGTACGCATGGTAAGCTGTGTACCTGGTTCCCCGATAGATTGGGCAGCGATAGTACCAACTGCTTCACCAACTTCAACCGCATCACCTGTTGCCAAGTTGATACCGTAACAGTGACGACAGACACCGTGACGAGTCTTACATGTAAAGACTGAACGGATAGTTACTTCTTCAACACCAGCATTGACAATAGCTGCAGCCATATCTTCAGTAATCAAAGTATCTGGACCAACGATAACTTCGCCAGTTTCAGGATGTTTAACAGATTTCTTAGTGTAACGACCAAAAAGACGTTCTTCAAGAGTTTCTGTTACTTCTTTACCATCAGTAATGGCACGAATAACAAGACCACGGTCAGTTCCACAATCGTCTTCACGAATGATAACGTCTTGGGCAACGTCAACCAAACGACGAGTAAGGTAACCAGAGTCGGCAGTCTTAAGGGCTGTATCGGTCATACCTTTACGCGCACCGTGAGTAGAGAAGAACATTTCCAAAACGCTCAAACCTTCACGGAAGTTTGAAAGGATAGGCAATTCCATGATACGTCCGTTAGGAGCAGCCATCAAACCACGCATACCGGCAAGTTGAGAGAAGTTAGAGATGTTACCACGAGCTCCTGAGTCCATCATCATAACGATTGGATTCTTAGGATCTTGTGTCTCAATCAGACGTTTTTCAAGTGCATCTTTCGCTTCACGCCATGTTGTTGTAACAGCAACATAACGGTCATCTTCTGTCATCAAACCACGACGGAAAGCTTTGTTAATTTCTTCAACACGGTGGTGAGCAGCATCGATAATTTCTTGTTTGTTATCAATAACTGGGATATCGGCGATACCCACTGTCAATCCAGCAAGTGTTGAGTAGTAGTAACCAAGGTCTTTCAAACGGTCAAGGAAAGCTGATGTTTCAGTTGTACGAAGACGTTTGAAGATTTCAGCAATGATGTTACCAAGATGTTTCTTCTTGAATGGCGCATTAATTTCCAAACTATCGATAACTGTTTGGATATCTTGGCCCGGTTCAAGGAAGTATTTATCTGGTGTACTATCTGTCAAGTTCTCATTTGTTGTTTCTTGAAGATATGGAATTTCTGATGGAATGATTGAGTTGAAGAGAATCTTACCAACAGTTGTTACTAAGATTTTGTGAAGTTGGTTTTCTTTCCAAGGTTTATCAGGCATGCTATCGACTGCAATACCTACACGGCTATGCAAGTGAACATAACCATTATGATAAGCCATAACTGCCTCATCAATATCCTTGAAGATCATACCTTCACCTTCACGGCCTTCATCTTCCATTGTCAAGTAATAGTTACCAAGAACCATATCCTGAGATGGTGTTACGACTGGTTTACCGTCTTTAGGGTTAAGGATGTGTTCTGCCGCAAGAAGGAGCAAACGTGCTTCAGCTTGAGCTTCTTCAGACAATGGAACGTGGATGGCCATTTGGTCACCGTCAAAGTCGGCATTGTAGGCCTCACATACCAATGGGTGAAGACGAAGAGCCTTACCATCAATCAAGACGGGTTCAAAGGCCTGGATACCCAAACGGTGGAGGGTAGGTGCGCGGTTAAGAAGCACTGGGTGTTCCTTGATAACATCTTCAAGAATATCCCAAATACGTTCATCACCACGCTCAACCATACGTTTAGCAGCTTTCACGTTACCTGCGTATTCACGCGCAACGATTTCACGCATAACAAATGGTTTGAAAAGTTCGATGGCCATCAAACGGGGCACACCACATTGATACATTTTAAGTGTTGGACCAACGGCAATAACGGAACGGCCAGAGAAGTCGACACGTTTACCAAGCAAGTTTTGACGGAAACGACCTTGTTTACCTTTAAGCATGTGGCTCAAAGATTTAAGTGGACGACTACCTGGTCCAGTAATTGGACGACCACGACGTCCATTATCAATAAGAGCGTCTACCGCTTCTTGCAACATACGTTTTTCGTTTTGCACGATGATACCTGGAGCACCCAACTCAAGCAAACGAGCCAAACGGTTGTTACGGTTGATAACACGACGGTAGAGGTCGTTCAAGTCAGATGCTGCAAAACGTCCACCGTCCAATTGAACCATCGGACGAAGATCTGGTGGCAATACTGGCAATATGTTAAGCACCATCCATTCTGGTTTATTACCAGACTTGTAAAAGGCATCAAGAACGTCCAAACGACGAACTGCTTTAAAACGTTTTTGACCAGTTGCTGTCTTCAACTCTTCTTTGAGTTCAGCAATTTCGGCTTCCAAATCTACTTGTTTCAAGAGATCTTGGATAGCTTCTGCACCCATTTTAGCGACAAATGAACCATGACCATACTCTTGCAATTTTTCACGATATTCACGTTCAGTCAAGAGAGATTTTGGCTCAAGCGGTGTTTCCTTTGGATCGATAACCACGTAAGCTGCGAAGTAAATAACTTCTTCAAGTGCACGAGGACTCATATCCAAAGTCAATCCCATACGAGAAGGGATTCCCTTGAAGTACCAGATATGTGATACTGGTGCTTTCAACTCGATGTGACCCATACGTTCGCGACGAACCTTAGCACGTGTTACTTCAACACCACAGCGGTCACAAACGATCCCTTTATAACGGATACGTTTGTATTTCCCACACGCACATTCCCAGTCTTTAGTAGGGCCAAAGATCACTTCGTCGAACAGACCTTCACGTTCTGGTTTGAGCGTACGGTAGTTGATTGTTTCAGGTTTCTTAACCTCACCATAAGACCATGAACGGACCTTAGTTGGTGAAGCTAGTGTAATTTGCATACTTTTAAATCGATTTACGTCAACCACTAGTATTACCTTTCTTTTGTTCTATTGACAATAGCAGCGCTATTTTCACCTTTATCAGCTACCTTAGCAGAGAGATTTAACTCCCTCTCTAAAGCTTATTTTATTCTGTTTTATCTAAAGCTTCTTATTTAGCTTTTTCTAATTCAGCAGCTTCTTTGGCTTGTTGTACACGTGCTTTTTCAAGATCATCAACGTGCATGACGTCATCATCTTCACCTTCATCAAGATCACGCAATTCAACTTCATAGTCATCCTCATCAAGAACACGCATATCAAGACCAAGTGATTGCAATTCTTTAACGAGTACTCGGAATGATTCTGGTACACCTGGTTTTGGAATAGGTTTTCCTTTAGTGATAGCTTCATAGGCTTTCAAACGTCCGTTAACGTCATCTGACTTGTAAGTCAAGATTTCTTGAAGAATGTTTGAAGCACCATAAGCTTCAAGAGCCCAAACCTCCATCTCACCGAAACGTTGTCCACCAAATTGTGCTTTACCACCAAGAGGTTGTTGGGTAACGAGTGAGTAAGGACCTACCGAACGAGCGTGAAGTTTATCATCTACCATGTGGTGAAGTTTGATCATGTACATGACACCAACTGACACACGGTTATCAAATGGTTCTCCTGTACGTCCATCGTAAAGGATTGTCTTAGCATCACTATCCATACCAGCTTCACGAACAGTATCCCAGAGATCTTCTGAGCTTGCCCCATCAAAGACTGGTGTTGCGATGTAGATACCCAAGTTACGAGCAGCCATACCAAGGTGAAGTTCCATAACCTGACCAATGTTCATACGTGATGGCACCCCAAGAGGGTTCAACATGATGTCAACTGGTGTACCGTCTGGAAGGTAAGGCATGTCTTCAACAGGAACAATACGAGAAACAACCCCTTTGTTACCGTGACGACCAGCCATCTTATCTCCGACCTTGATTTTACGTTTTTGAGCGATGTAAACACGAACAAGCATGTTAACACCTGATTGCAATTCATCACCGTTTGCACGTGTAAAGATTTTAACATCACGAACGACACCATCACCACCATGAGGTACACGGAGTGATGTATCACGCACTTCACGAGATTTATCACCAAAGATAGCATGGAGAAGACGTTCTTCAGCAGAAAGGTCTTTTTCACCCTTAGGTGTTACCTTACCAACAAGAATATCACCCTCTTTAACCTCAGCACCGATACGGATAATACCCATTTCGTCAAGGTCTTTAAGGGCTTCTTCACTAACGTTTGGCAATTCACGTGTGATTTCTTCAGGTCCAAGCTTTGTATCACGTGTTTCTGATTCGAATTCTTCCAAGTGAACAGATGTATAAACATCGTCTTTCACTAGGCGTTCACTCATGATAACAGCATCCTCGAAGTTATAACCTTCCCATGTCATGTATGCGACAATAGGGTTTTGACCGAGGGCCATTTCTCCACCTTCCATAGATGGACCATCAGCGATAAAATCTCCTTTTTCGACAATATCACCAACCTTAACCAAAGTACGTTGGTTATACGCAGTACCTGAGTTTGAACGACGGAATTTTTGAATAGTATAGACGTCAAGAGAACCATCTTCACGACGAACTTCAACCTTATCGGCATCAGAATAGACAACTTTACCATCATGTTTAGCGATAACTGCAGCACCTGAATCGTGGGCAGCTTGATATTCCATACCAGTACCAACAAATGGTGCTTTTGGATCAATCAATGGCACAGCTTGACGTTGCATGTTGGCACCCATGAGGGCACGGTTAGAGTCATCGTTTTCCAAGAAAGGAATACATGCTGTCGCAACGGCAACTACCTGTTTAGGAGAAACATCCACGAAATCTACAAGGTGTGATGGGTACTCTTGGTTAACACCTTGGTGACGACCCATGACAATTTCTTCTGCAAATGTTCCATCTTCGTTCAATTTAGAGTTAGCCTGAGCAACTATGTACTCATCTTCTTCGTCGGCAGTCAACCAAACCACTTCGTTTGTTACTTTACCAGTTGCACGGTCAACCTTACGATATGGTGTTTGAATGAAACCGTACTTGTTAAGGCGTCCGTATGTAGACAAGTTATTGATCAAACCAATGTTAGGTCCTTCAGGTGTTTCAATTGGACACATACGACCGTAGTGCGTGTAATGCACGTCACGAACTTCATATCCGGCACGGTCACGTGTCAAACCACCAGGTCCCAAGGCTGACAAACGACGTTTGTGTGACAACTCTGACAATGGGTTGTGCTGGTCCATGAACTGTGACAACTGTGAAGAACCGAAGAATTCTTTAACAGCTGCAGTTACAGGACGAATATTGATGATTTGTTGTGGTGTCAAGGCTTCATTATCTTGAACTGACATACGTTCACGCACGTTTCGTTCCATACGAGCCAAACCAATACGGAATTGGTTAGCAAGCAATTCACCAACGGCACGGATACGACGGTTACCAAGGTGGTCGATATCATCTACTTTACCGATACCTTCAGCAAGGTTGAGGAAGTAGCTCATTTCAGCCAAGATATCCGCTGTTGTCAAAGCATGAACTTTATCATCTGGATTGGCATTACCAACAATTGTAACCACACGATCTGGATCATTTGGTGCAACGACCTTGAATTTTTGAAGAACAACAGGTTCTGTAACCACTGCATAATCGTTTGGTGTGTATACAAATTTGTTCAAATCACCGTCCAAGTGTTCTGCGATTGAATCAATCACATCACGTGTCATTTCAGTCCCAGCTTCAACAAGGATTTCACCTGTTTCAGGATCTACCAAGTTTTCAGCAATTGTTTGCCCCAAAAGACGCGTCTTGATGTTAAGTTTTTTGTTAAGTTTGTAACGACCAACAGCAGCCAAGTCGTAACGACGTGGGTCAAAGAAACGAGCTACAAGCAAGCTACGTGAGCTGTCAGCAGTTTTTGGTTCACCTGGACGAAGTCTTTCATAAATTTCTTTAAGCGCTTCATCAGTACGTGAATCTGCTGGATTTTTGTGGATATCTTTTTCAATAGTGTTACGAACCAACTCGCTATCACCAAAGATATCAACAATTTCGTCATCACCTGAGAATCCAAGTGCACGCACAAGCGTTGTGAATGGAATCTTACGCGTACGGTCGATACGAGTGTAGGCGATGTCTTTTGAATCAGTTTCAAGCTCAAGCCATGCCCCACGGTTAGGAATAACTGTTGATCCGTAACCCACTTTACCGTTTTTATCGACCTTATCGTTAAAGTAAACACCAGGTGAGCGCACCAACTGAGAAACAATAATACGTTCACCACCATTGATGATAAAAGTACCCATCTCAGTCATAATTGGGAAATCTCCGAAGAAGACTTCCTGAGTTTTGATTTCACCAGTTTCTTTGTTAATAAGACGGAAAGTCACAAAGATTGGTGCTGAGTATGATGCATCATGGATACGAGCTTCTTCAAGTGTATACTTAGGTTCCTTCAATTCATAACCAACAAATTCCAATTCCATGGTGTCTGTGAAGTTTGAAATAGGAAGTACATCCTCAAAAACCTCTTTAAGACCAGTATCTAAGAATTCTTTGAATGAATCCGTTTGGATTTCAATCAAGTTTGGTAAATCAAGAACTTCTTTGATTCTTGAAAAACTACGACGGGTACGATGCTTCCCGTATTGAACGTCATGTCCTGCCAAGTCTTCTACTCCTTTTCTACATTCGAGACCTGCTTTGCAAGTCGTGCACTTTAAATATTTGTCTCCTGCCTTTTTTGGTTGCTTGTCCCGATAACAAGTGATTAGATATTAACATCGACTTATCGGATTAACGATAAGCGATAACTTTAATATGTGAATTTTTAGAACTTTTAAATATTCATTACAAAATCCAAAAACCCTAAAAATAAGCACAAAAATAGCAGCTAAATCTGACCGAAAAAACGTTGATTTAACTGCTGTATCTCTTGATTGGACAATATTTCAATCAAATAAGACGACAAATAGTTGTCTATATTGTACCTAAATTTTAACTATTTTGCAAGTATTATTTGAGACAGCCTAATGTTCTCCAAGAATACTAGACCAAGCTTTTTGGTAGTCACTATCCGTTCCACCAATGGCAAACTTGTAGATTGTATCGCCAGGTCCATTTTTAGCCCAATAACTATCAACCATTTCACCACTTACGGAGACATTACGGCCATTGACCGATACCGTTGCTGGCTTAAGGCCTGTCGACTTGAGCACACTTGCCTTAATGGCGCTTGAATCTATATTAAACTTATCTCCCGTTTTGAAAATACCTGGATTAGCATTATAGATGGCTGAAGTCAAACGAGCCATATATTGGGCATTGTAAGTGTAACCCGTTTTAGAATTGGTAGGTGCATTGTCATCATAACCAGCCCAACCCCCAAGGGTAATGCCAGGCGTCGACACAACCAACCAAGCATCAGCAAAGTTATCAGTCGTCCCTGTTTTACCCATCCAGTCAGCTGAGGCCGCTGCACCATTGACATTTTTCAACTCCGAATAAAATTGGGTTGTCGCTCCCTTAACCACAACTTCTTTAAGTAAGTTATCCATAATGCTAGCCGTAGCCCTTGTAAAGACCTGAACCCCTTTAGATTTATGTTGATAAATAACCTCACCAGTGCTATCAGTAATACTATCAATCATATAACCTTTTTCATAAACACCGCCATTTGAAAGCATTTGATAGGCGTTTACCTGCTGAGCAACAGTAGTTTCAATCCCACCACCAAGGGGCAGACTCTCAATATTGTAGTTAGCAATCTTATAACCCATCTTGGTCATATAGCCCTCAACGTCAACATCATGATGTTGAAGCATTTGATAGGTCCAAAAGGCAGGAATATTCCACGACGTATTAAGCGCCTCTTGCAAATTCATCATGGCCGTTCCCTTATCGCCATCATGAAGAATCGGTGTCCCACCTGTAAAATTAGTTGGATAATTTGAAAGGATACTTGAGCTACCCATTAAACCTTGGTCAATGGCAATTCCATAAGCAATAATAGGCTTAATAGAAGATCCAGGAGAACGAGCAGTATCAAAGGCATGGTTATTCTGGTTATTCTCATAATTACGACCACCAACAAATCCTAAAATCGCTCCAGTCGCATTGTCCATGAGTACATTTCCAACTTCGACCCCGTTATTTCCACCCTGATCAAGTAGATCTCCATATTGGTTCGCAGTATCTTGCATCGCATGGTAGACAGCATTGTCAATTGTTGTCTTAACATGATAACCACCTGTTTGTAGCTCTCGGAGAGCCATCTCACGGTAGGCTTCCTTTGTCTTATCATTTTTCAAATCTTGACTTGATACCTTGTCACGCTTCACCAAATAATCATACATGATATCTTGAGCTTCAGACATGACTGAATAGTACAAATAGTCATGACTGACAGCATCTGGATTCTCACCAGCCTTGAAATCTTTAGTAACGTCATAACTCTTATAACTTTCGTATTGTGACTTATCTAGGTAACCGCCTCGATAGAGATTGTAGAGCACATCTTTCTGACGTGCCAAGCCATAGGAAAGATCTTTTTCATTTTTTAGTTGACCATCCGCAGTATAGGGTGAATAGACAATCGGGCTCTGTGGTAAACCTGCCAGATAAGCTGCCTGAGGAACTGTCAAATCTGCAGCAGAGACCCCAAAGATCCCTTGTGCAGCCTCTTCGATACCAGCAATATTTTTCCCCTTGTTGTTACGACCAAAAGGAGAAACATTCAGATAATCAGTTAAAATTTCATTTTTCGAAGCATGACGTTCCAGTTGTAGTGCATAGATAATCTCTGCCGCTTTACGTTTAAATGTTGGAGTATCTCCTGTAACCTGTTGTTTTATCAACTGCTGTGTTAGGGTTGAACCACCACTAGAGGAACCTACCCCCAAGACTGAAGATACCAAGGCTCTAAAGACAGCTTTTGGTACAACCCCCTTATGCTTATTGAAATTTTCATCCTCAGTAGCAATAATGGCATTTTTAACATTATTAGAAATTGCATCACTTTCAATAGGAGTTCTAAGCAGGTCCGTATCAATATCAGCAATCTTTTTAGAATCAGAATAACTCATCGAAGACACCAAACTAACCTCGCCAATCTGATTCAACAAGGTTTTATCCTTAATCAATGGAACAGACTGTATCTGACTGCCCAGATAACCCAAGCCAAGCCCAGCACCAAACAAGGTTAAGACGATAATGACCACATAAAAGAAATCAGACAAGAGCTTTAATGTCTTTAAAAAAACATCAGCCATGTCTAAGACTGTTACTCTGTCTTCAGGCGACTTCTCCGCTTGCTTACGATTCCACTTAGATTTAATTCCAGCCTTCCTTACTTTCAAAGATTTATCTCTTTTTTTAAAATTGAGGCCGGCAAACTTTTCACGAAAAACCTTCCCTAACCGTCTAAAATAATTTATTATTTTTTCAAAATTCATAGAAATACCTCAAGGCCTATTATAGCAAACTTTGACAAAGCTTGCATAGGGTTGCTTTCTTTTGGTATAATGGTGCAGAATATACTTTACTGGAGAATATCATGACAATTTTTGAAGAACTAAAAGCACGTGGCTTGATTTTTCAAACCACAGATGAAGAAGCCCTTGTAAAAGCCTTTGAAGAAGGGCCAGTCTCATTCTACACCGGTTATGACCCAACAGCAGACAGTCTCCACCTTGGACACCTCGTCGCTATCCTTACTAGTCGTCGCCTTCAATTGGCTGGCCACAAACCTTACGCCCTCGTTGGGGGTGCGACAGGTTTGATTGGTGACCCATCATTTAAAGATGCTGAGCGTAGCCTCCAAACCAAAGAAACCGTTGAAGGTTGGGTAGAAAAAATCCAAGGACAACTCTCTCGTTTCCTTGATTTTGAAAATGGTGACAACAAAGCCGTTATGGTCAACAATTATGACTGGTTTGGTTCTGTCAGCTTCATCGATTTCTTGCGTGATGTCGGTAAATACTTCACAGTTAACTACATGATGAGCAAGGAATCTGTTAAGAAACGTATCGAAACAGGTATCTCTTACACTGAGTTCGCTTACCAAATTATGCAAGGTTATGACTTCTATGAACTCAATGCTAAATATGGCGTAACCCTACAAATTGGTGGTTCTGACCAATGGGGTAACATGACAGCAGGTACTGAGCTCTTGCGTCGTAAAGCGGATAAATCTGGACACGTAATCACAGTTCCACTTATCACAGATTCAACTGGTAAAAAATTCGGCAAATCTGAAGGCAACGCTGTCTGGCTTGACGCTACTAAGACAACTCCTTATGAAATGTACCAATTCTGGCTTAACGTTATGGACGATGATGCCGTTCGTTTCTTGAAAATTTTCACTTTCTTGTCACTTGAAGAAATCGAAGAAATCGGTAAAGAATTTGACCAAGCTCGTCACCAACGTTTAGCACAAAAGGTTCTGGCTCGCGAAGTTGTTACTTTGGTTCACGGTAAAGAAGCCTATGAACAAGCTGTTCACATCACCGAACAACTCTTCGCTGGTAACCTTAAAGCCCTCTCAGCACGTGACCTTAAAGTTGCCCTCAATGGTGTCCCAACCTATGAGATTTCAGCAGATGAAAATCTTAACATTGTTGAACTTCTCGTCAATGCTAAAATTTCACCATCTAAACGTCAAGCACGTGAAGACGTGCAAAACGGTGCTATCTATATCAACGGTGAACGCGTGCAAGACTTGGATTACACTCTTTCAGATACCGATAAGATTGACAATGAAATCACTGTTATCCGTCGCGGTAAGAAGAAAAACTTTGTTTTAACTTACTAATTTATGACCATTCTCACTCCCTAGTGGAGTGATTTTTTTTACACACAAAGCCATAAGCTTAACACCTAATCACTTTCTTAAGAACACAAAAAACCAGCACTAGGCTGGTTTTTGAGACTATCACATTAGTTATAGATTTTGAATGCATCATCGTCGTTTTGACCAACGAATGGCATTGCTTTACGCAATTCAGCACCAACTTTTTCGATTTCAAGGTTAGCAGCTTCTTCACGGTAAGCAGTAAGTTTTGGACGTCCAGCTTTGTAGTCGTTAACGAAGTCATTAGCGAATTTACCATTTTGGATATCAGCAAGAACTGCTTTCATGTTTTCTTTAACTTGTTCAGTGATAACACGTGGACCTGATACATAGTCACCGAATTCAGCAGTGTTAGAAATTGATTGACGCATTTTCTTGAATCCACCTTCGTAAATCAAGTCAACGATTAATTTCATTTCGTGAAGTACTTCAAAGTAAGCCAATTCTGGTGCATATCCAGCTTCAGTCAAGACTTCAAAACCAGTTTCGATAAGGGCAGTCAAACCACCACAAAGAACTGCTTGTTCACCAAACAAATCTTCTTCAGTTTCTTCTTTGTATGTTGTTTCAAGAAGACCTACACGTGCTGCACCAATACCTTTACACCAGTCCATAGCGATGTCTTTAGCGTTACCTGTGGCATCTTGGTATACTGCGTAAAGGGCAGGTACACCAAAACCTTCTTCAAATGTACGACGTACCAAGTGACCTGGTCCTTTAGGTGCACACATAAATACATCAACATCTGCTGGTACTTTAATAAATTCAAAGTGGATGTTGAAACCGTGAGCAAAACCAACAGCGTTACCAGCTTCAAGATTTGGAGCGATTTCTGCTTCGTAAAGTTCTTGTTGGATTTCGTCTGGAGCCAAAATCATGATAACATCAGCCAATTTAGTTGCTTCTGCTACTGTGTAAGTATCAAAACCATCTTCTTTAGCTTTATCAAATGATTTACCTGGACGAACACCGATGATAACATCGTGACCTGTATCACGCAAGTTTTGTGAGTGAGCGTGACCTTGTGAACCGTAACCGATAACGGCGATTTTTTTACCATCAAGTGCTGGTACTTTTACGTCTTTTTCATATTCCATTTGAACTGCCATAGTAGTATATCTCTTTTCTAAAATAATATTTAATTGCCTTTTTAAGGCTAGGTTAACAAATTTATAATGGATTTTTTAATCACGGGTAAATCCAGTAGCACCCGTACGAGCAATATTCTTGATACCGTAAGGTCGAATAACTCGTAGAAGCGCCTCACTCTTTTCAGCATCTCCAGTCATCTGGATAGTGATAGAGCTTGGTGCAACATCCACCACCGAAGCACGGAAAGGTTGAATGATTGCCAAGATTTCAGCACGTTTAGAAGTTGGTGCCGACACCTTAACCAAGATAACCTCACGTTCCAAGTGGGGTACATCAGTGATGTCACGAATGCGAATCACATCAATCTGACGATTAAGCTGTTTAATAATCTGCTCAACCTCATTATGAGAATTCACATCAATGATAATTGTAATACGTGAAACATCAGGATTTTCCGTTGCTCCAACGGAAATACTCTCAATATTGACCTGACGGCGTGAAAGCACTCCAGTGAAACGGTTAAGAACACCTGATCGGTTCTGAAGTTTAGCTGTTAACATTCTACGCATTGAACTTCACCCCCAACATTTCATGATTACTCTTACCAGCTGGAACAATTGGCAAAACATGCTCTTTACGAGAAATATCAACCTCGATGAACATTGGCACATCCTCTTTGATAACTTCCAAATCCTGATCAATCGTTTCTGGATTATCAAACTTATAAGACTTAATCCCATAAGCTTGAGCCATCAGTTGAAAATCAGGGAGAGCATTAAAGACAGACTCTGATGTACGCCCTTCGTAGAAGGACTCTTGCCATTGACGTACCATACCAAGTGAGTGGTTATTCAACATAACAACCTTGATTGACACCTTGTAAATATTTAAAATAGCCAATTCTTGGTTCGTCATTTGGAAACCACCATCACCAACAAAGAGGATAACTTCTTTATCAGGATTAGCAATTTTAGCACCAATTGCTGCTGGAACACCAAATCCCATAGTTCCAAGGCCACCTGATGTCACCAATTGACGCTCATTTTGATATGGATAATACTGAGCTGTCCACATTTGATGTTGCCCAACGTCAGTGACAACAACTGCATCACCATCGGTCAATTCACCGATACGCTCGATAACCGCCTGAGGCTGTACCATACGTTCTTTCTTATCGTAAGAACGTACACGCTCTTTATCTTTTTTGACTTTTTCAATCCATTTTTCAGTGTTATTCTTAACCACTGGTTCTGCTAAGAGCATTTCAAGAGCTTGCTTGGCATCACCAACAACTGGCAAATCTACCGCAATAATCTTGCCAATCTCAGCCGGATCCACATCAATATGAACAACCTTTGCATTCTTAGCAAATGTTTTTGGATTACCTGTCAAGCGGTCATCAAAACGACAACCTATGGCAATCATAAAGTCAGCATCAGTCATAGCAATATTAGCTGCATACGAACCGTGCATACCACCCATACCCAAAAAGAGGGGATGACTAGTAGCAATTGTTCCCTGACCTAGAAGACTTGTAACAACAGGAATTTGGTAGCGTTCTGCAAAAGCAACTAGCTCCTTAGCAGATTCAGAATAAGCCACTCCACCTCCAGCTACAATAACCGGCTTCTTAGCTTTACCCAACTGTTTCAAGATTTTATTAATTTGCATCTCGTTTGGTCTTAGCGTCGGTTGGTAACTTGGAAGATTGATTTCAGGATCGTTGATGAAGGTAGTTTCCTTAGCTACAACATCTTTTGGAAGGTCTATAACAACCGGACCAGGACGTCCTGTCGTTGCGATATGAACCGCTTCTCGAATAATACGAGGAATATCAGCCGTATCACGAATCTGGTAGTTGTATTTGGTAATTGGAATGGTAATTCCGACAATGTCAGCTTCTTGGAAGGCATCCTTACCAATACCTGATGTTGCTACCTGACCCGTAAAGACCAGAAGAGGTACACTATCACTCATAGCATCTGCAATCCCAGTAATAGCATTCGTTGCACCGGGACCACTCGTTACAAGAGCAACACCAAGTTTCCCAGTTGATTTAGCATAACCTTCAGCTTCATGCAGGCTTCCTTGCTCATGACGAGACAAAATATGATTAATCTCTTCATTTTTGTAAATAGCATCATACAAAGGAAGAACCGCTCCGCCAGGATACCCAAAAATGGTTGAAATCCCAAGTTCGAGAAGTGTATCAAGAATCAAATCAGCACCAGAGCGTGCTTCTTCAAGTTCAATTTTCTCCACATGGACCTCCTTTAGCAATTGTTTTTTTCAAATTATCTAAAAATTCAAAACCTTGTATACTATACTAACATTTTTAACTAAATTTGCAAGGGTTTCAGAGAAAAATATCACAAACTCTTCGGAAATAATATTCTTAGTTTTTTTCTTGTGCCTGACGTTCTGCTTTACGTTCTTCAAATTCTTCATTACTCATAAGAGTTCCTCCGATATTAGCTGATTTAGCAAAAGCAGTGTAACGGCGTAACCAGCCACTTGAGATCTTAGATTTGAAAGGCTTCAAGTGCTTACGGCGTGCTTCAAGTGTCACATCATCAACGAGCAAATCAAGGGTACGATTCGGAAGATCAATCACAATTTCATCCCCATCTTCAATCAGAGCTATATTGCCACCTTCCGCAGCTTCTGGAGATACGTGACCAATAGCAATACCACGAGTTGCTCCTGAGAAACGACCATCAGTAATCAGAGCAACATCCTTGCCAAGACCGCGGCCTACAATCTTAGAGGTTGGCGCTAACATCTCTGGCATACCAGGACCACCCTGAGGACCCTCGTAACGAATGACAACAACATGGCCCTTCTTAACTGTTCCATTATCAATCAATTCAAGAGCTTGAGCTTGTGAATCGCAACAAATAGCCTTACCACGGAAAGTTTTAACGGATGGATCTACACCACCAACCTTGATAACAGCCCCATCCTGAGCAATATTTCCATAAAGGATAGACAAACCGCCAACCGGTAAAATAGGTTGCTCGATTGGATGGATAATTTCTTCATTTTTGATTTTAGCACCAGCTACATTTTCTTTTAAGGTTTTACCAGTAACCGTAATACGATCACCCTTAATGGCACCTTTCTTGATCAACTGATTAATAATGGCTGGAACACCACCTGCTTCATGTACATCATGCATGGTATAGATGCTGGAGGGAGCAATTTTAGAGAGATAAGGTGTCTTCTTAGCAATATCATTAATGTCCTTAAGGTCATAGTCAATACCAGCCTCACGCGCAATAGCAAGGGTATGAAGAACGGTATTGGTTGAACCACCCATAGCCATATCTAGAGCAAAAGCATCATCGATGGCTTCTTTGGTCACAATATCACGTGGGCGAACATTATTTTTGATGTTATCCATTAATTTTGTGGCTGCTTGACGAACCAATTCACGACGTTCGTCTGAAACAGCTAGGATAGTACCGTTACCTGGAAGGGCAAGACCCAAAACTTCCATTAAACAGTTCATTGAGTTAGCAGTAAACATTCCTGAACATGAACCACAAGTTGGACAGGCATTTTTCTCTAAATAATCAAGCTCTTCCTTGCTCATATCTCCAGACTGGTAAGTACCTACAGCTTCAAACAAGCTTGATAAAGTAGCCTGATGACCAGTCATATCAACGCCACCCTTCATAGGTCCACCTGAACAGAATACCGCCGGCACATTAGTACGCATGGCTGCCAAAATCATTCCTGGTGTAATCTTATCACAGTTTGGGATATAGAACACACCGTCAAACCAGTGGGCATTAATAACGGTTTCTGCAGCATCAGCAATTAATTCTCGTGAAGGGAGGCTGTAACGCATCCCAATATGTCCCATGGCAATCCCGTCATCCACACCAATAGTATTAAACTCAAAAGGAATACCACCAGCTTCACGGATAGCCTCCTTGGCAATATCCGCTAATTCACGTGGGTGGACATGTCCTGGAACAATATCAATATAAGAATTACAAATAGCATAAAGGGCTTTTGCATATCCTTAGAAGATTTAACCTGTCCAGTCGCATACAAAAGGCCACGTGCTGGTGCTTTATCAACACCAACTTTGATCATATCACTTCTCATGATCTTACCTTCAATCTATAAAATTTCTTACAACATATGTTACCACTTTGGAAGGTAATATCAATGAATTTTCGGAATATTTCTGTAATTCCAAAAAATGACTTTTTAGTATCGAAACTATTTAAACAAAAAAGGAAGCCCTAAGACTTCCAAAATGATTATTTTTAAATTATTCAACGCTAAAGATATATGGGTACACAGGTTGGTCCCCTTGGAAGATTTCAACTTCGATATCTTCATGAATCTCTTCCAATTTTTCAGCGATCGCTTGTGCTTGTTCTTGATTGCCTTCTTCGCCGACGTAAATCATAACAATTTCGCTGTCTTCGTCAATCATCTTTTCAAAGGTATCAAGAAGGGCTTGATCCATATCTGGTGTAGATACAAGAATCTTACCGTCTACCATACCAAGGATATCATTTTCATGAATTTCAAGGCCATCAATAGTTGTGTCACGTACTGCCAAAGTCACGCTACCACTTGTTACATCCGAAAGACTAACTGTCATAGCTTCAACATTAGCTTCGATACTTTGGTTTGGATCGAAAGCAAGCAAGCTTCTAAAGCCTTGTGGAACTGTACGTGTTTCAACAACAGCCGCATTAACATCCACTACTTCAGTGGCTGATTGTGCTGCCATAAAGATGTTTTTATTATTTGGCAAGATGATAACATTCTTGGCATTAACCTGCTCAATAGCCTTAACGATATCCTCCGTTGATGGGTTCATTGTTTGACCACCTGAAATCACATAGTCAACTCCTTGTGATTTAAAGATATCTGCAAGTCCATCTCCGGCAACAACTGCAATAAAGGCAAAGTCTTTAGGAGCAGAAGGCGAAGCTTGAATGGCTGCTGCTTTTTGAACTTGTGCATCGTGTTGATTACGCATGTTTTCAACCTTAACTTTGACAAGAGCACCATATTTAAGGCCTTCTTGCATGACAAGACCCGGATCCTCTGTATGGACGTGAACTTTTACAATTTCATCGTCGTTAACAACAAGGAGAGAATCCCCAAGATTACTCAAGTAATTTTGAAACTCCTCATAGTCAAAGTCTTTCACATAAGTTGGACCTTGTTTGAGACCAATCATGATTTCCGTACAGTATCCGAAGGTAATATCTTCTGTTGCAACATGACCTGCAACTGCCTTATGATGTTCTGCATTGATCATCTCTGTCATAGTAGCAGGTGTCGCTTGGAAGTCCTCTGAAGCGATATACTCACCTGTTAGGGCTGACAAGAAACCTTCATAAATAAAGACTAAACCTTGACCACCTGAGTCTACTACACCAACTTCTTTCAATACTGGAAGCATCTCTGGTGTCTTAGCCAAAGCGGCCTTAGCTCCGTCAAGAGCTGCACGCATAACCTCAACAGCATCATTAGTAGACTCAGCTTTCTTAATCGCTGCTGAAGCTGCACCACGTGATACTGTAAGGATTGTTCCTTCGACAGGTTTCATAACAGCTTTATACGCAACTTCAACACCTGATTGGAAGGCGTGAGCTAGATCTTGGCCGTCAAGTTCCGTTTTATCCTTGATGCTTTGACAAAAACCACGAAACAATTGTGACGTAATAACACCTGAGTTACCACGGGCACCCATCAAGAGACCTTTAGACAAAATCTGACCAACTTCACCAACTGTTGAAGCTGTTTGATCTGCGACAGCTTTGGATCCATTATCCATAGTCATTCCCATGTTAGTTCCAGTATCTCCATCTGGTACTGGGAAGACATTGAGTGAATTCACATATTCTGCTTGCTTACCTAGACGCGTTGCTGCTGCTTGGACCATCTCCTGAAGTAAGCTTGTTGTAATTTTAGACACTAGTTTTCTCCTACAACTTTGATATTTTGAACGTAAACATTTACTGCCTCTGTCTTGATACCGAGTTGATTCTCAAGATTAAATTTCACACGTTCTTGAATATTTTTTGAAACCTCACTAATCTTAACACCATAACTCATAACAGTGTAGACATCCACAGCGATACCTGCATCAGTAGATTTCACGACAACTCCTTTTGCGTAGTTTTCTTTTCCAAGAAGTGCTTGAAAATTATCTCGGATAGCACTCTTACTTGCCATACCGACAACGCCAAAAATTTCTGTTGCTGAACCGCCAACTACTGTTGCGATGACATCATCTGACAATTCGATTTGACCATCTTTTGTATTGATTTTTACAGTCATAATTACTACCTCAAAAAGTTTTTATCAGTTTATTCTATCATATTCGAGACTACTTGTAAAAAATAAGAAGAAGATACCTTTTAAATAAAAGCATCTCCCCATCATGTTACTATCTAAACTGTCTCTTTGCTAGATAATGACGATACATCACGTAGAGAAAGATCGCACGCCATATATTATCAACAACCGTTGCAATCCAGACACCTGCAAGGCCCATTCTCAAACTCACTCCTAGGAAGTAGCCTGAGAAAATTCGGATTAGCCACATCCCAATAGTCGTTGCGTAAAAAGGTATCTTGGCCTTCCCAAGACCTTGCCAGGCTGCTGTGAAGACTAAAGTCGCCGAAGTTACGGGATTTCCTAGGAATGAATAAAGAATAACGACCTGACTAGCAGCAATAGCTACTTTGTTATCTGTAAAGAAACTTGACAAGCCCTGGCCAAAAAGTAAGATGCTTCCAGAAACCAAAACCATCAAGAAAGTTGAAATCCAGTAAGACTCTCGTATAATACGCTTCATCTGCGCCGTATCCCCTCGCCCCAAACTATTAGCAACCAAGATAACCGTGGCTGTAGCCACCCCCATACCTGGCATATAGTTAAACTGGATGAGATTTTCACCAATGGCATTACCACCAACAACTGCTGTACCAAAGGTAACGATGATGGCTACTATAACAACATCCCCTGCACGCATCATCAACCGCTCACCTGCTGCTGGTAGAACAATTCCCAACAACTCCTTGTTAAAAGGTTTGGTAACTTCAAACTGTTTCACATCCAATTTCATTGCAGTCCATAATATGACTGTCCCAACTAGGCGAGAAAAAACCGTAGCTGTAGCTACCCCAATAATCCCCCAATGTCCAACAAAAATAGCCAAAGAAGATAGAAGAGCGTTAAGAAGATTGGTCAAAAGACTGACGACCATGGAAATACGAGGACGTCCCTTGGCTCGTAGTATGTTACCAAAGGTAGTCATCAAAGCCAGAAAGATCACACCTCCACCGACTATAGCCAAATAGAGGCTGCCAGCCTGAGTCACAGATTGCTCAGTTCCCAGAAGATTAAGAATGGCTCCACCAAAAAAAATGGAGAGTAGACCCAAGACGATACTAAGAGCAAGAGTAATAATAATAGCATCCCAGATATCTCTGTTAGTCGCTTTAACGTCTCCTTTTCCTAGGCTTCTAGCAATGACACTAGCACTTGAAGCCCCCAGCGCAATGAAGATAGCCTGATAAATCGTAATGATATTATTGGCCACGGAAACCCCCGATATAGCAACAATACCAACCTGAGCTACTAGGTAAGAATCAACAATCCCCATCAACATTTGTAAGAGGTTCTCAGCCATAGCCGGTAAGGCTATGTTTAAAATTTTCTTTGTTTCTGTCATAATACTTTCTTTTATATTGATAAAAATAGGGCTGATTTCTCAGCTCCTATTTTTTTCTTATACACCAAGATAGCTCTCAACTGCTTTCTGCATATCAGCTGCAGCAACAACTGTTTTATGGCGAACTTCTGCACGTTCAAGTCCATCTACAGCAGCTGGGATATCTACTCCTGAAAGTTGGTGCAAGTCTTCTACCGCCTTGAAGTCATCACCACTATCTTTACCAGTAACAGCTGAAACCGCTACACGTGGGAACTTGTATGGACTAGCTGTTGAAGCGATAACTGTTGGTGTGTGATCATCTGTCTTTTGAACGTATGCTTCGTAAACAGCTGAAGCAACCGCTGTGTGAGGATCTTCAATATACTTGTCTTCTTCATAAACACGTTTGATTTCAGCAGCTGTTTCATCCTCAGTTGCAAATCCCGCTGCAAACAAATCAAGGATACCTTTATCTGCATCAGCCAAAGTGTACTCACCTTTAGTCACAAGCGCATCCATAAGCTCTTTAGTCTTAACCGCATCATTACCAAGGAGATGGAAAATCAAGCGTTCTAGGTTAGAAGATACCAAAATGTCCATAGAAGGACTTGTCGTTACCTTGAAGTCACGTTTCTTGTCATAAGTACCTGTTGCAAAGAAGTCTGTAAGGACATTATTTTCGTTAGAAGCACAGATTATTTTACCAACTGGAACACCAATTTGACCTGCATAGTAAGCCGCCAAGATGTTACCAAAGTTTCCTGTTGGTACTGTGAAGTTAACCTTATCCCCATTTTTGATATGACCTGCCTTCACCAACTGCGCATAGGCATACACATAGTAAACCACTTGTGGTACCAAACGACCAATGTTCATTGAGTTAGCTGATGAGAATTGCATATGATGAGTCAACAATTTCTCACGCAAATCAACATCGTTAAACATACGTTTCACATTTGTTTGGGCATCATCAAAGTTACCATCAATTGCAATAACATGAGTATTAGCACCTGCTTGAGTTGTCATTTGCAATTCTTGGATTTTTGAAACGCCATCTTTTGGATAAAAGACAATAATTTCAGTTTCAGGGACATCTGCAAAACCAGCCATGGCAGCTTTACCAGTATCCCCTGATGTCGCTGTCAAAATAACAATCTTGTTATCAACACCTTGTTTCTTAGCTGATGTTGTTAGCAAATAGGGCAATATTGAAAGCGCCATATCTTTGAAAGCAATGGTAGGACCATGAAAAAGCTCAAGGTTGTAATGGTTTTGAAGTTTGACCACTGGAGCAATGGCAGCTGTATCAAACTTATCATCATAAGCATTTGTGATACAGTAATCCAATTCTTCTTCAGTAAAATCATCCAAGAAAGCAGACAAAACTAATTTAGCAACTTCTTGGTAAGAAGCATCTTTCAAGTGATCAAAGTCTAAAGTAACTTCAGGTGTTGTCAGTGGAGTGAACAAGCCACCATCTGTTGCCAATCCTTGAAGAATAGCCTGACTAGCTGTTACTTTATTGTTTTCGTCACGTGTTGATTGGTATACAAGTGTCATGGTAAATCCTCTTTTTTAGATAGTCTTTGACTTTATTGTAGCATAATTGTCAGAAAATTTCTACACATATTGTAACTTGTGAGAGAATCATTCGGATTTCACTTGTTTAATTTCATTTAAATATCGGAAAAAATCCGGAATTTCTATCTCAGATTTTCTTTTAAAATTTATCTTTGGTATCATTCTTAGTTGAAAAATTGATATCTTTTGATTTACCCTCACCACACTATTCTTTGAAGTTACTGTGTCCCTTGATTCTTTTAATTTTTGACCAGGATTGAAGTAAACAGTTACCATCCTATCAACATTAAATCTCTTTAAACTTATTAGTCGCTCTATTCCCTTCATATGGAGACCCTTGATGGCCTCATTTCCTGAGGATTGAGAAGATGCACTGTGGCATTCAAACCAAGTCCTTCTTCTTTTGTCATAGAACTCTCTTTATTTTACCGTAAGGTTATTATAACAATTTTTAAAGCGTTTTCTATCTTATTCAGGAAAACCCTTTATTTTTAATTTGGATAAGCACTCTAATATAGTAGCCTTTAGCAAAAAAGTAGCCCTCATAGAGCTACTTTAGGCCATCACTTAACCTTTGTAGTCAAAGGCAACTTCGACAATTTCTTTCAATTCTGAAATAAGAGGTTCTTTGGGATTAGCAAGTTGTACCTTGGTCTTCGTACGCATGATCTGCCAAAGTATAGACAGTGTCTTGAAGAAGTTTCTTCGTAACCCCTTGGCCTTTCCAGTTCATGTTGATACCCACGGCAACACCCAATTCGTAAACTTTTTGTGCCAAAACTTCAACCAATTCAGCATCTGATTGTTTATCAGTACCCCATCCCATAAAACGAGCAATGTCTGCGTAATCCTTGTCTGCACGGAAGTAATCATCTTTAGGGAACATAGCATGTTTTTGAGGATTACGACCATTGTAACGGATTACGTGAGGCATCAAAATCGCATTGGTACGTCCATGTGGAATGTCAAACATAGGACCGACCTTGTGAGCTAGTGAGTGGTTGATACCAAGGAAAGGCATTGGCAAAGGCCATACCAGCCATTGTAGACGCATTATGCATCTTTTCACGTGATTCTTCATCACCAAAGTGGTAAGAATGTTCGAGATTTTCAAAAACAAGTTTAATCGCTTGAAGTGAGAGGCCACGTGTATAGTCGCTAGCCATTACTGATACGTAAGACTCAATAGCGTGCGTCAAAACGGTCCATACCTGTATCCGCTGTAACACTAGCAGGCACACTTATTACTAAAGCAGGGTCAACGATGGCCATATCTGGAGTCAAAGCGTAATCTGCCAATGGATACTTGATGTGGGTTTCACTATCAGTGATAACCGCAAATGACGTCACTTCTGAGCCTGTCCCTGAAGTTGTTGGGATACAGATGAATTGTGTCTTCTGAGCGTAAGGAATCTTGTAGGTACGTTTACGGATATCCAAGAATTTTTGTTTAGCGCCGAAGAAGCTTACATCTGGGTATTCAAAGAACATCCAGATAGCCTTAGCAGCATCCATTGCAGAACCACCACCAAGAGCGATAATAACATCTGGTTGGATGTCTACAAAACGTTCCAACCCTTTATAAAAACTGTATTGTAGATGGATTTGGCTCAACATCTGAGAAAACATCTACTGCTGGTCTATGGCGGTTAAGTTCCAATTGCGTTTAACCAAGTCAGCGTAACCAAACTGAACCATACCAGGGTCACAAACCAACATCACCCGGTCAGCTTCAATGTGATGCAAGTAAGTTATTGAATCTTTTTCGAAGAAGATTTTTGTTGGGACACGAAACCATTGCATGTTATTGCGACGCTTTGACAATGTCTTGACATTCAAGAGATCAAATGAGCTAACATTGTGTGAAATTGAGTTATGACCATGTGAACCACAACCAAGAGTTAATGATGGAATCATGTTGTTATAGATATTACCAATGCCACCTTCAGCCGATGGACTATTCACCAAGACACGGCAAGCTTTCATACGGATACCGTATTGGAGTTGGAGCTCTTCATTTTCAGTGTGAATAACAGCTGTATGTCCAATACCTCCCAAATTGAGCATGCCTTCTGCTTTTTTGAATCCATCTTCAACGCCATCAGATTTGATAAGGGCAAGTACTGGAGACAATTTTTCCAAGGCAAGTGGGTGTTCCATTGTTGCATCTGGAATTTCTGCCAAAAGCATTTTTGTTTCTTCAGGTACTTTAAGACCAGCTTTTTCAGCAATTTCGATAGCTGAGTGACTTACAATAGCGCCGTTTACAGCTATACGTGCTTCATTAAGAACTACTTTTTCCAATTTAGCAATATCAGCTTTTTTAGAAATAATGACACATTGATGTGCTTCAAATTCAGCCTTAACTTCATCATAAATAGCTGCGTCAACGATAGCTGCTTGTTCAGAAGAACAAATCATACCATTGTCAAAAAGTTTTTGAAACGATGAGATCATTGACAGCACGCTTAACTTTAGCATCAGCAGCAATATAAGATGGGACATTCCCAGCGCCTACACCAAGAGCAGGTTTAACCAGTTGAATAAGCTGCCTTAACCATACCAGGCCCACCAGTCGCAAGTACTGTGGCAATCTTAGGATGGTTCATCAAAAGAACAGTTGCTTCGATAGATGGCTCTTCAATCCACTGAATACAGTTCTTAGGTGCACCCGCTTCAATAGCTGCATTACGGACGATACGAGCTGCCTCTGCAGATGATTTTTGAGCTGATGGGTGGAAGGCAAAGACAATAAGAGTTGCGAGTCTAAAGAGCGATAAGGGCTTTGAAAATCGTTGTTGAGGTTGGGTTAGTTGTTGGTGTCACCCCACAGATAACGCCTACTGGCTCAGCGATAGAAACCAAACCTTGTTCTTTATCTTCAGCGATAACGCCTACTGGCTTGTCATATTCAATACTATTCCAAATGTATTCAGAAGCATACATGTTTTTGATGGCTTTATCTTCATAAATACCACGGCCTGTTTCATCAACAGCCAATTTTGCCAAATACATATGTTTATCTAGAGCAGCAATCGCAGCTTGGTGAACAATGTGGTCCACTTGCTCCTGCGTAAAGTTAGCCATGGCATCGAGGGCTTCAACACCTTTTGTTGCCAATTCATCTATTACTGTTTGAACATCTTTAGTTTGTTTAGTCATATGAAACTCCTTTGAATGCTTGTTAAAAACTTCACAAGTTTTAACACAAATCTATTACAGTGTTTATACATATTATGTAAACCCTTACATGTATAAAAATAAAGAAATCCGTCCATTTTGGACAGATTTCATCACTTTTTACCAAATAATAACACGATCTTCTGGGGCACGCCACATGCCGTCTCCCTCTTTGACGTCAAATTCTTTGTGAAATTCGTCGAAGTTGGTCACGATAACATTGGTACGCCATTTAGCTGGGGCATGAACATCCACGCTAGCCAACATTTGCATATATTCTTCACGTGCCTTCGTACGCCAAATCGTCGCAAAGTTGATAAAGAATTCTCGAACCGAAAAATCTTCATCACGTTTAGCTGCTTCTAAGGCACACGCCACACCACCAAGGTCTGCCACATTCTCAGAAACAGTCAGTTTGCCGTTGACCTTAGCACCATAAGAATCCAAGCCCTCAAACTGGTCCACAATTTTATCAGTACGTTCTTTAAAGGCTGCGTAATCGTCTTCAGTCCACCAGTTCTTAAGACTACCGTTTTCATCGAAGGAAGCACCATTAGTATCAAAGGCATGGGAAATCTCGTGAGCAATTACAGCCCCAATACCACCATAGTTGGCTGATGAACTTTGCGCAATATCATAAAAAGGTGCTTGCAGGATAGCTGCCGGGAAAACAATTTGGTTCTGCTGTGGATCATAGTAAGCATTAACCATGTGGGCAGGCATGTGCCACTCACTACGATCAACAGGTTTATTCCACTTGCTCCAGCTATGAGCAATTGAAATTTCAACTAACTTCTGTGCATTCTCAACCAGTGACAAGTTCTCATCAATAATCTTCTTGTCATAGGTCTCTGGCAATTTTTCTGGATAACCGATATGAGGTGTGATGACATTCAGCTTCGTTATAGCTTTTTCGCGCGTCTCAGGAGCCAACCAATCCGCTGTTTGAAGGCGTGATTTATAAACGTCAATCATAGTTGCTACTTTGGCTTCGACGTCTGCCTTGGCTTCTGGCGAGAATTTCTCACCTGCATACCAAAGTCCTAGAGCCTGATTGTAAGGTCCTTGTGCCAAGTAGAAAGCTGCTTTTTTCTTATCCATAGCTTGTGGTGTTCCTGAAAGCGCACGGCTATATTTTCCAGATAGAACACGAAGTTCGTCTGTCAAATAGGCATTCCATGATGTTGTAGCATCGATAAGTAGGACCGCCTTTAGTAACTCCCAATTTGCTTCTGAGTAATATTCCGCCGCGAATTCTGTCCAGAAGCGCTCTTCAGAGACGATAACCTTGTCAGGGACTTGTCCCAAGATTTCTGTGAAGATACTATCAAGTGGGAGTTCAGGCGCCAGCTTGGTGAAATCTGCCCAATCATATGGGTGGTAGAGTTCTACATACTCTGAAGATTCTTCGTGCGAAAGGACATACTTAGCCAACTTAGCATCAAGGTCAATAACCTTATCCAAGAGGTCTTTGATTTCCTCAGCTGTAAAGCCATATTTCCCCAAGAGTTCTTCTTGCATCTCACGCCAAATTTCTAAAAGCTCCTTTCCCTTCTCATTATCCTCCGTATAATAGGTAGTATCAGGCAAAATAATACCCGGTGCGTCAGCCCAGAGGACATTTAATTGAGCATTCATAAAGTCTGGAGACACACTGAATGGAAACTCATTGGGCTTACCAGACATCTCATACTCAGCAATTTTCGAAGCAAATTCTGAGAATGAGGAAAGCTTCTTGTATTCTTCAATCAAAGGTTTAACAGGCTCTATACCAACTGCCTCACGTCTATCATAGTCCGCAGTCATACGGTGAAACTTTATAAAGTTTTGTAGAATGGCATTGTCAGGAACATTCTCTCCTGCCAACCACTGATCAGTTGTTTCAAGCATGAGGTCTTCAATTTCATCTGCTAAATCTGAGAAACCACCTGTACATGGTTTGTCATCTGGAATCACTGCTGTCTTTTCCCACTCACCATTAATCGCATGGTAAAAATCATCTTGTAAGCGTGTCATTACACTTCCTCCATCAACATAAAAGTGTTTTTATTATAACAAAATTTCCCAGCAAAAACATTTACTGAGGAAAGTTTGTCTTATTTAACTAAGATTGATAGGGTTTGATAAGGTTTTAGGCTTACCTTTTCAGTAAGCTCCGCATCGTCATAGTTGGACAAGAGCACGCACCCTGCTTGGTATTCTTCTGGAATCCCCACTTCAGCTTCACTTCCATAAAAATTATTGAGCACCAAGAGTTTTTGATCGCCTAAGTAGCGTCCAAAGACGTAGACCTGTTGACTATCTTCAAGTGCTGGCTGGTAGCTTCCTTCTGAAATGATCGGCATTTCTTTACGCAAGCGAATTAATTCTTTATAGAATCAAGCGAATTAATTCTTTATAGAATTTAAAGATTGATCCATTAATCTCATTTTCAACGTTAATGTCTTTGTAAGATTTACCAGCTTTCAACCATGGAGTTCCTGTTGAAAAACCTACATTCTCAGAAGCATCCCATTGCATTGGCGTACGAGAATTATCACGTGACTTAGCTTGGGTAATCTTGAAGGCTTGCTCAGGAGATTTACCTTGGTCCAAGAGCATTTGATAAGCATTGATGGATTCCACATCTACGTAATCTGCCATCGAATCATATTCTGGATTAACCATCCCGATTTCTTCACCCATGTAGATGTATGGTGTTCTACTTGACAAGTGAATGCTAGCGGCTAGCACGGTCGCTCCTTCATCACGGAAGTTCTTGATATCCAAAAAGCGATTCAAGGCACGAGGTTGATCATAGTATTTCCCCGTATCCCCAAAATGGTGCCCAAGCAGAGCCGCCAAATTTAGACAACCAATCTGTTGTCTGGTCCTGAATAAAGTAGAGATCTTGATAATACTTGTCCCCAGCCAATGCTTTTTGAAACCACTCATGCTCCGTTGAGCAATGGTTAAGCATCATGTCTAGCATAAAGTCAATCTTGTGTTCTTTACCAACTCGGACCATTTCTTCAAAATCAGCCATATCCCCAAATACAGAATTTACCGCTGTATAATCTGAAATGTCGTAACCATTGTCACGTTGTGGGCTTGGATAAAAAGGATTAAGCCAAACCATATCCACGCCTAGTTCTGACAGATAAGGCATTTTTTCAATGATGCCTCTGAAATCACCGATTCCATTTCCTGTAGTGTCCTTATATGATTTCGGATAGATTTGATAAATAACCTTTGTTTTATCTAATGCCATATTTAATTCCTTTTCCGAACTTTTAAGTCAAAAGTTGGGACTATCGTCTCCACTCCTTATGCGTGATTATTTTGTGCGATGAATGATCATAAGAATATCACCACATTTGATATTACGTGGAAGATTCCCTTCAACATCCGCTTGAAAATCATCTTGATTTGTAATGATAACTGGTGTTTCAGTGATAAGACCTGCACCTTTAATCGCTTCCACATCAAAAGTGATAAGTTTTTGACCAACAACAACCTTATCCCCTTGTTCATATGTGCTTCAAATCCTTTTCCGTCAAGGCTAACAATATCCATACCGATGTGTATCAACATTTCAACACCTTCCTCAGAAACAATGCCTACTGCATGCTTATTTGGGAAGAGTACTGTCACTGTACCATTTACTGGTGAAACCAATTCACCTTGATTTGGTTCGATAACAAGACCCTATCCCATCACACCTGATGAGAATACTGGGTCTGTCGCTTGGCTAAGCGATTTAACTTGACCAGCAAGAGGACTAACAACCTCTGTTGTTTCAGTAAAAACAGTTGGTTCTACCAAACCTTCTGAAGCTTCTTTAAGTGTTTCTTGTGCATGTCCATCTTCCTCTGTTTTCGTTAAAAATCCAGTTTTGTGAAAGAGGAATATCAATACCATAGCAACCACAATATCAACAACCATAATAATCGCAAAGATTCCCCAATACTGGGGTTTAATAGAGAGAATAGCTGGAAGACCACCAATACCAATAGAGTTTGCTTGGACGCCAAAGACTGTTGAAAGTAGTCCTGATAAGGCAGAATCAGACATCCCTGCTACTAATGGATAGACATACTTAACGTTAACACCAAATAGTGCTGGTTCAGTGACACCAAGATAAGCTGAAATAGTTGCTGGAAGTGAAATCTATGCTTCACGTTCATCATGACGTTTAATAAAATAGTAAGCAAACACTGCTGAACCCTGCGCAATGTTAGAGAGGGAAATCCATTGGTCATAAACCAGTACCACCTGCCGTACGCACCAATTCAAGGTCAATAGCATTAGTCATATGGTGAAGACCAGTGATAACGAAAGGCGCATAGAAGGCACCAAAGATTGGCACCTTTGAAAAAATAATAGTTGTATATTTTTTTGCCAACAAGTAAGGATAGAGATGAAAAAATATCAGATTGTTTATAAAGATTTAGAAAAAGCTATCCACTGTCAAAAGTATCAAGTTGGTGACTTCCTGCCAACCGAGCAAGAATTAGTAGAAACTTTCAAAGTCAGTCGATACACCATACGAAAGGCATTGTCTTTACTCGTCGAATAAGGTCTGGTTAAAAAGATTCATGGGGCAGGTTCTCAAGTTATTAGTCAAGAACAAGTGAACTTCCCTATATCTGACTTAACTAGTTACCAAGAACTCATAGAACAACAAGGCCTTAAATCACAAACTAACATTATCTCTCTAGACAAAATCATCGTTGACATCATTCTCTCAGAGAAAACGGGATTTTCAAGAAGCCAACAGGTTTGGTGTCTTATTCGGCAAAGGATAGTTGATGGCTGTGCCTCTGTTGCTGATATTGATTACCTTGATGTGAGACTTATGCCTCAACTCAACCGCAGCATCGCTGAGAACTCCATCTATGATTATCTTGAAAATCAGCTCCACCTTAGCATTTCTCATGCCTTTAAAGAAATCACCATTGACAACACTAGCGAGCAAGACAAAATCCTCATCGATATCGGTAAAGATCATCACGTCGTCTGCATACGCTCAAAAGTTTATCTGAATAATGGAAATCAGTCCCAGTTCACTGAAAGCCGACATAAACTTGAAAAGTTCAAATTTGTCTATTATGCCAAGCGTCATCACTGAAGCTAAAGACCCGACCAACATAAAAAGTATCGGACACATAAACGTCCGATACTTTTTAGTTTTTACGAATAGGATCCGCTAAATACTCCGCACGAGCACCACCAATCAACTTAGGGCGACTCGCCAAAGCAGTCACATGGGCACCTCCTAATTCTGAAATAATAGGGCGAAGAGGAACCTGAACCCTTTTCACATGCATACCAATAGACGTATCCCCAATATCAATACCAGCCTGAGCCAATATCTCTTCTACCTCAACAGGATCCTCCATGTAATCAAAAGCAGCCAACTGACCACTCCCACCAGCATGCAGAGTTGGAAGCACATTGACAATTTCCAAATCTTTAGCCAAAGCAAGCTCACGCTCAACAACTAAAGCCCGATTCAAATGTTCACAGCCTTGTACAGCCAAGTAAATTCCTTTAGGTTCCAAAACCTCAAGAATAGTTTTTACAATTCGTTGACCAATTTCACGACTAGAAGCTTTTCCGATAATTCCACCAACAACCTCACTGGAAGATAAGCCTAATACAAATATGGCTCCAGATCCAATTGCCGAACGCTCAACAATGTCTTCAACAAGTACACGTGTTTTCTCTTCTAAATCTAGCAACATCACAGACCTCCTTTAAACAACAGCTGTATTCAAGATTCGAACAATAAGATAGTACAAAATCATAAAAAAGATAAGGAAAAACAGCCCTAACAGTAGCAACTGCATACGACGCTTATTACTTAGATCCCATGTAAAACCAAATCCCATCAAAAAAGGACCAAAACTATAGCTAAGCATAAACCATAGGTCTGCACGCTCTATATGCCAAAAAGAAGAAATAAAAGCCACAAGACCTATTAAGGATAGAATCCAAGAAAAAGTCCAACGATCTGATTTAGACAATGCTAAACCGATTAAGAAGCATCCCAAAGCAGGCATGATAATAAATGATAGGGTCATAAAATAAAACATGCCATTATTATAGCATGTTTTATAGATTCATGTTAGTGGCGGTTAATAACACCATAAGCAAAAATGAAGGCAATAGCAGCAATACCAACAACAATGGCCATGATGCTCCAAAAAATGGTCATAGCACGGTGTCCCTTGCGATTGTTGAAAGGAAAGCCCCAACCAATCATGATAACACCAAGCAAGCCAAGCCATATTTTATAAGTGATAACAATCGTCCCATCAAAATAAGCAAAAGCAACCAAACCTAGGCCTAGTAAGGAAATCAAATAGGACCACTTCCCCTTCAAAAATGAAGGCAAGGCCCAACCAAATAACAATAAACCAAGTAGAGCAAGAGCTCCACCACCAAAAAATACAGGTACAATATAATTATCAAACATATTCATATTATAGTATATCTTAAAAAGTTAGGAAATAGGTCCTATTATCTTAAAAGGGCTATCTCTTAAATAAAGTCCAAATAGAAGATTAGTCTTTGTTTATCTATCGACAAAGACTTTCTCATTATTCTGCTACAAAAAACGAGGTCCCCTTCGGATCTTATTGCCATTTGTTTAAACCTTGAATATACAATATAAGTGCACAATAAAAACTCATAAGATTTTCTAGTAAAATAGAATTGAACGAACTAGTTACGAAAGGAAGTCTTATGAGCTACCATCACTTTACCATAGAAGAGCGTGAAAGTATTCTCGTTTACCGTACGCAAGGCCTAAATTTGTCTCAAATTGCTAAGTTACTTCATCGTTATCTAGTATTAGTCGTGAGTGAAAGCGACATCTAAGAGAAGGAAACTATCTCCATGTTATGCACAGAAATCCTACTATATTGCTAAATCACACTTTGGGCGGAAACGGATACTTGAAATAGATTGCAATTTAAGCAATACCACCAAACATCTATTTCTCGAGTATCAATAGTCTCCTGAAGAAATAGAAGATCGGTTGAGATTAGAGTATGGAAAAGCTGTTATTAGTTATCAAACAAGTTATAGAGCCATTTACAAAGGACATTTTGATAACAACTCACTATCTCATGGTGCTCGTGGTGTCATTCGCAAGCTCCGCCATCGTGGAAAAAAGCGTCATACAAAAGATTATGTCGAAAATAGAGGGAAAATCTCTATATCTCATACAATTCAAGAAAGACCCAAAGATGCTAATAACCGAACTAGAATAGGAGGTTGGGAAGACGATACTGTTGCAGGTAAAACTGGAAAATCTTGTTTAGTGACTCTAACTGACCGTTATTATCGTTTTCTAAAAATCCAGAAGGTAGCTGTCAAGAAAAGTAAGTTGGTAATAGAAGCTATGGTAAAAATGCTAGAACCCTTGACCAAGCATACTGTGACTTCTGATAGAGGGAAAGAGTTTACCTATCATCAGAAGTTGTGTGATCAATTAAAAATTGAAGTCTATTTTCCTGATCCCCATGCTCCATGGCAACGAGGGACTAATGAGAATACGAATGGACTACTAAGAGAACATTTTCCCAAAGAGAGTGATGTAACATTGGTTAATGATCAGATTATTCAGCTGTGGAAGAACAAACTTAATAATAGCCCACAAAAATATCTTAACTGGAAAACACCTTATGAAGTATTTTATGGGGAAAGTATGCACTTAATTTGACAATTCAAGATATGAAAAAACAAGATCCTTTCTGGATCTTGTTTTTACAGTCTAATTAAGCTTTGTTTGCTGAACCAAATACATCGATACGTTCTTCAACAGCTTCTGTAATAGCATCGAAACCTGGTTTCAAGAATTTACGTGGGTCGAAGAGTTTCTTCTTGTCGTATTCTGCTTCATTTGCTTCGTATTCAGCAACAAATTTACGTGTTGCGTTAGCAAATGCGATTTGACATTCTGTGTTAACGTTAACTTTAGCAACACCAAGTTTGATAGCTTCTTGGATTTGATCATCAGGAATACCTGATCCACCGTGCAATACGATTGGGAAACCTGGTACAGCTTCTGTCAATTTTTGCAAGTGGTCAAGGTCAAGACCTTCCCAGTTTTCTGGGTAAGGACCGTGGATGTTACCGATACCTGCAGCCAAGAAGTCAACACCAGTTGCAACCATAGCTTTAGCATCTTCGATTGGTGCCAATTCACCTCTACCGACGATACCGTCTTCTTCACCACCGATAGTACCAACTTCAGCTTCAACTGAGATACCTTTAGCGTGTGCTTTTTCTACAATTTCTTTCGCCAATTTAAGGTTTTCGTCAATTGGAAGGTGTGAACCATCAAACATGATTGAAGTGTAACCAACTTCGATACACTCAAGAGCATCATCGTAGTGACCGTGATCAAGGTGAATAGCAACTGGTACAGTGATACCCATTGATTCAACCAATTCTTCGATAAGAACTTTACACAATTTGTAACCACCCATGTACTTAGCTGCACCCATAGAAGTTTGGATAAGTACTGGAGCTTTTTTAGCTTCTGCTGCACGCAAAATAGCTTGAGTCCACTCAAGGTTATTCGTGTTAAATCCACCAACTGCATAACCATTGTCACGAGCTGCTTGAACAAATTTTTCTGCTGAAACGATTGCCATTATAAAGGCCTCCTATATTTTTTTGGGTTTGAACCCGTTTACATGTTTATTTTATCACAATTAGACTCAAAAAACTAGTTTTTCTATGATTTGTAAGCGTTTTGATTTTTTTAATATAAAAAAAACCAGTCTCTTGACTGGTTACTCTGCGGAAAGAGGGACTTGAACCCTCACGACCTAAAGCGGTCACAGGATCCTTAGTCCTGCGCGTCTGCCAATTCCGCCATTTCCGCTAACAACATTAGTTATTATATTAAATTTGACCATCAATGTCAATACTTTTTTGAAAGTTTTTTTGAAACTCTCTTTTGTCTCTTTCGAAACAACTATTATATAATACCATTTATTGTATGCTATTGTCAATAAGCTTTTTGACTTTTTTAGCTTTTCCGAAACATTACATTTATACTATCTGGAGTTAGTCTAAACGATTTTTCAAAGCAGCTAATCTTTCTTGAAGAGGAGCTAAGTAAACTTCTTCTCCAAAGCCACGATTTTTGAGCCCATCCTCTGCACAAGTTAGCAGAGCCTCTGTCAAAGGCAAGATCAATTTTAAATCAGTCTTTGAGATTTTCTTTTTCGAAAACAAGCAACGAATTCTAGGATAATCATAATCAAAAACTTCAAATAAAGATGTGCCTTTTAAAATACTTTCTAGTGCCTCTAAGTTAACTAAAAGTCCAAGATGAAGGGCTGCTGGTACAAAAGTCGCTGAGAAAGGCTGAGTACAAACACTTCGAAACTCAACGGTTCCCCTAGTCGTTAAATCTTGAAATTGATAAGAACGATGCGTTTGAAAGTCGTCCTCACTCGGCTGAATTGAAACTTCTTTACCATGAATAGACCAGGCTTGAATAGCTGGTTTATTCAAGTAGTCTTTAGCACGAATAGGTTCAAAATAGTAAGTCACTTCACCCCTCGTAGCTGTAAAAATTGCAGTCTCGGATAGATAAGAAAAATAGTCATCTTCGTTTTCAAACACCTTCGGAAATACCCCCGCATTTTCCTCAAACACACCATGCATGGAATTCTCCCAGAAAACATCACGTGAAAGCGCAAGATCCCAATCAGAACCCCAAAATTAAGAGTTTGCCAATAATACCGCCTTGGGTCCCTCTATTTGATTAAAAGCATTTAGAACTCTCGAATAGGATGTTTTTGAGACATCTAACTGTACCTGACTTCCACAGATAAAAGAGCCATATTCAGGGTAATCGTGAAAGAAAGGATCATTCTTTGCTTTAGAGAGCTCAAGAAAATTCATAAGCATCTTATAACGAGGAGATTTAACAGGCCTATTATCATTTTTTGCCCAGTTTGGATTTACGCCCCATCCTTGCAACTCATGATTATGGTCACGAAGATACGGTTGAATCATACTGAGGTAAGTGCCTAGACGTTCCTCAACTTCAGCAATGCGGCTAGCCTTTGCAAAAGCAAATTCAATTATATTGTATGAGACCTCAAAAAGAATCATATCACCAGAAACCTGATCAATAAGCTGAATAGGATTATTATCAGAATCAAACTTATCTGCATGAAAATCAAAATTATTTAGAAGATAGATGAATAGCTATTTCGATAGAGAAACATCAGTAGCATTCACACTCAAATTAACTACAGGGTATTCCAACTCGATTTCAACAAATAGTTCAGGATGATCTTTGATTGGCTTATAGTACCTTTGTTTAAGCAGCTCCTTGGCTCTTGTCACAATAAAATCCCCCATGTAAAAATAAGTTTTTTCCATTATATTCAAAATATTCAGACTATTTATAGTTTAAATATACAATATAAGTGCACAATAAAAACTCATAAGATTTTCTAGTAAAATAGAATTGAACGAACTAGTTACGAAAGGAAGTCTTATGAGCTACCATCACTTTACCATAGAAGAGCGTGAAAGTATTCTCGTTTACCGTACGCAAGGCCTAAATTTGTCTCAAATTGCTAAGTTACTTCATCGTTATCTAGTATTAGTCGTGAGTGAAAGCGACATCTAAGAGAAGGAAACTATCTCCATGTTATGCACAGAAATCCTACTATATTGCTAAATCACACTTTGGGCGGAAACGGATACTTGAAATAGATTGCAATTTAAGCAATACCACCAAACATCTATTTCTCGAGTATCAATAGTCTCCTGAAGAAATAGAAGATCGGTTGAGATTAGAGTATGGAAAAGCTGTTATTAGTTATCAAACAAGTTATAGAGCCATTTACAAAGGACATTTTGATAACAACTCACTATCTCATGGTGCTCGTGGTGTCATTCGCAAGCTCCGCCATCGTGGAAAAAAGCGTCATACAAAAGATTATGTCGAAAATAGAGGGAAAATCTCTATATCTCATACAATTCAAGAAAGACCCAAAGATGCTAATAACCGAACTAGAATAGGAGGTTGGGAAGACGATACTGTTGCAGGTAAAACTGGAAAATCTTGTTTAGTGACTCTAACTGACCGTTATTATCGTTTTCTAAAAATCCAGAAGGTAGCTGTCAAGAAAAGTAAGTTGGTAATAGAAGCTATGGTAAAAATGCTAGAACCCTTGACCAAGCATACTGTGACTTCTGATAGAGGGAAAGAGTTTACCTATCATCAGAAGTTGTGTGATCAATTAAAAATTGAAGTCTATTTTCCTGATCCCCATGCTCCATGGCAACGAGGGACTAATGAGAATACGAATGGACTACTAAGAGAACATTTTCCCAAAGAGAGTGATGTAACATTGGTTAATGATCAGATTATTCAGCTGTGGAAGAACAAACTTAATAATAGCCCACAAAAATATCTTAACTGGAAAACACCTTATGAAGTATTTTATGGGGAAAGTATGCACTTAATTTGACAATTCAAGATATGAAAAACGCCTGCTTACGAAAAATAACAGTATTATCTTTCGTAAACAAGCGTTACATGCTTATTTATTCCCTTTTTTATGATGAGTGTTCCCGCTGGGCATCTTGCGCCCAGCGGTAGACCAGAGCTAGACTAATAAAAGCTAAGCTATTCCATCATCATAACACTCAACAAAATTGATAAAAATTAAACAAGTTCGATAATTGCCATTGGGGCAGCATCGCCACGACGTGGTTCTGTTTTAAGGATACGAGTGTATCCACCGTTACGTTCAGTATAACGAGGTGCGATTTCTGAGAAAAGTTTTTGAAGAGCAGTTGTTGATGTATATTTATCAGTTGCTTCATCATAGCTTTCAGATGCAATTTCGTTACGTACAAATGCAGCTGCTTGACGACGTGCGTGCAAATCACCACGTTTACCAAGAGTAATCATTTTTTCAACTGTTTTACGGATTTCTTTAGCACGTGCTTCAGTTGTAACGATTGCTTCGTTAATGATAAGATCTGTAGTCAAATCACGAAGAACCGCTTTACGTTGTGAGCTTGTGCGTCCAAGTTTACGGTATGCCATGTTATCCTCCTATATTATTATTTATCATTTTTAAGTCCAAGTCCAAGATCAGCCAATTTAACTTTGACTTCTTCAAGTGATTTACGACCTAGGTTACGGACTTTCATCATTTCAGGCTCAGTCTTCTCTGTTAAATCATGAACGGTATTGATACCGGCACGTTTCAAACAGTTATATGAGCGTACAGACAAATCAAGTTCTTCGATGGTACGATCAAGCAATTTTTCATCGTTCACTTTTTCAGTTTCCTTCATCACATCTGTAGCTTTAGCCACATCAGTAAGATCCGTAAACAAATTCAAGTGTTCAATCAAAATTCGAGCCGAGAGACCGAGGGCATCTTCTGGGATGATTGTTCCGTTTGTCACGATTTCGATTGTCAATTTATCAAAACCATCATTGCTACCTACACGAGCAGGTTCAACTTGATAATTGACTTTTTTCACTGGTGTGTAGATTGAATCTACAGCCAAAGTTCCCACTGGTGCATCATCTTTTTTATTTTCTTCTGCTGGAACATAACCACGGTTTGTAGATACTGTCATTGTTGCTTGGAATGAAGCACCCTCAGCGATAGTAAAAAGATAATGATCAGGGTTAACAATTTCAATGTCACTATCAGTCAAGATATCTCCAGCAGTAACCTCAGCTGGACCTTGAACATCAAGTTCAATTGTTTTTTCGTCTTCGACGTAAGATTTTACAGCAAGTCCCTTAATATTAAGGATAATTTGCATCACGTCTTCACGGACGCCTGGTACGGTATCAAACTCGTGGAGCACTCCATCAATTTTAATTGATGTTACGGCAGCACCTGGAAGTGATGACAAGAGTACACGACGAAGAGAGTTACCCAAAGTTGTACCATAACCACGTTCTAGTGGTTCGATGACAAATTTGCCGTAATCTTTATTTTCATCAATTTTTGTTATTATTGGTTTTTCAAACTCAATCATTTATTATACTCCCTCGAAACGAATCTTGTGTACTATTGTTATTAAAAATTACACACGACGACGTTTTGGAGGACGAGCACCATTATGTGGTACAGGAGTTACATCACGAATTGCTGTTACTTCTAGACCAGCAGCAGCAAGAGCACGGATAGCAGACTCACGACCTGAACCAGGACCCTTAACAGTTACTTCAACTGTCTTAAGACCGTGTTCTTGTGCAGATTTAGCAGCAGCTTCAGAAGCCATTTGGGCAGCAAATGGTGTAGATTTACGAGAACCTTTGAAACCAAGAGCACCAGCTGATGACCAAGCTACAGCATTACCATGCACATCTGTAATCATAACAATAGTGTTATTGAAAGTAGCGTGAATGTGAGCAATACCAGATTCGATATTCTTTTTCACACGACGTTTACGTGTTGGTTTAGCCAATGTTTTTACCTCCTATTTTATTTTAGATTATTTTTTCTTACCTGCAATCGCAACAGCTTTACCTTTACGAGTGCGGGCATTGTTTTTAGTGTTTTGCCCACGGACAGGAAGTCCACGACGGTGACGGATACCACGGTATGAACCGATTTCCATCAAACGTTTGATGTTAAGGTTAACCTCACGACGAAGGTCACCTTCAACTTTGATTGCATCCACTTCACGACGAATAGCGTCTTCTTGATCATTTGTCAAATCTTTAACGCGGATGTCTTCAGAAACGCCTGCAGCAGCCAAGATTTTCTTAGATGTTGCAAGTCCGATACCATATACGTAAGTAAGTGAAATTACTACACGTTTATCGTTTGGAATGTCAACTCCAGCAATACGAGCCATGATTTCTCCTTTCTATATTATCCTTGACGTTGTTTGTGTTTTGGATTTGTTGGACAAATTACCATAACACGACCGTTACGACGAATAACTTTACAGTATTCGCAAATTGGTTTAACCGATGGTCTTACCTTCATGTTTTAATCCCTCCAATTATTTCGATTATTTAAAGCGGTATGTGATGCGTCCACGTGTCAAATCATAAGGACTCATTTCAACAGTCACACGGTCACCGACCAAAATACGAATGTAGTTTTTACGGATTTTACCAGAAACTGTCGCCAAAATTTGGTGTCCATTTTCCAACTCAACAGTAAACATAGCATTAGGCATAGTTTCAACAACTTTACCTTCAATTTCAATCACGTCTTCTTTTGCCACGCAAAAGTCCCCCCTAAAATTTCGATTTGATTTCCTCTGAGCACAGAGGTAACAATTATAAGTCAGACTAAAGTATTATAACATGCCAAAGTCTGATACGCAAGTAAGATTCTATAATTATTTAATTGCTGCAATCGCTTTTTTAACATCAGCGAATACATCATCAATGTCCTGGTTTCCTTGAATATCTGATACAAGACCAAGCTCACGGTAGTGTGCAATAATTGGCTCACCTTGAGCAATGTTTACATCTAGACGACGTTTAACAGTTTCAGGTTTGTCATCTTCACGTTGGAAGAATTCATGTCCACCACAAACATCACATGTTCCTTCAACCTTAGTTGGGTTGAATACTTTATGGTAAGTGGAACCACATGAGCGACAAATGAAACGACCAGAAAGACGTTCAACCAAGCTCTCTGGATTAACTTCAATATTAATCACCCCGTCAAGTTTAATATCTAGTGCTTTCAATGTTTCATCCAAAGCGTGAGCTTGTTCAATAGTACGTGGGTAACCATCTAGCAAGAAACCTTTTTCAGCAATATCAGATTCAGCCAAACGTTCTTTAACAATTCCATTTGTAACTTCGTCTGGTACCAATTCACCTTTATCGATGAATGATTTTGCCAACCTTCCCATTTCTGTTTGATTAGCTATAGCAGCACGGAACATATCACCAGTTGAGATGTGAGCTACACCAAATTCTTCAACAATTTTTGCAGCTTGAGTCCCTTTACCAGCACCTGGTAGACCCATAATTAAAAGATTCATCTTACGAACTCCTTATTTTTGTTTTTAAATAACTCTATCAAGGTTGTTAAACCTTGATAGAGTTATTTAAAAACAAAAGAGAAGGGACAGAAACTTACCTTTCTTTCCCTCTCGATTGCTCATGAGAAAACTTAGTCTTCAAGATTCATAAATCCAACATACTGACGTTTCAATAGGTAACCCTCAAGTTGTTTCATACCTTCGATACCAGTTGAAATCAAGATCAAGAGTGATGTACCACCAAGTGCAATTGAACTTGTGAGGTGCATAAACTGTTGAGCCGCAATTGGAGCTAATGAAATAAACGCGAGAAATACAGCCCCGATTGTTGCCAATCTCTTAAGCAATGAAGACATGTACTTTTCTGTCTCACGACCTGGACGAACACTAGGAATGTAAGACCCATTCTTTTGAAGATATTCTGCAGTTTTTTCAGGATTTACTTGGACAAATGTGTAGAAGAATGAGAATAAGATAATCAATATCGCGTAAGTAATCATTCCACTAGGTGTATTATACGAGAGTAATCCTTGTAAATGTGATAACCACGTAACCTTAGAGAAGAATGGAAGAATAGTACTAGGAATTGTCGTAATCGAGCTAGCAAAGATAACGGGAATAACACCAGCTGGATTGACTTTCAAAGGTAAGTATGAATTCGTTGGAGCACCTTGAACCAATTTCGTATATTGAATTGGAATTTGATATTCTGCTTGTTGTACAAATGTCGTAAAGAAGACAATTGCCAAACCTACCACAATCAACAAAGCGACGATGATATAGGAACGAGTCAAATCTCCTGTACGAACATTGACAAAGAAATCCTCGTAAATTGTTGAGAACATCTTTGGAATGGAAGCAATGATACCAGAAAAGATAATCATTGACACACCATTACCGAAGCCCTTATCAGTAATTTGTTCACCAAGCCACGTCACAATTATGCTACCAGCAGTTAAAATTGACCCAATCAATAGATAGGTTGAAATATTAGGTGTCTTAACCAATGAAATTGATGAGAGTGTATTGAAACTAGCTGTAATACCAATCGATTGAACAAAGGCTAAAACAAGAGTAATATAGCGAGTCGCCTGATTTAATTTACGCCGACCAACTTCCCCTTGTTTGCCCCACTCTACAAATTTTGGATAGATATCCATCTGCAAAAGTTGGACAATGATTGATGCTGTAATATACGGACTAACCCCCATTGAAAAGATAGAGAAGTTATTAATAGCATTACCAGACACCAAGTTAAGCATGTTCAAGAAAGGTAAGTCACTTAATTGTTTCAAACTTTCAGCGTTGATACCAGGAACTGTTACATGAGTCCCGACACGAAAAACGAAAATAATGAAGATTGTAAATAAAATCTTATTACGAACGTTTTTGACTTTCAACGCATCTTTTAATAGTTTAAAAAACATAATGAGTTACCCCTCATTAGATGACTTCGATTGAACCACCTTTAGCAGTGATAGCTGCTTCAGCAGATTTTGAGAATTTAGCTGCTTTAACAGTCAATTTCTTAGTCAATTCGCCGTTGCCAAGAACTTTAACGCCTGATTTTTCAGCACGAATGATTCCAGCTTCCTTAAGAACTACTGGAGTTACTTCTGTACCATCTTCAAAAACGTTCAATTGATCAAGGTTTACAAGGGTGTATTCTTTAGCGTTGATGTTAGTGAATCCGCGTTTTGGAAGACGACGGAACAATGGAGTTTGTCCACCTTCAAATCCTGGACGTAAGCCAACACCGCTACGAGCTTTTTGACCTTTTTGACCACGACCTGAAGTTTTACCGTTACCAGATGAAGTACCACGACCTACGCGGTTACGGACTTTACGAGAACCTTCAGCAGGTTTCAATTCATGAAGTTTCATTATTATTTTCTCCTCTTTTTGTAAAATGCTAGCGCCTCTAATCAAGTAAGGTAGCTTGATTAGAAACTCGCCTATACATGAAATTCAGTTTAAGTCGTAAGGTAACCCTCACGACTTAAATTAATTTTTATTTAACGTCTTCTACAGTTACCAAGTGAGATACTGCGTTGACCATACCACGGATAGCAGCGTTGTCTTCTTTAACAACTGAGCTATTCAATTTACCAAGTCCAAGAGCAGCAACTGTTTTACGTTGTTCTGGTTTGCGTCCGATTGGAGACTTAGACAAAGTAATTTTAATTTGAGCCATTGTTATCTCCTTTCTTATGCCAAGTCAGATACTGAGATGCCACGAAGAGCCGCAACTTCTTCAGCACGTTTAAGTTGTTTCAATCCTTCAACTGTCGCACGAACGATGTTGATTGGAGTGTTTGAACCAAGTGATTTAGATGTTACATCAGCAACACCAGCCAATTCGACGACGGCACGAACTGCACCACCAGCGGCAACCCCAGCACCTTCAACAGCTGGTTTCAACAATACTTTCGCTCCACCAAATTCTGAACGAACTTCGTGAGGAATAGTTGTACCAACCATAGGAACTTCGATAAGGTTTTTCTTAGCTGCTTCAACTGCTTTACGGATAGCTTCTGGAACCTCTTGAGATTTACCAGTACCAAATCCTACGCGACCATTACGGTCACCAACAACAACAAGAGCAGCAAAACGCATGTTGCGTCCACCTTTTACAACTTTAGTAACACGGTTGATAGCAACTACGCGTTCTTCAAGTTCTACTGCATTATCTTTAAATGCCATTATTAAGTGTCCTCCCTATTAGAATTTCAATCCGTTTTCACGAGCTGAGTCAGCCAAAGCTTTAACACGTCCGTGATAGAGATATCCACCGCGGTCAAACACCACTTCAGAAATACCTTTAGCTACTGCGCGTTCAGCAACAAGTTTACCGACAACAATGGCTTGTTCTGTTTTAGTTCCTTTAGAAACCTCTTTATCAAGAGTTGATGCACTTGCGAGCGTTACACCCGCTACGTCATCAATTACTTGAGCGTAGATGCCTGTATTAGAACGGAAAATGTTCAAACGTGGGCGATCAGCAGTTCCAGAGAGTTTTCCGCGAACGCGACGGTGGCGTTTTTGGCGGAGTTTGTTTTTATCTGGTTTCGAAATCACAATTTTCACCTCTTAATTATAATGATTGCTCATGAGAGCTTTTGGTAAGTGGGAAATCCAAAAAGAATAGCCACAAGGATAAAATCCTATTATTTACCAGTTTTACCTTCTTTACGACGTACGTATTCACCAACGTAACGGATACCTTTACCTTTGTAAGGTTCTGGAGAACGAAGGCTACGGATGTAAGCTGCTGTTTGACCAACAACTTCTTTGTTGATACCGCTAACAACAATTGAAGTTGCAGATGGAACTTCAAAAGTAATGCCTTCTGGAGCTTCAACTTCGTCTTGGTGAGATTTACCAACTGAAAGAACAAGTTTTGTTCCTTGGAGTTGAGCACGGTATCCTACACCGTGCATTTCAAGTTCTTTTTTGAAACCTTCAGAAACACCAACAACCATGTTGTTCAAGTTTGCACGTGAAGTACCGTGGATTGTTTTGTTTTCTTTTGAGTCGTTTGGACGGTGAAGTGTAACTTCGTTGCCTTCAACTTTGATTTCAATGTTTTTGTTAAACTCACGAGTGAGTTCGCCTTTAGGTCCTTTAACAGTAACAACGTTATCGTTGTTTGTTATTTCAACACCAGCAGGCAAAGTAATTACTTTATTACCAATACGTGACATAGTCTTTAATTCTCCTGTTAGATTATCAAGCCACTAAGTGACTAGTTTTCACGGGGATGAGTTTCAAAGAATTAAATCAATGAAACTCGCACGACTAGTTAAACAATCGCGCTTACTGTTAACCTCTTACCAAACGTAAGCGATAACTTCTCCACCAACGTTCTTTTGACGAGCTTCTTTGTCAGTCAAAAGACCTTCTGAAGTAGAAATGATCGCGATTCCAAGTCCGTTAAGAACCTTAGGAATATCTTCACGCTTAGAGTAAACACGAAGACCTGGTTTAGAGATACGTTTCAAGTTAGTGATAACACGTTCACCATTTTGTCCGTATTTCAAGAATACGCGAATGATACCTTGTTTGTCATCTTCAATAACTTCAACGTTTTTTACAAAACCTTCACGTTTAAGGATTTCAGCAATACCTTTTTTAATGTTTGATGCAGGTACTTCAAGAACTTCGTGCTTAGCTTGGTTAGCGTTACGGATACGTGTCAAGAAATCTGCAATTGGGTCAGTCATAACCATTTTATATTTTCTCCTCTTACTAGTAGTTTGAATAATTCACTTGCTAGTTAATGATTGAGCTAGGCTCAGATTGTGTTAAATACATTCAAATTAGGTGAAACTAACTTAAATGTACCATGTTTTTACCAAGAAGCTTTGGTAACACCTGGAATTTGACCTCTGTGAGCCAACTGACGGAAGCAAACACGGCAAAGTTTAAATTTGCGATAAACTGAGTGTGGACGTCCACAACGTTCGCAACGAGTGTAAGCTTGCGTAGAGAACTTCGCAGGGCGTTTGTTCTTAGCAATCAATGATTTTTTAGCCAATTTATTTACCTCCTAGATTATTTTGCAAAAGGCATTCCAAGGCCTTTAAGCAATTCACGACCTTCTTCGTCAGTGTTAGCAGTAGTTACGATAACGATATCCATACCACGTACTTTATCAACATCGTCGAAGTTGATTTCTGGGAAGATAAGTTGTTCTTTAACACCAAGTGTGTAGTTACCACGTCCATCAAATGATTTAGTTGGAACACCATGGAAGTCACGAACACGTGGAAGTGATACTGATACCAATTTATCCAAGAATTCGTACATGCGTTCACCACGAAGGGTAACTTTAGCACCGATTGCTACACCTTCACGAAGACGGAAGCCAGCGATTGATTTCTTAGCTTTAGTAATCAATGGTTTTTGACCTGAAATAAGTGCCAATTCAGCAGCAGCTTTTTCAAGAGTTTTAGCGTTGTTTACAGCTTCACCAACACCCATGTTAATAACAATTTTATCAACCTTTGGCACAGCCATAACTGAAGAATAGTTAAATTTTTCAGTCAAAGCTGGAATTACTTCGTTAGTGTATTTTTCTTTAAGACGGTTAGCCATTTAATACTTTCTCCTTTCCTTCGTGATTAGTCAAGCACTTCGCCTGATTTTTTGTTGTAACGAACTTTTTTGCCGTCAACAACTTTGTAACCTACACGTCCAGCTACACCGTTCTTGTCAAGAACTTGAACGTTTGAAGCGTGGATTGGTGCTTCTTTTTCCACGATAGCACCTTGAGGGTTTTCAGCTGATGGTTTTTGGTGTTTTTTGATGATTGCAACACCTTCAACAACAACTTTGTTTACTTTTGGAAGAGCTTTAAGAACTACTGCTTCAGTTCCTTTGTCTTTACCAGCAATAACGCGAACTTTATCGCCTTTTTTTACAAACATTTGAGTATTTCTCCTATTATTTCTTACGCCCTAATGGGCACCCTGAACATATCAGGGGACTAAGTTTGTGTTAATTCAGATTAAAGTACTTCTGGCGCCAAAGATACAATACGCATGTATCCACCTTCACGCAATTCACGTGCAACAGGGCCAAAGATACGAGTTCCACGAGGAGTTTTGTCATCACGGATGATTACTGCAGCGTTGTCATCAAACTTGATGTATGAACCGTCTGAACGGCGAGCACCAGTTTTTGTACGTACGATAACAGCTTTAACAACATCACCTTTTTTAACAGCTCCACCTGGTGTAGCTTGTTTAACAGTTGCAACGATAACGTCGCCGATGTTAGCGAATTTACGTCCTGAACCACCAAGAACTTTGATAGTCAAGATCTCACGAGCACCGCTATTATCAGCAACTTTTAAGCGACTTTCTTGTTGAATCATTTCAATTGTCTCCTTTTAGTTTTATTAGATAATAACAGCTTCTTCCACAACCTCTACAAGACGGAAGCGTTTTGTAGCTGAAAGTGGACGAGTTTCCATGATACGAACGATATCGCCTTCTTTAGCAACGTTGTTTTCATCATGTGCTTTGTATTTTTTAGAGTAGTTGATACGTTTACCATAGACTGGGTGGTTACGTTTAGTTTCAACTACAACTGTGATTGTTTTATCCATCTTGTCAGATACTACGCGTCCAACAAGGGTTTTACGTTGATTACGTTCCATTATTAGAATTGCTCCTTTCCCAATCTATTATTTAATTTCAGATTGCACAGTTTTAATACGTGCAATTTGTTTTTTAACTTCGTTCAAACGGGCAGTTTGATCAAGTTGACCTGCTGCAGCTTGGAAACGAAGGTCGAAAAGTTCTTTCTTAAGTTCGTTTTCTTTTTTAGCAAGCTCTTCTTGAGACAAGCCACGAAGCTCAGCAACAAACTTTTTGATTTCTTCAAGTTTCATGTCTTCTCCTTATTCTGCTTCACGTTTCACGAATTTAGATTTAACTGGCAATTTGTGGCTAGCAAGACGAAGCGCTTCACGTGCAACTTCTTCAGAAACACCTGCGATTTCGAACATTACTTTACCACGTTTAACTGGTGCTACCCAACCTTCAGGTGCCCCTTTACCAGAACCCATACGTACACCGATAGCTTTAGCAGTGTATGATTTGTGTGGGAAGATCTTAATCCAAACCTTACCACCACGTTTCATGTAACGAGTCATGGCAATACGAGCAGCCTCGATTTGACGGTTTGTAATCCAGTGGCTAGTTGTAGCTTGAAGACCGTATTCACCGAATGATACTTCTTTACCACCTTTAGCCTCACCGCGCATTTTTCCACGGAATTCACGACGGTGTTTAACACGTTTAGGTACTAACATTTGTTATTTGCCTCCTTTAGTGTTTTTACGGGCTGGAAGAACTTCTCCACGGTAGATCCAAACTTTAACACCAAGTTTACCGTAAGTTGTGTGAGCTTCTTCCCAAGCGTAATCGATATCAGCGCGAAGTGTGTGAAGTGGAACTGTCCCTTCTGAGTATCCTTCTGCACGGGCAATATCTGCACCGTTCAAACGACCTGATACTTGAGTTTTGATCCCTTTAGCTCCAGCACGCATTGCACGTTGGATAGCTTGTTTTTGTGCACGACGGAAAGCAACACGTTGCTCAAGTTGACGAGCAATAGTTTCACCAACAAGGTGAGCGTCCAAATCAGGTTTTTTGATTTCAACGATGTTGATGTGAACTTGTTTTCCAGTCAATTTGTTAAGTTGAGCGCGAAGAGCATCAACGTTTGATCCACCTTTACCGATAACCATACCTGGTTTAGCAGTGTGAAGTGAAACAATAACTTTGTTTACAGCACGTACGATTTCAATAGTTGAAACTGAAGCGTCTGCAAGCTCTTTTTGAATGAATTTGCGGATTGCCAAATCTTCGTGAAGGTAATCTGCGTATTCTTTTTCAGCATACCATTTCGCATCCCAATCACGGATGATCCCGACACGCAAACCAATTGGATGTACTTTTTGACCCACGAGTTTACCTCCTTATTTTTCTGACACAACTACTGTTACGTGAGTTGTGCGTTTGTTGATTGGTGAAGCTGAACCTTTCGCACGTGGACGGAAACGTTTCATTGTTGGTCCTTCGTTTGCGAATGTTTCAGATACTACTAAGTTAGCTTTTTCCAAACCAAAGTTGTTTTCTGCGTTAGCGATAGCAGAGTTAAGTGTTTTCTCAACAATGCGAGCTGCTTTGTTTGGAGTGAATTTCAAGATTGCGATTGCATCAGCAACGTTCTTACCACGGATAAGATCAAGAACAAGACGTGTTTTACGAGGTGAAACACGCACTGTACGAGCCATTGCTTTAGCTGAAGTAATTTCTGCCATTGTGTCCTCCTCCTATTAACGACGTGTTTTCTTATCGTCAGCTGCATGACCTTTGTAAGTACGAGTTGGTGCAAATTCACCAAGTTTGTGACCTACCATGTCTTCTTGGATGTAAACAGGAACATGTTTACGTCCATCATAAACTGCGATAGTGTATCCGATGAAACTTGGGAAAATCGTTGAACGACGTGACCAAGTTTTAATTACTTTTTTCTTTTCGTCATTTGCTTGAGCTTCAACTTTTTTCATCAAATGCCCATCGACGAAAGGTCCTTTTTTAAGACTACGTCCCATTTTGTAGTTTTCTCCTTTAAATTAAATGTACCACAGCGGCTTGCGCTAAGAAGCGCTACCGAGTTGGCGGATGTCATATACTAAGCGACTAAATTATTTTTCGTTACGACGACGAACGATAAGTTTGTCAGATTTAGCTTTCTTGTTACGAGTTTTAAGACCAAGCGCAGGTTTACCCCATGGAGTAGATGGCGCTTTACGTCCAACTGGTGCTTTACCTTCACCACCACCGTGTGGGTGATCGTTAGGGTTCATTACAGAACCACGAACTGTTGGGCGAACACCTTTCCAACGGTTACGACCAGCTTTACCAAGGTTGATAAGTGATTGTTGTTCGTTACCCACAGTACCGATAGTTGCACGACAAGTTCCAAGAATCATACGAACTTCGCCTGATTGAAGACGAACAAGTACGTATTTACCTTCTTGACCCAAAACTTGAGCAGAAGCACCAGCGGCACGGACAAGTTCAGCACCTTTACCTGGTTTAAGCTCAATGTTGTGGATAACTGTACCTACTGGGATGTTTGCAAGTGGAAGAGCGTTACCAACTTTGATATCCGCATCTGGACCTGAAACGATACGTTGACCTACTTCAAGACCTTTAGGTGCGATGATGTAAGCTTTAACCCCGTCAGTGTAGTGTACAAGAGCGATGTTTGCAGTACGGTTTGGATCGTACTCAATTGTTTTAACAACTGCTTCAACGCCATCTTTGTTACGTTTGAAGTCAATCAAACGGTAGTGGCGTTTGTGTCCGCCACCTTGGTGACGTACAGTGATACGACCATTGTTGTTACGACCAGCTTTGTTCTTAAGAGAAACAAGCAATGATTTTTCAGGAGTGCTTGTAGTGATTTCTGCGAAATCCAAAGAAGTCATGTTACGACGGCCATTTGTCGTTGGTTTATAAACTTTAATACCCACGTTAATTTCTCCTTTGATTATTCAGCTTCAGCTGCAAACAACTCGATTGCTTTAGAATCAGCTGTAAGAGTGATGATAGCTTTTTTAGTTTTTGAAGTGAAACCAGTGTAACGTCCTACACGTTTTTGTTTTGGTTTAACAGTTACAGTGTTCACGCTAGCAACTTTAACACCTTCAAATGCAGCTTCAACTGCTTGTTTGATCAAGAGTTTGTGTGCACGTGTATCAACTTCGAAAGTGTATTTTCCTGCTTCAAGAGCAATCATAGATTTCTCAGTGATAACAGGTTTTTTGATTACGTCATACAAATTCATTATGCAAGAACCTCCTCGATTGATGAGATAGCTTCTTTAGTAACAAGAAGTTTATCTGCGTTTACGATGTCAAGTACGCTTGCAGTTGCAGGAGTTGCAACAGTTACGTTTGCAAGGTTACGTGCTGAAAGTTCAGCGAATTTGTTTCCTTCTTCAACGATAACAAGTACTTTAGAATCGATGCTAAGAGCTGAAAGAACGTTTGCGAATTCAGCAGTTTTTGGAGCCGCAAATGAGAGAGCTTCAACCGCTACAAATTTATCTTCTGCAACTTTAGCTGAGTATACAGATTTCAATGCAAGGCGACGAACTTTTTGTGGAAGTTTGTATCCGTAAGAACGTGGAGTTGGTCCGAAGACAACACCACCACCACGCCATTGTGGTGAGCGGATAGAACCTTGACGAGCACGTCCAGTTCCTTTTTGACGCCATGGTTTACGTCCACCACCTGATACTGCTGAACGGTTTTTAACCGCATGAGTACCTTGGCGAAGGCTAGCACGTTGGCTGATTACGACATCAAATACTACTGATTCGTTTGGTTCGATACCGAAGATAGCGTCATTAAGTTCAACTGTGCTAACTTCTTTACCAGTTTGGTCAAATAGTTTTACGTTTGCCATTTTTAACTGATTTCTCCTTTCTTATTATTTAGCAGTTTTAACTGCTGATTTGATAGTGATAAGAGATTTCTTAGCACCTGGTACGTTACCTTTGATAAGGATAACATTTTTCTCTGGGATAACTTGTACAATTTCAAGGTTTTGAATTGTCACACGGTTGCCACCCATACGTCCTGCCAAGTGTTTGTTTTTGAAAACACGGTTAGGCGCTACAGGTCCCATTGAACCTGGACGACGGTGGTAACGAGAACCGTGAGCCATAGGTCCGCGTGATTGACCGTGGCGTTTGATAACACCTTGGAAACCTTTACCTTTTGAAGTACCAGTTACATCAACAATATCTCCAGCTTCGAATATGTCAACAGTGATTTCTGATCCAACTTCTAAGCCTTCAATGTTTTTGAATTCACGAATGAAGCGCTTAGGAGCTGTGTTAGCTTTCGCTACGTGGCCTTTGGCAGGTTTGTTGCTTAATACTTCACGTTTGTCATCAAAACCAACTTGAACTGCTTCGTAACCGTCTGTTTCAACAGTTTTAACTTGAAGCACAACATTTGGAGTAGCTTCGATGACAGTAACAGGGATAAATTCACCTGCTTCAGTGAAGATTTGAGTCATTCCCACTTTTTTCCCTAAGATTCCTTTTGTCATGAGAAAATACTTCCTTTACTTTAATAATGTATTTCAAAAAGTTTTTTATGAGCGTTTTTTATGCTCAAAAAAGTTTTTAACGAGCGTTTTTTATGCTCAATGAATCAATCTTTAAATTAAAGTTTGATTTCGACGTTCACACCACTTGGAAGATCAAGTTTCATCAAAGCGTCAACTGTTTTTTGAGTTGGGTTGATAATGTCGATGAGACGTTTGTGTGTACGCATTTCAAATTGTTCGCGAGAATCTTTATATTTGTGAGTCGCACGAATAATTGTGTAGAGACTACGTTCAGTTGGAAGTGGAACTGGCCCAGCAACTGTCGCACCAGTGCGAGTTGCAGTTTCTACGATTTTTCCAGCCGCTGTATCAAGCGTACGGTGTTCGTAAGCTTTCAAACGGATACGAATTTTTTTGTTTGCCATTTTTTCTCCTCTTTCGTCTATTTAAGATAATAGGCTAGCTCCTCAAGAAAACCAACACGGATTGCGTGGCAGTGCAACCAGGCGTGTCGCAACCTCTTGTATCATAGCTAAGCACTGTTTTAACAGCACCATAATATAATAACAGAAGAACCCATTCATTGCAAGGTATTTTTGAAATTTTTCCCTTGTTTTATTTTATTTTTAAACTAAATAAAGAATCCACCTTTCTAGATGAATTCTTTATTAATTATCTCGAGTATAGTCATATCCCATATGCTCATAGGCTTTAGCAGTTGCGACACGTCCTGTTCGTGTACGCATAATGAAACCTTTTTGGATTAGGTAGGGTTCATACATATCTTCTACTGTTTCTCGCTCTTCAGCAATATTAACTGATAAAGTACCTAAGCCAACTGGGCCTCCCCCATACATCTCAATCATAGTTCGGAGGATTTTTTGGTCAACGTAGTCTAACCCTTCATGATCTACATCCAGCATAGTCAATGCCTGATCTGCAATCTTATCGTCAATGACACCATCACCCATGATTTGAGCATAGTCTCGCACGCGCTTAAGCAGGCGGTTAGCAATACGTGGTGTTCCACGACTACGCCGTGCTAATTCCAAGGCAGCCTCTGGTGTTATTGTCATTTCAAAGATTTCCGAAGTACGTTCTACAATCTCTGTCAAATCAGGTAACTCATAATATTCCATATGACCATTGATTCCAAAGCGAGCTCTCAAGGGATTTGACAGCATACCTGCTCGTGTGGTCGCACCAACCAAAGTAAAGGGAGGCAGGTCTAGATGAACACTACGACTTGTTTCACCTGCTCCAATCATGATATCGATGTAGTAATCTTCCATAGCGCTATAAAGAACTTCTTCCACTGCCATAGGCATACGATGAATCTCATCAATAAATAAGATGTCTCCCGGCTCCAAGTCATTGAGTATGGCAACTAAATCACCAGCCTTTTCAATTGCCGGCCCAGATGTTTGCTTCAAATTCACTCCCATCTCATTGGCGATTACAAATGCCATAGTCGTTTTACCCAAACCAGGTGGGCCAAACAAAAGGGTATGGTCTAGAGCCTCATCACGGAGTTTAGCTGCTTCTATAAAAATTTTTAATTGGTCCTTAACCTTATCTTGACCAATATATTCCTTAAAGTACTGAGGGCGAAGGGTACGCTCCACATACTCCTCATCTCCTAGTAAATCATTATCTAATATTCTTGCCATAGGCTTATTTTAGCACAAAACAAAAAACTGAGTCAAAATTTGTCCACAAAAAAAGAAGACAACTCTTATCTTCTTTTTTTTATTATTTTTTACCACCCTTAACAGGTTTCTGATTTGCTTTCGCGATAGCCTCTTTAATCGTATTGGTATATAATTTAGCCCCACGGTTAATAGAGTCACTATCGGAGCCAAAGTGAACCCCATCTGTACCATTCCAGATAGAAATATTTTCTTTAGCAACTTGATACCAATCAGCAACCGTCACAAAGTCATATTTCTTAGCCATCTCTAACTCATACTTACGTAACTGAACCAAAGATACGGCTTTACTTCCAGACTTACTACCATTATATGGTGTCACAAAGATGATATGGTGACCTTTAGGTAGATTTTTAATCATTTTATTAATGACCCCTTTATAGTCATCAATCTCATTAACACCACCAGCAATAACAACATCTTTTGCAAGGGCGTTACTATCTGCATAATCTTTAAGTAAATCATTAATAGTTGATAGATTACGGCTGACTACTGCATCTATAGCGACATTATCAATACTTGATTCAATCTGATCTTTCGACCTAAGAGCAACGGAATCCCCTAGAATTACCACTCCTTTATTCACACCAAAAGAGGTAGCTTGACTGTTTTCAGCATTGGTACGTGTTAATTTCATCTTCGTCTGAGCTTGTGACAATCCCTTAGCTACCAAATCTTTCTCAAAGTTCCCAACAGCTGGCGCAAAGAGAGAAATGAGCACTGTAATTAAGGTGAGCCCACTGAAGATATAGAGCACAATATGTCGGTAAGGTGTCAAGTCCAAATCTATTCCAAAGAGACTTCCCTTTCTTCCCGCAATAAACGGCTCTATTATATAGTAGGAAAGTGTTGCAAAAACGATTGACAAAATTGTTGTCAGTATGACTGCAATGATATTATTGGTTAATTGGCTGAAGATAATATATAGCGGCCAGTGGAACAAATAAACGCTGTAACTGATTTCCGCCAAATAACTAATAAAAGCAGGCTCTGATTTGCCAGGTAGCTTCTCATGGAGAATACGTGCGGAGTAAATCATGACAGCTGTAAACAAACTAGCCAAAACAAACCCAAATAGATAGGTAATACGTTCTTCAAAATGAAGGACTAAGCCCAACAATAAGAGCAGAGCAAAGCTACCAACCATATAAAGAACTGTCTTTTTAAGTTCCCATAGGCGAACATTTTTCTTAAACCTAGCAGTCGTCTCATGTACACCTGAAAGTGTCGCAAGAATCGAACCTAAAAAGAAAGGATAAGCGTGCGTGATTGAAGAAAAATACAAGCGAGAAAAACCATCAACAAAGAAAGCACTAATAAACATTGATAGGAAACTCACCGTAAAGCAGGTAAGAGATACCATGAAAACTAGGCCTCTAAATTGATTTTGATGCTTAACAAGCTTTGCTAGGAACCAAAGTAAGGCACCCCAGAGAATATAATAATGAACCTCAATAGCCAGACTCCATGTATGGAGGTAGATATGCTGGTTAAACTGATTCTCATAATTCCCCCCAGTTAAAATTTCATAATAGTTAGTTACAAAACCAATAACAGAGGTGATCTGATGCCCGATGCCTGCAATGAAATCATTTCGAACCAAGAGTGCTAAAGGGGTACAGATAAGAACCATCAGTACAAGTGGGGGTACTATACGGTAAAAGCGTCGTCGCATAAAACCAAGATAATCAATGCGATGTGTCCTAGACATCTCATCAATCAAAAGTGCCGTAATCAGATAGCCTGAAAAGGTAAAGAAGACATCAACACCAATGAATCCCCCAGGAAGAACGCTTGGAAAAAAATGATAGACAAGAACTAAAAGGAGCCCTGTCACACGAATATAAGAAAACCAGTTAATTCTCATCCTTTAAAAATCCCTTGTGTAAATTTTCCTTTGTAGATAACCTTATTTTCAGTAGTCAATTTTCCTTGGCCATCTGCTTGACCAGACTTGAACTCTCCTTCATAAGTCCAACCTTCGTGAGATTTAAAAGTTCCTTGACCATTAAAAGAACCATTTTTAAATCCACCCGTATAGGTATCACCATTATCATAGGTCAGAGTTCCTTGACCGTTTAAACGATGGTTCTGCATCTGACCTTTATAGGTGATTTTAGTCCCATCAATTTTAATAGAATGTTGCGTTTTTATAGTCACCAACAACAAGGACAGAGCGCATAAAATAATAAGCCCTACCGTGATATGCTCAAATTGATTACGATTAATATCAATATTTTTGAAATCAAAATTCTTTAGCTGTTTAAAATTCATTGTCTATCCCTAATCCACTGTAGCCAATCTTGGCAAGCTGCAGTTACCAAATTGTATGTTTCTTCAAAATCACCTGTGTACCATGGGTCTGGAACCCCACCAGGTCTAAAGAGCTTAATTTTATCGTCATAACGACCCGCAGATACTTGTAGGAGATCCTCAACATTTGACTCATCCATCCCCACAATCAGATCAAAGAATTCAAAATCTGACTGACTTATCTGTTGTGAGCCTTTGGAAGAATCAAAAGAAACCCCATATTTCCTTAAAATCTTTTGAGTTCCTTGGTGAACTGGATTTCCATGTTCCCAAGACGAAGTTGCACGACTTTCAATATGCAAAGACCCATCTTGGTCAAGCGCTTTCATTATAAACTCCGCCATAGGGCTTCGACAAATATTTCCCAGACAAACAAATACAACCTTATTCATTACTCACCTCTTACCCCAAAGCTATTAAGAAATTTGCTCACTTATTCTCTTGGTTACAATTGTTGCTATACTCCTAAATCATGAAAGTAGGTTCTCGTTAATTTTCATTTAATCAAACCATATTATACCGAAAAACTAATCAAATAGAAAGATTTCTCTTCTAATACTATCGAAAAATTGACACGCGTTTTTTTTAACAGTTACCAAGTCATTTAGGACCTTATTATGTTTACTGACTAAAGAAAAAAAGAACCTAGTTTCCTAGATTCTTTATCTTCATTATTAGATATTTGACCAAACACTCTCAAGAATGTTTGTTTGTTCACGTCCAGGTCCTACAGAGAAGGTAGAGATACGTATACCGACCAACTCACCAATACGACGAACATAATTACGGGCATTTTCAGGAAGCTCATCTAAACTACGGCAACCTGTAATATCCTCTTCCCAACCTGGCAATTCTTCATAAATTGGTTTACAACGTTTCAATTGCTCAAGGCTAGCCGGATAGTAATCAATGCGCTCACCATCAAGATCGTAGGCTACACAAATTTTCACAGTATCAAGACCAGAAAGAACATCGATACAGTTCAAGCTAAGGTTTGTAATACCTGATACACGACGGCTATGACGCATTACCACTGAGTCAAACCATCCCACACGACGTGGACGTCCCGTTGTTGTTCCATATTCATGGCCAACTTCACGGATACGTTCACCCACTTCATCAAACAACTCAGTTGGGAAAGGACCATCGCCGACACGACTTGTATAGGCCTTACATACACCCACAACCTTATTAATTTTAGATGGCCCAACACCAGAACCAATTGTAACACCACCAGCAACTGGGTTTGATGACGTTACAAATGGGTATGTTCCTTGGTCAATATCAAGCATAACTCCTTGAGCTCCTTCAAAGAGGACACGTTTACCTGCATCAAGAGCATCATTCAAGATAACAGATGTATCTGTGACGTATTGTTTAATTTGTTGTCCGTAGGCGTAGTATTCTTCGAAAATCTCATCGAATGATAACTCTTCAGACTCATACATCTTACTGAAAAGACGGTTTTTCTCAGCCAGGTTTGTCTTCAAGCGACTAGCAAAGATTTCTTTGTCCAAAAGATCGGCAATACGGATACCAACACGCGCAGCCTTATCCATATAGGCCGGACCGATACCTTTGTTAGTTGTACCAATTTTATTGTCACCTTTAGCAGCTTCTTGCAGTTGATCAAGTTTAATATGGTATGGCAAGATAACATGTGCGCGGTCAGAAATGCGAAGATTCTCTGTTGATACACCTTCTGTATGAAGATATTCCAACTCTTTGACAAGTGATTTAGGATTCACTACGACACCATTACCAATGACAGAGATTTTCTCTGGGAAGAAAACACCTGATGGAATCAAGTGCAATTTGAATTTCTTACCATCGATAACAATCGTGTGACCTGCATTGTCCCCACCTTGATAACGTGCAATTACTTCGGCATCTTGACTTAGGAAGTCTGTGATTTTCCCTTTACCTTCATCACCCCACTGGGTACCTATAACAACTACTGATGTCATATTATTTTGATAACGGACAGCTCCATCTTTACGAGACTGTCCCCACCTTTCTTGAAAAACTTCACGGTGGGAATTTCACCCACAAGTTTTGCGTTACAGTTTATTATATCAGAAAAGAGACTAATTGTTCAACGATGAAATCTTTTATATCAAAATATTCTGACAGTTACAATCCAGATTGCAACTAATTACTTACTATATTTTTTTAATCTCATATCTTATATAGAGCTATCAACTATTTTATGAGTAAATAGTTATAGCAGTTTTTTAACCTTCTTCATATAATTGTTTAACTGCTTTTGATTCTTTAAAACTATTGTTTTGTCAGGATACTTTTTTTACAACAACTTTAAATTTCGTTACATTCTTTTGTGAACGTCCATCTAATAGAATCCATTTCACAAATTCGAAATCGAATTTTTCATTACAATTTTCCGCCATGCTAGGACGCGTCTGCCCCTTGTATCTTAAATATCGTCTAAAAGCCCGATAGAGACAATTAACTCTGTTAAAGTTGAAATATATAATACAGTCTGCTTCTCTCATACGTTTTTCATAAAGACAAGTCGAGTAGTTACCTTCGATAATCCAATCATGTTGTAGCATAAATTTTGACATATCGTCAGCCATTTCATTATCGGTTCGCTCTTGCCAATTTGATGTAAAATGAATTTTATCTAAATGAAGAACCTCACAATTGTAGTGTTGACCTAAAAAGTTTGCCAAAGTAGACTTTCCAGAGCCACTATAGCCAATGATTGCAATTTTCAACACATGCCTCCTTCTTCAATTCTATTGCTTGACTGATATTATAACATAAAGCAGATATCTTACGAGGCAATAATTCATGTTTAAACAAGCAAAAAAAGCCTTATAAATCAAGGGTTTTGAGCTATTACCCTTATAAAATAGGTATTAAAAGTTCTAAAATTGAAATTCTTATATTTGTGGACTGCGTAAGCAGGACACAAGGGCATGAGCTTCGCAAGAAGCGATTGACCAACAACGCCGTAGGCAATAGAAGAGTTTCTTATATAGATATATTCTCTCTTCATTCATCATTTTTGTTTTAAATTCACATATCCATCTTTCCAAATATCCTCTACGAAGAATACTGGTAATTTGTCATGATATTTTTCATACAATTCCTCGCCTGATATACTTATTACACGAAAATGTTTATCTTCTTTGATTCCTCCTTGAT
>OHZJ01000006.1_pt1 | contig 232555 bp, 193 predicted proteins | sample 1580411 | NCBI WGS metagenome assembly OHZJ01 (sample SAMEA3882519, study PRJEB24775) | human gut metagenome | biome: human-associated habitat; feature: intestine environment; material: feces | place: Netherlands | collected 2009/2010 | reverse complement strand
TTGGCTCCCCCAACTGGGCTCGAACCAGTGACATCATGATTAACAGTCATGCGCTCTGGCAAGTGTAGGGAAATAGCCATTCACATTAAGTTGTTATATATTAATATATTGAAAAGATTGCGGGGCACTTTTTATACCAAAGTCATTTAAATCCTTTGGTATCTCATATTCTATTATATTACAAAGCTTATAGGCGATAGCCTGAAATTTATCTTCATAATATTTATCATAAAATTTCTTATTCACACCAGAATCATTTTTTGTTATCTCCCAGATTTTACTCGGAGAGCCTTCTAATATGCTTTCAACATCAGCTTCACCAACAACTTTCATTATTGGGCTTGTCGAATAAATAAATATTTTATTAACCTCTTGTTTGCATTTAGATTTTCTATATTCATAAATCTTCTCTCCACGCATAATTCTATCTACATATTGTGGATTTATAGATAACAATATTGCACACATTTTTATTACTCCTATATAAACAATTTTAAAGTTAATTATATTTGATAAAAAAGCAAAAATCAAGAGACTTTAAATATTTTAATAAATTATATTTCTGTTAACTCCTCCTAATTCAACTATACTATCAAACTGGGAATCATTGATTTTAAAAAATCCCCAATATTCCTTTCTATCTAAACCAACTTTTTCAATTAAACTATGCCGTGTCAGTCTATTTTTTAGAGCAATATTGTAAGTAAACTTTATAATTTTGCACCCACCTTTATTATACCAATATAATAAATCCTTCTTATCAAACACACTGTATTGACATGCATATTGAAAAAAATCATTAAAAGAAGTAAAAGCGCCCTGATTTTTTACTTCTTCAACAACACAAATTGAAGTAACAACAGATGAATATTCTGCTATCTTATTAAAATCAGACGTTCTATAGAGTACTAATATATCTCCTCTTTTTAGTATTTCAACGTCCATTCTACATACATATATTTTATGTATAGAATTTCCATAAGAAACATCTTTTATAATTTCAGCACTTTCAGTTTTTAAGATAGAATCGGTAAACATGATAGAATGATATTTAGGATATATGCTTAAAAGATATTTATTAACACCCGTGGCTTTCACTAATGGATAATCTATGCTAATATTTCCAGAAATTTTTCGCATATCTTTCACAAAAACTTTCTCACAATTAATCTCATCACCTTTTTTGCCATATTCATAAAATCCAAACTGTTTAAGCAAATTTATTAATCCAAAATGTTTAGGAAATATTGTAACATAACATAAATCAGCATTTTTATTAACTGCAGTATCAAATATAATCTTAACAAATCGTTCTCCTAATCTTGTTCCATGTGCATCAATTTTAAAAGTACCAACTTTTAAAATTGTATTAGCGAATATTGTTGGTTGCACATCAGCTACAATATCTTTCTCACTTTTCAGATAAAGAAAACCCATTATCTTCCCATTATTATCATACTGAACATAAGCTTTTTGGTTATATTTTCTACGGAACCAATTTTCAAATCCAGGATAGTCATATTTTAAAGAATCAAAAAACTCGTCTTCAATGCCTATCTCATTAAAATATTTTTCATTCATTCTTTACCCTCCTCATATCACCCTTATTCAACTTTTGACACATTATCCTTAGCGACAGAAGCGTAATACAGTTCTGTAAGTTCTGAGCGTAAAAAATCATCATTTAATAACTTAATAAATGCTGTTTTAGAAACTTTAGTATCTAGTCTAATTTTTTTGCCATCTTCACTATATTTAAATTTACCAATTAAACCCGGTGTTGTTTGAGTAAATTTAATTATTTTCTCATTTGGAATATTTAATTTGATTATAGGAGAATTATCCATCACCTTTGAAAGTTTTCTTGCATAGGCAGGGTCATCAGTAGAATCTTTTAGCACCTGTATATCTTCCAATAAATCGATATTCTCAATTTCAGCAATTGTTTTTTCCGCTCGCTGATGTATAAGTGTCTCAAACGCAAAATTTTTTTCAAAAGATTTTATATCAATAACCACTAAAGTATCTTTTACTTTTATTAGTTGAACTGTGCCATTTATTCTTATAATATCATCTCCATCAAACTTAACAAATCTTTTATTACTTTTGCATAACAAAAATGAGCCTTTTTTTATCAGTGAAATAGGATAGTGTTTCTTAAACATAACTAGTCCTTTGCCCATAGTTCCTAAATAAATAATATAACCATATAAGTCTGACAAGTTGTCTTCTTTAAATAAAAAATGTTCTAATTTAATTGCTTCATTAATATCAAAATTTCTTATAAATCCAATTTCCTCAGGGAACTCTTCATAATCATACTCGTACACAGCATTTGTTCTTTCGTCAGCCGACGATAATTTACACAAAGACAACTCATCGTTATTTGAAATCGTATCTTTGAGATAATCTATAAACATATTCTTCAGTTCAGTATCTGTATTTTTATTATCCAAATCTGCAATTTTACAACTCAGAGTTTTATCTTCATTCTTCAAAATAAAGAATAATTTTATTGAACACACATCAGATATTATATTTTTGACTTCCGATTTAAGCTTTTCTATCCTCATTGTTACACCTCTTAACATACCAGCATTGCTGATCCATTTCAATCCATTCTATTGAATCCCCATTAATTAATTTATTACTTGAAATAACCGTAATTACATCATTATAATCTTTTAACCTTATTTTATATAATTTGTATCCTAATAAAACAAGCGTTGGATTTGAAATATAAAGATCCATTTTTACAAAAATAATACCGGTGATAATAAGTATTAATATAAAAGCAATAATATATTTAACATTATTAAAATCAAAACAAACCAAAGGTATTATATATGTTGTCAAAAATGTCAAATATTCATAATTTGAATTTTCCACATGACATATCTTGTAAACTGGATTCAGAGAACCCTGCAATTGATACTTTAAATTAAGCATAAATAAAATTCCTACGAAAGCAAACACCATACATACTATTGGAAAGATATTTTCACATAGTAAATTTTCCCAACCAATAAAATTATTTTTGCTATCTATAATTTTAAATGTAATAATTGATATTAATAATAACAAAAACCACAGAGACATTATATAAAACTGAATTTTTCTCCAAGTGCTGTTATATTTATTCATATAATAATCTCTCTTTCAAATCAGTAAATTTCATATCTTAACGCTAAGCCAATTTTTCAATAAAGGATAATATACAGTTATCAATTATTAAGAGGGGGATAATATGTCAAAACAGAGAGTATGGCATTCTGTAGATGAAATTTTTAGAGTGCTAAACGAATCTAATTGTAATTATATAGTAATGCGAAACTTTGAATGTTTTGAATCTGGACAAGTTTTTATGAATGGTCATGATGATATAGATTTGCTTTGTGACGATAAAAGCAGAGTGTGCAAAGTGTTAGATGCCCGAAAACGCCTTTACTTTCCTACAGTCAACAGCTATTATATTAAATTTAATGACTTAACCGTTAGTGTTGATATACGATTTATTGGAGATGGTTATTATGACAAACAATGGCAAATCGATATGTTACGGAAAAAGACTCTCTTTAATGACCAAATTTATGTACCAGATATAAAAAATTATTTTTATTCATTAACATATCATGCCATAATTCAAAAGAATTTTTTATCTGATGAATATTTAAAAAAACTTTGTATTATGGCATCTGAACTGGGAATCAATTGCACAACAGAGGAGCAGCTTTTAGAAGAATTGTTTAGATATATAAAAGAGAATGATTATAAAATAACTATTACCAGAGATCCGGGCATTATTTTGAACTTTAAAAATGTCGGCGATATAGATATAAAATCAAATCGTTTTTGGCTAATAAAAAGAAAAATTCTAAACGCATTAAAACATTTTAAATGGGTTGGGGATAAATATGTATGATAAAAATTATTATAAAAAGCACGAAGATGGTTCACTCCAATCTGCAATTCGTATAATAAGTTACATTAAGACATTTTATAATTTTAAATCTGCAGTTGATTTTGGATGTGGTATTGGAACTTGGTGTAATGTTATGGAATCCATAAACATAGGAAACTGTTTAGGAATTGATCAGCATGATTACTCTTCAGAATATATGCTTATATCACAAGAAAATTATTTAAAATATGATTTACGTAATCCATTATCATTAACAAGAAAGTATGATATTGCGATTTCAGTTGAAGTTGCGGAACATATTGACAACAAATATGCTAAGATTTTCATAGGAAATCTATGCAGACATAGCGATGTTATACTTTTTTCAGCTGCTTTACCAAATCAAGGAGGTACCGGACATATCAACGAACAACCATGCTCTTATTGGAAGCAGATATTTGAAAAATATAAATATAGAGCAATTGATTGTATTAGACCCGTATTTTGGAATGACGACACTATAGAGATATGGTACAGAAATAATAGTATATTATATGTTAATGAGCGATTATATAATGATTTTATAAAAATAATTCCTATGCAGGTACATCCTTTAGATATTGTACATCCTGAAATGCTGGCAAGAATTTTAAAAAAAGAGAGGTTTAAATAATGGTTAGTTTTATAATTTCCGTTGATACAACATATGAGATGGCAGATAATTTTTTTGAATTATTTTTTTCACACAAGTTTGTTAAACAGAGTGAAATCGTGGTAGTGGTTGATGGTAATTATAATTTACAAATCCATCACTTACTAAATAAATTACAAAAAGAGCACTTAAATTTAAAGGTGATTTACTCGTCAAAAATTGGATATGGTAAAGCCAATAATCTTGGAGTCAAGCATTCTACAGGTGAATATCTTTTCTTTATAAATAGTGATATTTTTATTGAAGATGGTTGTTTTGAAAAAATGCTTGCAGTGTTAAATGGAGGTATAGCTGATTGTGTACAACCATTGTTGATTTATCCTCAAAGCAATTTAGTACAATGTGCAGGCACCTTTTTCGGACCATATTTTAAAGATCACCTTTTTGATGGGAATAGAATAGATGCAGACATCGTTAATCAAGATGGTCCCAGACAAGCCTTAACTTCTGCACTTTATGCTATGAAGAGATCAGTTTTTGACGAATTAAATGGATTTGACGAATTCTATTATAATAAGCTTGAAGGATTTGAATTATCATATAAAATATATTTGTCTGGAAAAACTTGTTGGTATTTATCAAGTGCAAGAGCTTGGCATTCACGTGGTGGAGGCAGAAATTTATATTCTTTTGATTTCAAGCAACAGGAATCGTACTTTTGGAGTAGATTTGGCGATACAGTTAAACCAGATATATCCGAGTATCTTAACAAACAAATCAATCAACACATGAAAGAAAACTCTTACTACACAATCATAATGAGTCAATTACGTTCTTGGAAAGAAATTATATCTAATACTGAAATAACAAGCAGTACATATGTTGAAATGCCATGGGTTGGCCCAGAAGGTTTTAATCTATGGAATATTTTTCCGAGTATATTGTTAAAAACTCCTGAGCCACTATTATTAATAATTGAAAATATTAAGTATCTGCGTTCAAATAAATACTGGCTGCAAGTCAGGAATCATCCAGATGATCTCGCTATTGATAGATATGCTAATCTTGTTAATATTCAAGAGTATTTATCATAAAGATATAAACTCAAAGATGAATATCGTTATCTATTGGTTTTTTTATTATATTTTTACCAGATGCGGGGATCTAACCATAGACTATCTTGAATATTGCTTTTACCGTTAAAGTACCAAGAGATTGTATTTGAGTCAATTTTGTTTTGGTTATGAATCGGTACAGCTAAATATGTTTTAGATAGCTTTTTTGCTATATTTTGATGTTTGATTGCATACTGATGCTGTTTTTGTAAGTCACCTTTTTTAAAATAAATTGCGGTAAATAGTTGATTTACAAACAATCCTAAACGATTACTATTATTCAAATCAGAGTAATCAATAAGCAATTTTGTTAGCTTCATTTCGATGTCTTCCGGGTCTTCCCCATCAACCAGCTCTAAAGATAGAATAGTCAATGTAAGTCTAGCATATACATGAATATATTTATTCTCAAGTGCTTCTTTTTGCAAATTATATAATCGATCATAAGATATATTACTCATTAAATGATTTAAAAATACTATCTCTGATATGCAATCAACTCTGCGCTTTTCGCATTTTCCATACTTTTGAAATATAGGAAGAGCTTTCTTAAAAAGATCCAGTGCTTTTTTATTGTTCTCAAACAATATAATTTTAGCATAATCCATATCTGCATATGCTTGATAATCATCTCTATTCAAATGTATACTTTCATTGTATGCTTCTTTATACTTATCTTCTAAATTATTATCATCTGTGAAAAAGGCAAATAGTATTTTTCTATTCAGGAAATTTAAATATGCATTTATTTTATGTTCTGATGAACAAATATCTGTTTTACCTTTTAAATGGTTTTCAAAATAAATTAATTCTTTCTCAAATTTTTCAAAATCAAGTGAATATAAATAATTCGTAATTAGTTCTGAATGTGCTTCCTGAACTATACCCTTTTGTTTACTGTTTAACGGTATTACCCCGCCTATGTCCGAAATTAATTGGAGATATTTTGAGGATCCCAAATGGGTCTGAGAATATTTTTTTGATTGGGCAAAAATATATAACAATTCTAAATTTTCGTATGTATATTGACTATATGGAGTACAGTCTAAATCCGGTAGCAATACAATGGCAAGATTCTGTGCAGCAATATATTGACTTTTGCTATAATAATCAGCACATATTGTTTTTGCCATGTTTAAATAATTGTTTCTAGTAATGTTTTTTCTATCAATAAGTATCGATAAAATATTACTTACAAGAACGGAACTCTCTATTTTTCTGCTGATACAGAATTGAAGGAAAGAGTTTAACTCGTCCATATAAATAGAGTCAAATTGTATTTGTGAAAAGGCATATAAATATATATCGTGATAGGGCTTTAAAATACCGTTTTCCTCTTTTATCAACGTATCTTTAACAAAATTTCTACTAACATTAATATATTCCTGTTTATAAAAAGAGTTAAGAAAGGAAGTTGGAACGCCTGATTCTATTTTGTAAACGATATATAAAATCTTTAAATATTTACAATTTCTTACTTTATTTGCCGCAAATTGATTATTTGTTATATTTGTTTCTTCGTATGCTTCTGAAAAGATACTACCTCTTTTTTCCTTTGAAAAAAGAACTATATTTTTATCAAGTAATTTTTTTATTAGCAATTCCAAATGCAATACACTAACAGGTAATGGAAAAAAATCAGTAAGTCCTGCTATTTCTTGATTGAAATTTATTTTAATACTTGAATATACATCATTAACAGAAATACCAGATAAATTCCATTTCCCAATCCTCGTCTTTTTTACAGCATTTTCTAATTCTGTACTATAAAATTCATTAGGTCTGTTACATACAATAAACATAGTTGAATTTGTTCTAGTTACAAATTCCTCAATGATTTTTTTACATAAAAATGAATGTTTTTTTGATATCTTGTGAAAATCATCTGCCACAATAAAGGAAGTATTTCTGTACAAAAAACTATTTGTATTCGGAAACAACGCACAAGGATTTTCTTTAATCATAGTAGAAATTTTGTCTATAACATTTATAGCTGTTATTTGATTTTGTGTTCCTTCTTTCAACTCCAAGAAAATTTCGAAAGGAAAATTAGTATTATTCTTGACTAATTGAATAAAAGCCTCTTCGGATAAATCATATAAATACCCAAAATTTATAAATAGAATTAATTTACATAATGAACTGGCGTTTTCTGCATCTTTTTCTGAAAAACTTAGTGTAAGAATTTGGTTGTACCTATCCGAAATACTCATAACTAGTTGCTGTAAGAGATAACTTTTTCCGCTACCTTCACTACCAAATAAATGAAGTAACATGTTGTTTGTAAATTTATTTTCTATACAATTAAATATGTTTTGCTGAATTTCTTGCTGTTGTGTATACACAATAGTTGGGGATTGGTCTTCCTCAATTAGTAAATCCGGTATTTTTGCTTTTAATGCTACTTTATCATCGTTTAAAATAAAAAGTTCTATTCTGTCATTATGCGGATATTTTGCTATACACCTTATTAAAAAAGAATTATAACCAGGGACAATATTATATTCAGTATATTCTTGAGGTATTACCTTAATCGCTCTTGTATTAAGATCTAATGAAATAAATGCTTTTTGGTTAGAAAAAATATTAAGATATAGAAAGTATTCTTTATTTACTTTTAGTTTAAGCTGAGGAGAAATTAATGATGGAGCTGACAGTATTGCATCTAAAAAGCATACATCTTTTAATTCGATTTTTAAATTTATGGAAGTCGAATCAAATTTAACTCCTTTAAAATATTTATCAATAACACTTGGCTGTGTTTTTATCCAGTCAGATAAGATAGAACCATCTACAAATTTCACTTGTATTTTATGAGGTTCTAATATTGCTGTCGCCCTTTGAATAAAATCAGAAGTAATTTTACCATTAGTAACAAATAGAATAAATATAACTTCTCCGTCTAAAACGCCGGATACTAAAGTAGAATCCATATGTGATTTTGGTATTGCCTGTTGCGGGTTCTGCGTGTATTTTGCTTCACACCACCCTTTATAATAATAATTAAGTGATTCAATTTTTTCTCTAAATTCTGCATCTCTATTTCCATCCCAAGATTTGCCGGTTGGTACCCATTTATATTTCTTATAAACATCATTAGCGTAGTCACATGCTAATTTTTCAAATATTTTATCATTTATTCCTGACCAATCCATACATATTCTCCTAAATTCTTAATATAAGTGCTAATAATTGATAACTGTATATTATCCTTCGTTTGTTAATATTCGCCACAATCGTTATGATTGTGGTCTTTTTTTAATATTCTAAACATTAATTTTTCCTCTCCCCCCTACACTGCTCCGACAAATGAAGGATAACTTCTAATTATCAATTAAATTATATAGCCAAAAATGAATAACTATGAAAGCAAAGATAAGGAAGATTATGTATGGATAAAAATCTACCAAATGTTAGTGTAATTGTTCTCAGTTCAAATAATGCAGGCATTTCAATTGTTATTAATTCTATTATATCGCAACTAGATGTTGATGATGAAATAATTATTGTTGATGATCATTCTAAAAAAAGCATAATTGATGAATTACATTTATTTAGGCACAATAATTTAATTATAATAAATTCTTCTGTAAAAGGTAATAGATCTCTGAATAGAAATCTTGGTGCAAGTGAGGCTAATAATGATATTCTAATTTTTATAGATGGAGATATGGTTTTAGACTCGTTTGCAATCAATGAGTTTAAAATAGCACACAAAAATCGTATAGAGTGTGCTTTTGTTGGTCAGACTCACGCCACAAGATATTCAGAAGATGCGCTTTATTTTTATTCTGGACTTGACAATTATTTGGATATCATTTCTTCAGACAAAGGCAAAAAAAGCATTTTTAATAATAAAATGTTTACTGACAAAAGAGTGACCTTTTTTGCAAAAAAAGAACTAATTGAGTATTATTGGTTATTATATTTTTCCGGTGTATGTTCGGTTGAAAAAAACATATTTATTGAAGTAGGTGGATTCGATGAATCTTTTACTCATTGGGGTGCTGAAGATGTGGACTTGGGTTATAGAATATCAAAAATCGGGAAAATAGGTTTTATTGAGAATGCACATTCTCTACATATTCCTCATAAAAGAGATATTTTTGAAATAGAAAAGAGTAATAAACTAAATATAGAAAAATTGTACAACAAATATCAAACGTGGGAATGGGAGTTGTTAAATTCGTTTAGGATAACCCCTGATCTCTTAAATTCGGTAATTACTATAAAAAGACAATTGGAATTAATTGATTTTGATAACATAACTGATTTCAATGATAATGATTCCGTAGTTATAAATGTCATATCAAAATCAAATCCCAATGGTCTAATTAAATATAGCTTTGAAAATACTATGTATTGTAAAAATTGCATAGGTATATCTTTGGCTTTTCTTCCCAAAAAATATAAGAATATATATATTAGTGAAAATATATTTGTGTACCCTAATTTCTTATTCTGTAGAATTTTACAACAATCTCTTAAATATGCCAATAATGTTTATATTGTAAATTCTAATACAAGTATAAGAATAACAGACTTTTCAAAATTTAATAGTTTATATTTTCAACCTCAACTAAAAACGGAATATGTATCTAATGATATTATGGAATTTAACTTTGAGAAGTTAAATGATATGTTAACAAAGGTTACAAGTAAGATTGACTTCACACAATCATTTAGGTTAAAAACATTTTGGAAACCCTAGTTTACCATTTGGCATTGTCGGAACTGAATGTGATCTATAATCATCATAATTCGTTTCAATATTAATATCAAATTTATTTTCCAGATACTTTAATTGAATTGGTAGTTCAACATTGCTATCCATTAACAAATTCAAAATATCAGTCACTATGTTTTGCCATTTTATTTTATCTGTACGTTCATTATAATTGTTGTTAACTAAATTTAATACGGCAATAAAATTATCGTAAGACTCAACATATCTTCCCGTACTAAATAGAATTAACGCTTTCATATAAAAACAATACGCATAATAGTTATAATTTCCGTATACTGCACTATAATCTATAGCTTCAAGAATTAGTTTACTTATTTCTGATTTCTTTTCTGGGTTAATAAGTATTGCATTTTTATATTTAGAAATTATATACATACATTTGATTATTCGCATATTTATCTCATAGTATAAACTGGATGTCTTCTCAAAGTAACTTGATATGTATTTGATAACGTCATCAAGGTTCTCAAGGTTTCCGTCAATTATCCTAGATAAAACTAGTTTCATACATGAAGAGAGAGAAAAATATATGTTATAATTATTTTTATTTATTTCGTTTCCAAATGCAATTTGGTATGCTTTTTCCCAACATTTACAGATTTCCTTTTTATATTGAAACGCATGAGATGAATGAAAATAAATATTTCCTCTAACCCTCCAAGAAGTTGAAATCAATTCATTATCTGAAATTTCTTCAGATATCTTTAATGCCAGATCATTTTGTTTAAGAGCATCATCAACCATATCAAGGTGGTGATATGCCATGGAACTACAATTATAAAGTTGAATATACATTTTTTTTGTAGCCCCGATTAATTTGTTCTTTAATATTTCTAGTATATTTTTATTACATTCTAAACTTTTGTGATATTCTCCAATATTTAACCAGCAAATAATATATTCTTTTAACACAGGGAATATCTTGTCAATGTCATCGCTATATTCTTGAAAATTATTTAGAAAGTCAGAATATAATACTTCAACATATTTAATGGATGAGGAAATACCATAATGATAAATCATTTTATGTTGTATTGATTTATATAATTTCACCTTTTGCGTGGTTGAAATTTTTATAACATCACCAAATATCAAACTGGAAATTATACTAAAGCATTGCTTATAAAAATAAGGTTCAATCGAATTGGTTAATATAGAATCTATAGCAATATCAAATACATTTTGATTTAAATCATCAATTAGATACGACAAAATCATATAGGGGAATATATTCTTTTTATATAGTTTATGTTTTTTTATATATGTGTGAAGTTGTTTAATAAATCCATCTTCAGCTTCATAAATAACATAGTTTTGCGAAAAAAATTCATCATAAAGGTGATGAAAAAACACAATTTCATCCTTTTGATATTTTATAAATCCTGAATCCAAAAGACGGTTCAGCATCTCTCTATTAAAAATTGAATAAAACATTTCTACTGGAATATTTTTAAATAGAGAAATAAAATAAAAAAAGTTTTTATATTTTTTAGATTGTTTATTATCTAGACTGTTAAAAAATAGACTTTCTCTTTCTTCAATAAGAAGCAAAATGCTTTTAGGTAATGTTAAGAACGAATTGTTGAACTCTTTAAAATTTAAGATATAAAATTTGTTAAATTCGGTACGAACAATAATATTCTTTTGATATAAATACAGCAAATAATTTCTTATATAAAACGGATTATTTCCGATACGCTCTACAATTTTCTTAATAGTTTTTTGGTATTCTACCTTTTTTTCATCTTTGCAACCTAAACAATGAGTAATATACTCTTCAGCATCATCATTAGAAAAACCATCAACTGTACAGCAATAGTAATATTTAGGCTTTTGTGCATATAATAATTCAATTTTTTTATGAAATTGATATGGTTTAGTGGATGAATACAATTTGTCTGTATTAAATGAAAAAACAAAGGTAACATTATTCTTATAATCTTCTTTATCTATTAATCTTTCAAACATTTCAATTGATACTTCATCCAAATTTTGAACATTATCTATTATAATACAAACACTATTTTCATTAATCAATTCAATCAAATAATCAACAATTTCACTAATATGGGCTGAAATATCATATTGATTGTCGTACATAATATTATATGCAACAGAATTGATTTTTTTTAAATCCGATAAAATTACAATGTCTTTTTTATTATGAATTTTAGAAATTTCAGGTATACTACCTAACTCGGAAATAATGGATTTTAATAATTGCCTCGAAGTATGACTTTTTACCTCTGTATCAAAAATAAATGATTTATTCTTGAGCTTTAATGATAAAAAATTTATTTCCTTTAATATTCTAGATTTTCCGGTACCACTTGGCCCAGACAGCGATATTGTACTTGCTCCCAAATTTACTGACAAATACCTTTGGGCTTCTTCTAGAATTTTATAGTATTTTTCACCAATTAATTCAGTATCCGCCAACCATCTGCATTCATACTTGCGCTGTATTTCTAATTGCTTTTGCCTGTTATTATACTTGACTTGAATTTTAGGTAATTTTAATTTATTTTTAAATTTCTTAATTCGTATTTTGTATTGAAACACATTTGATGAAAACGCATCAACATTATGTTTTTTTGTAGTAGATGGCGAAGTAATAACATCAAAATATTCTTCTAATTCATCATGAATCAACCGAAATGATAATTCGACATTTTGAGAGCTTGAGTTTGATATATAAAAATCTAATTTAATTTCTTCATTTATATCTAAATATAGAGTTTCTGCTTTCTTTAATTTATTGGTTTCATTTATTTTATAATTAAAAGCAATATCTCCATATTCATATTGAGACATGGTTACATCATAAATAAAGTTTGGAAAATATTCTTCAAAATCAATATTATTTATATTACTAATAATTAACTGTTCTAAAGACTCATCATGAAATACTTTGACGTCAATTTTAGTTCTTTCTTTATACTTTGCCATGTATTCGAGAAAAGTTTTATTAATCTTTGAGTATGAAAAAACAACTAATTGTTTTGCATCTTCTAAATAGGCCATTAATAAAGTAGTTGAGATATCATGTACACTTATTTTTTCTTTGTGATATTTACACTCCATCCATAAACTAATGTTTTCACCAAAGAGAAGTTCATCTTCACTAACTATGTCTTTCCCACCATCATGTGTTTGCTTAGTTGCAAAGAATTCTTGGTTAGGATATATTGAACACAAAAGATTGTTTACAAGTTTCTCAAATAACACGCCGTCTTTTTTAAAGTTTGTCCAATATTTTTCGGTTAAGTATTTCATTTTTCCTCTCCATTAAAAAAACATTTTTATAATGATAATTAGAAGTTATCCTCTATTCATTATCTTTAGCCAAAGTCAAAATACATTTCCGTCAATGATAGCGAACTACACATCTTACATCTAACGAATGTATATATGTGTAACACTTGTACAAGCAACCCTCATCCTAAAAATGTAGTATTAAACTTAACTAAGCCTATATTTGATGTAGATAATATAAAAATATTTATATACTCCCTCTTATGATACTAATTATAACATAATTCGACAAATGTTTAAATAACTTTTACGCAAATCAGTTATAAAATTTCACACGGTATTTTTATGTATTTTGCATAATAGAATCTTGTTCACTGCTTTATAAACATACTTTTATGCAAAATAAATCTAGGCATTTGAATAGACTTTCTTTGTTTTCTGTTGCATAATAAATTTATAAACAATAAGGAGCTATATGCGATGGAAATAAAAAATATACAAACAATTGACCTGACAACCGATTATCTAAACTTTTGCCTTTCAAGAAAAAATCTTGATCAGAAAACGATAAAATCATACACTATTGATTTAAGGCAGTATTTTGAATTCACTATGGAATCTGCTATTGAATGGACAAACAAAAAATCCATTGAGCAATACATTGATTTACTGCATTGCAAGTACAAACCTAAGAGTGTTAAACGAAAAATCGCTTCGCTAAAAGCATTTTTTCACTATCTTGAAATTGAGGAACTTATTGATATTAACCCTTTTCATAAGATACAAATCAAATATAAAGAACCCTTTATTCTTCCCAAAACTATTCCTATAAATAATATTGAGCAAATTATTAGGTTTGCTTATCTACAACTTACCAAAGCTAAAACTGACTATACTAAGAAAGTTGCTCTGCGGAATGCACTTATACTCGAGTTGTTATTTGCCACCGGAATGAGGATTTCAGAATTATGCACACTCACAACTGAACAAATTGATTTTAATGATTACATAATCAAAATTTACGGAAAGGGCTCAAAAGAACGCCTGATTCAAATCTGCAATCAAAATGTTCAGGAGTTGCTCAAAAAGTATAATCAATCATTTAAATTTGAAATAGCAAACAACAAATTTTTCTTTATAAATAGACTCGGCAACCGTCTATCTGAACAATCTGTTCGTAATATGATTACCAACTATGCAATCGGTGCAGAAGTGCCGCTGCACATTACTCCGCATATGTTTCGTCACTCTTTTGCAACTCTACTGCTTGAAGAAGATGTTGACATACGCTATATTCAACAAATGCTGGGTCACAGCTCCATTACCACAACGCAAATTTATACTCACACCAGTATTAACAAACAGAAAAATATTCTTTCCGCAAAACATCCAAGAAATAAATTGGAAATTGGAATATAATAGAAAAGCCTTGCAATCGTTAAACTCACAAGGCAATCAATAGTTTATTTATTTTTATCGAAATCATTTTCTATAACATCAGAAATGAGATTTGAGAAATCAACTGCATTTTGGGGAGAAATTACAGGTTTTCCTGTTCTTTCCTCGATATCTTTTCGTGCATTTCCGGCGACTTCTCCGCCCTCTTTTGCAACACTTCTGTTTTCAGAAAAAGATTGAGGATTTTTCTCTTTGGAAATCTCAGTTGTGGTAGCTTCTGCCAACATATTCAGTACCAACTCAAGCGTACTCATATTATCTCTCAGGTTTTCCTTTTTCAATCCTTTGAGATTTTTATACTGGCGGGTTGTCATTCCTGACCAAGCTTTTGTGATTTCATCAGTCAGAATTGCATATTCTACACCCTGCTTTACACCACGAGAATCCCATTCATCAGTAAGCTCTTTTCTTACCTGTATAGCTTGAAGTCTTTGATTTATCCACTCCCTGCTATACCCTTTTTTCAGATATGTTTCAAGGGCTCTCTCTATGGTAAGTTCAGGGTCTATGGTTTCATCAATTCTCTCTCTACCTACTTCTGCAAGCCACATTTTGAAAGGTTCTGCTTTTGGTGACGGGATTGACTGTATTAATCTTAAAAGCTGTTCTGTATTTGCAACATCTGTTTTGTAATTTTTACCATCCTTAGGAGATGACATTTTCAGTTGTACGATATTTTCGTACAACTGGTTTGCTCCTTCAGCTTTAAGCTTTCGCTTAAGATCGCTCCAGTAACGACGAGGTTCGTTACTGTCAGTCAGAACTGAAATTACATCAACTATGGAAAAATACCATTCTTCTTCCGACTCATTCCACGCAGTACGAATCTTTTTATCTTCAAAAATTTGTATCTTATTTTCTTCGCTCATATATATTCACCCACTTCTAACCTAAAATTATTATAGCAGACTGAGTTTACAAATTCAATCTATTAAGCTTTATAGAGATAGGAATTGTTCATAATTAAGGTCGAAAACAATCTCTAATTCGTATCCCCGTGATACTTTCACTTCTCTTATGAGCTGACAAGCTATCATTTTCTTCTGTTCCATTGTGGAGTTATCAAACTCATCAGCCCAAGTTCTGAATTGTGAGTAATAAAAATCGAGCTTGTCCATCGCATTTTGCTGATTGGCAAGCTTGAACTTTATATCATTTAATTCAATTTCCTTTTTATGGAGCAAATCGTTTGTATTGTCAATAGAAGTGGACAGTATATCGGGAGTGAAGCGGCTTTCGCCGAGTAAAGAGCGTCCTATTTCGGCGGACAATTCAACCACCTGTCTTTTAAGCTTTTCAATTTCTTTTTCAAGCTTTGTCTGTTTTCTCCTATACTCCGATATTTCGGATTTGTAGCGTTTTTCCAGTGCTATATCTTTTGGTGTTGATTTGATTTTGGCGAGATAATCTCTTAATGTTGCAAGCACGACACCGTCAATTCTGTGTGCCACATAAGCCGACTGTCCGTCACATGCACCTCTTTTCATCGCTTTATTGGTACATATATACCTCTGTCTGCGAACTCTGTACTGACTTCCGTCTGCCCTGTCGTATCTGTCGATATAGCTTGTTGATACCATTTTCTGACCGCAGTGAGCACAGTATATATTCCCTGACAGCAATGTACTGCCTTTGGTAGTCCTTGCTATCTGTTGCTTTTCCTCATTCTTTGATGAGCGTTGTTTCAGTATAAATTGAGCTTGGTCGAAGATATTTTCATCAATGATATGAAGTCTTTCAATATACGGTGATTCAACACCGCCTGACACAAGATAACCGCAGTACAGCCTGTTCTTTAGAATACGATTAACTGTATTACATTGGAATTTACTGTTATTATGGGTTCTGATTCCGTGACTGTTCAGATAGTCAGCCATTCGATATGAGCCGTAACCCTCTCTAACTGTCATCTCAAATATCTTCTTGACTATCGGAGCTTCATCATCGTCAACGACTATGTCCATAAGCTCTTTTCCCTTTTTGTTGATTTCACCGCTTTTTATAAGTTTGTAACCGAATGGTGCAACACCTCCGGTAAATTTGCCGTCCAATGTCATTTGGTTAAGGCGAGTTTTAACACGTGCTGACGTTTTCTGACTCTCACCGTTGGCTTGCCAAAATCGTATGTAATTCATAAGCTTATCCACATGATTATCCATACGCTGTTCACCCTCGTTAACGCTCCACACCTCTATGCCGTGCTTGATAAACCATTCGACGACGAACGGAGTTTCGTCATCAATTCTGCCTATTCTGTCAAACATAAAGACAAGTAGTACATCGAATTCTTTCTTTTCTGCGGCGGCTTTCAAATCCTGAATAGCATCTCGGTCGCTTGCCGAAACCTTGAATCCCGACACGCCTTTCTCCTGAAACTCTTTCAGAATGGTCCAACCGTTACGTTCTGCAAATTCTCTGCACGAGGTTTTCTGCATTGGAATATCATCTTTATCAACCTGACCTTTGGTTGATACTCTGTACAAGCAATATACTCTTTTCATTTCATCACCCTTTCATACGATTTTTGCAAACCAACAATACTACATAATTTTTATAATATCCAGCGAAATCCAAAATTAAATTGAAAGAAATTCAGCATCCAATCTGAGATTTCATTCTGTTCTCAAATGTATCCAAAAGATTTTCGAGAATATTCCTTTCAACATGGTTATTTCTGTTTTTAGAAAAGTAAATTGTGACCTTACAGTCGTTTATAACAGATTCTATTTTGTGTTCAGAATCAATTTTATTTTCATTTATATAGTTTTCGTTCAAATTATCACCTGTTCCCTATTTTTTATTTTCATCATTAATATGTTCTTCCATATACTCATCTGCCTTTGCTGCTGAATTGCAAAAACACATAACACATACGCCGATAAAAGCACCGACAAAAAGACCAATCATAAATCCTAACATTTTAACACCTTCTTTCAGTAATTTTCTTCTAAATACCCCGACAGCAAAAAACAAAAAATCTTCTGCTGTCGGGATAATATCAATCGTTTTGGGTAGCTCTAATTTTCACGCTATCCTGTTGTCGCTATTTATCCTCGATGCCCTGCAACAAGGAACACATCAGACGGCTATTGCATATAGCTCCATTGGAATTTCACCACCGTGAGGATCTCCCACAGCCGCCATCTTTGGTTACGACGGTTTTATCACGCTCGACTTTTGACTTGACGGAAGTATCATTATACCATCTGCCTGTCATCGCCCTCATTGAATTTGCCTTTCAATGTCTGAGTCCTGAAGTTCTGTATAGAAGTTCGCTCATTTAGCTTGTCCGCTCGAACAGCAGAAGGAATGTATCTGATGTGCTGATATTTTATTTTCAAAGAACAATGCCTGCTCTATTTTTGGCGAGTATAGGAAACAGGCAAAAGAGAAATAATCCCTTTCACCTGTTTCCTCACTTAAAAGCTAAAACACACCCATAATTTATAAATTTTTTAAAATATTTTTGATTTTTTCTACTGCACGATACACCGATCTTTGCACACATTGATAAGTACAGCCTTCTTCAAGTGCTATTTTATCAAAAGTTTTTTCTTCAAAATAATACTTGTTCAGCCTGCGTTTCTGCACCTCGGGTAATTTGCTTATTGCCATATGCAAATTTTCTGTAATCTGAACATTTTCAAAGTATTCTTCTAACGACCATTCCCTTGAATCTTTCTTTTTATGCAAAGTATGTTCATATGCTTCGGAGTGTTCCAAATGTCTGTCGTACTCATTCATTTGGGAAATATCTTCAAGTTCAAATATATTGAAAGTTTCAAATACGCTCTTTGAAACTTCAACCATTTGAATGCGGTTATTAACATCAACAAAATAAACATAGTATTTTCCTTTTTCTGAGCATAAAGTATAAGGATTATACTTGTCTTTTCTTCTCTTAGGACGTTTGTCCATTAATTTTTCCTCCAATCAATCTGAATCTTTTAGTAATTCAGGTTGTTTGGAGGACCTCTGTTTCTATATTTCATCATGCCCTTCCATTTTCATGTAAAAAGGGCATAAAAATACCGACAAGTATAGAAAGCTATTACTTGTCGGTATTCTATCACACGCTATTAAATGTCTTTATCCTTCTTGCTATCACAAAATTCATTAATTATATAGTTATTAACATAAAACTTGCCTTTGACCCCTATTTCTTTTCTTATATTACGGAAGCACTTCTCAGTTTTCACTCGTATATTATCATAAGCAGTTACAGAATTTGAACATTCCTGACAAACTTCAACAATATCCCAAATTAAACTTATCGAAATTGTATTTGCAAGTTCAGAATAATTGTCTTTCAAAAAATCTTTTAAAGGACTTACAACATTTAAGGATTTTTCAGCTTTAATGTTACTGTTTGTATTCTCTTTATGAATAGAACTTTCATTTACTAATAATTCAACTAATATATTGCTAAGCTTTGCATATAAAGCTTTATTTTCCTCAAAAAGCGTTTTTCTTAGCTCATCCTCTGTTTTTCGTTTATCTGTTATATAATTAATAAATATTGGGACAACAACTACGGAAAGAATTCCACCTACTATTGATGCAATCCAAACTCTAACATCCTCAGGGCTTTGCCAAAATACAATTGCTGTCGGCACAATAATCATAAGTAAGGCTAATACAATCATAGCTATGTAACTCAATATCAATACTTCATTAAATAAACTGAAAATAATATTAAAAATTTTCCTTAGTTTAGGATTTTTACTTTTTATCTTATTTATTCGGTTAATCATACTTATATTCTCCAATACTATAATTTTAAATTCGCTTTATTTTTTAGTTTTAATTCTATAGTCTAACAAAAAGTAACATATAACAAAATTCCAGCTAATCAAAAATATTATTGTCAGCCACAGTGACGCTGTAAATGTTCTTGAGAACAGATTTACAAGCATTTGATTTCCTGTTAGACTTTGAGAGTTCAGTGTTTGTGCATTATCGACAAGCACATTCAGGTAATTTGAAAGGTCAAAAATGTTATCATTTGGTATATATTTTGAGGGGATAAAAATGTTGAAATCACAAATATTAAACACAATCAAAAGCACGGCAGGTATTCCTGCAAAAACAAGCACAAGTGCAACATATTTTAGCGGAATATTTTTTAGCGATTTCAGAAAGTAGTTTAATTTGAGATTTTCTTTTATCTCCTCAAAAAATTTTCTGCTGAACCTATACCACAACTTCAATGCAATAATGCTAAATCCGATAAATATTGCAAGGTATAAAATATGTTCAAATGACGAGAGCGTTTGATTTTTCTCATTCAGATTAACCGAATAATACTGCGGCAAATCCATTTGCTCAACAATTGCTCCCGTATATACCGAATTATCGTAAACAATCATATCAATCGTTCTGTCACCATAATTTTCATCTATTGTATATGGAACATACACCCTCTGTTTGTCGTCAGCAGAAAACTTATTTATTAAGCTTTCGTTTTCGCATATCACACCGCAAATTGTATATTGATTTCCGTCAATGCAAATCTTTTTACCGACTGCATCTGTTGTAAAAAACAGTTTGAGAGCAAGAGAACTTCCGATTATTGCAACCTTATCTCTGTTATCTATGTTTTTGGACGAAATATTTTCGCCGTTAATTTCGGTCTTATAATCCGAAAACCAGTTTTCATTCACAAGTACCGTAGTTACGGTTTCTTCCTTAACTTTTGTTTCTTTACCCTCGGAACAAAAGGCTATGCCTTTGTCAGTAATCCGTTCAAACAGCTTTTCAAGTTCAGAAACCGTTTTTGGAGCAGTTTCGGAATTTTTATCATAAGTTAATTGAGTAACATCAGGTAATTGCCCTTTTGCATTTTCAATGATTATAATATTCGCAATAAAAACGCTCACAGTCAGCAACAGCAGTAACAGAAACGAAACAATTTTTCTTTTGCTCACACTGTTTCCTCCTCAATATAAACACTTGAACCGTTTTCTATACTCTTGGTTGTTTTATATACAACTTTACTGTCGCCAAAAAGTGAGTCCGATGTCACCTCGCAATACAGCTCGTCACTGTTACATATATCCACCGAAACCTCTTCAACTGTTGCATCCCCGTTTTCGGTTTTATTTATAACAAATACTATTCCCGTATTGCCTGCCCCATCCACCGATGAAACAGGCAAAAGATAATGTGTTTTCATATCATTTGAACCTGCGGTATCGTCAATTACACCTGTTTGAACCGAAACCACTTTGACCTTTGGAAGAAGCATATTATTGATTGTTTTTGAAAAATATGTAAGTAATGCAATCACAATAAAAAATACAATTGAAAATTTCAACACTACGCTCTTTAGCTTATCTTTTTTCATAAAAGCCTCTCTCCTATCCCTTATCAGTTCCGACAAACGGCGAATCAATATCCCTGTGTCCGTAAAGATAAATAAGCAATGCAGGAATCATAAATATAACTCCGCAGGCAAATATTATGCCGTAATCCGAACTTCCGACATCAGTAAGCGTTACGGAAAGCGGATACATACCCTCATTATCAAAATAAATCAGCGGTTGTTCAACTACATTCCAATTATCAATAAAGCAGAGCAACGCAAGTGTTATGAGTCCACCCTTAATCTGCGGAAGAATAATATTAGTAAATATCTTCAAATATGACGCACCGTCAACTCTTGCCGCCTCAATTGCGGAATCGGGAATGTATTTTATACTTTGCCTCAAAAGACAAATCCCGAATGCAGAAAAAGTTCCGGGTAAAATTACCGCAAGAAAATTATTCAGCAAATTCATATTTTCAAGAATCATATAATCAGGCACAAGAGTTACCTGCAACGGCAGAATGAGCAAAATTATGTATATGAAAAACAGCTTGTCCCTGAACGGGAATTTCAATTTTGCAAAAGCAAAAGCCGCCAATGATGATACTGCAACCTGACCGATTACTGTCGGAAAAGTACAAATAACCGAATTCCAGAACTTTAACAAATATTCGGGTTTTCTGAAAAGAGTCTGATAAAACTGCTCCAAAGTTACCATATTCGGAATCATATTGAGTTCTTTATATTTTCCGTCAGAAAAATTAAGCATTTCACTTACCTGTGAACCTGTCATAAATGAACAAGCAAGCATATAAATGACAGGAAACAAAAACAGCACAGTTACAGCAATCAACAAAATATATTTTAGTATTTTCATAACCGTATCTTTCATAACAAACCTCTCAAGAATAGCTGTGTTTCCTTTCAAAGCAGAAGAAAATAAACAGCACTATAATTATAAACAGCGATAAGACAATTGACGCCGCCGACAATCTTGGATAGTTGAGATTGTAATAATTGTTGTTGATGAAATTCTGCAAAAAATACACATTGGTGTTTGGATAATCGCCAAACAAAGCAAATACCTCACGGAAAATTTTAAATGAATAAATAAGCTCCATCAGAAAAACAAAAAATGTAGTTGGTGCAATCATAGGTATAGTAATTTTAGTTACAAGCTGATGAGCTTTTGCACCGTCAAGCCTTGCGCTTTCGTAGAGAGATTGTGAAACATTGGCAATGCCTGCCGTAAAAAGAATCACACAAAATCCGCAGTACTTCCACACATAAATAAAAACGATCATCACCATAGACCATTCCGAATTAAAAAATTCAACAGTATTAAATCCAAGTGAATTAAGTAATCCGTTGATTGCACCGTAATCATCAAAAACTAATTGCCACACGCAAATCAGAGATGCAATCGGGACTACAACAGGAATAAGCAATGCACTTCTGAAAAAGGAAGATATTTTATTGAAAGAATTAAGAAACAACGCTATCAAAAACGAAATCACCATTAACAACGGTATCGCCGTAACTGTAAATATGCCCGTGTTTTTAAGTGCAAGCAAAAATGTGTTGTTTTGAAAAAGCTGTATGTAATTTTCTATGCCCACAAAAGTATCGCCGACATACAGGCTTTTGGTAAAACAAATTATGTACGGCACAATATAGAACACCGCTATGCCTAAAAAAGACGGTAATATAAACAGGTATGCTGCTATATGTTCTTTTTGTTTTCTTGTTAATTTAGATTTTCTCATAATTTATTCCTACTCAGTCAAATAAATTTCCGTAGCAGCCGAGAGCTGACGAATAAATTTCTCCTTTGATATACCTTTATTTATATAATCATCAACTATGTCACCGATAACATTGTCATTATAATATGAATGTGTCACATCTCGATACAAGGTGCAAGCGTTTACATTATCGGCAATGTCAATATATGCTTTCATAAAATCGTTGTCAATCCCGATAATTTTATTGTTATCATCCGTTTTTGAGCCGGCAACAAGCTTAGCATTATCGTAAACAGATATATTCACAGGAAAACTAAGACTTCCTGATGCTGTTGCACCAATTTCTTGAATTTCATCACTAAGAGTATATTTTATAAACTCAAGTGCTTGCTCCTTTAGTTGCGTATTATTATTAATTGCATATCCAACCTGTATGTGTGCTGAATTAACATCTTTGTTTTTTGTCAATCCACGAAAGACTACAGGTGTTTCATTTATAGATTGATAATAAGAATAATTTCCTGCCATTAACGGAAATGACCGATTTATATACAATCCGTCAAACAATTCATTTGTATTGTTTTTTTGAGAAATCGTCAACATCTGCATCATTACATCTAAATTATCTTTAAATTCATCGGTATCAAAATACACAGCTTTATTTTCAAAATCAACATAGCTGTTTAAAAATCTGCAAAAGAGTTGCATAGGATAATCAAACCACAAAAAATCCGACAACTCATTAGATACAAATGAATAGCCTTCATCATTTAAAAAATAATTTTCAAATACATCTGAAAAATTACTGTATGTCAAAGAAAAGCCGTTATTTTCTTTGATATCGAAATTTTTCAATCTTTCTTCTGTAGATACCAATACATCAACTCCATAAAACAGCGGTACAATATATAAACCGTTATCATAAACTCCTGCGTTGAGTATGTTAACGTTATAATCATCAAGATTTATTGCATTTGAAGAATTATCATCTTTTAACAAATCATAAATATTCATTAATGAACGGCTTTCAATTAATTTTTCAAAAGGCAATTTTTGACTAAGTGAAATAATATCAGGTCCACTTCCTGCCATAATTTCAGTTGATATCTGCGTTGCCATTTCTTGTTCAGAATCAAATTTAACTATCTCAACTTGGAAAGACGGATTATTACTGTTTATGCAGTATTTATTGTATTTTTCTATAATCCAAGACAGAGAGTCTTCATCATTTAATGTGTAATAAACAAGATGATTTTGTTCGCTGTTATTTTTTATTGCACAACTTGAAAATGAAGTAATTATTATAACACTTAAAAGTATAGCTGGTATGACTTTAATAGATTCATGCGGTTTAAATAAAAAGCGTGTGAACATAATTGCATTTTATCCTTAGTCTATTCCGTTAAATAAATTTCCGTAGCAGCCGAGAGCTGACGAATAAATTTATCTTTTGAAATATCTCCTTTTAAATATTTATCAACTATATCACCAATTACTGACGAGTTGTAATAGGTGGTTTTTAAATTTTTATAATTATATAAGGTACACCCGCTTATATCATCAATTATACCCAAATAATATTTCCAAAATATTGAATCCACATTTTCTGAAAATTCTTTTTCTTCTTCATCAAATTCTCCGTCTTCGTTGTAATCCCACTCCTCGGCAGTTTCAACTTTAACAGCATAGTCAAAAGCTTTATTATTCACCGGCAACGATATTTCATTTGTGCCTGAAAATCCCTTATCGCTCCTACTTCCGCACCAATATTCTTGAACATCCTCGCTTAAACAATATTCAATAAATCTTAATGCCTTATCTTTTTTATCTGAATTTTGATTTATAGCTATTCCGCACTCAACATAAGCTGTTATTTTGTTCTCATAGCTAAAATTTGGCAAAATAGCAGGAGTTTTGTTTTGTAAAAAAATATTGTAATAAGCTGTTTTTATACCTCCTATTGTACCGCCAAAAAGTAACCTAGGAGTAGACAATATACAACCATTGTTTTCTGAATTATATAAATCATAATATACATTCTCGTTGGTGTTATCATTATTTATCAACTTCTTAATATAATCTATATTTTCCAAAAAGCTATTGGTGTCAAAGTTTGTTGTTTTATTATCAAAATTTACATAGCTATCTATAAATGAATACAAAAGGCTATAGTTATCACTTTCATTTCCAAAAAGCGAACAGGAAACTTTTTCTTGTGAAAGTTGTTTAGATAATTCTTTATAGGAAAAATCAGAAAAATTTAAATCATATTCTTTTAATTTTTCTTGAGTAGAAATAAATATATTGGGACAATAGAAAAAAGGCACAAAATACCGTTTTCTGTTAACTATTCCCGATTCCATTACTTTTGTGTTATAATCATTAAAGTCGATATTAGAACCATATGTATTTATAAGCTCGTCAACATCCGCAAATGCGTGATTTTCAATAAGTTTTTCAAATGGCAATGGTTGATCTAACGAAATAATATCCGGTCCATCACCTGACATAATTTCCGTTGCCATTATTGTGTACATTTCTTCTAACGAATCATACTCTACAATTTCTATTTGATAGGACTCATCGTAATGCTTTGTACAATATTTATTATACCTTTCAATAATATCGCAAATAACATCCTCATTATATGCACAATATGTAAGCTTTGAGGAATTGCTTGAAGCTGTGCTTTCACCACATCCGCTGAAAGCACACACTGTAATAATAAATTGTAATGTTAAAATTATCACAATTTTATTTTTCATAATGATTCACCTTGTGATTATATATCTTAACATAATTCTAAATTATTAATCTGTAGTCTATCTGAATTTTTATTATTTAAATCAACAATAACGCTCTACTTGTTAATTCATACGGATAAGTAGCGAAATTAATATGCACTGAGTTACATTCACTTCATTAATAATTGAAAGTAACATATAAACCCTTTGCAGGGTCGGAAACTACTACAGTATCACCCTTAACTTTAGTTATAACTACATAATGCAATAAGGAATCGTCAATTATCACGTGTGCAATTGCAGGCAGAGGTATTTTAGGCGTTAACACACTTTTATCCGCTTCAACAACTTTTTGCTAAAAACCAAAATGCTCAATTACCTTTACTAGTCCATGTGCATTGGTACCTTGGCGGTCAGTACCTGCAATATCACGAATTTTTGCTATTGTAACTTTTAAACCGTGTTTTCTAAAAATTGCGGCCAAGCAAGCCAGACCGCAATCTGTTTCATCGTTTTGCAGTATACACTTAAATATATTCATAATGGTTTTTAATTTATAAATTACTACTCATCAAGATAAATCTGAGTTTTACTTTGTACTTCTTTAATAAACTGTTCTTTTGTAATATCTCCTGAAACATATTGAGAAACAATATCATCTATAATCGAGTAATTAAAATAATCATTTCTAAATCCACACCTATTTATTCCTTCTAAAACATCAGAATAATTATTAATAAATTCATTATATTCGCTATCTTTTTCTATTCCATAACCTTCTAAATCTATTTCATCAATTAACTTTTTCTGAGCAGTTTTATTAACTGGAAGGCCAATCTCGGAATTACATTGAACATTTTCGCTCAACATATACTTTACAAACTCAAATGCCTCTTCCTTTTTATTGGAATTATTATTGATTAAAAAACCTTTATCAATATATGCAGAAAATGTATTTTTGCTGTCCGAGAGATTATTCATTATTAATGGTGTTTGCTCATTAGACTTCAAGTAATAATAAATATAACCTAAACCATTTGGCTCCGAACCTGTAATCTGATAAAGAGATGCGAACATTGTATTTCCCTGTAGTATTGAATCTAATGGATCACGATTATTTGAGGTATCGTTTTGATCTGCCGGTAAAATAAGATCACTTAACACATCTATATTGTTCAAAAACTCATCCGATTTTAATGTATCTGTTCGACTGAAAAAATCAATATTTGAATCAATTAATGCATACAGTTCTTCATTAATATAATAAAAGACGCTAATATCTTTAGATTCATTGCCTTTGCTCAAACATTCTGATAACATATTCTCTGCGTTTTCATATGTAATTGAATCGTTTAAATTAATCTTATATTTATCACACGCTTCGGCGGTTGTGATTAGAATATCAGGAATATATGATATTGGCATAAAAAAGCGTTTACCATTGTAAACTCCTGAATCCAATATATTTTCATAATAATTATTAAAATCAATAGCACTGTCAGAAATGTCGGCTTTAATTAACTCATTATAATCTGCAAACACATCAAGTGCCATCATTTTTTCTATATTTGATACTCCGTTATAATTTGAATCATACAGAACTATATCCAGGCCTTTTCCTGCCATAAGTTCTGCGGATAACTTGCTGTTCAACGTTTCATTATCCTGAAAATCAACTACATTGATTTTTGCAGATGTCGTTGAATCGTTATATTCTTCTATAAGCCTTATTATTGGATGTTCATTTACAACATATATTGTCAATAAATCTTTGCTATTGTCTTGTTTATTTGTGGTATTACAACCGAACAAAGTCAATAACATAAAAATACATATACCCATGGAAATAATTGTTTTAATTATTTTATTCATTGTAAGCCTCGCTAACATATAATTATCTATCACATCTAAATATATAAAAAGCAGCACATTAAAGGATATGATTAATTTATTTCTTAATAAACTTTAACTGTAAGTGTTCCCTGATACGTGTTGCATTTGCATTCATTGGAATACTGTTTAACTGTTTTAATTAATTTGCCATTGCAGTCATTATAATATTTAACATAAATATAATGACCTCCATACAATACCTTTTGCAGGATCGGAAACAACTACTATATCACCCTTAACTTTAGTTATAACTACATAATGCAATAAGGAATCGTCAATCACTACATGTGCAATAACAGGTATAGGTAATTTAGAGGTTAATGATTCCTTATCAGCTTCAACAACCTTTTGCTGAAAGCCAAAATGCTCAATTACCTTTACTAGTCCGTGTACATTGGTACCTTGGCGGTCAGTGCCTGCAATATCCCTAATTTTTGCATAACACTATTCATCTAAATAAATTTCAGTTTTTGATTTGAGCTCTTTAATAAATTTATTTTCATCTATTTCATCGGATAAAAATTTATCTACAATATCACCTATAACCTCTGTATTATAATAATTATACAATCCATAAAGTCTATAGCTTTTTATGTTATCAACGTAATCCTTTGCATACATAAAATTAGCTTCTGAAATATTTGCAGTGTTATTAATATACTTTACCTCTTTTGCTTTATCAAATAATTTACTGTAAGATTCATTGTTGACGGGATATTCCCAGCCACTTCCGTAAGAGGTTGTCGGTAGATATTCCTCTATATTCGCTCCGCAAAAAGCACTCTGCACCTTTTCCGATAACGCATACTCAATAAACTCAAGAGCTTTTTCTTTGTTGTCGGAATTATTGCTAATAAAAATTGCATCGGTTATAACACCCGTGGACTCACCGTCTTTATTCGGTGTATTCAAAATTATGGGCTCGTCATTATCATTTTCAATGTCTGCAATTTCATCATATAACGCAAATAATTCAATCTGACCGTTCGATGATAACATTGGCACTATGTTATCTTCATTTTTCTCATTACTGCTGTATAGTTCTTTTAGTGAGGTGACAGACTTTCTAAAGTCATCGCTATCGAAATCATATTTTTGAGAATAGAAGTCAACATTTTCATCTATTAAATTAAGAAAAACATTTTTATAATCCTCAACGCCGGAAAACAGAGCTTGATTATTATCATCATTATTAATATTTCCGCTCAATTCTTTGATGTTACCGTATGTTAAATTCGGTTGTTCGTTGTCTAAATATTTTGATAATTTGCTTGATGAGGAGAGTAAAATCTGAGGCTCAAATGTTACAGGAATAAAATATCTTTTTCCATCGTAAATACCCGCATCAAGAATATTAGAATTATAATCGGATAATTTCAATTTATCCTTGTCTTCGCTATTAGAAATAATATCGTCAATATTTGCAAATACACCCTGTTTAATAAGTTTTTCTGTTGATGATGATAATAGAGATAATTCACCAGATGTAATAATATCAGGACCTTTCCCTGCCATAAGCTCAGTTGTAAGTTGACTTGTCATTTTTTCAATATTATCAAACTCAACAATATTGATTCTATTTTGAACATTCTCACATTTTTCATTATATTGATATATTAAAATAGAAACTGGTGATACATACGGCTCATAATGATAATAAGTAATTGTATTCTCCTCTTTTTTGTCTGCTTCACATCCGACGCAGGTTAAAACAGAAAATATTAATACGACTGCTAATAAAATACTTACAAATTTTTTCATCAGCTTACTCCTCTGTATAATAATAATTTACTTTAAACAAAAGTTTATTGATACAACTATGTCAAAATTTACGGATAACATGTTAAAAGTATATAGTAAATGATGTTGCTATTTAATTATTATCCAAGAAATACAACACTTGAATTTCCTGAACCTGATATTTTCCAGGGCCGTATTTATGACTATTTGCGTATGCTATTGCGGCCTTTGTGTGCGCACTTACTTTATCACACTTATAAGTATAAGACTTTTTATAGAACCCATAATTGTTACAACCAAGTACCAAAATGCAACCGCCATTTATATCTTCTGTACTTACTGGTTTAATAAAATTTGAAGTTTTGACATATTCATTTAGATTTATTTTTTTCATTGAAATTTCTCCTTTCACAATCATTCCTATATACTTTAACATACTTTCTAAAACAAAAAAATGTTTGAAACATTGCATAAGAACTCATTTATCGGTACAGAACACATATTTGTAAAATTGCCTTCATAAAATGAAACATATTTTTCATTAATATCAACTAGTAGTGCATAATGATATCCATTCGCTTTTGCTTTATTTAATAAGCATATTGCTGGTAAATTAACTTCCGTGATTTCAGATATGCTTTCAATTTGATATGACTCATCGTAATGCTTTGTACAATATTTATTGTACTTTTCAATAATATCGCAAATAGCATCCTCATAGTATGCACAATATGTAAGCTTTGAGGAATTGCTTGAAGCTGTACTTTCACCACATCCGCTGAAAGCAAACACAGTAATAATAAATTGTAATGTTAAAATTATCGCAATTTTATTTTTCATAATGCTTCACCTTGTGATTATATATATATCTTAACATAATTCTAAATTATTAATCTGTAGTCTATCTGAATTTTTATTATTTAAATCAACAATAATGCCCTACTTGTTAATTCATACGGATAAGTAGCGAAATTAATATGCACTGAGTTAAATTCACTTCATTAATAATGGAAAGTAACATATGAACCCTTTGCAGCATTAATAGCCTGATTCTTATGGGTGTTGTAACTGCCACATTTATTTTTTCATGATTTTACCTCCGTAATCGGAATAAATTCTAATTTAACCTCAAACAACCAGTCATAGCATTTTTATTTTAAACAACAAACTGCTCTTACCACCTTTTTCTAAGTTCACAGAGATTTTAGACATAAAAAAGACTAGAAAAAATAACGCCCACATTTTCTGTGAGGGTTATGGTTGCAATATTGATTTCAGATACAAAATGCGGCATAGAGAGGAACTGTTTTTTTATTGTCCTCAAAGCCAAAGTTTTTGGCAGAAAGCTTGATTGCATAAGCGGGCTTGTAGGTGTCCATATAGACCTTCAAGCTCTTTGCTCTGGTGTTGTCGGCAGACTTGACCTCAATAGGAATAAGCTGACCGTCACGCTGAATGATAAAATCAATTTCAGCTCCACGCTCGGACTCCCAATAATAAGTGTGGTAGCCGTTAATGGAGAGCTGCACATTGACATAGTTTTCCGCCATACCGCCCTTGAAGTCGTTAATTCCCTCGACCATATAGAGAATGTCATTGGCGGCTAAATCCTTCTTGGCACAAAGCAATCCTAAGTCGGACACATAAATCTTGAACGCATCAATATCACGGTAGTTTTCAAGCGGCTTTTTGATTTGCTCGACCTTGTAGACTTGTGACACGATACCGGACAGGCAAAGCCATTCAATCGCATTTTCAAACTCAGAAGCCCGTCCGCCTTTCTTAATCAACTTATATTGGAAACGGGTATTCTTCTTTGAGAGCTGAACGGTAATGTTATCGTAGGCAAGTCTGGTTTTTTTGATTTCATTCAAGTTGTTATACATGCTCATATCATTGAGATAGCTTGCAAGTATCGTGTCCTGCGTATGGCGGACAAGGATATAATCCTTTGTTTCGGCAAACTGCATCACGCACTCCGGCATACCGCCGACCATAAGATACTGACGGTAAAGCTGCATTGCGGCATCGTGTAAGGCAGACGGCAGGGGCGTATCGGTTTGGAAGCACTTTTTAATCTGCTCTACCAAATCGTCCTCACCGAGCGCCAACATAAATTCCTCCATATCCATAGGATAAAGCGTTTTCATATCGACCTTTCCTACGGGAAAAGAGAATTTTGCTCTGTTGACCGCAACACCGAGCAAGCTACCTGCGACGATGATGTGATAATCCGGAGCGTTCTCGCAAAAATATTTGAGCGAAGTCAACGCCCTTTCGCAGAGCTGCACCTCGTCAAAGACTATCAGAGTTTTTTCCGTTACGATGGTCTGACCTGCAATATGAGATAAAATCGGTATGAGATAATCGGGGCTGATGTTTTCCTCGAAAGTTTCATTCAGCTTTGGATTGGTTTCAAAGTTGAAGTATGCCACATTTTCGTAGTGGGTGCGTCCAAACTCCAAAATGGAATAGGTCTTTCCGACCTGTCTTGCACCCTGTAAAATAAGGGGCTTGCGGTGTTCGCTTTCTTTCCACGCTTCCAAGAAGCCCATAATCTTTCTATACATAAGCAGTCCTCCTTAAAGGTACTGAACATAGTATAGCAGATATTCGTGTAAAAATCAATGAAATTTCCTTGAGTTTTCGCACTAATTAACACGATTATTTTCTCTAACCTCTCACGATACGACACGAGCACCGCAATTTCTGCATTTTATACTTCTCCGAACTTGGTCGTCATCAGCTTGTAAAGCTAGGTATTGCGGGGGAACTTGTTGACAAACGGCACAAGAGAGCTGCCGACCTTGAGAAGCCCCTGTCCTGCGCCGACATTCGTGATATAGCTGATCTGAAGGTCGGAGATATTAAGGAGCTTGGTTGAGCATGAAGCTTGCGAAGTCCACCGTTTTTGTCACCCATTCTTGCAACACGAAAATGGGTTTACAAGAATTTTAGGCATAAAAAAAGAGCCCTATGGCTCAGATGTTAAAATATTAGAAACATCCTCATAGATTAAAAATCAAGGACCGCCCAAGAAAAATAGGCGGTCCTTGATTTTAGAGAGATTTTATTTTTAAAAGGAGTTAGAAATTAGCTTATTTTATTTGTTTATACCAAAAATATATTTTGTAGTTTGTGTATAGTTTTCGTTTGCTTTTAATATTGTCGTAGGAAAATTCTTGTGATTTACAGCATCGGGAAAGCCTTGGGTTTCAAGACAAAACGCTGGATTTTCTCCGTATGTTGCTGAATCCTTTCCCATATTGGACAAAACATCGACATAATTTGCTGTATATACATGAACACCTTTCTGAGAAGTATAGCATTTTAATGTGATTCCGCTATCAATACCCTCAGCTTCGGCCGCAAGCACAAATTCTTCATCAGAATGATTCAGCACAAACATATGATCAATACCGTTTGCAAAACCAATCTGCTCGTTTTTTCTGTCAATACCATTTCCAATTAACTTGGGTTCGGTAAAATCAAACGATGTATTCTTAACGGGACTTATCTCTCCTGTGGGATTGAGGTTTGAATTTATCGGTATGAAGAAATTTGCATTTATTTTCAGCTTGTGATTTTCTGTAACTTTACCGCTTTTATGTCCGTTAAGATTAAAATATGAATGATTGGTCAGATTACATATTGTGTCTTTGTCGGAAACTGCCGACCATTTTATCGTAAGTACATTTTCATCATCAAAAGTGTAGCGTACAAAGACCTTCATATTTCCGGGATAGCCCTCATCACCGTCGGGACTATCAAGCATAAATAGAACTGTATTTGGAACTTTATCATCAACTACCGCAAGCCACACTTTGCGGCTAAAGCTGTTAAATCCGCCGTGTAGATGGTTACTCCCATTGTTTACAGGGAGCTGATAATCTTCTCCGTTAAGAGTAAACTTGCCGTATGCAATTCTTCCGCAACATCTTCCGACAGTAGCACCGAAGTAAGTTCCGTCAAATTCATAACCGTCAATGTGCTCATAGCCGAGAACTACATCTCTAATACTACCGTTTTTGTCGGGAACTTTTATCGAAACGACACTTGCGCCTAAATCACATAATGTCACGCTTGCTCCGCTGTTATTTTCTATTGTATAAAGATGAGTGTTTTCACCTTTGGATGTAGGTTCAAAATTCACTACCCTTACCTTTGACATTTTATCACTTCCTTTACTTACAGCGTCTTTATAAATTTATCAAAAGCCTTTTGTCCTTCAGGAGTTCTTTTGAATACACCTGCATCCAAAAGAACATTAAGGAACACCTTTCCTATCTCATTTTGAATTATTGAATCAATATTATTTTCATTGATTTCATCATACTGCGAAACAAATTCATTTACCCACTCGGAATGTTTGCTGATTTTCGGAATTTCACTTACATCCTTGTGATTAAGAATAGCATCCTTTAAAATAGCCATTTCATCTTTAAGCCGTGAGGGCAATACTGCAAGTCCCATAACTTCAATAAGGCCGATATTTTCTTTTTTAATATGATGCAAATTCGCATGAGGATGAAATACTCCCAGAGGATGCTCTTCACTTGTAATATTATTTCTGAGAACGAGGTCAATAACAAATTTTCCATCCTTTGTAAAAGCAATCGGAGTAATAGTGTTGTGAATTTCACCGTCTGTTTCGGCAAAAATGCCAACATCTGTGTCCGTGTACGCTCTCCAACTCTTTAGAATATGAGAAGATAATGAAATAATGCTGTCCTTATTTTTACCTGTCAATCTTACAACTGACATAGGCCACTTTACAATTCCGCACTCCACATCATCAAAGCCGTTAACAATAAACTTTCTTTCAACCTCTGCCCTATTAAGTGCAAAGCTGTATCTGCCACCCTGAAAATGTTCATGCGTAAGTATTGAACCGCCTACAATCGGCAAATCAGCATTCGAACCGATTATATAATGCGGAAACTGTGAAATAAAATCAAACAGTTTTCTGAATGTAGAATCATTGATTACCATTGGTGTATGCTCACCGTTAAATACAATACAATGTTCATTGTAATAAACATACGGAGAATATTGCATAAACCAGTTATCTCCGTCAATGGTGAGCGGAATAATTCTGTGATTATCTCTTGCAGGATGATTTACTCTTCCGGCATATCCTTCATTTTCCTTACAAAGCAAACATTTCGGATAGCCCGACTGTTTTTGAAGTTTTGCCGCTGCAATAGCTTTCGGATCCTTTTCAGGCTTTGAAAGATTTACAGTGATATCAATATCACCGTATTCGGTTGATGTTTTCCACTTTAAGTCTTTTTTTATACGATATCTTCTTATATAATCGGTATCGCAGCTGAATTTATAGTAGCTATCGGTTGCAAGTTTAGGAGAACAGCCATAATTCTGCCAAAATTCTCTTATTACTTCTGACGGTCGCTTAACAAGTGAAGCCATAAGTTTCACATCAAATAAGTCGCGATATGTTACTGTATTTTCGGGAATGATTCCTTTTTCGTATGCATAATCAAGAAGTCCCGACAAAATTTCTTCAAGAGTATCCTCGTTATCCGCTGTAAGGCAAGTACAACTGTCATCGGGTTCATCCATATGGAACAACGATAAAAGCCTATTTTGCGTGTAGATTATATCCTCTTTTTCAATAAGCCCTGTATTGATTCCGTATGAAACAAGTCTTAATATTAAGCCGTAAACGCTGTTCTTCATAAATACCGCCTCACTTACTATAGCCGTTGGGATGTGTTGAATGCCATTTCCACGCTGTTTTAATAATTGTTCCCAGATCATCATACTCAGGTTTCCAGCCAAGTACAGTTTTCGCCTTATCGCTTGACGCAATCAATACAGCAGGATCGCCGCTTCTTCTGCTTTCTTCAACAACCTTAATATCTTTCTGTGTAACCTCTTTTGCTTTTTCAATTACCTCACGAACAGAAAAACCTACACCGTTGCCAAGATTGAATATATCACTTTTGCCGTCCTTCATAAGATATTCAACTGCAAGAATATGAGCCTGTGCAAGGTCAGTGACATGGATATAATCACGAATACAAGTTCCGTCAGATGTGGGATAATCAGTACCAAAAATACTTATGTGGTCACGGGTACCCTGTGCCGCTTGAAGAATAATCGGAATAAGGTGGGTTTCAGGATTATGTGCCTCACCGATTTTTCCGCTGATATGTGCTCCGCATGCATTGAAATATCTGAGAGAAACATATCTTAAACCATGTGCTTTTTCAACCCAATAGAACATTCTCTCCATGGATTTTTTTGTTTCTCCGTAGCAGTTTGTCGGATTTGTCGGATCGGTTTCAAGAATAGGAGTTCTCTCAGGCTCACCGTATGTTGCTGCTGTTGATGAAAATACAATCTTGTCAATTCCGTGAGCAACCATTGACTGAAGCAAAACCTTTGTGCCGTTGAGGTTATTATCATAATATTTGAGAGGGTTAGTCATACTTTCACCGACAAGTGAATTGGCTGCAAAATGAATTACAGCATCAATACCTTTTTCTTTATCAAAAACGCTGTCAATTTCACTTCTGTTTCTGAGATCACCTTTATAAAATTTTGCTTTGGGATGAACCGCCTCGATATGACCTGTTTCAAGGTTATCGAATACAACAACCTCATTACCGCTTTCAATAAGTCTGTAAACTGTATGCGAACCGATATATCCGGCACCGCCTAAAACAAGAATTTTCATTTTGTCCTCCTTAATAAAAACAAAACCTACATAATCACATTACTTTTATTCCGCCATATTTTCTCACTTTGAGAACATGGCATGAGTTTTCTCCGAAAATTTTATTTATAAATTCTTTGTAATTACTTACAAAATCATTTTTGACAAACGCCTGAATTGTACCTGCAAATCCACCGCCGTGAACACGGCACACGCCGTAATTGCGAAGAAGGCTTTCGCTGAGCGCAAGGGCTACCGAGATGTTCTGATGTTGAATATCTCTTGTTGTATATACATTCTGAAGATACTTAAATGATGAATTACCGGATTTTCTGATTGCATCAAGGAATTCAACAAACTTACCGTTTTCAAGTGACGAAACGGCATTTTTAACGTTATGCTCCTCATTAAAGAAATGAATTGCACGAAGTACCGGTCTGTCGCCAACAGCCTCACGAATTTCGTCAAGGCGAATATAAAATTCGTTTGAATCACAATCTCTCAGATAATCTTCTCCGAGAAAATTTGCAACCTTTTTCATTTCCGAGGGAATCATAGCATAATCATCTGTAAGATCAACATGATCACCCTTTGTGTCAACAATACAAAGACTGTAATCATATTTTTCAAATTCGGTAGGTACTTTCTTAACAATTGGCTTTGTCGGATCTTTAAAGTCAATGTTAACCATTCCTCCCACTGAACAAGCCATTTGATCCATAAGTCCGCACGGCTTTTTGAAAAATACATTTTCAGCATACTGAGAAATCTGAGCAATCTCAACTGAATTTATTTTCATATCATTATATAAACCGGAAATAATAGTTCCGACAACTACCTCAAAAGCTGCTGACGATGAAAGTCCTGCACCAACAAGTACATCACTTGTTGCATAAGCATTGAATCCACCAATTTTGTATCCATGATCCTTAAGTCCACGAAGAACACCTCTGATGAGGCTGACCGTTGTGCCTGCCTCATCATCATTAACTTCGAGGTCATTTATATTGAGAGTAATCATATCATAACCGTCAGAAACAAATCTTACAACATCATTGTTATTCTTAGCCGACACAGCAATAGTATCAAGATTAATGGATGTTGCAAGCACCATTCCATGCTGGTGATCTGTATGATTACCGCAAACCTCACTTCTGCCGGGAGCACTGAATATTGCTACTTTATCAGGACAAAAAATTGTTTCATACTGCTCAATTGCATGAACATATCTTTTTTTCTGATAATCAATCATTGATGAATCTATATATATATCAGTGAAAAGATTATCAAATTCGCCGTTTGTAATTTTTTCAATTGCTGTTTTAGTATCAATCATTTTATTTACCTGCCTTTTCCGCAACTGTAGGAAGGAACATAGAAGGCTCTGTGTTACCGCTTTCATCAAGCTGTTGTGTCATATCAATCTTGCCTTCTCTTCTTGCACCGATTGTGTTTATAACCTTCTTCATCATACCGTCATTGAGTTTATATTTCTTTCTGTAAACAACATAAGCAATAAGCATACAAACCGCAGGAACAATGCACATAAGTGTACTGATTGATGCTACTGTTGCAAATGACTGTTCCTGACCCGGAATATACTGTGTGCTTCCAAGTGCCGCACCAATACCGAGTGCTGTAAGAGCTGCTGTGAATTTTACGATAAGCGTCTGGAGTGAGAATACAACGCCTTCATTTCTTGTTCCAAGCTTAAATTCACCGTAATCAACAACATCTGCAAGGAATACTGTTGCACAACCAAGTTCAAGACCTGTACCAAGTTTTACAATAACACCTGAGATTGATGTGAGCACAACATTGTGCGGAGCAAAAATACCTACGAACAAAAGCATTACAAGACCAAATGCAGGTAAAAGACACGCAAGAAGGAACGAAGTTTTTCTTGAAAGAAATTTTGTAACCTTAGGAAATACGATAAGACCTACAACCTCTGCAATTGATGCGCTGATCATAAATGATGACATCATTCCTGCGTTGCCGCAAACATATTTGAAATAATATGTAGCAACACCCATAATGCACTGAATGCCGATGTTGTAAAGGAAGATAAGAGTTACCGCCCAACGAAGTTGATCATTCTTGCCGATGATTGAGAAAATATCTTTAAACTTAACTTTCTTTTCCGGAACAGAATCATCTCTCTTTTTCGGAAGATTGATTACTGTAATACCGATTGTAAGAATAAATACAATTGCAATTATGATTGCAAATCTGTGATAACCTGCCTGATTTGTTGTGCCGCCGCTGAGAGCCTCAATAATTTGAACACCAAAGCCTGCAATAACAAGTGACTGTCCGATACTTGCAAAGATTCTCGGAAGTACCGAAACTTTTTCTCTCTCCTCAGGATTTGAAGTGAGGTTAGGAATAATTGACCAATAAGGAATATCCATAATTGTGTAAGTCATACCCCAGAGTATGTAAGCTGCTGTTGCAAATACGCAAAGTCCAACGCCATCGAGGTGGAAGTCTGTGAATAAAACAACAAATACAATTGAATTAACCAGCGTACCTATTACAAGCCATGGAATAAATTTACCCCATCTGCTGCGTGTGTTATCAACAATCATACCCATAAACAAATCATTAAAGGCATCCCATAACTTTGCAACAAAGAACATTACGCCGATAAATACCGGGTTAACCTTGATGATGTCTGTGAAATAAATCATTGAAAATGTGGCAATCATACCATAAATCATATCTTTGCCGAGGGCACCTAAAGCAAAGGTGTATTTGATTCTACCCGGGATTTTGCCATCAAGTCTTGGTTGTGATGATGTCTGTTTCATAATTTTTCCTCCTTTTAATTTTAAATGAAACGCCGTGACAACCTGCACAAAAGATTTCGTTATTATTTAATAATAATGTTTCTTTTGTTTTTATGTTAACTAAATTATATGTTTTGTTTCGTAAACTGTCAATAGTTTTTGGTAAACATTTTTTCTTTCTCTGTTTTTCACTAAACACAACTTGATTTTTTAGTAATATTTCACTATAATGGTAGTGAGGTGATTCAATTGGCTACAATCAGAGATGTTGCCAAAAAGGCAAATGTATCAGTAGCTACTGTTTCAAGAGTGCTTAATAATGACACTACCCTCAGCACCTCGCTTGAAACGAAGCAAAAAATATTTGCAGCAGCTAAAGAACTTAATTATGTAAAGAAAAAAAGGGTTACATCAGCACCTTCATGTCGCATTGGAATTCTACAATGGTTCTCTTCCAAACAGGAAATTGAAGATAATTATTACTTTTTGATGAGACAGGGTATCGAGGACTACTGTTCAAAAAATAATATAAGTATTGTACGAACATTTAAAACAGACAATGACTATCAGAATGTACTTTCTGATGTTGATGGCATAATCTGCCTCGGAAAGTTTAGTAAACAAGAAATAAAATCACTGCATTCTTTGAATAATAAAATTGTTTTTCTTGATATGACCGTTGAGAATATTGAAATCACATCCGTATCGCTCGACTTTCGTCAGGCAGTGTCCGATGCAATTAAATATCTATATGATTTAGGCCATAGAACAGTTGGCTTTATCGGAGGCATTGAACAGCTTGAGGACGGAACGATATTTCCTGATAAACGACTCAACACTTTCACAGACATTTGCGATGAACTAAACATTAAATATGATGGGTTTATTATTCAGGACAAATTTTCAACATCATCAGGTTATAAAATGATGTCAGAAATGATCAGCAAAGGGAATCTCCCCACAGCTATTTTTGCGGCAAGTGATCATATTGCAATCGGTGCAATGAGAGCTCTGCAAGAAAACGGTTACAAAATTCCTGAGGATATTTCTGTTATGGGATTCGATAACACGGAGCTTTCGGGATATACAAACCCTCCGCTCACTACGGTGAACGCACCTGTATATGCAATGGGCATTTACGGCATTAGGTTTATTTTAAATATGATGAAATCTAAAAGCACCGATTATTTTTCTCCTATGCGTGTCTATCTGCCTTGTCCAATAAAAGTTCGCAACTCATGTGCAAAACCTAAAAGTTTATAATTATTATCGTTATCATACGATTGTATGCTATAATAAATTATAATTATAACTCCACAAATAATAGATTAAGTCGGAAGATTATAATTCCGTTAATGAATTATAATAACTAAAAATTCATTTTGCACCCCTACTCAAAAGCTATAGTTTTAAAAGTAGTCTGCCCCCTAACTGAGTTACGCAACCTGCGTGATGGATTTGGAGCTTATGGGAATAAGCTGAGTACAGCACATCTGACACGAAAATTTAAGGAGCTGTGAAGAAATGAAGTTTAAGACTTCGTTCTTCGCAGCTCCTTTGTTTTTTTGTGAAATAATAATGCAATTGTTAAAAAAGCATACTTCCCCCCTGAATATTGTTCAAAGCGAACACTTGTTTCACCCTACTCGATTAGCCCCAACATAACCGTTGAAAAATCGGGCAACAAAAATTTTGCATTTTACAAATCTATTGCCCGACCTGAATTTTAAATTTTAAACTGTCAATTTTTATTTTGCTAAAAGCTTAAATCCCATAATAACTACACCAAGCACTACGAGGACGATACCTGTGGCACGGTTTAGGGTTTTGGGCTTAGCTTTGTTTGCAAAGACGGCGGCAATTCTCGCCCATATAAGGGTGAACGCTATGCAGAGAATGAACACAAACCAATCGGGCGTGCCACCAATCATAAAGTGCGAAGCTGCGCCTGTCAGGGCGGTGAATGTCATAATGAATACGCTTGTGCCGACAGCGGTTTTCAATTCATAATTCAGTACGGTCGTCAAAATCAAAAGCATCATCATTCCTCCGCCCGCACCTATAAATCCGCAGATAAAGCCGATTAACATTCCGCAGATTACAGACTGGATTGCCCTCTTTTTTGCCGATACACCGAGCATAGCTTCTTTAGTTGTCATAACGGGACGGACGATAAATTTTATGCCGAGCAAAAATGTCATAAACACGGAAAATCCGCCCATTGTAGCTGATGGAACAATGCTTGCGACATAACTGCCGACAATCGTAAACGCAAGCACACTCGCCATCATAATCAAGCCGTTTCTGACATCGAGATTTTTATTTTTATGGTATGTATAAGCCGAAACTGCACTCGCCAAAACATCGGACGAAAGTGCGATTCCGACTGCCATATACGGATCCATATTAAGAAAAGTTATGAGCATCGGACTTATTACAGCCGCCGCACTCATTCCTGCAAAACCTGTTCCGAGACCTGCGCCCATTCCTGCAAAAAATGTAACTAAAATTGTAATAAATATATCCATTTAATTTCCTCCATAGAACAATGTAACTAAATTAAGATTATTTTAATTTTGCCGTTTCATAAACAAAAGCCGTGAAATCAGCATTATTACCGCAGTTCCGACAAGTATCTGCAACGGGTACAAAAGTACGCTTTCACTCGGAATAATCATACTCAAAATTGTCAATGCTCCGGCAGGCGGAATATACATTTTTGTGAAGTGAACAATTACAAGCATTACCGCCGTGGCTGTCAATGCGGCAACTGTCAACGGCAATCCGAGAGTCATATTCAGCACATATCTTGAAACCGCTCCGACAAATGCACAGACTGTTATCACCAAAACCGTCTTTACCGGCTTGTTGCGAGCCTTATTTTTCGGACGGGAAAATTCCGTAAACGCCACAAGCAACGGCGGTGCAATTGCAAATTTAAAGCCCGACCAAATTGCGAAGAATCCCACAACGGCAACACAGATTGTTCTTACGGCTGTGTCAATCACATCGCTCTTTGCATGCAGGTTTACAGACTGAAAATCCTCTTTATCTCTTATTTTAACTTTCAAAAGAAATCTACGGAATAATACAACCGCAATTGTCAGCAAAAATGCGGCAATCGGGTATATAAAGCTCTCGGTCTGCATCATAACGGGCAACACAATTGCCGAAATCATCGGTGCAAATGTTGTTCCCGAAAGCATAAAGAGAATTTGTGCAAATACAAATGCAATCAATATTTCAAGATAAAGCCCGACTTTTATGTATCGGACTGTCAGCACACCCGCAACAGCGCAAATCGCAATTAACGCAATCATTCGGCTGTCATTGACTTTCCAACCTTGCTTTTGTGTAACCATATAGCCAATTGCAAGTGCCGTTATTTCAGGAAAGATTATCTCCCCCTCACCCAATATTTCCGCAACAAAAGTCATTATACCGACAAGTATAAGCGTTAATACATACGGTAATGCGTTTTTAAGTGCTTTTGTCAAATTCAGTTTCCTCATTTTTTATACTTCTACCCACTTTTCAATTCAAACTAACAGCACTATTGTATCATAAATCTGTCAGCATTAACAGACAAAATTTATTCACAGATTTTTTCCTTTAACAGCGTATCTGTCATTATGCGTGGATATGCAGGTCTTGCAAAAGACGCTGTACATATTGAAGGTTCAGTATATGATAAAAACGGCGCAGAAATTAACGGCGTTTTTTAAGTCACCTACGGTTTAGGTATCAAAATATAAATATTTGTACAGCAAAGCCTCCTGCAACTGCTTAAATTTTACACATTACAGGATAATGGGTGTTGCACAATAACATTTATAATTTTTTTGGTTATTTAGTGTCGGATACTTTCTGACCGCATTCCGATTTGCCCGAGCGGATACACCATTACCGTGATGTATGACGGCTATTCAGTTGTTTACAAATAGGCTTAACGCTATTTGCTTAACTATTATACTAAACAAATTCCGTAAAGCCAAGTGGCTTTCGAGAAAATATTTACTTTTTTTGCTTTGGTTGTCTTGACAACGCTTAACTTATTATGCTATACTCTATTTTAAAATAACGAGAGGAGCATTTTTATGGCTATCGGTGAAAGAATTCGCTTTTTCAGGAATTTAAGAGGTATGACTCAAAAATATCTTGGTATGCAGGTTGGTTTTCCGGAGAAAACTGCGGATATTCGTATGGCGCAGTATGAATCCGGCTCAAGAACGCCGAAAGCAGATCTGACTAACAGCCTTGCAGAAGTGTTCGGAGTATCAACAAGTGCGTTAACCGTACCCGATATTGACAGCTATAACGGCTTAATGCATACCTTGTTTACCCTTGAAGATTTATACGGTCTCAAAATCACTGAGCTTGACGGAGAAGTATGTCTGCACTTGGACAAGGGAATGGGTACAAATTACATTACTATGTTTGAAATGTTCACTGCTTGGAAAGAACAGGCTGAAAAGCTGAAAAACGGCGAAATTACAAAAGAGGAATACGATAATTGGCGCTACAATTATCCGAAAAATATTAAAGTGTGAGGCATATAGCTATGTTATATAAATTAAATAAAAATACAAACCGTAATAATTACTCAAAGGTCAAAAGAGTCACACTATCAGATATTGGTTGGAAAGAAAAAGATCTTGAAAACCTTATTTCTAATAATATTCAAGATTTCATTTCTTCAAATGACCTTATGGCTATTTTTACTGAAAGAGCTCGACAAGAAGAACCCGATATACTTGCCATTGATAAGAAAGGCGATTTATACATATTTGAACTCAAGCGCTGGTCTGGAAAACAAGAAAATATATTACAAGTACTCCGATATGGGCAATTGTTCGGAAAAAGTACTTACGATGAATTGAATTGTTTATATCAAAAATATCAGCATAACGAAAAAGCTAATCTTGCACTTGATCATTCTTCCTATTTTTACGGAGACACTTCTAAGATTCTGCCTGACGACAACTTTAACAAGAAGCAACATTTTCTTATTGTTACGAATGGAGTAGATCAAGCAACAATAGAATCAATCATCTATTGGAAAAATAATGGGTTGAATATAGATGCTATTGTATATTGGGTATTCGAGATTTCAGGTGAATACTACATTGAATTTAACATGTATTCTCAAACAGAAGACTTTTTGGAGTATGAAAACAATTGTTACGTACTTAACACAAATAAACAAAGCAACCCTCATTACACAAAAGAAATGATTGACGAACATAAAGCAGCAGCTTACTATCCCGGATGGAGAGAGAAAATTCAAAAATTCCAAAAAGGAGATATCGTATTTTTATATGAATGCGGAGTTGGTATAAGAGCGTATGGGTATGCAAATGGAATACTAAACAAAAAATCATGCGATGGATACGACGATTACGAATACAATATGATTTTAGATAATTTTGTTGAATTGTCTAAACCTATTTCAGCTTCACAAATGAAAGATATTACCGACAGTAGTTTTAATTTTAGGCAAACTATGTTTTCAATTTCTGAAGAAGCCGCAAAAAAGATAATAAACTATGTGCGAAACAACAATTGATTGTATAAAACAAAGAGGCATTACCGACTGCAAAAGTCAGTAATGCCTTTTATAATAGTTATTAAGATAATTGTACACGCAAACCACAGGGAACGCACAATAAATGCGTTTTGCAGTCTGCTATCATTTTGCTATCAAAACGGGAATTTGAGAGCTGAAAATCCTGTATTTATGCGGGTTTACGCCACTCTTGATATTATTCCCACTCGTTGCCGAAAGGCTAAACTTAACACATTTTGTTTATAAAATGTATTGTGTAGTCTTCGTGGTATTTTGATAATCCATATTATACTGCCTGTACGACGAGAATTTATCATTTTCTTATCAGGTGCGATAAAACCGATGGTTGCAAGAAAAGAATAACCGCAACCGGATTGGTTTTACAATTCATATTATACTTGATTTCTTTTTGTTTTGCAAGATGTATTTTAATTTTACGCACACATTTCAAAAAATGCGCTTAAAATTTAATTGATTTTTTTAGTTGTCTCAGGTATAATAAAATCAGCACACAATTACGTATTCGCTGTGCGTGAATTTTATTTAAGGAAGAGGGTGAATGAGTGAATCTTAAAGAGCGAGCAAAAGAAGTGGTTGTAGACAATAATGGCATTGCAAAATCTGCCGACTTTGTTGCTGCCGGAATCAGAGCTGTTGATGTCGTAAACCTGTGTAACGCAGGCTTTCTTAATCGTGTACGACACGGATACTATCAGCTTGCCGAACAAGGTGTTTCTTCAGAAGAACAATTGCTTGCAACACTCATCCCAAAAGGAATAGTTTGTGTTGAATCTGCGTTGTTTCACTATGGTTACAGCGACTTTGCACCACGAAAATGGTCAATAGCTGTGCCTCGTTCAATGTCAAGAACAAAACTAAAAGTCGATTCGCTTGCTATTCAACCTTATTATATGCAGCCTGAGTTGTATGAACTTGGGAAAATCACCGACAACTTCAATGGAGTTGAGCTGCCTGTATATGACCGTGAGCGAACAATATGTGATTGTTTCAAATATCGTTCAAGATTAGATAACGAAATTTTCAACAAGGCCATTAACGCTTATGTAAAAGACGACAAAAAGAATCTGAATAATCTTTCTGCTTATTCCCAAAAATTGCGTGTGTATAAAAAAGTTACCGAACTGATGGAGGTGTTGCTGAATGGCTGATATTGCAGCGTCTGTGCTTACACGATTAAAGAATAAGGCGCAGGCAAGTGGAAGGAGTTATCAACTTTGCTTACAACTCTTTTGTCAGGAAGAATTTTTGCGCAGACTTGAAAAATCAAAATACGCAGAAAATTTTGTTCTCAAAGGCGGATTGTTTATCTATTCGCTTACCGAATTTGACAGCAGAGTTACAGTCGATGTTGATTTTTTGCTTCGACAAATGCCGAACACTCCTGAACAACTGCGAGTTGTGCTTGAAGAAATTATCGCAGCACCTACTGAAAATGGATTTGTTACTTTTGAGATAACAGATGTTGCACCCATTGCCGTCGCAAAGAAATATGCCGGTATCGGTGCATCGCTCGTTGCACATATCAAGAATACGAGAACGCCTTTCAGCATTGATTTCGGAGTGGGAGATGTAATTGTTCCAAAGCAGGAAAAGCGAAAAATCCCTACACAGCTTGACGATTTCACTTCTCCGACGGTAAATACATATTCGTTGGAAACGACAATTGCCGAAAAGCTTGATGCAATTCTCGATTTAATGGAATTTTCCAGCCGAATGAAGGATTACTACGATATCTACTATCTTGCCAACAAATTTGATTTTGACGGTAAGGTGCTCACTGAGGCGCTGAAGAAAACTTTTGAAAATCGAGGACACACCTTTACGATTGAACAGTTTGAACAGGTTATGAGCTTTGCAAATGATTCTGCTATGCAGAAAAAGTGGAAAGCATTCTATCGAAAGATTGATACGAAAACTGATGATTTTAACACAGTGCTGAAAACTATAAAACAGTTTTTGACGAAACCGTTTACGGCGGCGGTCAAAGACGAAAAATTCACTGACCAATGGTACTCAAATGAAAATAAATGGAATAAGGAGATTCAAAAATGAGCAAAGCAAGTGAAGAAACAACAAAAGGCTTAACTGCAGATGTTTTAAAAGATATTATCGATTATCCGTCAAACCAAAACATAAAAGTTGATGGAATTACTTGGTTCAAAGAAGATAGTTATAAAGGAACAGATTACGACTGGCTTTCTGCTATTTTTGAAAAGGCGAGTAAAAAGCAAAATATGGAAAACAAGGGTACTCCCGATTTTATTGTTACTAAAGATAATTCTAATATTATTGTAGTTATTGAATGCAAAGCTAAAACTTCTGATCACAGCAAGTATTCGGATTTAGATGATTACAAAGTTAATGGATTTGGCACATCAGACGACACGGCTAAATATGCAATAGATGGTGCTTTATGGTATGCTTCGTTTTTGTCAGATAAATACGATGTTATTGCAATTGCTGTTTCGGGCCAAACTTTGATGGAAAACAGAATAACATCTTTTGTTTGGCCAAAAAATGGTGATGTTTTAGATATAGAATTATTAGCTGATGGTTTACTACAAAACGAAATGCAATCAATTAATAAGTACGAAAAAGATATTGAGATTGTTTTAGAAAGATTCGCTGCTACAGAAGCAGAGGTTAAGAAAGAATTAAGAAGATATACGCTTTCCTGTGCTAAATTTTTAAGGGCGAACGGAATTGAGGATAATTCGAAAGCAGGATTTGTTTCAGCTATCATTTTAGGATTGACCAACCACGAATCTAAATTATATCAAGATACAAAGTCGGCAATTGAATCTAAAAAAGGAACAAAATCCAAAAGAATGTTATCTGACCCTATTGGAAAAAATTCTGTCAAAATGTTGAAAGCTGCTTTATATGGTGATGGCGATGAACTTGAAGATGATTATGTAAGAGGTATTTGGGATATAGACAATATACCAAAAGGTAAAAGAACAGCACTAAAAAAATTCTACAATAATCTTTTAGCAAAAGATGAGTTGCTGCGTGCTCCAAAAGGTGAAAACAGGGATTTTTTAGATGGAGATACCGTATTATCTCGTTGTATTTATTCTCTTTATGAAAATGTTATTGAAGTACTTGACCATTATAAAGGCATTGATGTAATGGGTGAATTTTACACAACATTTCTTCGCTTTACTAAAGGTAATGCCAAAGAAAAAGGTATCGTTTTAACACCAAAGCATATTACAGAGTTATTTTGCGATATTGCCGAATACTACTCTGATGAAAAAATGACTGAAAATACAAAAGTAATAGATATATGTTGCGGTACAGGAGCTTTCTTAATATCAGCGTTAGCAAGAATTAAAGAAAATATTTATACACAAAGAATAAGCGAAACAGAGAAAAGTAATAAATATAGTTTAGCACAAGAAAATAGTCTTATTGGTGTTGAAAAGGATCCATCAATGTATGCATTAGCATATGCAAACATGAGATTTCACGGCGACGGAAAATCAAACTTATTTAATTGCTCTTCTTTATTAGTGGATTCTTATGCTCCAGTAGATGATAGTGGAAAAACATATTTGGAAGATAAGAAGATTCCACTTCACGAAGCATTAGCAAGTTTTGGAAGAATCGATATTGCTATGATTAATCCACCATATTCTCTTGATAAAAAGGATAATTCTTCATCTCAAAACTATGAAATTATTTCAAGAAAAGAAGAAATTGAAGGAAAGTTAAAAGTATTAACCAAAAAATTGTCACAAGCAAAGAAAAAAGGAAGCAATATTTCTGATAATGATAAAAAGAAAATTGAAAATGATATAGAAATTCAAAAACAAAAACTTGCTCAAATAGAGAATGAACTTGATAATACCAAATTAGATGAGGTGGTTTTTTCTAAAGGACAGGATGAACTTGACTTTATCGCCTCTATGTTACACTACTTAAAAACTGGCGGAATAGGCATAGCCATCGTTCCTATGTCATGTGCAAGTAATAGTGGAGCAAAATTAAGAAAAGAACTTTTGAAGCACCATACTTTGTTAGCTTGTATGACAATGCCTTCTAATTTGTTTTTTGATAGTAGAGTAGGCATTCCAACTTGTATAATGGTGTTTAAGGCACATATAAAACATGACGAAGACAAGTCTGTTTTCTTTGCGAGATGGAAAAATGATGGTTTTGTTGTGATCCCTCATAATGGACGAAAAGATTCAGGAAACTGGAAAGCTATTAAGAAGGAATGGTTAGATCAAATAGATGGAACTGCAAATCCAAACAAATATATATGGTTAAAGAAGAAAATAAATATTAAAGATGAAGCTTTAGCAGAAGCTTATATTGAAACGGATTATTCGAAGTTAACAGATGACGATTTTGAAAGAACCCTGAAAAAATATGCTTTGTTTAAGTATATGGAGGAAAATGGACTTTTGGAGGAATAAAAATGAATTTACAAGATGCGATATGGTACGATTATCATTTGTATGATTTGTTTCATATAGATTCAGGAAACAAATTTGATAAAAGTAAAATGACAACATTTGATCCTACTGTAAACTTTGTAGGTAGATCAAGTAAGAACAATGGTGTTACTGCTTGTGTTGATTTTATAGATAGTATATCACCTTATCCTGCCGGTGATATGACAATTGCATTGGGTGGAGAATATATTGGATCGTGTTTTATTCAAAGACAACCATTTTATACTAGCCAAAATGTAGCTGTGTTGTCAGAAATTAATCCAATGAGCGAAAATGTTAAATTATTTATTGCTAATCTTATCAGATATGAAAGTAAAAATAATTATAAAGCTTTTGCAAGAGAATTGAATTCCCATATAAAAACTGATTTCATAATAAAACTCCCAAGTATATGTCAAGGAATAATAGATTTTGATTTCATAGACCAGTATATAGAAAATTTAAAATCCGATGTATCAACTATTCCCGATTATTTTTTAAACGAGGGTTATGATAAAGCTTGTTGGTATTTAGATAATGTGAATCAATTAGAATTTGAAAATACCTACGCAGGAATTGAACACCCTAGAGAGATGAATTTAAAGAATAAAAAATGGCTTTCGTTCAAAATTGGCGAAATATTTAGAACTTATACGGGTGGCGACCTGATAATTGGGAACATAAACGATGGAGATATTCCTGTTGTATCACATAGTGCAGAAAACAATGGAATAAAAGTATATTCTGCTGAAATTGAAGGACAAAAACTTTTTGATCATACCAAAACAATAAGCTTAGCAGACAGAGGAACCTTTTTTGCAGCAGTTCAATATAGAGATTTTTATATTGGCACACGTGTTAAAGCCCTAGAGTTTTTAGACGGTATGCATTCTGCAGAAGTTATGCTTTTTTTTGCTACAATTATCAATTATGAAAGTTTTAGATTTTGTTATGGTAGAAATTGCACAAATGGCATTGATAATTTAAAAATAAAATTACCTGTAGATGACAACGAAAAACCAGATTATCAGTTTATGAAAAATTATATTAAATCATTGCCGTTTAGCAATAAGATTTGAGGCTTCATATATGAGTGAAATAAAAACTTCAGCAAAAGGAATTGATTACGCAGAGCCCTTTGTTTTAAAAACTAAATCCAGAGTTTATTCTCAAGCAATGTTAATGAGTATTCCACATAATTCTGATAAAACAGATATCTCGTTGAAACTCGGAAGATATACTATGCCTTTTGGAAATGTAGAAACTCAAAAGCCAAAAAGTGAATTAACTCTTGACAATGACGAGTTAAACAGTCTCCTCTCATATATTTCAGACAATTATACACCAATTAACCTTGGATCAGGCAAATATATCTGTGTTTCAGAAAACGACGAAGAACTTATAAATAAATTTAAGGAGTTAGTTGAAAAGAATAGTGATACTGCCGAACTTCTGATTGAAAAAGGAATTCTGTCTGACAATGTATTTATTGCTGCAACATCCATAAAAAAGAAAGAGGCTCTTATTGATTTTGAAAAAAATCTTGGAGAAGCATTGCATGAATCTTTTTGGCAAGATTGGTTTTCCGAAAACAAGTGGGTTCTCGGTTCGGATTTTGCACAAATTATTGATGAACGAAATATAGATACTGAGAATATTGCAGACTATATAATGCGTGCTTTTGACGGATTCGTGGATTTGGTGGAAATAAAAAAGCCAAATGGTTTGCAGTTTTGGTCTGCAACAAAAGATCACAATAACTATGTTCCTTCCACTGATTTAGTTAAAGCTATTACTCAATGCCTCAACTATATTTATGCTATTGAGCGTGAAGCAAATAGTGTTAAATTCATTGAAAAGACAAAAAGTAAAGTAATAAAACCACGATGCATTTTGATTTTTGGCCGTTCTAATGATTGGAACGATGAACAGCGAGAAGCTTACAGAATACTCAACGCTGCATACAATCAAATATCAATTCTTACATACGATCATCTTTTATTTCGAGCTAAAAATGTATTGGGAATAACCGAAGATGTTGATACTACAGATGACGATGAGTTGCCATTTTAATAATAAACGCCGAGTACGACTTCGAAAGCGAGCCGCACTCGGCGTGATTTTTATGTGTAGATTAAATCTGCATTTACAATTTCTGTTGCTCTATTACGGATATTGTTCATCTTTTGAACCCACAACATCATATCGGTTGATTTGAGTTCTTCGGTAACATTTCCTTGTTCTGCAAGTTCTTTTACCAGCCGGAGAAAAAGGTCTTGAGCTTGTTGTTCAACATCTGCAAGATATGAATTGAGCTTACCGCTTGTCAGCAAATTGTAGTAACGCACCTTATGATTTTGCTTCAAATATCGTTTGTGTCGCATTGCCCAAACGCCGATATTCGTTTTCTTTTCTTCTTCCGCCGGTAATAAATCGGGCAACATATAGTCGCCCACCTGCGTATAAGTACCGCCTTGCTTTTCAAAAATTGTGTTTGCCATTTTGTTTTACCTCCAAAAATTTATTTATCTTGAGCGTGTGTTTTCACGCTTACGACCTTTAATATTTTCAAGCAGCTCGTCAATCTGTTTATGCCCGAAAACCTTACGCAAAAGCTTGTAGTCTTTGACCTCTGAGCGCAAGTTCTCGTTTTCGCTTTTCAGTTTGCTGTTGATTTTAGACAACATTTCGTTCTCACGATAGAGATTGCCGTTTGTGATGTTTAATCTATGGTAATTGTCCCAACCTTCAAAGCAACGAGCCAATGCAGTCTTAACCAATGCTTTCAACTTTTGAATAAGCGGCTCTGCAATTTTAGTTTTATACGCTTTTGCAGTCATAAAGCCCTGCGGCTCGGACAGTTGATATTCGGGTGCGGTATCGAGCATTTCTTCCACATTTTTTAAGTTTTCCAAACCATCATCATAATTTAACACTCGCTCGGATAACACGTTGAATTCAGTCTGTTTTTCTTCGATTTTAGCACCCAATTGTTCAAGTTCTGCTGTTCTTTCTTGCTTTTTATAATCAAGAACAGACAAATGTTTTTCGTGCATTCCTTTGTGTTCCCACTCAATTCCGTGTCGTTCCATTACGAAAGCTAAGGCGGATTTTTCTGTGCTTACCCACTGATTCCACTCGGTATCGCCACGAGTTCCGCCTTTGAAACCTTGTGCGGCTAACGCTTGTTTCAGGCTTACTCTCGTATCAAGTCCACGCTTACTTCCGGTTGTGAACGGAACAAAATCAATATGCAAATGGGGCGTTGCCTCGTCCATATGCAGATGAGCAGAGAACACTTTTAGGTTGGGATTTCGTTCTTGAAATCCACGGTAATACTCATCTAAAACCTGCCGTGCAAGCTGTCCGTTTTCGCTTTCGGCGCTCATATTTTCCTTATCGCCAATCTGTAAAATAAGTTCGTGGAACGGCTTTTCCTGCTTTGAATTTCTGATTTTCTCATAGTAGTTTTCTATTCTGCGGTCGGCTCTTGTCTGTTTTTCGTTGTATCTTTTTAGTGCTTCGTCAAACAATTCGTGATAGATTTTCTTTATCGGCTCGTTACAATAATCTATATTAAAATGACTACGCTCACCGTCAACATTTTCTGCCTTGAACTTTCGGCTGTTGTGATTGACCGAGCCTTTACCCACCATTGCGCTTATCGTTCTTTGCATTATATACACCTCCAATCTCATAAACTTGCTCGCCCTCGGTTCTGTTACTCTTGTCAAGAGTAACGCAAAAGCACTTTTGACAGGCAAGCCCATCAAAAATGCAACCTGCAAGCAGGTTTTGCGCTCCCTGAGAGGCAAAGAGCCGCCTTTGAAAAGGCACTCTCTGCACACTCCGCTAAACTATATTGCGTGACAAACCGTGACGATGGTGACAATGTTTTATGCCTATGCACGCTACTAAAATGTTTGTCACGGTCGTCACACATTGACACGCCTATTTCATAAGAGATAGTTTTCGTCCGTTATGCGTTCGACTTGCTTTGTAGTGAATGCCATAATCTTTAAGCAGTCGGTTTGCATTTATACTTAACCTCAATGAAAGAACATTTGGTTTAACATCTTCTCCGAGAATGTCACATAGTTCGGAAGCAGTACCTTCCCACACTTTACTTTCCGACAAAAGAGTTGTAGCAATTTTTTCAAGTAACGGCTCAGGCGGCTCTTTCCACAATTCTGTTTCGGACTTTTCAAAATTCCAAATTAGTTTTTCGGCATCTCTCACAAGATGAATTTTCATATCTTGTTGATCCCTACCGGCAACATCAAGTGTGGCATTATTAGAAGTTCGTTTTTCTTTGCTCAGAACGAACGCTCCGTCGGCGGCTCCCATCAATCCGTTTGTTCCTGAAATCATATCGAAAATATCTTCCGCTTTTTGCTTGCGAGTATGGTGAACAATGAGCATTGTAACATTGTAGCTGTCCGCCAATGATTTTAGCCTTGCTACAATATCATAGTCACTTGCATAGCTGTAATCGGCTCCGCCGGCTTCACGAACACGCTTTAATGTGTCGATAATGATCAAGCCTGTATCTGAATGTTCTTCCATAAAGCCTTTAATTTGTTCGTCCAAGCCTTCGTTCAATGTTTTGCATTGCGTGGCAAAATACAGATTATCTGTTTCCTCAGCTCCAAACATTTGAAACAATCGCTTTTGCAAGCGGGGATAGTCATCTTCAAGTGCAAAGTAAAGCACGGTTGATTTTCGCACTTTGTAACCCCATAACGGTGTGCCTGTGCTTATGTGATAAGCAAGCTGTGCCATCATAAAACTTTTACCCACCTTTGGAGAGCCTGCAAAAATATAAGTACCCCTTTGCAGCAAACCGTCTATCAACGGTGTTTGAACATTAAAAACCGTATCATACAACTCGCTCATCGAAACTGTTTTAAGATATGACGGACTCATCTGCTTTGAAAATTCTTTTTGCATTTCCTCAAGATAATCATCTAAGCTCTTGCCATCCTCATTAAAATCGGTTATACTATCATTACATACATTTGGTGACTGCTCCGTATCTGCGCCAACAGATACAATCGGAGTGGTCATTTTTTTATTTTCCATTGTTACCATCTCCTTTCAATCCGTTCATTGTAGTAGCGATAAGGTCAATAGTATCAAGAAGTTCCGGCTCAATGCTCCCACCGACATCAATTCGTTGCAATTCATTAAGGATGAATTCCATTTGAGTTTTAAGAGCCTTGTAAACTCTCGGACTCGGTTGAACTACCACCTCACGCTCCATACATTTGCGATAGCAATATTCCTGCTTGGGCAATCCCGAAAGAGCAATTGCTCTGTTCAGCTCTTTTTGTTCTTCGGGAGATACTCTGAAAGCTACGGTAATACTGCGAAAACGATTATACTTATCAACATTTTTGGCTGACATAATATCACACTCCTTTATTCATAAAATTAAGTTTTATTGCCATTTCTTTTTGCTTTGACGGGAACAGATGCGCATAGCGATAAGTAATTTCTATACTCTCGTGTCCCACTCGGTCTGCAATGGCGACTGCCGAAAATCCCATATCAATTAAAAGGCTGATATGACTGTGCCTTAAATCGTGAATACGAATACGCTTTACACCTGCGGCTTTTGAACCTCTGTCCATTTCGTGATGAAGATAGCTTTTCGTTATGTTAAAAATGCGGTCTTTCCTTTTCAGCCCGTACTGCATATTGAAAAACTCCTGCATTTCAGTACAAAGAAAATCCGGCATTTGCACCGTTCGGTTACTTTTCTTTGTTTTCGGTGAAGTAATCATATCTTCACCTTTTATTCGCTGATATGTTTTGCTGATTTTTACCGTTCCTTTTTCAAAATCAAAATCAGCAGGGGTAAGAGCAAGCAATTCTCCCTCACGGATACCTGTCCAATAAAGCATTTGAAAAGCATAATAAGAAATCGGTTTATCCATCATTACTTCGGAGAACTTTTGATATTCTTCCTTTGTCCAAAACAGCATTTCCTTGCGTTCTTCACTACCCATATTTCCGGCTTTTGCGGCGGGATTGCTACGCAAATCATAAAATCTTACCGCATAATTAAATATGGCAGAAAGTTGATTGTGCAGCGTTTTCAGATAGGATGATGAATATGGCTTATTCTCCTCATTACGATATGCAAGCATTTCATTTTGCCACGCTCGTACATCTTTGGTTGTAATCTCATTGATTTTGTAATTTTCAAAATACGGCAGAATTTTCTGCTGAATAATATTTTCTTTTGTTTGCCAAGTGCTTTCCTTTAATCGTGGCTTTTGCTCTCGGCAATAAATTTCAACAAAGGCAGAAAAGGGCATATCCAAATCTCCCGAATTTTGTTGTCGGAAAGTATGCTCCCACTCCTGCGCCTCTCGTTTGGTATCAAATCCTCGCTTACACTTTGGCTTGCGTTCGCCTTTCCAGTTTGTGTATTGAGTCATCACATACCAAGTTCCGTTCTCTTTGTTTTTGTAAGCCGGCATTATACCTCTCTCCTTTCTGCTCCGTAAACTCTTTCATTAAAATACTGTCGGCTGATGCGTCCTGCAACTGTGATATATCCTTTTGCACTCAACTCATCATTGAGCTGTTTTATAACCTTATATGCATAAGATTTCGATACATCCAATTCTTCTGCAACCTCATCGGCTCTGATAAAAGACTTTTCTGTCATAAAAATACCTCCTTTATAATTGTTTTGGTTGTTTAGTGTCGGATACTTTCTGGCCGCCATCCGATTTGCCCGGGCGGACACACCATTACTGTGATGTGCGACAGTTATTCACTTGTTAGACTAAAACATATTTGTTTAAGTCTGTATTTGCTATTATACTAAGCAAATACAGTTATGTCAAGAGGTTTTTGAGAAGATATTAAACTTTTTTGTTTTATCTATCTTGACAATCACTAAGCATATCTGTTATAATCAATTCAACTTTACATAAAGGAGCAATGATTATGGCTATTGGTGAAAGAATCCGTTTCTTTAGAAATTTAAGAGGTATGACCCAAAAGTGGTTGGGTCAGGCTGTGGGCTTTCCGCAAAAAACTGCCGACATTCGTATGGCGCAGTATGAGTCAGGCTCAAGAACGCCCAAAGAGGACTTGGTAAAGACACTTGCAGGAGTGCTTGAGGTTTCGCCTTTGGCGCTCAGAATTCCGGATATTGATAGTGAGCTTGGCTTTATACACACTCTTTTTGCCGTTGAGGATTTGTACGGCGTAAGAGTAGAGAAGAATGAAAATGAAGTACATATCGTCTTTGACGGTAATAAGCCGAGTGTTGACCGTTCTGTTTTCCAAATGCTTGCCGCTTGGGCAGAACAAGCTGAAAAATACAGAAGTGGCGAGATTTCTAAAGAACAATACGATGAGTGGCGATATACTTACCCCGAACAAGACACCACACAGCATTGGGCAAAGGTTCCGTCACAGGAACTCAGCGATGCTCTCGTAGAAGCCTTTAAGGATAAGCTCAAGGACTAATCAAGGAGGATTATAAATGGAAAAATTCTTCGGTTGGTTATTTACTTGTGAGCATATATTCACTTTGGCAACCGTACTTTTATCCGGTTTGATTTCGTGGTGGATTTCGGCAGCCTATTTCAAGAAAGGCAATCGTAACGCATTAAGATTAAATGTCTTGTTTCCGATGCGACGAATAATCTCCGAACAGCGTTCTTGGAAAAATTACAAAATTCTTGAAGATACTTCAAAAGCACACGATGCAAAATACCTTACCAAAAAGGAGCGAACTGCATTAACAGCTTTTCTGTCGGCTTATAAAAATGTATGTTCATATAACTATTCATCCGTTTGTGCCGAAAGTCTATTTTCATATTTCTGTTATAAGCTTGAGCAAAACGGCATTAACACAAAACCTGTTCCTATTGAAATTGATGATGAAATCGTTGATTATGAGGTGCCGTCAGATTTGCTTTATTTACGAGACGACCTTTCCAAAATTATTGAAGATCGACCTTTTGAATATGATAAAGAAGGTCGTACAACTAATATAATAAAGGATTTGTTTGTAGAGTATTGCAAACGGTTTTACAGCAATGATAAAATTGAATACTTTGATGATTATTCATTAGATGAAGTCCTCAAAAAAGCTAAAAATAGAACCGAATGGGATAAAAAGCTTGCCTCATATAAAGTTGCTAAAGATAATTTCCTTGCATTAAAGGTTTTCGAAAACAATTAAACCTTCAAACGACAGAAACCCCGTACTGACAAATTCCGTCAGTACGGGGTTTAATGTTAATATGGTGTTTTTGCGAGCCACAAGATATTACTTTTTACTCACAAACCACTCGATACACACGATAAAGGGTACCGAGCAGAATCTTATCAAAATCTTATCAACGAGCTCTTTGAAAACCTCGAAGCCCTTGATATTACTGGGGTTTCAGACTTTTTCAATTTACTCCCACTCTACTGTTCCGGGGGGTTTACTTGTTATATCATAGACTACTCTGTTGACATGTTCTACTTCGTTGATGATACGGTTGGAGACTCTGCCTAGGATTTCGTAGGGGATTTTTGCCCAGTCGGCTGTCATAAAGTCATCGGTTGTAACGGCACGGATGGCGATGAGTTCGTCATATGTTCTTGCGTCACCCATAACGCCTACGGTTTTAACACATGGGAGAACTGCGAAGAACTGGCTCATTTTATCTGCGTAACCGCACTTATCCATTTCATCACGAAGAATTGCATCGGCTTCCTGAAGAATACGAACCTTTTCGGCTGTAACTTCACCGATTACACGCACACCGAGTCCCGGACCCGGGAACGGCTGACGCCATACGAGGTCGTGCGGAAGTCCAAGCTTCTCACCTACTACTCTTACCTCATCCTTGAAAAGGTCTTTAAGCGGTTCAATTACACCTGCAAAGTCAATATCTTCCGGGATACCAACCTGGTTATGATGTGTTTTGATTTTTGCGGCATCGCCTTTACCGCTTTCGATACGGTCGGGATAAATTGTACCCTGTGCAAAATAACCCTCGCCGTAGCTTTCACGGATTTTGTTCCAGAACACCTTATAAAATTCTGTACCTATAATGTGGCGCTTTTCTTCGGGTTCTTCAACACCTTTAAGCTTTGCAAGGAACTCTTCCTGACAATTAATGCGGACAAAGTTCATATCAAAAAGCTTTGTAAAGGTCTGCTCTACAAAGTCGCCCTCGTCTTTTCTCATAAGTCCCTGGTCCACGAAAACGCAGGTAAGTTGTTTACCAACTGCCTTACTGAGAAGTGCTGCGGCAACAGATGAATCTACACCGCCCGAAAGTCCGAGAACTACACCCTTGTCACCAATCTGCTCTTTAAGCTGTGCAACAGTTGTGTCGATGAAGCTTTCCATTTTCCACTCACCCTTACATTTGCAAACATCGTAAAGGAATGAACGGAGCATATCTTTACCGTTATCTGTATGGTTAACTTCAGGATGGAACTGAACACCGTAAAACTTTTTTTCAGGACATGACATTGCGGCTACGGGACATACATCCGTTGTAGCTGTAATGCTGAATCCTTCGGGAGCTTCATTGATATAGTCACGGTGACTCATCCATGAAATTCCTTCACTCTTTACGGATTTAAAGAGTATATCATTGTTATTATATCTTGTAACTGTCTTGCCGTACTCACTTGATGAATTGTCTGTAGCCGAAACAACATTGCCTCCGAGCGTGTAAGCCATAAGCTGACAACCGTAGCAAATGCCGAGAATCGGGATTCCGAGTTCAAAAATTTCAGGAGTATAGTGCGGTGATGACTCGTCATAAACGCTGTTAGGACCGCCTGTGAAGATAATACCTTTTGGGTTAATGTCTTTGATTTTCTGAATATCAACGGTATAAGGAAGAATTTCGCAATACACATTGCACTCACGAACTCTTCTTGCAATCAGCTGATTGTACTGACCGCCGAAATCAAGAACAATGACAGTTTCTTTTGTAGCATTGCTCATAGTAAAATTCCTTTCAAATTTAAAGAATACCGCACAGAGTTTGTGCGGTATTCAATTAATATTTTAATTATCTGTAAATAATATCGTTTCTGGAAGGACCGTTTGAAACCATTGTAATCGGCACACCGATAGCCTTTTCGGCAAATTCAATGTATTCACGGCATTCCTTAGGAAGCTTGTCATATTCTGTAATACCTGAAATTGAACACTTCCAGCCCTTGAGCTTTTTGAGGATAGGTTTGCATCTTTTAAGCTTTGTTGTTGACGGGAAGTAGTCAATTTCCTTGCCGTCAAGCTCATAACCTACACAAACAGGGATTTCATCAAGATATCCGAGAACATCAAGAACCGTGAACGCAACCTGTGTTGCACCCTGAACCATACAACCGTAGCGTGTTGCAACGAGGTCAAGCCAACCCATTCTTCTCGGTCTGCCTGTTGTTGCACCGAATTCTCCGCCGTCACCGCCTCTTCTGCGAAGTTCGTCAGCCTCATCGCCGAAGATTTCAGAAACAAATTCACCTGCGCCTACCGCACTTGAATAAGCCTTGACAACTGTGATGATTTCTTTGATTTCATACGGAGGAATACCTGCACCTACAGCACCGTAACCTGCGATTGTATTGGATGAAGTAACCATAGGATAAATACCGAAGTCAGTATCCTTGAGTGAACCAAGCTGTCCTTCAAGAAGAATATTCTTTCCGTCTTTGAGCGCATTATGAACAAAAGTGAATGCGTCACCGACATAAGGAGCAAGAAGTTCCTTATATTCCATTAGCTTGTCAAAAACTTCCTGTTCTGTGATTTCGGGCTTGTTGTAGAGGTTTTTCAGAGTTGCATTCTTGATTTCAAGAGCGTGTCTGATTTTCTCTCTAAGTGAATCGGGATCATCATAAAGTTCATTAATCTGGAAACCGATTTTTGAATACTTGTCAGAATAGAACGGAGCAATACCGCTCTTTGTTGAACCGAAAGAATTTTTGCCGAGACGCTCTTCCTCATAGCAGTCAAATGCTACATGGTAAGGCATAACAATTTGTGCTCTGTCAGAAATAATAATGTTTGGCTCGGGAACTCCGCGGTCTTTGAGGTGAGCCATTTCCTTAACGAAGTTTTCAACGCTGAAAGCAACACCGTTGCCGATTATATTGGTGATATTCTGATGGAAAACACCCGAAGGAAGCTGGTGAAGAGCAAATTTTCCGTAATCGTTGACAATTGTATGTCCAGCGTTTGCACCGCCTTGAAAACGAATTACGATGTCGCTGTCGTTTGCGAGAACATCGGTAATTTTACCCTTGCCCTCGTCGCCCCAGTTGGCACCTACAATTGCTTTTACCATTTTACAAAACTCCTTTTTACAGACGCATGGTCTGCTATAAATAAAATATATACTTGAACCAAAGGTTCGATTAAATCAGTTTAATTAAACATTAATTTCAGGCTTGTCAGACTCAACATCTGCGTACTTTTCAAGAACAGGCTTGATGCACTCGTTGAGGAAGTCCTCTGTCTGCTCTTTTGCTCTGCCTGTGTAGTTTTCCGGCTTGAGAATCTTTTCAAGTTCTTCAAGAGTAACGCCGAATGCCTCATCTGCGGCAATTCTCTCGAGAAGGTCATTCTCGCCGCCTTCAACCTTGACCACCCTTGACGCAGCCATTGAATGCTCACGGATTTTCTCGTGAAGCTGCTGTCTGTCGGCACCACGCTTTTTAACTGCATCCATCATAATATTCTCTGTTGCCATGAACGGAAGTTCTTTTCTGAGTCTTTGTTCAATTACCTTTGGATAAACGACAAGACCGTCTGCAACATTTGCATAAAGTGAAAGAATACCGTCAACTGCGAGGAATGCCTCCGGAATGCTGAGACGCTTGTTGGCTGAGTCATCAAGTGTTCTTTCAAACCACTGTGTGGCAGTTGTAAAGTAACCGTTGAGAACATCAACCATAACATATCTTGAAAGTGAACCTATACGCTCACTTCTCATTGGGTTACGCTTGTAAGCCATAGCCGATGAACCGATCTGATTCTTTTCAAACGGCTCTTCAACCTCTTTGAGGTGCTGAAGAAGTCTGATATCATTTGAGAATTTAGCGGCTGACTGAGCAATTCCCGCAAGAACATTGAGGAACTGTGAATCAAGCTTTCTTGAATATGTCTGACCTGATACAGGGAAACAAGCCTTGTAGCCCATTTTTTCTGCAATCTTACGGTCAAGCATTTTGCACTTTTCGTGATCTCCGTCAAAGAGTTCAAGGAAACTTGCCTGTGTACCTGTTGTACCCTTTGAACCGAGAAGCTTAGCCTTTGAAAGCTGATACTCAACATCTTCAAGATCCATAAGGAGCTCCTGAAGCCAGAGAGTCGCTCTCTTACCTACTGTTGTAGGCTGTGCAGGCTGAAAATGAGTGAATGCAAGGGTTGGAAGAGCCTTGTATTCATCGGCAAACTTTGAAAGGTTGCGGATAACGGTGATAAGCTTATTTCTGATAAGCTTGAGTCCTTCTGTCATAATGATGATATCTGTGTTATCACCGACATAGCAGGAGGTTGCTCCGAGATGAATAATGCCCTTTGCGTTCGGACACTGAACACCGTAAGCATATACATGTGACATTACATCGTGACGAACAATTTTCTCTCTTTCCTGTGCAACTTCATAGTTGATATCATCAGCATGAGCCTTGAGTTCGTCAATCTGCTCCTGTGTAATTGGGAGTCCGAGTTCTTTTTCCGATTCTGCAAGAGCAATCCAGAGCTTTCTCCATGTTCTGAATTTTTTATCCGGCGAGAAAATGTATTTCATTTCCTTGCTTGCATAACGGGCTGACAAGGGTGATTCATAAGTATCTTTTACCATTATTTACATCCTTTCAATTAGTTGTCCTTTTTATTGTTTTCATCGAAGTTCATTCCGCCACGCTCTTTGCCCTTAAAGGTTTCTTTTGTGATAGGTGCGGGGTAATTACCCGTAAAGCAACCGTCACAAAAGCCTACTGGAGCGTTGTGAATCATCTCACGAAGTGACTCAACAGGGAGGTATCCGAGGGAATCAGCCTTGCTGAGCTTTGTGATTTCTTCGATTGTATGGTTGCAGGCAATAAGTTCTCCTCTTGACGGAATGTCCGTACCGTAATAACACGGCCACATAAACGGAGGTGAACTGATACGCATATGTACCTCTTTTGCGCCTGCCTCTTTGAGCATTGTAACAATTCGGTCAACAGTTGTACCACGCACAATGCTGTCATCAATAATAACAACTCTCTTGCCTTTGATTTTGTCGGCAATCGGGTTGAGTTTAATTTTTACGCTTTTCATTCGTTCCTTCTGACTTGGCTTTATGAAGGTTCTGCCGATGTAGCTGTTCTTCACAATAGCCTTTTCATAAGGAATTCCGGATTCTTCGCTGTAACCGATTGCGGCATCAATTCCCGATTCGGGAACACCGACAACCATATCAGCCTCAACAGGGTATTTCCTTGCAAGAATTCGTCCCGCCTGCTTTCTTGCCTCGTAAACGCTTACTCCGTCAATAAAGGAGTCTGAACGGGCAAAATAAATATACTCAAAAATGCAAAGTGCCTTTTTCTTGTCACCAAAGTCGGGTTTCATACTGCGGACACCGTTTTGGTCTACAATTACGATTTCGCCCGGTTCAACATCACGGACAAATTCTGCACCGCAGGCATCAAGAGCCGCACTTTCACTTGCAAAAACATAGGAATCGTTGTACTTGCCCATACAAAGCGGTCTGAACCCGTGAGGATCTCGAGCCGCAATAAGCTTTCTCGGGCTCATAACGAGGAGCGAATAAGCGCCCTCAATTACCTGCATTGTTCTTGCAACGGCATCTTCAACAGAATGACATTTAAGTCTTTCACGGGCAATTACATAGCAGATAACCTCGCTGTCGATTGTTGTCTGAAAGATTGCGCCGCGCTGTTCAAGACTTCTGCGGATTTCAAGCGCATTGGTAAGGTTGCCGTTATGGGCAATTGAAAGCGTACCCTTTACATAACGCATAACAAGCGGTTGTGCATTTTCCAGCACAGAACCGCCTGCAGTCGAGTAACGGACATGCGAAACCGCCATTTGTCCGTTGAGAGAATCAAGAATTTTGTTGTTAAAGACCTCGGTAACAAGGCCCATATCTTTGTGATAATCAATTACACCTTCGTCAGATACAGCGATGCCGCAGCTTTCCTGTCCTCTGTGCTGGAGAGCAAGCAAGCCGTTATAACAAGCGTATGCAGGGTTAATTGTGCCGTCGCTGAATATGCCGAATACTCCACACTCTTCGTGCAGACCTTCTTTTGCAAAATTATCGAAAGAAAATTCCAAGGTGCCACCATCCGATTAATCAAAATAACTATCCAAAGTTTAATTCACATATCTTAATTCAAAAATTCACAATGTAGTTATTATGCAAGACCTACACGCTTCATCATTTCGGCATAAGCCTCTTCAACACCGCCCATGTCACGACGGAAACGGTCTTTATCAAGTTTTTCCTGAGTATCCATATCCCAGAAACGGCATGTATCGGGAGAGATTTCGTCAGCAAGGAGAATCTTGCCCTTGTATCTGCCGAACTCAATCTTGAAGTCGATAAGATCAACCTTGCACTGCTTGAAGAATTCAATCATAATCTCATTAATCTTGAAAGCCATTTCTGTGATTGTGTCGATTTCTTCCTTTGTAGCAAAGCCAGCTGCGAGGATGTGATATTCATTTACCATAGGATCGCCGAGTTCATCGTTCTTATAGCAGAATTCAAGAACAGGAGTCTTCATCGGAGTGCCTTCGGGAAGACCGAGACGCTTTGAAAGACTGCCGGCAGCTTTATTTCTTAAAATTACCTCGAGAGGAACAATTTCAACCTTCTTGAGGACTGTATCTCTGTCGTTAAGCTCTTCAACAAAGTCTGTTGCAATGCCATGCTTTTCAAGAAGCTTGAACATAAAGTTTGACATACGGTTGTTTACAACACCCTTGCCAACGATTGTACCCTTTTTCTCGCCGTTGAATGCAGTTGCGTCATCCTTGTAGGAAACGATGCAGAGATCGGGATCTTCTGTAGAAAATACCTTTTTAGCTTTTCCTTCGTAAAGTAATTCTTTCTTTTCCATAATCAAATCCTCCATAAAGATGCGGCTTTGCGCCGTAATTAAAAAACAATACAAGATACATTATAATATATAAATCAAAAATAAGCAACCGTATGAGAATTAAAAATAAAAAAATTGACGAATTTTTTAAAAAATTGCCTGTATCGAAAAATTATGAAACAAAAATAATCTTAAACAGGGCATTTTTGCAAAAGGAAAAGGAACAATACGGCGTGTATTGCTCCTTTGAAATTAAAATCTGACTGTATGCTGTTTATTTCTGAATATAAAAAGAATTATAGGTCTTAAAAGTCCGAAGGTAAGGACATTTACTACTGTGAGAACATCCGAATATCTGATGTTAAGATTTTTGAATATTTTATCGGCGATAATTACATCTATAACAAATGAGGCAATGGCACAAGCTAACAGGGCAATCAAGCCGATGATACCGATTTCCAGTTCAAAGCAGAAAAACAGAACGGCAACGGTTGCGATTGAAAGGTTCAGCACACCTTCAATTATGCCTAAAGCCTTATTCCCTGCAATTTTACCGAGCAGATATTTATTATAAAACGGAATCCAAGCTGTACCGCTGTGCTTATAGTACAAGTTCTTGCACATACCCATTGCCGCAATGCTCTCAAAAACATAGCTTACTGCAAAATAAATAATCAGCACGGCAATTACTGCTATAAAGAACACATACATAGCCGAAAGCATTCCCATTAAAAGCATAACGCTTATTCCACCCATAATTATCGCCCTCCAAAATATACTAAAAAAGGACACTAACTCTATGAGTTAATGTCCTTTTGGTGCCGGTGACCGGACTTGAACCGGTACGGTATCGCTACCGGCGGATTTTGAGTCCGCTACGTCTGCCAATTCCATCACACCGGCAAATGCAAAACATATTATACAATACAAATCAGGAAAAATCAAGTTATATTTTTAAATTTTTTGCCTTAATTACTACGCTGTAAATAGAGGCGAATCAATTTGTGTGAAAATACAAACGGTTTTTCTTCTTTGGCGTTGATTTTGGGTGAATTTATTATACTGTATTTTAAAGTTACTTTTTGTCGGATTACATCATTTTAATCATGCAAATACTTTATACGGATGTTTTAATCCTTGAAAATAATATGCCTCTATGTTAGAATAGCTTTGAGGATGTGATAATTTGATAAATAACCAGTTTTCGGGTAATAATATGCCGTTTTACGGCAATAACCTTAATTATAACCGCAATTTCAAAAAAGAGTTCCAGTATGATAATCTCAAGCAAAGATCAAGCGGTTTAGGTTTTTTTGTATTTGCGTATTCGCTTACAATGACAGTAAGCGCAATGATAGTTGTAGAAGTTTTCAAGGCTTTTGGTTCGGCAAAATATATTTATTCTGACAATTATTCAATACTGACTTACTTTATGGATATATTTATTTCCGTATTTGCCGTTGTTGTTCCTGCATTTTTTTATATAAAGCTTTCAAGAAACAGTTTAAATGATATTATCAGCACAAAATATGTAAAACAAAAAAGTATGATACCCATTCTGTTTCTCGGAATGGGGGGTGCGATGATTGCAAATGTTGCCACGAGTGTTATCGCAGACAACTTCTCGCTTTTCGGAATTGAAAACACATCTTCGGGATTGACAATCGGAGATTCAAGTGTTTTGAGTATTGTTCTGAACATAATTTCAACAGCAATCGTCCCCGCTTTTGCCGAAGAATTTGCTTTCAGAGGAATAGTTATGGGTTCTCTGAGAAAGTTCGGTGATACAACAGCAGTTATAGGCTCTGCAATTTTGTTCGGTGCAATGCATCAGAATATATCACAAATTCCGTTTGCGTTTATTCTCGGACTTATTTTTGCGTATGTCGATTGCAAATTCAATTCCATTCTTCCGTCAATTGCAATCCATTTTCTTAATAACCTATATGCTGTTTCCATGAGCATTTTAAGAGATGCAAACATTGTTTCCGATTATGCGGCGACAATAATCAGTTACAGCCTGATTATTTTCTTCTGTGTTGCAGGCTTTGTTTCATATATCGTACTTGCCAAAAATGATAAGAACTTTTTCAAAATGTCTGATAAGAAAGACGGAATTGTAAGTGAACTTAGCTTAAAAGAGAAAATGACTGCATTTCTTGTGAATCCCGGTATCATACTTTCACTTGTACTTTTTCTGATAACTACAATCACAAATTTAGGATTAATTAACAATGGATAAAACTTTATACTATATGCAAAAGGCTATTGAACAGGCTGAGATTGCCGCTGCGGAAAACGAAGTTCCCGTCGGTGCGGTAATTGTCAGAAATGATGAAATTGTTGCCACAGGAAGAAATCGCCGTGAACAGGGTAAGAACGCTCTTCTTCATGCAGAAACCGACGCAATATACAATGCCTGTCAAAAGCTTGGCGGTTGGAGATTGTGGAACTGTGAAATTTATGTAACACTTGAACCTTGCCCTATGTGTGCCGGTGCAATAATCAACGCTCATATTCCAAAGGTATATTTCGGTGCTTACGACTTAAAAAACGGCGCTTGCGGTACAATTACGAATCTGTTCCAAATGCCGTTCAATTTCAAACCCGAATCAGTCGGCGGTATTATGCAGGAGGAGTGTTCAAAACTTCTCACCGACTTTTTTAAAAACTTACGCAATAAAAAATCATAGCAAAAATCCCGCTTACAAAAGCGGGATTTTTTATTTGCTGTTATAATCAAAGCAACATGATTATATTATTTTTCATCTCTTAAAATCTTACTTGCCGCAAGCATTACACCGAGCTTACCGCTGTGGAAGTTAAGACTTCCCTGCATCCATACTGCATACGGTTCACGCAAAGGTGCGTCTGCAGAAAGTTCAATAGATGAACCGAGAGTAAATGCACCTGCCGCCATAACTACCTGACTTTCGTAACCCGGCATATCCGACGGAATCGGAGATACAAAACTGTCAACAGCCGAACCGCTCTGAACACCCTCGCAAAAGCGGCATACCTTTTCTGCATTACCGAGCATGATAAGCTGAATGATATCTCCTCTTGCATCATTGTACTTAGGACTTGTTTCATAACCGAGAATTTCAAAAAGTGCCGACGCAAATACTGCAGTTTTAAGTGCTTCACCCGTAACATGAGGAGCATGGTACGCACCCATAAAAAGTTCTCTGTTTGCGTTAAGAGTAGCACCGATTTCTTTGCCTGTACCGGGAGTGGTAAGTCTGTAGGCACACATCTCTACAAGTTCTTTCTTACCTGCAATATATCCGCCTGTAGGAGCAATACCGCCACCCGGATTCTTGATAAGAGAGCCTGCCATCATATCTACGCCAACCGACAAAGGTTCAACCTTGTCAATAAATTCACCGTAACAGTTATCGAGCATAATAATACTTTCGGGCGAATTGGCTTTTGAAATTTCACAAAGCTTTTTGATTTCTCTCCATGTGAGCGTAGGTCTTGTGCTGTAGCCTCTTGAACGCTGTATGTAAACCATTTTAGGCTTTTTTTCTGCAATGTCGCTTGCGATTTTGTCATAGTCAAGTGTGCCGTCAGGATTAAGCTCGGTCATTTCAAAATTGATTGAAAAGTCCTTGAGTGAACCGGGATAGTCACCCTCAATGCCTATAGCAGAACGGATTGTATCATACGGCATTCCTGTTATGGAAAGCATTGTGTCTCCAGGTCTTAAAACGCCGAAAAGTGCAACTGTAAGGGCATGAGTACCGCTTACGAAATTATGACGGACAAGTGCGTCTTCTGCATCAAAAACATAGGCATAGACCTTGTCAAGAGCCTCTCTGCCTGCATCGTCGTATCCGTAGCCTGTAGAACCCCAAAGGTGACTTTCACGAACATCTGCAAGCTGAAAAGCCTTTATCATCTTCTGCTGGTTGTATTCCTGAATATCGTCAATCTCCGCAAGCTTGTCCTTGCAAAGCTCCATTGCCTTTTCGGATGCTTTTATAACTCTTTCATCTATATCAAAAAAACTCAAATATATCACCTTTCAAAATAATATTCCTGCCATGATCCGCACTGTTCAAAACCGAGATTATTATAAAACGACTGATTTGCATTCTTGGCTCTGTGAAGATACACGGTCTTGTTCTCGGCAATCAGTCTGTTGGATATGTACTTTACAACAGTTGAACCGTAGCCGTGCTTTCTGTAGTCGGGATGACACGATACCGCACCCAACACGGCACCGTTACTGCTTTCGGCAACAGTCATAGCCATTGCAACAAGTTTTGTACCGTCATAAACTCCGTACATTCTCGTTGCATTATGACGAAGCTTGTGATTCACATCAACATAAAAATCATCAAACGGCGGCGGAACAAAATTTTCATCGGCACAGCTTACGATGAGATTATAAACCTCTTTAATATCGGGAACATCAAAATTTATACTTTCGTCAACATTTTTAAACGGTTCTGATTTTTTCAGAATAACACCCGAAACGGATTTACTACCGTATAAATTAAGGTTAAAATCTCCGCTGCATATTGCACTTGACGCACCCGCAACACGCATAAATGACGAAACTTCTTCAAGATTTGTTTTATCTGTGAGAAATAAAATGAAGTTTGTTCCGCATCGGGAAATTGCACCTGTACACTCATCTGTTTTATCGTCAATTATCGTCCAGTAGTCAACGAAAGCAAGCGATGAATCGTAACTGTTGTACTGAGAAATTATTCTGCACGCAAACGGATCTTCCGCCGACAGGTTCATAATTACATTTATATAATTTTCTTTGGCGGTTACTATCATTCAGACCGTCTTTCCTTTCGCTAAATTTCCGCCCGCAATATAATCGGACAATACTTTTGCAAGTTTTAAAACACTTTCGCAATCATCAAGATTTGCCGCAGTTGAAGGAGCATGAATATACCTTGACGGAAGTGATACCGCAAGAGTTCTCACTCCGCCTCTGCTCTGATGAATTGCACCCGAATCATTACCGCCTGCAACTGCTCTCTTATACTGAACAGCTATGTTATTCTTTTCGGCAAGTTCAAAAGCGGCACTTATCATTTCTTTATCATAAACTGTCGCCCTATCCATAACGGTAACCGTTGCGCCTTTTGACAAATTGCATACCTGATGAGATGCATCAACCTCTGCAACATCAGCGGCAGTTGTGCTTTCGATAACAAGAGCAAAATCAGGATTAACCGTAAAAGCCGCAGGTCTAGCACCACGCAGTCCCACTTCTTCCTGAACAACAAATGTGAAATACATATCATATTCGGGTTCGGATTTTATGAGATTAATAAGCACATAGCAGCCGAAACGGTCGTCAAGTGCCTTTGTAACAACAGTTTTGCCGTTAATCTTAAAACCGCCCTCAAAATTAATGCCGTCACCGTAGTTTACATATTTAAGCGCATCTTCCCTGCTTTCGGCACCGATATCAATGTACATATCATTCATTTTCGGAACAGCAGTTTTTTCATCACTGTTTGTAAGATGAATCGGTTTCACACCGATTACACCGTTAAGACCGTTTCTGCCAACACATACACGCTTACCGGGAAGAACTCTTCTGTCAATTCCGCCGACCTCGTCAAATTTAAGGTAACCGTCAGATGTTATATCCGTTACCATAAGACCTACTTCATCCATATGTGCCGACACCATAAGTTTGCTTTTTGCAGACTTTTTTCCCTTTTTAAACACAATAAGGTTGCCGAGATTATCTGTTTTAATATCATCGGCACAGTCTTTAATCTCGTTAATTATAAGATTGCGAACATTCACCTCATCACCCGAAATACCGTTGCAAAGGCAAAGCTGTTCAAGCAATTTTATGTCAATCATTGAAAGCACCTCCGCATTTAATGTATTCGGCAATAAGCTTTGCCGTATTGTCAACATCAGCTACAGAAATAACTTCATTCTGTGTATGCATATATCGCTGTGGGATTGATACAACAGCAGTTTTTACACCTTTTCCGCTGATTGAAATATGGTCGGCATTTGTACCTGTTCTGGCTGCTATCGGTTCAAGCTGATACGGTATATTTTTATTCTTTGCAACGCTTTCAAGCGATTTGCTCATTTCTTTGTTGAGAATTGAAGAAATGCAAATCATTGGTCCTTTGTCGAGTTCAACCGACGAATAGAACCCTGAAACATCCGGCTGAGATGCAAAACTTACATCAACAACAATTGACTCGTCTGCTTCAACTGTAAAAGCACCTGTTTTAGCGCCTGTGCCAAATGTTTCTTCCTGAGAGCTTAAAAGGATAATTACTTTATAATCTGTTTCATTGTCTTTCAATAACTCTGCACACTTAACAAGTGATGCAACACCGCATCTGTTATCAAGGCAAGGCGCAACAATTCTGCCGTTCAAAAGATTTGCCGGCTTTGAGGCAAATGTCAGCATATCACCGAATGAAATGAGTTTATTAACTTCATCATACGGCAGACCGAAATCAACCCAGATTTTGTCGGTTGGCATAGCCTTGTCCTCTTTTCCGTCAGAAAGATGAGGAGGCATACAGCATACAACACCTGTTATATCAGGATTGTTCTGCAGACAAAGCAGAGTATCGGCAAGAGTTCTTGCGTCAATTCCTCCGCACGGAGAAACTTTTACAAATCCGTTTTCATTTATTTCGGTAACCATAAATCCTATGCGGTCAATGTGAGCGTCCAGTAATATGGTTTTATCTGAATTTTTGTTACCGCAAACAGCCATAAGACTGCCGTTTGATATCTTTATGTCATCCGTGTAATCCGATAAAAACTTTTCGGCAACAGACAAAGCGGGTTCTTCCCTGCCCGACACACCCATTGCACAACAGAGTTCAAAAATAAGTTCTTTTGTGTTCATTGTATATCTTACTTCAAAGCGTTGACAATTGACTTGAAGTGATTACCTCTTTCTTCAAAATTCTTGTAAAGTCCGAAGCTTGCACTTGCGGGTGAAAGCGAAACAATATCTCCCTTTGTTGAACGCTCACGGGCAACAGCTACAGCCTCTTCCATATTTGTTACATTGACGATTTCAATTTCATCCGCATCATAGTTTGAAGCCTCTTTAACGGCTTTTTCAATTTTCGGGGCAGTATCACCGAGAAGAATAAGGAGTTTTACTTTATCGTTGATTACGGGACCAAGCGGCTCATAAGGAATATGCTTATCATATCCGCCTGCAATAATGCAGATTTTCTGCTTGTAAAGTGAAAGTGTGCCGAGTGCGGTTCTTGTAGGACTTGACGCAATTGAATCGTTGTAATACTTAACACCGTCAACCTCTCTTACAAACTCTGCACGATGAGCAACACCGCCAAAAGTCTTTGCAACAGCTGTCATTGTTTCTACATCAACAAGTCCCCATACGGCTGAAATAGCGGCAAGATAATTTTCTACATTATGCATACCAGGAATTTTGATGTCATGAATGTTCATAATACGGGTAATTTTTCCGTAGTCATTATAGCAGATTGTATCGCCGTCAAGGAAAGCGCCGTTTGAAACATTTTCTTTTACGGAGAACTTTGCGAGCTGACCTCTTACGCTGTCGGAAAAGCCGTTTGTAATCTCATTATCAAGGTTGAGAACAGCCTTTGAAAAAGCATTCTGATGAAGAATGATATTTTTCTTTGAATCAATGTACTCCTGCATATCCTTGTGTATATCAAGATGGTTGGGAGCAAGGTTTGTTACCACGGCAATATCCGGACTCTTTCTCATAGAGATAAGCTGAAAACTTGAAAGCTCAACTACTGCACAGTCATCGTCATTCACGCTTTCAATCTCAGGAAGAAGCGGCTTGCCGATATTACCTCCGAGGTGTACATTAAGACCTGCCGCCTTTAAAAATTCCGAAATAATCGTTGTTGTGGTTGTTTTGCCGTCAGAACCTGTCACAGCAATAATCCTGCACGGGCAAAGGTCGAAGAAAACTTCCATTTCGGATGTAAGAACAACGCCTTTGTTACGAAGTGCAACAAGCTCATCCTTATAAAAAGGTGTGCCGGGACTTCTGAAAACGATGTCGGCATCAATCTCGGAAAGATAATTTTCACCGAGTAAAAGTTCTGCACCGTACTCTTTAGCCTTAATACCGTTCTGTCCCAAATCTTCAAAATTCTTCTTATCGCAAGCAGTAACTTTTGCACCCTTTTCAACAAAAAGTTTTATAAGCGGAAGATTGCTCGTACCGATTCCGATAAAAGTAACTTTTTTCCCTTTTATACTGTCAAAAAATTTATCAGCCATAGCATTCATTGTAAAATCCCCTCTGCAATTAGTATTTTATGCCATTTCAGTGACTTTATGCCATACCATACAATTATACATTTTAACGGAAATAATTTCAACCGTAATACACTGATATTGCAATAATATTTTCAAAATGTTAAAATACGGTAGGTGATGTTATGCTGTACGATTTTATAATTATCAATAAAAAAGACAAAACTCCGCTTTACAGGCAGATTTATATGTCGGTCAGAAAATCAATTGAAACGGGAAGTTTGAAAAAAGGAACAAAGCTTCCGTCAATAAGGCGATTGAGTACCGACCTTGATGTTTCAAAAACTACTGTCAACGGAGCGTATGAACAGTTGTGTGCAGAGGGATATATATCAAACAGACCACGAAGCGGATATTATGTTGAGGCACAGTTCAGCGGTACACCGTCAAAAAGCGATAAAATGTCTTCAAATATCAACAAAACAAAAAGATACTATGAATATGATTTCAGCAGTAAAAGCATTGATGATGGTATAATCAACATAAACGAATGGAAAAAATATGTTAAAGAAGTTTTAAATCAAAACTATCTGCTCACTTCCTACGGTGAAGAACAGGGTGAAGAAATTCTGAGAAATGCTCTGCAAAAATACAGCCTCGGCACACGGAGTGTAAACACCTCATACGAAAATATTATCGTCGGAGCAGGTACTCAGACGCTTTTGCACATACTCTGTTCACTTCTCGGCAATAATAAGAAAATCGCACTTGCGGATTACAGCTACATTCAGAGTGAATATGTGTTCAACAGTCACGGTTATGACATCAAATATTTCAGATGTGATAAATACGGAGCCTGTATTGATTCACTTGAAGAAATCAAGCCCGATATAATTCTTATAAATCCTAATTTTACCGTAAACAGCAACATTACAATGCCTGTTACACGCAGACTTGAGATAATCAAATGGGCAAAAGAAAATAATGTTTTGATTATTGAAGACGATTACAACGGTGAGCTTCGATACAGTACGCACCCTATGCCGTGCGTACAGAATTATGATACCGAAAACACGGTTTATCTCGGCTCTTTTTCAAAGATACTTCTTCCCTCTGTCAGAATCAGTTATATGGTTCTTCCGCAAAAGCTCACCGATGAATACAACAAAATCAAAAAATACACAAATCAGACAGCGTCAAAAACAGAACAAATTGCCCTTGCAAAGTATATTAATAACGGTAAGCTTGATGTTCATCTGAGAAAAGCGAGAAGAATTTATCTTGAAAAAAGCGACCTTATGCTTTCAAACATAAAGAAATATTTCGGAACCTCCGTTAAAATTGTGTTTAACGAAACTTCGCTTTATGTTTCGCTGATTTTTAAGGATAAAACGATTGACGATTCTGTTATAAAGAAAATTGACGACGCATTAATTAAAACTATGCAGTTCAACAAAGCCGAAAATATGATTGTGTTAAGCTTTTCGGGAATAAAAGATGTAAAAATTGAAAGCGGAATAAAATTACTTTATGAAACAATTTCAAAATAACATAACAAAACGGGACTGAAATCAGCCCCGTTTTTCTGTATAATCAGTTTTCACAACCGCATTTAAAAGAAGATGTATGAGAAGAGTCACGGTCGCCACGGTGTATTGCGTTCGGCGGGAAGAATGAGTCTGTAGGAAAATCAATTTTACTGAAAACTTCGCACGGATCATCGGGCGCTGACGGACATTCCTTGCGGGGAACACAAAAATCATAGGACGGAATCATAATCTGTACATCTCTTTCAAGCCTTGTAATCGTAAAAATACCGATTGTAACAAGCACTCGCTGTGTTTCAGGCTGTGCAGGTTCTCCGTCAAGGTAATCAATAACACAATTCGGAAATGTTCTGCAAACAGTTATCGGATTCGCATTATTGTAATCCTGTAGATTTGCAGACAATGCCATTGGATTTGAAATTTGAACCGTTGCTCTCGGCAAGCAATAGGGATATTTGCACGGACAATCCGAATCTGATGTATCGCAAACAACATCCTTGTCACTGGAGAATGACTTTACGCAGCCTTCACCGCCGTAAAGCACAACTCTTTTGCCGTACATTGCAAGACCTGTGACAGTTTCGGGAATCGCACCTGCGGCTGTATAGGCTTCAACGGTAACGGCAAAATAGTACATCATATCAACCGAATAAAAGCCACGATGGAACGCAACAGGCTCAACCTCTACCGTAGATGTAATTATGCGCACATTACTTATCTTTACGGAACAAGCCCCATCAATAATTTTCTGGTTTGCTTCGGTAAACATAACAGGAAGATTTGAAAGGCAATCTTTTGCTCCGCAACTGTCATAGATTCGTGAAACATTGATACAAACAGGTTCACAACCGTTAGTTTGCTCGCCGCCTTCGGTGCATGCATTTTCCGAGGAACAGAAAGGTACATCTGACATAAAAATAACCTCCGTAAAAGTATTGACAGTTCAATTAATGCACTGTAACAATACATTTTATGGAGGTTTTGATTTTTGGTGATTAACAGCCGAAAATTAACCGTAAAACGGGGCAAGTATTTTCTGAATGTTATTAAACAGATTAATCGGACTGCTGTTTGAATAATTTGAAAGTGCTATATAAATTTGATTTTCGTCTTTTGTAAAAGCGAGAGCAGCATTATACTTGTCGATTTTTCCTGTGTGAGAAATCATATTGCTGTCTTTTGACACAACAAAGCCGTAACCGTAGTTACCCTTGTACGGCGTTGTCATTTCTTTAAAAGATTTTTCCGAAATGAGCTTGTTTGTACAAAGAGTGTCAACCCATTTGAGTAAATCGGGAACATTGGAAATTAAACTTGTCGCAGAATATCCTACTCCGGGATACAATGTCCATGCGTTATCATAAATATCCTGATATCCTACAGCGAGCTTATCTGTGCTTTCAAAGCCTGTGTTCATCATTCCCGACGGTTTAAGAATATTCTCTTTAATATATTTTTCGTACGAGGTTTTGCTGACCTGTTCGATGATATCACCGAGAAGAAAATATGCACTGTTTGAGTACATATACTTCTCATCGGGTTCAAAATTAAGTTCCTGATCAAGTATCCAGTCCATTACGGCTTTTTTATTTTTCTTTGCGGAATTTTCGGCTGAAACCTTATATTCAAGCTGAGATTCGTTGTATGCATAAGTATTTGTATCGCCGTCTTTGTTGATGTAATCCTTTATGCCCGCTGTCATTGTAAGCAGGTTTTTAACGGTGATTTTTTTGCCGTATTTATATGACGGAAAATATTTGTCGATTGTATCATCAAGTGAAAGCTTTCCCTCCTCAACAAGCTGCATAACCGCAACAGCAGTAAACTGCTTTGTGAGCGAAGCAATTCTAAAGCATGTGTCCGTAGAATTCTTTGTGTGTCTGTCCTTGTCGGAAAATCCGTTAGTGCCGATATACTCAAGAGCATTTCCGATTTTGACATAAACCGTTCCCCTGAATTTGTTATCGGTTATTATTGCGTCAAGATTTTCGGAAATATCGGAAGATTTTCTTTTGAGTTCGGAATAGTTCCATGTGGGTTCTTGTGTCTGCTCATCGGAGGTTGCCGCCTTTGTTACAGGCTGTGAAGCAACCACGGCAGTTGTTTTCTCGGTAGCAGATACAGAAGACTGCGTGTCTTTTCCGCAACCTGTAAGGCACACAGAAAAAGCTGTCAACGCAGAAATTGCAAGACACAGAACCTTTTTTGATGATATAAGCACTTTAATCACCTCAGATTTTTTTCATATTACTGCAATAGTTCGCCATAAGAGTTTTTGTACCGGCTTTGTCAAAGGCAATTTCAAGCATAGTATCATTGCCCATTTTCTCAGCTTTCATTACCATGCCCTTGCCGAACACCTTGTGCTGAACACAATCTCCTACATTGAATACAGCACCGCTCTTAACAGGAGGTTTTGTAAATCCAAATGATTTATTCGGTGAATACGAGCTACCCGATGATTTGCCGACGGAAACTTTTTCACCTGTTCCCGATGCAAACCCGGAAGACGCCTGTGTGAACATCTGCTTTCTTCCGCCGCTGTATTCAAGAAGATTATCGGGAATCTCGTTTAAGAATCTTGAGCCCTTATTATAGCTTGTTGATCCGAACAGCATTCTCGAATTTGTTTTTGTGAAATAGAGAATCTCCTTTGCTCTTGTAATTCCTACATAAGCAAGTCGCCTTTCCTCGTTGAGTTCATCGGGATTCATCATTGTTGCAACGGACGGAAACATTTCTTCTTCCATGCCTGCGATGAACACAACAGGAAATTCAAGTCCCTTTGCCGAATGTAATGTCATCATTACGCAGGTATCTGCATCTGCATCGTAGTTATCAATATCGGTCTGGAGAGAAATTTCTTCAAGAAATGCAGAGAGGTCTGCCTCATCGCCGTAGTCCTCTTCAAACTTGACGATATTTGAAGAAAGTTCTTCAATGTTTTCAATACGAACTTCAGGGTTGTCCTTTTCGGTTTTAAGATACTGTTCGTATGATGTGTGTTCAATCACAAGGTTATATAATTCTGCAAGGGAATATTCGCCGCTCTGCTCGGCTTCAATAAGTCCGTCAATAAGTGCAACAAAAGCTTTGAGCTTTGCAGAGGCACGGGAAAGCTGCGGATAGTTTTCCGCCTCCTTGATTACATCGTAAATGCTTTCGCCGAGTCCTGCGGCAATGTCTGCGGCATGGGAAACGGTTGTCGCACCTATTCCCCTCTTAGGAACATTGATAATTCTTGAAAGTCTGACATCATCATGAGGATTATTTATAACCTGAAGATATGCAACCATATCACGAATTTCTTCACGGTCATAGAATCTGTGACCGCCGATTACACGGTGCGGAACACCGCTTCGTGACAAAGCCTGCTCAATTGCGTTTGACTGGGCATTCATTCTGTAAAGAATTGCATAGTCGGAATATTTTCTTCCGTCGGCTACACCGTCAAGAATAGTCTGAGCAATGAAATTAGCCTCGTCACGCTCATTCTCGGCTGTATGTACCTTAATTTTCTCGCCCTGACCGTTTTCGGTCCACAAAGTTTTACCCTTACGCATTGTGTTATTAGAGATGACCTCGTTAGCGGCATTGAGGATATTCTGTGTACTTCTGTAATTCTGTTCAAGGCGAATCATCTTTGCGTTCTTAAATGTATTTTCAAAAGAAAGAATATTTTCGATTGTAGCACCACGGAATTTGTAGATACTCTGGTCATCATCACCGACAACGCAGATGTTTCCGTATTTGCTTGCAAGCAAGCTTACAAACTTATACTGCACCTTGTTAGTATCCTGATACTCATCGACCATGATGTACTTGAACTGATTTCTGTAATAGTCAAGTATATCGGGTGCTGTTTCAAAAAGCTTTACGGTATTGCAAAGCATATCGTCAAAATCCATTGCGTCAGCTGTTTTAAGCTTTGTCTGATAGATTTCATAAACCTTTGCAATCTGTGCTTTTCTGCTGTCAAATTCGGCCTCCTTACGCATTTCTTCGGGAGTAAGCATTTTATCCTTAGCCTTTGAAATTTCGGAGAGGATTGATTTTACAGGCAAAGTTTTTTCGGCAATATTGAGTTGCTTTAAAATATCCTTGACGAGTTTTTTCTGATCGTCAGTCCCGTAAACCGTGAAATGACTTGTATAACCGATTCTGTCGCCGTATCTGCGAAGGATTCTTGCACAGGTTGAATGAAAGGTAGCCGCCCAGATGTCGGCACCGCCCTCGGGAACAGCCGCACAGATTCGTTCTTTAAGCTCTCCTGCGGCTTTATTGGTAAAAGTAATGGCAAGTATCTGCCATGGTTTACAAAGCTCACACTGCAAAATGTAGGCTATTCTGTTAACAAGAACAGTTGTTTTGCCCGAACCGGCACCTGCAAGTATGAGCAAAGGTCCTTCTGTGCAGAAAACAGCCTGTTTCTGCATATCATTCATATGTGAAAATTTTTTTTGAATCTCAGTCTGTACCATTTTTAACCTGCCTTAAAATATTGCAAAAGAAAGGGGCGAACGATGTTCGCCCTCAGTAAATTTTAAATGAATTATTTAATGCTGTCATTAAACATTGTAAGCATATCAGATGCCTTTTCGCCGATAATCATTGTAACAAAGTTACCGTCTTTTGTAACCTTACAATTTTTCACCATATCAAGCTCTTCTGCCGAATAGGAAGCATTCTGCTGGAAGATTGAATTATAGCGGTTTGTAAGAGCAGTTTCAACTCTTGAAGCGGCATCCGAATCAGTTGCCTCAACAAGAACTACCTCTGTATTTTTGCTGTCTGTATCAGACTTACCGACCTCAGCGGCAAACTGCTTGATATCGTCGGCATTGATATTGTAATATTTGTACATATCATCCTTTGTTTCATACTTTGTTGCATCTACACTGTACTCGGAATTCATCTTATCCATAAGATCAGCAAGATTAACTTCCTTTGCACCGCAACCTGCAAATATCGAAAGGCAAAGAACAAGAGCAACTGCAAGCGAAATTACTTTTTTCATAAAATTACCTCCAAATTTTTTAAAAAAGAAAATGCGCCGAACTTAAAAAAGTACGGCGCCAAACTGGTCGAGGTGACAAGATTCGAACTTGCGACCCCATCGTCCCGAACGATGTGCGCTACCAAACTGCGCTACACCTCGAAATAAAAGAGCCCCGAATAACTTCGGGGCTGTGGCTGTGGAATAGGGATTCGAACCCCAACAAACAGAGTCAGAGTCTGTCGTGCTACCGTTACACTATTCCACAAGATGTAATTGCTACCGAACTTGCAACGATATGAATTATAAGACATATCGTTCAAAAAGTCAATACTTTTTTTAAAATTTTTTCAAAAAAGTTTTCAGACCTTCAAAACAGCCGACAGCAACAGGATTTTTGACGAAAATATTTTAAAATTATTTTCGTCTGATCCTTATATCTCTGCCCAAAAAATCAAGCTGACGGGCATTTCCGCAGATTCTTGAAACAAATCTGTCAGTATAATTCTCCTGCAAATCTCTTATTGTCAGATTTGTATTTATAATTACGGGCTTGTTTGACAACATCCTTGAGTTAAAAATGTTGTAAAGCTGTGATACGGAAAATTGAGAATGAAATTCCGTTCCAAGGTCATCTATAATAAGTAAGTCGCATTCAACAAGCATATCGAATGTTGAATCATCTTCCTTGTTTGAAAAATATATTTTTTCAAGCTTTGAAACAAGTTGCGGAGCAGACGCATAAATTACACCGTAACCCCTCTTTATTGCCTCGTTTGCAATTGCAAGCGACAGATGAGTTTTACCGAGTCCGGTTGCGCCTTTCATAAGTATACTTTCCGAATGCGAGTTAAAGTTATCTGCATAATTCTGACAATATCTTAAAACTCTGCTCATATGGTCGTAAGGAGATACCTTAAGCTTCGGATCAACAGTCTTGTCATAATATTCAAGATTAAAGCTCTCAAATGTAGAAAGTGACAGCGGAGCGTTTCTGTTAAGCTCGGCACATGCACAGGCTATGAGAGCAGACTTCATGCATGAACATCTGACAGTTTTGCCGTTTATGTCACAATAGCCCTTGTCATTACATTTCTTACAAAAATAATCGGGTTCAAAATAATTTTCGGGATAACCGTTATCTGTAAGGATTTTCCTGACCTCTGCCTGCATTGCAAGATTCTGATCACGAAGCTTTGAAACGGCATCCTTCACATCTCCGCCCGCAAGAACTGCTCGGGCTGTTTTGATTCCGCCCACGGAAATCTGTTTTTCAAGTTCTTTCACACGGGGGAATTTTTTATAAACCTCTTCTTTTCTTCTTTCCGCTGCCTTTTCGGCGTTAAGTCTGCGTTCATGTAATGTGTCCGAAGCAGCCTTATAAACACTGTTGCTGTATCCCATACCAACCTCTTAATTAAAAATTATCAAGTGAATTAAATTTGTCGAGTTCATTAATATCATAAGATGACGACTGTTTCTGCGACGGCTTTGACGCTGATTTTTCATACTTATGAAGTTCGTCAAGCGTGTGAAGATTGCTTGCATTCCAACGCTTTAAGATTCCGTCAATGTAGCGAAGATTCATTGTTCCCTTTGTATCAACGCATCTTTCATACGCCTCTCTGAGCATTTCGGGCGAAAACTTCCACTCGCTTACCCACTTGTCACCGTATTCAAGCTGTTTTTTTGTAGGAGAACCGACATTTTTAAGTCCGAATGCTTTTGAAACAATTGAAAAGTTTGCCGTTGTTTTTTGAATCTGCTTAATCTTGTTATCAGCCGCCTCGAGCGAATAAACACCGTCATTTGCCCATTGAATACCGATATTTTCAATCGTTCTTATATTGCCCTTATCAATGCTTGCACAATAATGTATAAGCATAAAGATAACATCAAGCGGAAGTCCGCAGGTGTCCTTGAGCATAAGCAAAGTTGCAATATCTGAATTTGAAAGAACCTTTCCGAGTGTTGTCTGCGTTTCTTCAACAAGCATTTTTAATTCTTCATCAACCGCAAGTCTTTGTGCCGTAAATACAAAATCAGGCTTTTGCGGTCTTGTAGCCGTAAAATGTTTTTGCGGTTCTTCTGTGCTTTCCTTTGGTGACTGTCCTGTTTCCTGTTTTACAGGCTCTTGAACCGCTTGAACAGGCTGTGGCACTGTCTGTTGTGGCTGTAAAACAGTCTGAACAGGTTGCGGTGTCTGTTCCGTTTGAACAGAAGTCTGCGGTGCAGGAACAAATTCCTCGTTATTTTTTACAGGAGTAAAGGTATTTTCAATTCGATTAAACACACCCATACTTACCCAATAGTCAAGCGCCTCGGGAATATCGGTTACATTGACACCTGTTGCCTTTGAAATTTCAGTGTCGTCAACGGAACGACCGGCATTACGAAGGACAAACAAAAGGACTTTAAGCTTTACGCCGTCAGAAAATTTTAATCCTTCATCGACTACTTTGGAGGGAACTGCAAAAATTGAGTTCCATGCTCCCAAATCTATATTAATTGACATTATATCCTACTTTCTGTGATTTGCTTTTTGTAAATGTCTGTTACAATATTTATAATAGTTCCATTCTATCAGAGCTGTGGAACATCCGCACTTGGATTTTAATTAAAACAACGCTCTGCTTTCATAACAGGGAGCAAAGTTTGTAACAAAGTGCAATCTATATTTAAATTATAACATAGATTTTCAATTTTAAAAACAAAAAAATAAAATTATCTGGATTTTTTTCTGTTTCTGTGATAATATGATTTCAAATTATGAAAAGAGGTATTACAATGAAATATTCATATTTCCCTACGGGAGTTTGCTCCAGACAGATTAATCTTGAACTTGATGGCAACGGCAAAATTACAAGCTGTGAGTTTGTGGGCGGCTGTTCAGGCAACACTCAGGGCATTTGTATGCTTGTTAAAGGTATGGACGCAAAAGATGCTGTTGACAGATTAAAAGGCATTGACTGCCGTGGCAGAGGCACATCCTGCCCCGATCAGCTTTCAAAGGCTCTTGTTGAAGCATTAAAACTTATCTAAATCGTTTTTGCGTATAAGTTTAATTATTATTCCGATAAGGAATTTTACTGCATAAGAAAATGCAATTACAAACAAGGTAATCACACTCATTATTGTTATGATAATGAACAAACACAACATAAAAACATCCTTACAGATTTTTAATTTCATTATATCTGCAAGGATGTTATTTTTTTGGTTTATTATGTAGTACAGAGCAAAAAATTATTTAGAAAGGAAGTAATCCATCATTGTGAAACCTTTTTCAATATAGTTGCCTGTCTTTTTAGCCTCTTCTTCACAGAATTTGCTTACGCCGCTGTCAACTTCGTTTTTGCTGTCATAGATAAGATACGGAACAGGATTTGAAGTGTGTGTGCGAATAGAAAGAGGTGTGGGATGATCGGGACATACGAGTACGGCAAAATCATCAAATGTTCTGAGAAAATCGGTTACAGGCTTGAGAATATGCTCATCAATAAGTTCAATAGCCTTTACTTTATTTTCAATCTCTCCTCTGTGACCGCATTCATCGGGAGCTTCAACATGGATATATACAAAATCCGCACCGTTTTTGAATTCATCAATGGCGGCTTTGCACTTTCCGTCAAAGTTTGTGTCAATATAGCCTGTTGCACCTTCAACATCAACGCTTTTCATGCCGGCACAAATTGCGATGCCTTTGAGAAGGTCAACAGCAGAAATCATACTGCCCTTTTTGCCGAACTTGCCGAAGAAGCTGTCAAGAGCGGGTTTTGTACCCTCGCCCCAGAGCCAAATTGAGTTGGCGGGACGAAGTCCTTTTTCAACTCTTGCCTTGTTTACAGGATGATCTTTGAGCAAATCATAGCTTTTCTTCATCAAATCATAGAGAGCGGCAGTATCGTCACCCTTTGGAATGTATTCTTTAATCACACGACCTGAGATATCGTGAGGAGGTGTGAGTTCGCCCGGATGAGGATTGCCGTTTTTCCATACAAGACAATGACGGTATGCAACACCCGAATAGAACTTAAAAATATCGTTGCCAAGCTTTTCCTCAACATAGTTGATAAGCTCTCTTGCCTCTTCTGTTGAAATGTCGCCTGCACAATAGTCAACCATAGACTTGTCCTCGTAGTTTTCTTCATCGGACAGAGTTACAAGGTTACATCTTAATGTTACATCGGTGTCTTTAAGGTCAATACCGATACTTGCCGCCTCAAGCGGAGAACGACCGCTGTAGTAAACAGCAGGCTCATAACCGAGAACCGAAAGGTTTGCAACATCGCTGCCGGGTTTGAGTCCTTCGGCAACGGTTTTAACCATTCCGACCTCGCCCTTTGAGGCAAGGTAATCCATACAAGGCTTAACAGCCTTTGCCATAGGAGTTGAATTATCAAGCTGTGCGTTTGGCTCATCAGCCATACCGTCACAGAGCATTACTAAATACTTCATACTAATTCATAGCCTTTCCGTATAATATGAAATTTATTTCTGAAGTGTGCCAAGACTTGCACACTTTAAATATGCGTTGATAAAGCCGTCAAGATCGCCGTCCATAACAGCCTGAATGTTACCTGTTTCAAAGCCTGTTCTGTGGTCTTTTACCATTGTATACGGCATAAATACATAGCTTCGGATCTGTGAACCCCAGGTGATTTCCTTTTGAACACCCTTGATGTCCTCAATCTTTTCAAGATGCTCACGCTCTTTGATTTCAACGAGCTTTGAAATAAGCATATTCATAGCAACATCACGGTTCTGATACTGACTGCGCTCAACCTGACTGGCAACAACGATACCAGTAGGAATATGAGTAAGACGAACAGCAGATGAAGTCTTGTTGACCTTCTGACCGCCTGCACCGCTGGCACGGTAAACATCCATTTTAATATCTTCGGGCGGAATGTGAACCTCTGTATCTTTTGCAATTTCCGGCATAACCTCAAGAGATGAGAAGCTTGTGTGTCTTCTGCCTGCCGAGTCAAACGGAGATACACGAACAAGACGGTGAACGCCTGCCTCGCTCTTTAAGTAGCCGTAAGCATTTTCACCTTCAACAAGAAGCACGGCACTTTTAAGTCCTGCCTCATCGCCGTCAAGGTAGTCAACTTCTTTAACCTTAAAGCCGTGAGCCTCTGCCCAACGTGTGTACATTCTGTAAAGCATTTCAGCCCAGTCCTGAGCCTCTGTTCCGCCCGAACCTGCGTGAAATGTAAGAATTGCGTTATTTTTATCATATTCGCCTGTGAGCAAAGTCTGCAAACGCTGTTTTTCAAGATTTTCCTTGACAGCCTCAACTTCGTTTTCTGCCTCTTCAAGAAGAGATTCGTCCTCTTCCTCATTTGCAAGTTCAATCAAAGCGTGAGTATCCTCGTATTTGGCAACAAGACCTTCGTAAGCCTCAACCTTGCCCTTTAAAGAGCCCGTACGCTGTAAAACCTTTTGTGATTTTTCCACATCGTCCCAAAATCCCGGCTCGGTTGCCTTGAGTTCAAGCTGTTGAATCTCCGAGAGCATGCCCTTCATACCGAGTGCATCGGACAAATCGTCTATTTCAGGCTTGAGAGCCTGAAGCTTTAAAAGTAATTCCTCAAACTGTACCATAAACATGTACCTTTCTGAATATAGTTTATCCTTTCACAATTTAATATTATAGCAAAAACATCCACAAAAGTAAAGAAAAACAGCTATTTTATTCATAAGTAAACTTATACACAAAAACAAGTTGCATTTGTCAATACTATTTGTTATAATTAAAGTGTAAAGGTACACTGTATCGTGTATCCTTTGGAGGTTTATAATGGAATTTACAGAATACAAATGTCCGGTATGTGACAAACAGTTCAAAAAGGGTGACGATATTGTAGTCTGCCCTGAATGCGGAGCACCGCATCACAGAAAATGTTATGAAAAAGAAGGTCATTGTCATTTTGCAGACAAACACGGTGCTGATTTTTCTTTTGAAAAAGAACAGCTTGAAGAGGCCGAACAACAGGCAGAGCAGGACGCTAAAGACGGTGTAGTTCTTTGCAAGCGCTGCGGAGCGGAAAATCCGAAAGAAATGTTCTATTGCTGTAGCTGCGGCGCACCGCTTTACGGTGATGACAAAAACAATCCGAACTTTCAGCAGAATCAGAATAACGGTCAGCCAAACCCGAATTTCAATCAGAATCAGGGTATGCCGCCGTTCGGTGTTCCTTTTGGTCAGGCAAATCCGCAAATGGCTGCCGCTTTTGATCCTATGGCAGGAATGAAGAGCGACGAACCGCTTGTTGACGATATCACTGCAGGTGAAGCCGCAAAATTCATTGGTAAGAACACCCCTTATTATCTGAGGGTTTTCAGCTTTATCAATAAGTTTAAAAAGAGCAGATTCAATTTTTCCGCATTTATTTTATCGGGAATATATTTTCTGTACCGAAAAATGTACGGCTTAGGCGTATTGTTCTCAGCTCTCGTACTCGGTTCAATGGTAGGTTCTGCTTATATTTCATCGCTTCCAGCATGGAAATCTATATACACAGGCATAGTACAGGCTCAGCAATCCGGACAGGTGCTTTCGCTTAGTAATTCTTTCGGACTTTCACCGACTGAGTTTTTACTGTTTCTCTCTCCTCTGCTTGCAAATGCGGTTTCACTTATAGTAATGGTTATCAGCGGTTTAATTGCAAATAAATGTTACTACAATCACTCTGTTAAGAAAATTAAAAAGATAAAAAGTACAACAAATAAAGAGCTTTTGAATGAGGCACTCGAAACAAAAGGCGGAGTAAATCTCCCGATTGCTATTTCTGTAGCTTTTGCTTTCCTTGTTGTCAATTATCTGCCGATGTTCTTAATGTAAACGACAGAAACACCATAATAAAAATGTATAGAAACATAATAAGTAAAAAGTTTAATGAGAAAGAAGGAATATTATGCGTATAACAAAGGCGGTTATCCCTGCGGCGGGACTCGGTACAAGAGTTCTTCCCGCAACAAAAAATATGCCGAAAGAAATGTATCCTATCGTTGACAAGCCAACTATTCAGTTCATAGTTGAGGAGGCTGTTGCGGCAGGAATTACAGATATTCTCATCATCACAAACCGTGGCAAAGGACTTATGGAGGATCATTTTGACGCTTCTCCCGAACTTGAAAGTTTGCTTGAAAAGAGCGGCAAAACAGAATTTCTTGAAACAGTCAGAAATATTTCAAACCTTGCAAACATTTCTTTTATCAGACAGAAAGAAATGAAAGGTCTTGGACATGCCGTTCTCAAAGCAAAATCTTTTGTTGGCAATGAACCTTTTGCCGTTATGTACGGTGACGGCGTTATTACAGGCAAGGTTCCTGCAATCAAACAGCTCATCGATCATTACGGTGAATACGGTGAAGGAGTTGTAGGTGTTAAAAAGGTTGATGCCAAAGACATTCACAAGTACGGTTCGCTCAAAGTTGAACATATGCACGACAATATTTTTGCCTGTACGGACATGAAGGAAAAGCCGCAGACTCCCGAAGAAGTTCTTTCACTTTATTCGATTCTTGACAGATGCGTGCTCCCGGCTGAAATTTTTGAAATTCTCGAAAATACAAAGCCCGGAATTGGCGGAGAAATTCAGCTTACAGACGCAATGAGAGAGATTGCAATAACAAAAGGAATGACAGCCGTTGAGTTTGAGGGCAAGAGATACGATATGGGCAATAAATTCGGAATCTTGCAGGCTCAGATAGAAATTGGGCTTGAACACCCTGAAACAAAAGATTTATTGAAGGATTACATAAAAAATCTTGCAAAAACTTTGTAAAAAGGTATTGCAATTTTCAGAAAAGTGCAGTATACTGTGCTACAGTTAAATATTGGATTCAAAAAAACAAGGAGGATTTCACATCATATCAGTGCGAAATCCTCTTTTTGCTTTTAAGAACTATTTTAATTCTTTGTTATTCAATTGTTATTTCATAAGGGCAACAGTTTTCATATATATAGTATGATTTGAATCCGGCTTTAAAAGCAAGCTCTATCCCCTTTTCAATATCTCTGCCGACATCATTTATATTGTGTGCGTCACTTCCGAGGGTTATGTACTTGCCTCCAAGGTCGTGATAGCATTTAATTTCATCAAATGCAGGTAGAGTTTCACCGAGTCCCTTGAACAGTCCCGAAACATTAATTTCAAGAGCCTTATCCTTTTTAATAAGTGTTTCGTAGATAAGGTCAATCTTATCTCTGTACGGTGAAAGACTCGGAATAACACCCGTGTCACGCTTAATATATCTCAACGGATATGTAAGGTGTGCAAGAGTACAAAAGCTGTCAAAAGAGGCGGTTTCGAGAAGTTCATCAAAGTACATATCGAGAATTATATGTGCATCTTCTTTTTTGAAATCCATATAATAAAAATCCGGTCTGTTTCTCAGGTTATGCACGGATGCGATTATTATGTCAAAATCGCCAAAACAAAGTGCTTTTTTTGTACATTCGTCATTGTGCATCGGCTCACCGAGTTCAATGCCTCTCAGTATTTTGATTTTACCCTTGTATCTATCTTGCATAATCGAAGTTTCATAATTCGATTTAGGAATTAATTTGCTGAAATCTCCGTACTCACTTTCAGAGCCGAGCAAAATCTCGGGAGCTTCGCAGTGGTCGGTGATTGCAAGTGCAAAAAGTCCCTTATTACAGGCACTGTTGCACATTTCTTCAACTGTATTTTCAGCATCAAAAGAGTTGCTTGAATGGGTATGAATATCACATATTTTCATTAGTAAAACACCTCACAAAAAAGATGATAACATATGAAAAAATTTTTTTCAATATTGCACTTTACTTTATTAAAAATTAGTTATATAATATGCACAAATAAAGAAAAGCAGTTTTATGCAGAATTCCAACGAAAATCTGCATAAACAGGAGGTAAAAAATGAAGGCAGTTATCACAGTAATCGGTAAAGACAGCGTTGGAATCCTTGCAAAAGTTTCAGAGGCCTGTTCAAAGGCTGATGTTAATATCGTGGAAGTAACACAGAGTGTTCTTCAGGATATGTTTGCTATGATTATGCTTGTTGAAATTGACAAATCCAACATCGGATTTGAGCAGCTCCGTACAAACCTCAAAGCAGTCGGAGAATCAACAAATACAAAGGTTCATGTTATGCACGAGGACATCTTTAACAGCATGCACAGAATTTGATCAGTGCTACCGAATTGAAAGGATATACATAATATGTTAGAAACAAGAGATATACTTGAAACCATAAATATGATAGACAATGAAAACCTTGATGTAAGAACAATTACAATGGGTATTTCATTGCTTGACTGCATTGACGAGGACATTGATAAGGCTTGCACAAAGGTTTATGACAAAATCTGTCGAAATGCAAAAGACCTTGTTAAAACAGGTGAAGACATCCAGAAGGAATTTGGTATTCCGATTATACATAAAAGAATTTCAGTTACCCCTATCGGTATGGTAGCCGCTCCGTGCCAGAGCAAGAATGTTGTCAAGTTTGCCCACACTCTTGACAAAGCCGCAAAGGAACTCGGCGTAAACTTCATCGGCGGTTATTCCGCTCTTGTTCAGAAGGGTTTTGCAAGCGGTGACTACGCTCTTATTGAGAGTATTCCACAGGCCTTGAGCGAAACCGATTTCGTTTGTTCATCCGTAAATATCGGTTCTACAAAAGCCGGCATCAATATGGATGCTGTTAAGATGATGGGTAAGGTCGTTAAGCAGGCTGCAGAAGTTACAGCCGACAGAAACTGCATCGGTGCTGCAAAGCTCGTTGTATTCTGTAACGCTCCCGAAGACAACCCATTTATGGTGGGGGCTTTTCACGGTGTCGGTGAAGCCGATACTGTTATCAATGTCGGTGTATCGGGTCCCGGCGTTGTAAGAGCCGCTCTTGCAAAAGACGGTGCCGGAAAAGACATCACGGAAATTGCAGATATGGTTAAGAAAACTGCATTCAAAATCACCCGTATGGGACAGCTTGTTGCAAGAGAAGCAAGCAAGCGACTTTGTGTTCCCTTTGGTATTGTTGACCTTTCACTTGCCCCGACACCTGCTGTCGGCGACAGTGTTGCATATATTCTTGAGGAGATGGGACTTGAAGTGTGCGGATGCCACGGTACAACCGCTGCACTTGCACTTCTTAATGACGCTGTTAAAAAAGGCGGCGTTATGGCTTCTTCCCATGTCGGCGGTCTGAGCGGTGCTTTTATCCCCGTTTCCGAGGATGCAGGTATGATTCATGCCGCTACTGAAGGTTACCTTGATATTACAAAACTTGAATCAATGACAGCCGTATGTTCGGTTGGTCTTGACATGATTGTAGTACCCGGTGACATCACTCCCGAGGTTATCTCTGCAATCATTGCAGATGAGGCTGCAATTGGTATGGTAAATACCAAAACAACTGCGGTAAGACTTATTCCGGCTATCGGAAAAAGTGCAGGCGAAGAACTTAATTTCGGCGGACTGCTCGGCAGAGGTCCCGTTATGCCTGTAAGGAAAGGTTCACCGGAGGCATTTATTAAGCGTGGCGGAAGAATTCCGGCTCCGCTTCAGGCGCTTAAAAACTAATTTTTCACGGGGGTGGTTTTATGGAGAATATGATTAAAAAAATCGTTGATGCCGACAACGAAGCCAAAGCCATGGAAAAGGATACTCTTGAAGAAAAAGAGGAGCTTTCCAAAACTATTGAAGCCGAAACGAAGAAGATTTATGACGACTTCATGGCAAAAGCTGAAGAGGTTGTGAAACGCAACGACATTCAGGAAACAAAGAAAGCCGAACAGCAATGGGAGGAAATTCAGGGCAAACACAATTCAGTGCATATCAAGCTTGACTCTGATTTTAAACTCAACTGTGACAAGTGGGTTGACGAAATCGTCAAAAGAACGGTTGCACAGTAACATTCCATTTACTGTTTACAAGGAGGTGTATGCGGATAATGTCAAAAACTTCGTTTGCAGTTCTGACAAAAGCAAGGTCAAAGTTCGGCAACAGACTTACCGAAAAGGATTACCAGAGTTTGCTTGCATGCCAGAGCGTCGGAGAGATTATGTCGTATCTTAAAAATAATACGCATTACTCCAAGGCTCTGACGGATGTCAGTGAGCGTGAAATTCACAGAGGACGGCTTGAGGCTCTTTTGAGGCAAAACCTTTTCTATGAATTTGACTCTTTGTGCAGATACGATTCGAGCGTAAGCTCGGGTTTGTCATCGTACATTATCTCGACATTAGAGGTTGAGCAGATTATAAGATTCCTTATCCTGCTCAGTTCAAACTCGACTGACAAGTTCATCTATCAATTCCCGGGGTATATTTCAAAGCATACGGAAATAGATGTTAACAAGCTTGCCAACGCAAAAAATTATGAAGAGTTTCTGAACGCCACACAGTCCTCCCAATTCTACGATATTCTCAAGCAATTTTCTCCTGATGAGAAAAATCGACTTCCAATATCGGACATTGAGAACAAGCTGTATAACTTGGTGTTCGGAAAACTGACAAAACTGATTAAAGCTACAACAAAAGGACAGGAAAAGCACGAGCTTATCAATTTTTTCTTTACGATTAACGATTATAATATTTTCTCGAGAATTCTGAGATTGAAAAAGTATTATAAGCTTTCTCCCGATGATATCAAAGCAAACCTCTTGCTTAATTACACAAATCTCAGCGAAAAGACCATTGACATGATGTGTAAGGCGGAATCTTCGGGCGAGATATTCTCAATTATGCAGAATACGCATAACGGAAGATTGATTGATAAAATCGGATATGTTTATGCAAGCGATATTTCACCGAGAGTAAAATACAGGCTTGCAAGGAAAAATATGCACTTTTCCAACAACCCTTCGGTTGTAATGATTTCATATGTTTTTGTTGCAGAAACAGAGCTGATGAATATTGTCACTCTGATTGAGGGCACAAGATATGAACTTGACAATAAAATTACACAGTCATTGCTCATTAAATGATTATTTGACTGTCAAGAAGAGGTGATTATAATTTGGCTGTTTCAACCATGCAGGCCGTAAGCATTATCGGACTTACAAGGGATATTGATAATGTAATATCGGTACTTGGTGAATCAGGTGTGTTCCATCCCGATGATGTCTCATCTTTCTACAGTAACACAAAGGATTTTACACATCTGCAATCAAAAAACATCTATGCTGAACCTCTTAACACTCTTAAAGCAACATTAAGCCTTACAAAACGCAAGTTTAATCTTGTTGATGTAAGTGACTTTAATCCGACCTTTAAAGAAATTGAGCTGTTTACAAATCAGATAAACAGCGACATTGAAGTTCTTGCAGATGACAGGCTGTTTGTTGAAGAGCAGTTGATGCAGGCAAAGGAAAATCTTGTTGAAACAACACACTTTGTCGGACTTGGGGTTGAAATTGAAAAGCTTTTAACCTTAAAGTATATCAGTTCACGCTTTGGCAGATTGCCTAAGGAAAGCTTTGAAAAGCTTTCAGCCTATAAAGATAATCCTTATGTGGATTTTATTGTCTGTTCCGAGGATAAATCACATTATTGGGGCGTTTATTTTGCTCCGATTGACAAAACCGAGGAAATTGACAGAATCTTTTCAGGATTGTACTTTGAAAAATGTGATGTTCTCGGAGTTAATGACACACCGAGAATTCATCTGAAAAAACTTGAGAGCCTTATTCCCCATCTTGAGGAAAAGCTTAAAGAAGCTCAGAAGCGAGTTGACGATTATGTTGACAAGTATGAGGTTAGAATCTGTAAATATCTTTCTAAGCTTGAAGAGCTTAATCTTTATGCCAAAATCCGCACAAAAGCATTGCAATACAGCAAAAGCTTTATCATTGTAGGTTGGGTTCCTACAGAGGATGCTAAGCCTCTCAGACGCAGACTCAAAAAAATTGCCAGCGTCAATGTAGATTTTTCAGACGGCAAGACGGAGATTGCAAAATCGCCGCCTGTCAAGCTCAAAAACTGTTTCCTAGCAAAACCGTTTGAATTTTACACGGAGATGTACGGTGTTCCGAAATATAACGAAATTGATCCGTCACTCTTTATCGCTATCACTTATGTCATTATATTCGGCATAATGTTTGCTGACCTCGGTCAGGGCATTTGTGTATCAATTGTCGGTGCGCTTATGTGGAAACTCAGGAAAATGAAAATCGGTAAGATTCTTGTGCCGTGCGGAATTTCTTCTGCGATATTCGGCTGTGTGTTCGGAAGTGTGTTCGGATTTGAGCATGTGCTCGATCCTCTTTACAAAGCACTCTTCGGACTTGATGAAAAACCGATTGAAGTAATGTCATCAGGCTCAATTGTAATGATTCTTCTTGCGGCTGTTGCAATAGGTATTTCGCTTGTTGTGGTTGCTATGGGACTTAATATTTACAGTTCCTTCAAGCAGGGAGATGTGGGAAGAGCCTTGTTCGGATCAAGCGGTTGTGCAGGTCTTGTATTCTACTGTTCAATTATTTTCGGTGTTGCAGGACAGCTCGTATTGGGTCTGCAGGTATTTTCCCTTGCATACATTCTTTGCCTTATCGTTCTCCCCTATCTGCTCATCTTCTTTGGTGAGCCTCTCGGACTTCTTATTACCGGTGAAAAAGACTGGCAGCCCGAAAGCTGGGGCGGATATATTCTTGAGCATGCTATCGAGTCAATCGAATTTTTGCTTGAGTATGTTACAAACACGGTAAGCTTTTTAAGAGTCGGTGCATTCGTTCTTGTACACGCAGGTATGATGACGGTTGTTTTCGTACTTGCCCAAACAGCTCCCGCAGTAGCATACTGGCCCGTAGTTGTTTTTGGTAATGTTTTTGTAATGGTTCTTGAGGCGCTTCTTGTTGCAATTCAGGTATTAAGACTTGAATATTACGAGATGTTCAGCCGTTTCTATTCCGGTGAAGGCAGACCTTACGAACCTGTTAAATTAAATATTGATTGATAATTTTTTGGAGGTATTATTATGTTATTCAATTTAATTATGTTAGCTGTTCCGGTAGTATTCCTTTGTGCGTCTGCAATTCTTGCAGTAAAGGCTTTTGAACACGGCAAGAACAGAAAGAAAACAGTTCTTACTCAGATTTGCTCATTCGCTGCTGTATTTGCATTCTGCATGGTATGCCCTATCGTAGCAAGTGCTGCTACAGGTGATGCCGCTGCAGCTACATCGGGTATGGCTGACGGTCTTGCATATATCGGTGCCGCTCTTGCAACAGGTCTTTCATGTATCGGCGGCGGTATTGCCGTTGGTAACGCTGCTCCTGCCGCTATCGGTGCTACAAGTGAAGATCCTAAGGCATTCGGTAAAGCAATCATCTTCGTTGTACTTGGTGAAGGTATCGCTATTTACGGTATGCTCGTTTCAATTCTTCTTATCTTTGCAAGATAATTTAAGCGATTTAAGTTTCGTTAAGGATTGATTATTATGAAATTTTTTCTTATAAGTGATAATGTCGATACCAAAATGGGTATGAGATTTGCAGGTATTGAAGGCGTAGTTGTTCATCAGGAGGATGAGGTACGCAGTGAGCTTGAAAAGGCTGTGAACAGGGATGATATTGCAGTTATTCTTATTACGGAAACACTTGTTTCGCTCTGTCCCGACCTTATTTATGACCTCAAGCTTAACCGCAAACAGCCGCTTATTGTTGAAATTCCCGACCGTCACGGTAACGGAAGAACCAAGGACAGTATTACAAAATATGTTCAGGACGCAATCGGCGTAAAGCTGTAATTATCACATATCTGAATTTATTCAGGGAGGTTATTTTTAATGGAAAACTCCAAAAACAAAACAGATAACTTTCTGAAAGCCATTAAAAAATATGCTGATGAACAAAGAAGTGCCATGCAGACAGAGGTTGCTCAGCTTAAAGAAGAAAAGCTGAAAGAGGCAACCGAAAAAGGCAGACATGACAGCGAAAAATATATCAAGGACAAACTTGAAGAATCAAGAAACAGGCAGACTGGTATTCTTGCAAAGAAAATTCAGGAAGGTCAGAAAAAACTGTTTCTCGAGAGAGCTGAAATGACTGAAAGCGTATTTAAAAAGGCTGAAGAAAAGCTTGTTGAATACACAAAAACATCAGATTACTCAAACAGCCTTGTAAAAAGTGCAAAGGAAGTTGCTAAGCTTTTTGCAGACAACGACTGTGTTGTTTATGTCAACGAAAGAGATATGAAGAACTCAGACAAAATCAAGGCAGTTTTTGCAGGAAGCACCGAGGTTGTTGCCGACAAATCAATTAAAATCGGCGGAATCAAAGGCTTTTGCAAGGCAATGAATATTGTTGCCGATGAAACTCTTGACAGCAAGCTCTATGCACAGAAAGAATGGTTTATTGAAAATTCCGGACTGAGTGTGCTTTAATCTTGCTGACTGTTAATTTCTTTTGAAAGAGATGGTAATAATATGGAAAACAACAATGTTATATATGGAATAAACGGACCTGTTGTTACCGTAAAAAATACCGACAGCTTTGAGATGATGGAAATGGTTCATGTAGGCAAGCAAAAGCTTGTCGGTGAAATCATCGGTATTACAGACGACATCACAACTATTCAGGTTTATGAGGAAACAACAGGACTTAAACCGGGCGATCCCGTTGAGGGTACCGGTGCTCCTATGAATGTTCTTCTCGGCCCCGGTATTATTGATAACATCTTTGACGGTATCGAAAGACCGCTAAAGGCTATTGAAGAAGAAGCAGGTGCGTTCATTAACCGTGGTTCTTCGGTTTCTGCTCTTGATGACAAGAAGCTGTGGAATGTTACAATGAAGGTTAAAGTCGGTGACAAGCTTGAGGGCGGTCAAATTTACGCTACTCTCCCCGAAACTCCTATCATTGAACACAGACTTATGGTTCCGCCTGAGCTTTCGGGTGAAGTAGTAAAGGTTAATCCCAACGGCGACTACAAGCTCTTTGATACAGTTGTTGTAATCAAGGATGACGAAGGCGTTGAGCACAACCTTACCCTTTGTCAGCAGTGGCCAATCAGAACTTCCCGTCCTGTTAAGGAAAGACTTACATCATCTGTTCCGCTTATCACGGGTCAGAGAGTTATTGATACTCTCTTCCCTATTGCAAAGGGCGGTACAGCAGCTATTCCGGGCGGTTTCGGTACAGGTAAAACAATGACTCAGCACCAGCTTGCAAAGTGGTGCGACGCCGATATCATCATCTATGTCGGTTGCGGTGAGCGTGGTAACGAGATGAGCCAGGTTCTTGAGGAATTCTCAGAGCTTATTGACCCAAAGTCACAGCGTCCTATGACCGACAGAACCGTACTTATCGCCAACACATCAAATATGCCTGTTGCGGCTCGTGAGGCTTCAATTTACACAGGTATTACTCTTGGCGAATATTACAGAGATATGGGTTACCATGTTGCCATGATGGCTGACTCAACATCCCGTTGGGCTGAGGCTCTCCGTGAGATTTCCGGCCGACTTGAAGAAATGCCTGCCGAAGAAGGTTTCCCTGCGTACCTTCCTTCAAGACTTGCCGAGTTCTATGAGCGTGGCGGTCGTGCCGAGGTTCTCAGCGGCGGCGAAGGTTCTGTAACGCTTATCGGTGCGGTTTCTCCGCAGGGTTCAGACTTCTCTGAGCCTGTAACACAGAACACAAAGCGTTTTACAAGATGTTTCTGGGCTCTTGATAAGGCTCTTGCTTATTCAAGACATTATCCCGCAATTAACTGGATGGACAGCTACAGCGAGTATTTTAACGACCTTGATCCGTGGTTCAGAGAAAATCTCGGTGAGGATTTTATTGAATACAGAAACAGAATAAGCGCACTTTTACAGGAAGAAAGTTCACTTATGGAAATCGTAAAGCTTATCGGTTCGGATGTACTCCCCGATGACCAGAAGCTTGTAATTGAAACAGCAAGAGTAATTCGTGTCGGTTTCTTACAACAGAACGCTTTCCATGCCGATGATACTTATGTTCCGCTTGAAAAGCAAAAGCTTATGATGAAAACCATACTTCATCTTCATGCCAAAGCTAAGGATATAGTTGCTCAGAATATTCCGCTTTCCAAGATTCTTAACCTTGGTCTGTTTGATAAGCTTACAAAGATGAAGTATGATATTCCTAACAGCAAGCCTGAAATGTTTGACGATTACATTAAGGAAATTGACGAAAAGCTTGCTGCAATTTCTTAATAAGGAGGGAACGCAATAATGATTATAGATTATGTAGGCGTTAAAGAAATTAACGGCTCTCTTATAGTTATGGACGGTGTTAAGGGCGTTTCCAACGAGGAAATTGTTGACATTCGTCTTGATAACGGTACAATGCGTCAGGGTCGTGTCGTTCAGATTGAGGGCGAAAGAATAGTTGTTCAGGTTTTTGAGGGTACAAGAAGAATCAGCCTTAAAAACACAAGAACAAGACTTACAGGTCATCCTATGGAGATGCCTCTTTCCCCTGAAATTATCGGCCGTGTACTTGACGGTGCGGGCAAACCTATTGACGGACTCGGAGATATTTTCCCTGTTAAAAAGGCTAATATCAACGGTACTCCTATCAACCCTGTTTCCCGTGTTTATCCTAAAAACTACATCAACACAGGTATTTCAACCATTGATACGCTTATGACTCTTATCAGAGGTCAGAAGCTGCCTATCTTCTCCGGCTCAGGTATGAAACATAATGACCTTGCCGTTCAGATTGTAAGACAGGCTAAAATCAGCGGTGCAAACAGCTCTAACTTCGGTGTTGTATTTGCCGCAATGGGTGTTCAAAAAGATGTTGCAGAATACTTTAAGAAGAGCTTTGAAGAAAGCGGCGTACTTTCAAGAGTTGTAATGCTTTTGAACCTTTCAAACGATCCTATCATTGAAAGAACTCTTACACCGAGATGTGCTCTTACAATTGCTGAATATCTTGCATTTGAGCTTGATATGCACATTCTCGTTATTATGACCGATATGACATCTTATGCCGAGGCTCTTCGTGAGTTCTCGTCATCAAAAGGTGAAATTCCGGGCAGAAAGGGTTACCCCGGCTATCTTTATTCTGACCTTGCATCACTTTATGAGCGTGCAGGTATGATTAAAGGTCACAACGGTTCTGTTACACAGATTCCGATTTTGACAATGCCTAACGACGATATTACTCATCCTATCCCCGACCTTACAGGTTACATTACAGAGGGACAGATTGTTCTTGACCGTTCACTTCAGGGACAGGGATTGTATCCGCCTGTTAATGTTCTTCCTTCCCTTTCCCGTCTTATGAAGGACGGTATCGGTGAGGGTTATACAAGAGCCGATCACCAGCCTCTTGCAAACCAGCTTTTTGCTTCTTATGCAAAGGTAATTGACGCAAGATCGCTTGCATCTGTTATCGGTGAAGAGGAGCTTTCTCCTACTGATAAGAAGTACATTGAGTTTGGCAGATTGTTTGAATCAAAGTTCGTTAATCAGGGCTTTAATGAAAACAGAAGTATTGAACAGAGTCTTGACCTTGGTTGGGAATTGCTTTCAACATTGCCGAGAGCAGAACTTGACCGTGTTGACGATGCTTTACTTGATCAGTACTATAAGGGTGACAAATAATCGTTTGAAGAAAGGAGTGTGAGCATTTATGGCAGTACAGACAGTACCTACCAAGGGTAATCTTATGAATACTAAGAAATCCCTTGCACTCGCCAAAAACGGCTATGAACTGTTGGACAGAAAGCGTAACATTCTCATCAGAGAAATGATGACGCTTATCGACCATGCAAACGCAATCCAGCAGAAAATTGATGACGCTTATGCAGAGGCTTACACAGCACTTCAGACGGCAAATGTTACCAACGGCTTTTGTGAAGATATTTCTAACGCTATTCCCTATGAGAACGGCTTGAAGCTTGATTCAAGAAGTGTTATGGGTGTTGAAATTCCGATTCTCACTATTGAGGAACGAGAAGACCATCACTACCTACACTACGGTCTGCGCACAACAAATTCGGCAATTGATAAGGTTTATACAAAATTTACCGAAGTTAAAAACCTTACAGTTGAGCTTGCCGAGATTGAGAACAGCGTTTACCGCCTTGCCGATTCAATCAAGAAAACTCAGAAGAGAGCAAACGCTCTCAAGAACATTATGATTCCCCGTTTTGAGGAAACAGTTAAGTTCATTTCCGACGCACTTGACGAAAAGGATCGTGAGGAATTCAGCCGACTCAAGGTAATCAAGAAGAAAAAGCAAAAAGATGCTGCTTTGAAAAAAGCTAAAGAATTAAGTGCTGAAAGCGCATAAATTATCAGCCCGACCGTAATTTGGTCGGGCTGTTTTAATGTGTCAACATAATAAAACGGATTGGCATTTTTATTGAGCCAATCCGTTTTGTTTTAGATGTTGTGAATAAGCTGTTGTTTCTTTTTTGTTCGGTATTTTATAAATACCGAAACAATACATTCTGCAAAAACAACTATTGCAATCCCTGAAATAAGGTAGGCAAACATACCAAATGATGCCTTTGCCATAACAATTCCAAGTATGTCCGTTCCCTGTTTTATTGGTACGCTTATGCTGTTAATTGATTGATACGCCCAACACCATGCGATAATACCGTTGATAATGTTGGATACAGCAAGCGCAGTAATAACAGTACCGTATATTTTCATTTTCTTTATGTTGTGATGAAATATAAATACAAACAAAAGCTGTGCTAACAAGAGAATAAAAAATACAATCGAATTTCTTATAACAGGTATTTGGGTCAGTAAAGACGAAAGTGCCGAAAAAATAAAAAGAACAGTTAAAAATATTTCACTTATTTTCATATTCCACTTCACTTTCGGTCAAGTTTTCTTCCGTGCATTTTCTCTTTTGTCTTTGTACCCTTTACTTTGAAGATAATCAGGTATCCTGCAAGAAGCGCAAGGAATGTTGTCTGAGTATAGAACAAGGCATAATCTCCGCTTGAAAAGCCCTTGCCGTGCTTTACGGGCTTGTCCTCGGGCTTTTCTGTGGGAATAGGCTCAATGCCGTCATAATTGCCCGAAATCACCGCCTCATCGGGCGAAGACGCCGCAGATACACTTACACAAAAGGCTGATGAAAAAGTCATCAGAACAGCCATTAACAAGGTGATTATAAATTTAGTCTTTTTCATGATATTTCCCTTTGTAAAAATTAAGATTTAAAATAACTACAGTTAATTGTATCACAAGAGAAATATATATGCAACTGCTCTTTATTCTTCTGTCCAAACCTCTTTTGCCATATTGAAAGCTGCCCAAGCTTTTGACCATCCTGCATAGAATGCGGAATGAGTGATGATTTCTGCAATTTCTTCCTTTGTAATGCCGTTGTTTTTGGCTGACATAAGATGATACTTAAAAGAAGAATCTACAAGTCCCTGTGACATAAGTGCAACAACTGTAACAAGTGAACGGTCTCGAAGTGAAAGTTTGTCTTCCCTACTCCACACTTCACCGAAAAGCACATCGTCATTAATTTCTGCAAATTTCGGTGCAAACTCACCGAGTTTATCTCTTCCTGCTGTCTGTTTTACCATTGATATTAACTCCTAAAATTCGTTTATAATAGTTATTTTTAAATTATTTAAATCAAAGCGACTGCATCTTCTGCAATCTGTTCGGGTGTGAGGCGGTTTTCTTTGAGGACATCGGCAGGATTATATCTGTCAAGGAATTCCTTTTTAAGACCGAAATTGATAACCTTTACATCTGACGGACCGTAGAAACGGGCAATCTTCTCACCAAAACCACCGTCAAGCACTCCGTCTTCGAGTGTTACAACGACATCATGGTCTTTCTTGAGGCTTTCAAGAAGTTCTGTGTCAACGCCTGTAATGTAGTAAGGATTGATAAGAGTAGGCGCTGTGCCTGTTTTTTCTTCAATAAGCTTTGCAGCCTGTTCGCCAATTCCATAGAATGAACCGAGTGCGATTACGGCAATCTTACCGCCATGCTGAGCAACTTCATATTTATTAAGTTCTGCAAAATCCTTTGTGCAAGGCTTGCCTGTTGAAACCAGTTCTGCAACAGGAACACGAATTGCAACAGGGTAATCTGTCTGCTCAATACTCCAGTCGAGAACAGCAAGGTAATCTTCTTTGGTCGTAGGAGCTATATAAACAAGGTTAGGAATGTTTGAAATCATGGGAATATCAAAAATTCCGAGATGTGTAACATCTGTCATACCGTTTACCGACGCAGTCTGAACAAGGATTGTTGCAGGGTTTGAATCAATGCACAAGTCCTGTGAAAGCTGATCGTAGGTTCTCTGAATGAATGAGCTGTAAACATTGAATACGGGCTTGCCGCCGTTCTTTGCGATAGCAGATGCCATTGCAACAGCTGTCTGTTCTGCGATACCTACATCAAGGAACTGTCTGCCGAATGCTTTTCTCTCATCAGGAGTAAAGCCGTAAAGTGCCGGAGTGCCGGCTGTAATCGCCACAACTGACTTGTCAGACTTCATCTTATTTCTAAGATAATCTGTTGTAATTGAGCTGTAGTCCTCCTCATCAGGGAAATTAACAGTAGTTTTGCCTGTTTCAATATCAAACGGCATACACCAATGCCAGCTTTCTTTGTCAGTTTCAGCAGGCTTATAACCTTTACCTTTAAGAGTGTTAATATGAACAACAACAGGATGATCAATGTCTTTTACAGACTTAAAAGCCTTGATAAGCTCTTCAATATTGTTGCCGTCCTTGACATATACATAATCAAGCCCCATTGACTTGAAAAGGTTACATTCAGCCTTGCCGTCTGTGTCACGAAGAAGTTTGAGATTTTTATAAAGTCCGCCGTGATTTTCTGCAATTGACATTTGGTTATCATTTGCTATAATAATCAGGTTTGAATCCATTTCACCGGCAACATTAAAACCTTCAAGAGCCTCACCGCCGCTGATTGAGCCGTCACCGATGAGTGCAATAACATTACCATTGCCGTTTGTTACATCTCTGCCTCTTGCAAGTCCGCAGGCAAGGCTGACAGAGGTTGATGTATGACCGACAGTAAAAATATCGTGTTCGCTCTCTATGGGGCTTGTATATCCTGTTACATCATCGTAATGCTCCTGTGCAATATATGCCTCTTTTCTGCCTGTGAGGATTTTATGCGGATATGACTGGTGTGAAACATCAAACACAAACTTGTCCTGTGGTGAATCAAATACATAATGAAGGGCAATTGTTGCCTCTACAATACCGAAATTCGGGCCAAAGTGACCGCCGTGAACACTTGCACGGTGAAGTAAAGCGTCACGCATCTCCGATGCAAGAGCGTTAAGTTCATCAATACTGAGTTTCTTAACATCCTGCGGTCCGTTTATTTTTTCAATATACATCGTAATCAGAGCTCCTTATCATATAAATTTTAAATATAAATCAGAGATATCTCTCTTTAGCTATATTATATAACTTCAAGCTAACTTTAGGTCAAGAGTATTTTTAAAAAATTTATCTTTTGCATTCTTTTTTATGTATATCGTTACAACGCAATAGCATAACCCTCGACAGGTAACTATAATTGAAACAGGCACTTACATAATTGCAAGTGCCTGTTTCATGGCTGAGCCGGCGGGATTCTAGACAACCTGTCCTGTGTTATGTTCATCTTCTCAGCAATGTACTTCTGCTTAATTCCTAACTCATAAATTCGTTCGTTAAAAATGTCGAGAATGTTATGTCTTATCATTTATGTCACCGCCTTTCTTAATTTCTAAGATTGTAACTATAATACGTCCTTAACTTTTAAGATTGTCAAGCATTTTTTAAAATAATTTTCTTAGAAATTAAGAATTATATCTTGACAATCTTGACATCTGAAAATACAATATATTTATAATGATAATTCAGATAAGGAGATAACCCAATGTCAAGAGAATATATTGCCTCAGTCTTAAAAAGATTGAGAGCGGAACAAGGTATGACCGCTGATGAAGTCGGTGAAATCATTGGAAAGAGTGGAAAGACCGTGAGCGGTTGGGAAAATGCCAGAAGTCAACCTGATGCCGATTTACTTCTAAAGTTGTGTGAAATCTATAAGGTTGAAAATATCTTAGATACATTTTCCGAAATTAAGAGGAATGTCAAACCAATAGAAAGCAAAGATGATACACAAAAGCTATTGCATAATTACAATTTGCTTAATGATAGCGGAAAAGAAAAATTGCTTGAATATTCAGAAGATTTAATCGGCAACGCAAAATACACAACTCCCGATTTTTCAGACATAAAAGAAAAACACGCCTGATTTCTAGCGTGTTGGGAATATTATTTATATTAAATTTTGAATACATATTCGGGGTGATGATGTGAATTTTAGAGATGCGGCTATACGCAGTTCTGAATTATATTATGATTATCTGCGTATGAATAAAGGTTCTTTGATAAAGTACAGCGTTGAGCGTGTTTCAAAATACGATCCTTACTACAGACTTTACACAAACGCACCTTTATCTGATGTTGATATGATGCAGATAAAAATAAGTTCTAACATATTTTCCAGAGAAGAATATCAAATTGTAGAAACTAACCGTAAAGAAAAATATTTAAGAATAATTCCAGACAGGACTCTTGAAAAATATCTCAGTTCATCTGAAACAAACGATATAGAGCTTATTATTGATTTAAAATTTCTTGTAAAGAATGTCGGCTCTTTTTATCAAAGGTATGGTAATTGTATTAGTTTTCCTACAAGTACAAATAATATACCCTATGTTGAAGACAGCAAACTTGAAGATAAGCCCTCCAAAGAACAATCAAAAGCTGTAGAAGGTGTTCTTGCTTCTCCTATTTCCTATGTATGGGGTGCTCCCGGTACCGGTAAAACTCGTTTTGTACTTGCTCGTTGTGTACTGTCATATTTAAAAGCAGACAAAGATGCTAAAATTCTTATTGTAGCTCCCACAAATAACGCTGTTGAACAAACCCTTTGGGGTATTCTTCCGGTTCTTCAACAATCAGGAATCAGCATTGGTTCTGTGTTTAGAATAGGTTCACCGACAAACGAGTTTTATGACGAATATCCGATTTGTTGTGAAGTAAGTGAAGCTGAAAGAGTTGTTAAAATACTTGATAATAAAATTCAAGATATTGATGCTGAAATTTTTGAAACACAAAAAACAATTAGACTATTCAGAGAATATCAAAATGCACTTAAATTTGAAAATCAACTTGATGAATGTTCAAAAGTTGTTCCTATTTATTTTTCTAAAATGAATGCACAAAAGGACAAAATACTTTCTTATGAACGAGAAGTTACAAACAATGAAGGTAAAATAACATATTCTCAATCATTGTTACCGTCTTTTGATGATGAAAAAAGTAATTGTACTTCCAATATTTCAAAGTTCACAAAACTTGTGAATAAATACAGCAACGGTTTTCGTAAGTCTTTGTTTAAAAATAAACTTGCAAAATATACAAGTTTACTTAAAAACTCAATTGATAATCTCAATAATATTGAAAATAAAATCAAAGATACTAATAATCTTATTGAAAATTTAAAAAACGAGAATATCAAACTTGCAAAACTGCAATCGGAATGTAGAAACAATTTTTCTGTTTTCTTAAATAAAGCTATTCAGAAAACCTCATTTTGGCCACATCTGAATAAATTTGTATCAAATATTACATTTGATAATTTCTCAACTATTTCTGAAAACTTTAACGATGAAATAAACAAAGGCAGAAATTCCTTAGAAAACAGGAAACAACGGTACACAAATGTCACCCATCTTACCGAAGATGAATTACTTGATAAATTAAAATGTCTTACTCATGATAAAGATGATAGCATAAGTCAAAGGAGTAAAGCATTGGAAAACACCACAAGTTCAAGAATGGGAAAGGCAAGTGTAATTGCAGCTACCATTGACGCTTGTATCAGCCGTATTCCGCCTGATGACAGTTTTAAACCAAGTCACATATTTCTTGATGAGGCAGGTTACTGCAGTCTTATAAAAGGCATGATCTTGCTGAGTTATCATTGTCCCCTGACAATGCTCGGTGATCATATGCAGTTACCGCCAATCTGTGAAATGAATGATGATGAATTTAGCGGTGAAAATGAACTTGTTGCAATGTATGCTCAGTCAGCTCTATATTTAGAGGACTATAATTTGCAACCTAATGACTTAGTTTTGCGCTATTTAAAAAATGAAGAACCAACATTTAATTTTATCAACAAATTTAATTTAAACCACACTTTTCGTTTTGGCTCAAAATTAGCCAAGGTTCTTGCTGATAATGTGTACACACCTTCGTTTCACGGTTCAGATGATACACCAACAGAAATATTTTACATAAACTCTCCGAAGTTAGAGCGTCCAAAACAAAGGTATAGTTCAACAGAGGTAGACAGTATAGTATCTTATGTTTATGAAATCAAAGAAGAAGATATTCCATACGGAATAATTACACCATATAAAGACCAGAAAAAAGCATTGAATAATGCATTTTTCGGTAAAGAAGAAGTATTAACTATACACGGATCACAAGGCAGAGAGTGGGACATAGTTATTCTAAGCGTTGTTGACACTACAAACAAATGGTTCACTAATTCAAAGTGTACAAAAAGTAACGGTCTAAAGGTAATAAATACTGCTGTAAGCAGAGCAAAGAAAAAGCTTGTGATAGTCTGTGATGCTAATTACTGGAAAACTCAGCAGGAACAGCTGATAGGAAAACTTATATCTATCGGAAAAGAAATTCAAATAAATTAAAAAATCCCCGTACTGCTGGAACAGTACGAGGAAAATTGAAAGGGTGTCGGCATTTTTACTTGTTGGTACAAGAGCCGATACCACATTACAGGAGATGATAATATTATGGCAAAAGCCAAGAAGATTTTAAATGTTTTCGCCTACTCAAATTCCAAAAATAAATCCGACCGCAATTGAAAATCAGAAAAGCAAGCGTAATTTATTTATTTCGTGTTGGATTTTAAATCAAAAAATCAAGTTTTAACGCAAAAAATCAAGTTTTAACACAAAAAATGTTTTTCAAAAAACAACAAACAAGCCGATAAATACTGAATAAGGCTTGTTTGCTGGCTTTTTTATTTGGCTGAGCCGGCGGGATTCGAACCCACGGGTGACGGAGTCAAAGTCCGTTGCCTTACCGCTTGGCGACGGCTCAGTATATATTCTACTTTTATTGATTATTAAAAAAACAAGCCGCCAAAGAATTTCTTCAGCGGCTGTTGGTGACCCATCGGAGATTCGAACTCCGGACACCTTGATTAAAAGTCAAGTGCTCTGCCAACTGAGCTAATGAGTCAAATGGGGTGGAATGCCGGATTCGAACCGGCGGTCTCCAGTGCCACAAACTGGCGCGTTAACCAACTACGCTAATCCCACCATAAGTGGCGCGCCAAAAGGGACTCGAACCCCTGACCTACTGCTTAGAAGGCAGTTGCTCTATCCAGCTGAGCTATTGGCGCATTAGTTGCTGACCTCAGTCAGCCTTTATATTATACCCATATACGGCATATTTGTCAACACTTTTTTGAATTTTTTTCATATTTAATTTTTAAAAAGTTTTTTTCGAACAAAATCCGCCAAATTACGGCTTTCCGTATTTCTGAGCAAGTGCAAGATTCCTATAATCGGGTTCAGACGAAACCTCTCTTATAAGCTTTACAAACTTAGGAAGTTGATACCGCTGATCTTCACTAAGCAATTCAATTTCTATTGTTGCCCTGTCATTCCAGAACGGATAAACATCAAGTTCGTAGTATGTGTTGTTATCAACAATGCAATATCTGTCTTTACTGATGACGCCTGTAACATACTGCCTTTGAGCAAGGTACGAGTCATATTGTTCTTTTGAAATATAATTTTCAATTTCAATCCGCTTAATATCCGATATTTTGATTTTTACAGTTTTGATATATACAGCCTTGTCACCCTCTCCCCTTTTGCGGATTCTGAAATATCCTTCCTCGGGAGTAGTGAGGTATGCCTGTGTAATAGGAATTCTGCGACAGGTTTTTATGCTGTTCAAAAATTCAATATCAGGATATTCAATCAAAAATTTTCTTTCAATTTCAAGTGGTTTCGGAATTCCGAGAAATGCGACAACCTCCTTGAGAAGTCTTTTCAGCTTAGTATCAAAGTCGGTCGAATTATCAATAATTCTCAGATGCGGTGTGCCTGTCCACACAGCCATAACATCTGTGTCAACTTCTCTTGCTTTTTCAAGACTTTCTTCTCTGCGAAAAATATTGGTTTCTTTTCCGTAATACTCTTCTGCACCGTCTGCGGAAGTCACAAGATGAAATACTGCGTCATAAGAATTTCGTATTACATCTTCATTCAAATTGTGGATACCTGCATACTTTGCAAACTCATCTTCCGTAACATATGCTCTGCTGTCAAGCAATCCTCTGTCAAAAAGCAAAACTGCCTTTTCACAATCCATATTTTTGGCAATTTGCGTTTTTTCATTCTCCTCAGCAAGCTGAATTTCAAACAGTTCTCTGTGAAATTCATAAGAGCCTACATTTTCGGGGGTTTTGCCCTCACTAAACAATCTGCTTGCAACCTCACCGATTGTAATTGTAGGAATATTAAGCTTTTTAAGCTCTTCGCTGATATATTTTAATGCGGAAGTCTTGCCACCGCAAGGTCCTCCCGTCAATACTATTTTTACAACTTCAGCCATAAAATCACCCATGTAACTTATTAAATTAAGTATATATCCCAACAGCAATTTTTTTATTCTGTAGAAGAACATTGTTGTTTGTTTTGCCCTTTAAAAGATAATATCGGCAAAATGAAAGTTTCTTATGCAGTAAAATTCATATTATACATTAAAAAGCGTATAAATTATCATAAAAACGGTGAAATATGCTGTTATAACATTGACAAGTTGCGTGTTAAAGTGCTAAAATATGTGTATGACCAATGAGGTTTTTCTTATATTGAAAGGAAGTATTTATGATGGAAAAGCAGAATATTGACTGGGCAAACATTGGCTTCGGTTATATGCCCATCGGTGAAAGATTTGTAGCTAATTATAAAGACGGTAAGTGGGACAACGGCAGTATGACAGCCGACACCACAATTACTATCAGCGAATGTGCAGGCGTTTTGCAGTATGCTCAGACTTGCTTTGAGGGTATGAAAGCGTACACTACCTGTGACGGCAGAATTGTTGTGTTCAGACCTGACCTTAACGGACAGAGAATGGAGGACAGCTGTAAGCGTCTTGAGATGCCTGTATTTCCAAAAGAAAAGTTTGTTGAGGCTGTTTGCAATGTTGTTAAGGCAAATGCAGATTATGTTCCTCCGTACGGCACAGGCGCAACACTTTATATTCGCCCGTATATGTTCGGCAGCGGTCCTGTAATCGGTGTTAAGCCGTCGGCAGAATATCAGTTCAGAGTATTTACTACTCCTGTAGGTCCTTACTTCAAGGGCGGTGCAAAGCCTATTACAATTAAGGTTTCAGACTTTGACAGAGCTGCTCCTCACGGCACAGGTCACATCAAGGCAGGACTTAACTATGCAATGAGCCTTCACGCTATTGTTACCGCTCATGCAGAAGGTTTTGACGAAAATATGTATCTTGACGCCGCTACAAGAACTAAGGTTGAAGAAACAGGCGGTGCTAACTTTATTTTTGTAACAAAGGACAACAAGGTTGTTACTCCAAAGTCTAACAGCATTCTTCCCTCAATTACCCGCCGTTCACTTATGTATGTTGCTGAGCATTATCTTGGTCTTGAGGTTGAAGAAAGAGAAGTTTACTTTGATGAAGTTAAGGACTTTGCAGAATGCGGTCTTTGCGGTACAGCTGCCGTAATCTCACCTGTCGGCAAAATTAACGACCACGGCAAGGAAATTTGTTTCCCGAGCGGTATGGATGAAATGGGTCCGATTACAAAGAAGCTTTACGATACACTTACAGGTATTCAGATGGGCAGAATCGAAGCTCCCGAAGGCTGGATTAAGGAAATCAAGTAATCAATTTTATACATATAACAAGACGGTCTGCGAGAACAGACCGTCTTTTATTTGCAGTATTTAATTATATTGTTGTAGGCAACATCCACGGCACACTCATCTGTATTACAATGCAACACATAAAATTTTGTATGCCGAATAAGATTATCGAGATTTGAGAGCAAAGACATTCCATCTGACTTATTCACAAATTTGACAGTCGATTTGTAGAGCCTTTGTACAATCTCATTTGTGTCGGGAATTGTAACAAAATTATCGTCTGAGCGTTCTATGAATATTATAGCGCCTACGGGAACGGTTTCGTTATTAGCAATTCCGCTTCCGCCGTCAAACGGAGTTCCGCAGCATAGCGGGACTTCGTTTTTAATTTTCACAACAGGCTTATCGTCATTGAGAATATGAGCTTTTGAGCCGAATCTTTTCAGCCACATCTTTGTATGAGTAGATTTGCCGACACCTGAATCGGCGGAAAATAAATACGCTTTTCCGTCAAAAACAAGTGCTGAGGAATGCACAAGCATAGCGCCACGGTGAATTATTTTGCGGTTAAAAATTGACGCCGTTGCAAATTCTTCGGCTTCATCAATGGTTGAACCTTCAACCATACGGCTCAACAGGGAATTTAAGTATGAGTCTGACGGTATGGCAGAAAAATCTGCACTTCTCTCCCCTTCATACAAAAACGGTTCGCACAATTTTTTTAAGTAATCAAATTTTGGTTCAATTTCAACGATAAAATCAGCTATTAAGTATTTTGGCAAAGCGTCCTCCGAAATAAAACAGACTCACAAAAAGTGAGCCTGTTTTTTTATTGGTTAGTTTAAATGAACGATAAACTTCTGAATTTCCGTTGCGTCAACTACCGTGATGTCACCGTCGTTGTTATAATCGGCAAGATGTTTTTGTTCTGCCGAAAGTTCAACAATACCGACAACATACTTCTGGATAAGAGTTGCATCTAAAATATCAATCCTGCCATCCATATTAACATCACCGACATCATAAGCAGAAATGCCCTTAAACGAAATATTGTTAGCCTTTGCATATTCCTCGGCATAAGAACCGTAACTGCCCTTGATTGTTACATTCGGAGAGCTTCTGAAAGCGTTAGAAGCAATAGAAGTCACGGATGTAGGAATAAACACCTCAGATAATGATTTACATTCAGCAAAAGCACTCTTACCAATCGCACTTGTACCGGCAGGTAAATATACCTTGTCTAAAGAAGTACAATTGTAGAACATCTGATCGGTAATTTTACTCGGCACACAGTTAAAGGTAACAGATTTTAAACTTGTGCAATTCTGAAATACGGCAGAACCAAAATCTCTCACCCAGATAGGAATTGAAATTGATTCAAGCGAAGTACAGCCGTAAAAAGAATCAGTACCGATTCTTCTAAGATATCTTGCTTCGTTAAGCCTGACCGATGTTATTGCGGTCTTTCCCACAAAGGCAAAATCAGAAATTTCAGATACAGACCAGCTTTGAAGCTTAAGCGGAAGAACAATATCGGTCTTATCACCTTTATATCCGGTTACGCTCGCATTACCGTCAGAAACAGAATATACAAAGCCGTCGGTTTCATATGAAGCCGCAGAAATTTGAAATGTAGAAATCAGCACCAACAAAAATGCGAAGATAAAAACAGAAATCTTTTTTATCGAAACAAAAAACTGTTTATTGGTTTTCAAAGCCAAAATCATCTCCATCATTTTTAGTTACTTCCGGAACATCATCAATTAAGCTTCCCGTTAAAATTATATCCTCAAATTTAAACTTAACAAGCTCAAATTCAGGGGAGAAATATTCTTTTTTCATAAATAACTCCTTAACTCATTCTGTATGTGCAACAGTTGCCTGTTGCACATACAAATTAAATTTTATTATTACTTGTTTGCAATATCATAAAATGTGAAGTAAACCGGATCGCTAAGTTCAACAACTTGTTTACCACTTGCATCGGTATACTGGATATATGTATAGAGTCTAAATACATAATCACTATTATCTTTGACATTGTTAAAACGAGTATAATACTGAAGTCTGTTCTTGTTATCAAGTCTACTATTATCAATCTGTTGTTTTACAGATGGAATAACAGACTCATTGGTTGTAATTTTTTTGATTGCATCTTTTTTAGCATCATCAAGTTCAGACTTATACTTATTAGCATAATGATTCAAATCGGTTATATATCCTGTAGTCTCATTTTTATCAAGATCTAACCTCTGAATAAGAACACCTGCCTTAACATTTTTGCTGTTAGGATCAAATACACTAAGCTGTTTGCCGTTATAGAAGAAGTTAAGTACAAAGTCAGCGTAAAGCTTGTCTTCACCGTTACCCTTAATGAAATCTTCTGCTTTATCAAGTGTAGTCATACTATCAGCGTCAAATCCGTTGAAGCTGTCAGCATTACCAGCTGTCCACTGATTTCTTGTTACTTCCATAAACTGAGTTGAAGTAGAAACTTCCTTGACAGATGCACTTGGAGTTGAGCTTTCTCCATAAACAGGAACTATCCAATAGTTGTCATATGATACATAGCTGAATCCACCGTCGATGTTGTATGCTTTAATAACAAGATTATTACATCCCGGATCGGAGTAGATTGCCCAATACATAAACTGAAGTGTTTTACCTTTATCTGTATATGTTTTCGGAGCAGTAATATCATACTTATAAGTTCCGTCAGGATTTTTTGTATAGAACACCGAATTATAAGGTAATTCAGCTGAACCACCTTTTGTGAAAAGTTCAAAATGACCGTTTTCGTTATTATAAGAAGTAGGTTCATTAGTATTCTTATCACGGAAAACATTAAGGTGGATTGTTCTGTCTGACTGAGTTGAATTAACAACAGCTGAAGCTATTGACTTACTAACTGATGAATCAAAAGGCTTAGAATCTGTAGGATTATCCCAAGTAAGATTCTTTGTAAAGTTTGACTCATACGGTGCAAGAGTAAGGATAAAGCTATCTGTAAGAGTTACCTTTACAGGATGTGATTCTACACCTTCAACATTAGTAGTAGCCTCATCAATTGTGTATGATGAAGTATTTTCGGGATCAACATAACCAGCCCTGCTGTAATACTTTTGATTACCCATTCTGTCAGTATAAGAGAACTGAACCTTATACGGTACTTTAATAGAAGTAATGTCAGAATAGAAATTATAATATACTGTTCCCGCATTATCACCAATAAGAGTATTCTGATGTGTTTTATAATAATCATTAAACGAGAACGTATATTCTAATTTAGTTACAAGTCCATTTTTTCTGTCTCCGCTAACAACTGGTGTAGAAGTAGGTTTAAAAGCAGTTATATCTGTTGTGTTTTCAGCAGAATAGTAGCCATTGAAATTATAAAGGTTCTTTGTTGTTGTGTAAAGAGTAACAGTAATTTTAGCATCTCGCTGATCAGCAACTATCTCACTAATAGTTTTTTGATCAATTGAAGCAGTAGAATCAATTCTACCTGAATTGTAGTACTCTTTACTACCATCACTTGATTTTACAACAACCTGAATTTCGGTAGCGGCTTTACCGCCGCCTGCATTTTCACCGTTGTACAATGAATGGTGGAAGGTCATTGAACCGCCCGGAGTCTTGATATAACGAGCAACCAAAACAACATTAGCATTTCGAGCTACCTGTCCTGTAGTCTTGTTAAGTTCAGATGGGTCATTAACAGCCTTATAAGTATCATCAATCAAACGATACCAACCAACGAAAGTGTAACCGCTTGTTGTTGAACTTGTTGCACCAACTGTAAACTTAAAGTTCTCAGAGTTATCTGAGGTTGTTTCCACATGAGTCAACCTAGCATCAGATTGATCAACTGGTGAAGTAAAGTAAGCTTCTGCAGCTGTATTTTTACCTGTAGCTGTGCCCTCAATAAATGTATCTGTCTTAACACCTGTCATTGTAGTAAAGCTGTCGAGGGTATCGGCATATTCAATTTTGATATCACCTGTAATTTTAGCTTTATCAACTGAATAGTACCAACGACCGTCGCAACGCTCACCCGGTTGTTTTATAGCTCCATCTCTGCCACTTGAATGGATAGATGACTCATAGTTAATTATAGCATACTTACCTGCATACTTGGTATACAGCGATTTAAATGAAGCCCAATAACCAGAAATAAGATCTGCGCTTGCACCGGAATCACTCATAAAATCTGCCGGAGCTGTATCCTGAGTAACAAGGTTTTCGAGTTGAGTTGATGATTTTGTAAGACCATACAAAAGTGCTGACGGAGGAAGTGCTGCGACTTGTTGACCTGCTTTATTGTAAATATACCACTTTGTAGCATATTGACCGAGGTAATTCGCAGTATCTTTGTAATAGTTAACATAACCATCAGAAACAATTGTTAAATATTCTGGTTGAGCTTTTACTGTATCAACTGTTACCGCATCATTACCCTTAATAATTGTACCAAATATATCTGTCGGTTTATCGTAATAATCGACAAACACTTCATATTTAGTATCATCAACTTTTGTTCCTGTCAATGTATCCTTCGGAACATTACCGGCTTCAGCCGAAGTATTATTATAAGTATGATACTTGAAACGATATACGATATTCTTAATATCATCGGCAGAATCACTGCTATTTACCTTTGACATATTTGCAAGATATTTAAAGTCATCATAGTCATATGTCTGGCAGTTCTTTGATTCTCTGGCCTTATCATCACCTGATACATGAACAAAATCCCATACATAGTTATTGAGGGTAATACCTTTAACAACATTAGATGCATCAGTACCTATATGCTTTGGAATCTGCATATATATACTACCTTCTGCATTGACCATCGGCTGTCCTGGATAATCGCCAAGAGCATGGTCGGAACTGTAATAGGCATAACATGCGATTGTGTCACCCCATTTAGCTTTAGCGTCCATAAAGTTTTCTACATAGAATGTAACGCAGTCAGAATCATTCTTAAGAAAATATATAGGAGTAATTTCAATCGTTGATACATCAGCATAAACATCTTCTTTTACAGTAAAGGTGTATTCATACACATCGCTTGTATGTGTATGGCCGTCTTGCTGTGTAAGTACTCCGCCTGTAAAACCGTTGATACTGAATCCCTTAACATAGTAATCACTGCCACTGTGACCTGCAAAGGTTGCGTCAGGGTTAATTGTGGTTTTAACGGTTACTGTTGAGCCATAAGGAACTCTTTTAGCAGTAACAGCACGATTTTCACCATCAATCAGGTATGAGGGAGATGCATTAATTATTTCATTATCAGGAGTTGTTATTGAAAGTTCTGTATCACCTAAGACAGCGGTTGTTTTTTTATCAACAGTATCAGTATAGCCCGCACGAATTGTACCGTCTTTACCAACAATATTTACGGTTGTATCAAAAACACTATCTTTGGTAGCTTTTACCGTATATGTTTTAGCAGTCGGGTCGTAGATGATTTTTATATCTCCGATATATTCAGAATTTTCACCTACAATGCTCATTTTACCGAATAAATATTGAACCGATCCCAAATAATACTCCTGTGTTTTAGCGTCGACAAGTCTTAAGCCTTCAGGATTATCTGAATTTACAGCTTTGAGACCTGTATTTGGCTCCATATTAACATAGGAATCATGCTCTGAAAAAGCAAAATACAGTTCTTTATAATGTTCTTTATTAAGAGTTACTATATATTTTCCGTCTTTTTTATAAACATCGTATTTTCTGTATTCAGGATTATTATATCCCTGCTGTCCTTCCCAACTTGCTGGGTTGTTAATGCTACCATACAAAAAGTACATATCATTCACGATTGTACCTGAATCTTCTACTTTAAAGTTAGCGACTACGGTTGTGTCTTTTTGGACTGTAATTGTATACGGATTAGTTGTTGAAGAAACTAATGCATCGTTTACAGTCCAACCGGAAAGAGCGTAGCCATCCTTTGAAGTTGCAGTGAATGTTACTTCATCGCCCTCGGTTACTGTTGCAGGAGAATTGAGTGAAGTTGTTCCGTTCGTTGCGGAAACAGTACCGAAATTATCGTTACTTGAACTGAATGTTACTTTGTATGTTTCTGCGGTACGGAATTTTACATATACATTGGTATTTGCATTTACTGTTACCGTATAAGTCTTATTCGTTCCTGCAGTTTCAATTTTGTTAGTACATTCAGCATCGCTGTACCAACCCTCTACTGCGTAGCCTTCGCTTGGGATTGCTGTAAAAGTTACAGACTTGCCTTTTTCTACCTGTGCACCTGAAGCAATGTCAGCATCTGCACTCTTAGCGGATACAGAACCCATTGATGTATTATTCACACCATATGTTACTGTATGTGTTGTGACATTTGAAACAACTTCAGTCCATATTTTATTTGTCGATAAACTATACTTAATGGTGATATTAGCAGGGGTTGTTACATCATCGGAAAAGTTGATTTGAATTGCACCACCATCATCAGCTAATGTAGAACCTACACATTCAGAATTATCAATATAACTACTTCCTAATGCGCTACCCCAATTATTCTCATAGTTAAGTTTAAATAAATACTTCTGATTCGTTTTGTTGGTATAGGTTATGCTATAAACCTTGTCAGACTCAGAATAATCCATTTTATCTTCAACCTGCATAAGAGTCCATGCATTACCATTAACTAAAACATCAGAACCTGCAACATAATAGTTCTTTTCTGTTGTAGAACCGCCTGAACCGCCTGAATAGGTTGTCCAAGCTCCATTCATTTTTCCATCATTAAGTGACCAACAGTTCTTATCGCCTTTATCAGTTATTGTTGTATCAGCACTTGAGTAAATATTACCTTCATCCCAAGTTACTCCAGAGTTAAAAGCATTTTTAACCCTTGTAAATACAGCATGATCCCAATTTCCACTCGGAACTGTACCGGAATATACTTTACTGTTATCAATTTGGCTAAGTTTCGACCAACTAAAATCACTAGTACCATGTTTATAAAATTTTATGTAAAACCCAGCATTATCATCTGTCTCATTAAAACTTACACCTGAAATATCCAAATATAAAGTATCTCCAACTGTAAAAGAATCAGCCGCATTAACACTTATAGTGCTGATAAGCATTGTAGACAGGAGCATCATTACCGCAAGGATGACGGAAACAGTGCTTCTGCCTAAATGAGAAATTTTTGTTTTCATAATTATTACCTCCATAACCGAATATTTTGGTTTTGGTTAGGTTCGGGTTCGACCTTTACCGCCTGACCAACGGTGAAACATAATCGGCAAAGCCACGGGATTTTGTTGCTAATTTACAAAAAGTGCCGTGTCTTTAGCTAAAAAATGTGTCCTTGAGCTTGTTTCAGTCAAAATGTGAACACTAACCCATATTCTTTATAGTAGATTATACCATTTTAGATTGATTTTTTCAATTAGGTTGCAATAATTTTATTGTGTTTGTTTAATGTGATAGTTTTGTGTTTGTTTTTACATTCAGTTTTGCCGTTTTGACAAGATATTTTTATGTTATGCACAAGTTATGGTGCGTTTTTTGTAGAATTCGTCTATATATCGGTGTTTTTAATTATTCCGATTAAGAAATTGTTATGCCGTGTGTTACAAATTTGATAATGTTATTTTGCTGAAAGTTCAATATTTGAATGTTGTAAAGTAACATTATAAAATCAGTTTGACGGAAAATTTTCTGCCTTTGCGTGACGGCAGTCCAACGGACACAGCTACCGGTAACCGTGCATAGTTTCATATACAAATAAAAATGCCCGACTGCGGTGTCGGGCATTTTGTTTGAGATTATATGATTTTTGATTATTTATCCTTACTTAAAAGCATACGGTCATTTTCAAGCTTTGAACCGCTTGCTTTTTCAAACATCTCGAGGAGGTGTTCAACCGTAAGATTTTTCTTTTCTTCACCTGAGATATCGAGGATAATTTTGCCGTCACTCATCATAATAAGACGGTTGCCGTGAGTAATTGCGTCATGCATATTATGGGTTACCATAAGTGCAGTAAGGTTGTTTTCGGCAATGATTTTGTCGGAAAGCTCAAGCACCTTTGCGGCTGTTTTCGGGTCAAGGGCGGCTGTATGCTCGTCAAGCAGGAGAAGCTTTGGCTTTTTGATTGTTGCCATAAGGAGTGTTATTGCCTGACGCTGACCGCCCGAGAGAAGTCCTACTTTTGAGGACATTCTGTCCTCAAGTCCGAGGTCGAACTCTGCAAGCATCTGACGGTAACGGATTCTTTCGTCAGCCTTTACGCCCCACGAAAGTCCTCTTTTCTTGCCTCGTCTTGCGGCAATTGCGAGGTTTTCTATAATTTCCATATCGGCTACCGTGCCTGTCATCGGGTCCTGAAATACTCTGCCGAGGTACGGTGCTCTTTTATGCTCGGGCAATGCGGAAATATCCTTGCCGTCAATGAGAATCTGACCGCAGTCAACAGGCCAAACGCCTGCAATTGCGTTGAGTGTTGTTGACTTGCCTGCACCGTTACCGCCAATTACCGTACAAAAATCGCCGTCATTGAGGGTGAGATTAACTCCGCAGAGTGCCTGCTTTTCGTTTACTGTGCCTTTATTAAAGGTTTTCCATACATTCTTGATTTCAAGCATTCTTAACCCTCCTTCTGTGCGTTTTTAGCATTCATTTTTGCAACTTTCTTGAATGAAGTCTTTCTCTTTTTCTGGAGATACGGAACTGCAAGGAAGATTGCAACGATAATTGCCGTGAAAAGCTTTGTATCGTCTGTCGGCATCTTGAGCCAGAGTACGATGCCCATTGCGATATAATAGAGAATACCGCCGACAATTACAAAGAGCATTCTGATGATGAAATTCATGTGCTTGCGGAAAATTGCCTCACCGAGAACTTCACCGATGATTACAGCGGCAAGACCGATTACGATTGCGCCTCTGCCCATGTTGATATCCGCAAAGCCCTGATACTGAGCAAAAAGTGAACCCGAAAGTGCAACGAGTCCGTTTGAAAGTGCAAGAGCAATTACCTTTGTAAAATTGATGTTAATGCCCTGTGCCTTGCTCATTGCAGGGTTTGAACCTGTTGAACGGATTGTTGAACCCTGTTCCGTGCCGAAATACCAATACATTGCGGCAATTACAATGGCACAAATTCCAAGACCTACGAGAATTGCCATATTTATATTACTTGCAGAAACAACAAGCGTATAGTTTCTGTAGCTGATTGGGAGGTTTGATTTTCCCATAATATTCAGGTTAATTGAATAAAGAGCAATCTGTGTGAGGATACCTGCGAGAATGTCGGGGATTCCGAGAAGCGTGTGAAGAAGTCCCGTTACAAGACCTGCCGCAAGACCTGCAAGGATTGCTACGATGATTGTTGCCCAAACGGGACAGCCGTTGATGAGCATAACTGCGGTTACTGCGCCGCCTGTTGCAAATGAACCGTCAACGCTGAGGTCGGCAAAGTTCAAAAGCTTAAAGGTGAGAAATACACCGAGTCCCATAAGTCCCCAGATTATACCCTGAGCAATATTACCCGGAAGTGCGGATAAAAAGCTCATAGGATTAAGAGAACTGAAGTAGTTTGCTAAAAAATCCATAAAAACCACCTATACATAAAATATCGGGGTGTCGCTTGCACGGCACCCCTGCCAATATTATTTTTCTGAATATGAATTATTCTGCTTTGATTTCTGTGTAACCGTCGGGAACTTTGATTCCGTATGTGTCACAACGATCTTTGATATATTCTTTTGTTACATTCGGAGCGGCCTCAACCTTCATCTTTGTGATGTCCTCGCCATTTACAAGAATGTTGTAAGCCATTTCGCCTGTTTTTCTGCCGAGTTCGTCATAGCTGATTGAAAGTGTTGCAACACCGCAGCCCTTGCAGATGCCCTCTTCGCCGGCAACAATCGGAGTTTTTGCGGCTGTGGCTACATTGTCGATGATACCTGTGTTAGATGCCGCTGTGTTATCTGTCGGGATGTAAAGAACATCGCTCTCGTCACAGGCAGTCTTTGCAACTGCGGCAACATCGTTTGAATCTGCAAATGAATATGATTTTACAGTATAGCCTGCATCCTTGAAATAAGGAGTGATTGTATCGCTCTGATACTTTGAGTTAGCCTCAGCCGAGCAGTAGAGAATTCCGACATTCTTTGCATCGGGGAAAAGCTCCTTGAGCATTGCCGCCTGCTGATCAAGCGGAGCAAGGTCTGTTGTACCCGAAACATTCATACCCGAAACGCCGTTCCAATCAGACTTGTCAAGCGCTGTGCCATAGTCTGTGATTGAAGTACCGAGAATCGGAATATTCGGTGTTGCTGTGTATGCTGCCTGAAGTGCGGCAGTACCGTTGCCGAGAATAAGGTCATAATTTGAAGATACAAACTGGTTACAGATTGTGGCGCAGGTTGCGGAATCGCCCTGAGCGTTCTGCTCGTCAAACTTTACATTGTCTGCACCAAGTTTCTCAGTAAGATAATCTTTAAAGCCTTTTGTTGCGGCATCAAGAGCCTCGTGTTGAACAAGCTGACAGATACCGATATTGTAAACCTTACCGTCCGTGGCTGAATTATCTGCCTTTGAGCTTTCTGCAGAACCGCCGCATCCTGCAAATGCGAGTGACATAGAAGCCGCCGCAAGAGCAACTGCGACAATTTTTTTAGCTTTTTTCATTTTAATTTCCTCCTAAGCTTTCAGCACTTTCACGCTGTAAAGCATCATATACTTCTGCACTTTTATGCAATAAAGTGTTTTAACAACATAAATTATAATACAAAAAAACGAAATTTTCAATAGCTTTCACTAATTTTTATTACAAATAGCTGAAATAAAAGTTTGTTTTTGGTTATTTTGCCACCACATTTTCGTCACCAAGCTGATATTTGAGTTCTTTTATCATTACAGGATTGATATCAACCCACATTGACGAGGGGGCTTTCACCTTTCTTTTAGTGTCGGTAAGATAGAAAATAACAGGCGTTCTGCCGTCAAAAATGTCAAGAACACGCTTTGCACGGTTGTATTTGTCGGTATTGAGGTCATCAATACGCAAATACAACGCAGAAGGCTTTTGTGTATCATTTTTCACGGCTTGCATCTGATAATTTTGCGAAAAATGTTCTGTGTTTTTTATTGCAACAGGGTTATTTTTGCAATCCTCGTTTGTACGGGCAGACGCTATGGAATCGCAGATGATTTTCGGCTCTTCGTTTTCTTTTAAATTGACAGTTCCACGGAACAGCAACGCACCGCCTGCACCGAGGAGTGCAGAATATTTTTCATATACATTCGGGAAAATCACGATTTCAAGCATTCCGTATCTGTCCTCGGCATTGACAAAAGCCATAATCCTGTTATTTTTTGTAAGCTGGGTTTTCAGCTTTGCAACTATGCAGACAAGGCTGACTTTTTTTCCGTCAAAATACATACCGCTGTCATTATTGATTATATCGCCCGTTTTGTCGGCATGGATTGCTTTTGAAAAAGTTGTGTATTCATCGAGCGGATGACCGCTGAGATACATTCCCGCAATTTCGTTTTCCATATGCAAAAGTTCAGAAACGGGAAATTCGGGCAAATCGGGAATTTTGGGCTTTGATGATTGAGCATCAACTTCTGCGTCATCAAAAAACGACATCTGACCGCCCGCATTTCTTCTGCTTTCATACTCAACATCATCAAGAACGGTTTTACTGATTGCGAGCAATTGTCTGCGATTCGCTCCGAGTCCGTCAAATGCACCGCATTTTATCAGACTTTCAATTGCTCTGCTGTTCATATTTCTGCCGTAGAGCCTTTTGCAGAAATCAAAGAAATCTTCATAAGGATTGTTTATGCGCTCCGAGATGATTTCATCTATGAAATTTCTGCCGAGATTTTTAACGGCAAGAAGTCCGTAACGGATATCGTTTCCGCTGACCGTAAAATGAAGATTGCTTTCGTTGACATTAGGCGGCAACACACGGATTCCGAGCCGTTTGCACTCAGTGATATATGACGCAAGTTTATTTTGATTATCAAGAACACTTGAAAGCAGAGCCGCCATATATTCACGGGGATAGTGGCATTTGAGCCATGCAGTTTTGTAGGAAATGTTGGCATATGCCGCCGCATGGGATTTGTTAAATGCGTAGTGTGCAAAGCTTTCCATTTCATCATATACGGAAATTGCTGTTTTTTCATCAACCCCACGGCGAATGCATCCTTCAACTATGATATTTCCGTCATTATCCGTAAGACCGTGAATGAATATTTCACGCTCCGACTCCATTACGGCAAGTTTTTTCTTGCTCATTGCACGGCGCACTATGTCCGCTCTGCCGAGACTGTAGCCTGCAAGCGTTCTGAAAATCTGCATAACCTGTTCCTGATAAATTATGCAACCGCTTGTAACTCCGAGAATTTCCTTTAAAAGCGGATGTTTGTAACGAATATGCGACGGATTGTGACGACAGTCAATATAAACGGGAATGCTGTCCATAGGTCCGGGACGATAGAGTGCCGTAACGGCTATAAGGTCCTCAATTCGCTCCGGTTTTAGCTGAGTGAGAACATTTTTCATTCCTTGGCTTTCAAACTGAAACACACCCTCCGTGTACCCTTTTGAAAACATTTCAAAAACTTTTTTATCGTTTTCATCGACCATATCGGGATTATAGTCGGGATTTTTATGTTTTATCTGCTTTTCTGCATCATTGATTACGGTTAAGTTTCTGAGTCCGAGGAAGTCCATTTTTAAAAGGCCGAGTTCTTCAAGTGCCGTCATGGTGAACTGTGTTACAACATTATCGTCATTTTTTGACAGCGGAACATAGTCGCTGACGGGCTTATCGGTGATTACAACACCTGCGGCGTGCATTGTTGCGTGACGGGGCATTCCCTCAATGCTCATTGCTACATCAAGCAGTTTTTTTATCTGCGGATCGTTATTGCAGCGACTTCTCAGATCGGGACTCAGTTTCAGTGCCTCCCCGATTGTCATATCATGTTCCATAGGAACAAGCTTTGCAACAGAATCTACTGTCGCATACGGAATTTCAAGCACCCTTCCGACATCTCGGATTGCACCTCTTGCCGCCATTGTACCGAACGAAATTATCTGTGCAACATGATCTTCGCCGTATTTACGCACGACATAGTCGATAACCTCTCCCCTGCGTTCCTTACAAAAATCGACATCAAAATCGGGCATACTGACTCTTTCGGGATTGAGAAATCTTTCAAAAAGAAGATTGTACTTTATCGGATCGATTGCGGTTATGCCTATGCAGTAGGCACAAAGTGAGCCTGCACCCGAGCCTCTGCCGGGTCCGACAGGAATTTGACATGATTTTGCGTAGCTTACAAAGTCATTTACAATGAGGTAGTAATCTACAAAACCCATTTGCGACACCGTGTTGATTTCATATTCAAGTCGGTCAATCAGAGCTTTGTCGGGATTCTCGCCATAGTGTTTATAAAGCCCCTCATAGCATTTTCTTCTGAAATAATGCAGATGATTTTCGTTATTAGGAACATCAAATCTCGGAAGCTTGCGTACACCGAATTCAAAATCCACATTGCACATATCGGCAATTTTCTGTGTATTGTCGATTGCTTCGGGGTAACTTGCAAACACCTCACGCATTTCATCTTCTGTTTTAAGATAAAATTCCGAAGTTTTGAACTCCATTCTGTCGCTGTCATTGACTGTTCGGTTGGTCTGAATACAGAGAAGAATATTGTGAACCGTGCTGTCCTGTTTTTCGATATAGTGACAATCGTTTGTTGCAACAATGTCAACACCGATTTCACGGGCAAGCTTTATAAGGCTTGGAATTATCCTTTTCTGTTCCTCAATTCCGTGGTCTTGAAGCTCTATAAAAAAGTTCTCACTCCCGAATATATCACGGTAAAATTCTGCCTTTGACTTTGCACCGGCATAATCACCGTCAAGGAGCTTTTGAGGAATTTCACCCGCCAGACAGGCAGAGAGGCAGACTAAGCCCTCATGATACTCGGCAAGGAGTTCATCATCAATTCTCGGCTTTGTATAGAATCCCTCCGTAAAACCCTTTGACACAAGCTTGATAAGATTCTGATAGCCTGTATGATTTTTGCAGAGCAGAACCATATGATAGTATTTTCCGTAGGATGTGGTCTTGTCAAAACGGCTTTGCGGTGCAACATACACTTCACAGCCGATTATCGGCTTTATACCCTGTTTTTTGCATTCCTTATAAAAATCGACTGCACCGTACATTACACCGTGGTCGGTGATTGCGAGTGCAGTCATTCCTTTTTCTTTTGCGGCTTTTGCAAGTCTGCTCAGACGGCAGGCACCGTCAAGCAGACTGTATTCTGTATGAAGATGTAAATGTGTAAATGCCATTTTACTCACCTGTTGCTTTTGCCTTTATTTCACCGTCTGAAAAACGGAGTGTAAATTCATCTCCGCTTTTCAGCATTTTGGCGGAATTTACCGTCTTACCGTCTTTTTCGGCAATCGAATAACCTCTTGAAAGAATTTTAACGGGGTTGAGTCCTTCAAGTTTTGCGGCTGTCTTTGTGATGTCGGCAGCCTTTTTATTTATTGTTTCCTGAACAAAATGCTGTATTTTCGTTTTGCAAAGTTCAAGAGTTTTTTCATATTCAAAAATTCTCTGTTGTGGTGATACAACGGACAGTCTGGTTTTTAATTCTGTAAGAGCATTATATTCCTGTCTTAATTTCAATGTTGCCATTGACGAAACATACTGCTTTTGCGATTTATAGTAATCAACAAGCTCCGCAGTATCGGGAACTGCAAGCTCTGCCGCCGCAGACGGAGTCGGCGCTCTGAGATCGGATACAAAGTCACAGATTGTAAAATCAGTTTCATGACCGACAGCGGAAATTACCGGAATTTTACAGTTGTAGATTGCATAAGCAAGGTTTTCATCATTGAATGCCCACAAATCTTCAATTGAACCGCCGCCCCTGCCGATTATGATAACATCACAGGCGTTGTATTTATCAAGTTTCTGTACGGCGTCAATAAGTTGAGCGGGAGCATTCTCGCCCTGAACAAGTACGGGACACATAATTATGTCGGCAGACGGAAATCTTCTTGAAAGAATGTTGCGGATATCCTGAACTGCCGCACCTGTGGGAGAAGTAATTACACCGATTGAATTCGGAAACGGCGGAATTTTCTTCTTATGTTCGGGAGCAAAAAGTCCTTTTTCGGCAAGTGACTTTTTAAGTTGTTCATATGCAAGCGAAAGCGCACCTATGCCGTCGGGCTGCATATCTTCAATATAAAGCTGATACTGACCTGTGGGTTCATAGACTGCAACTCTGCCACGGCAGATTACTTTCATTCCGTCGGTCGGTCTGAACTTTAAATTACGGGCATTGCCGGCAAACATTACGGCTCTTATAACAGATTTTTCGTCTTTGATTGAAAGGTAGATGTGTCCGCTTCTGTAGTGGTCGGTTAGGTTTGAAATTTCACCCGTAACAAAGACAAAATTCAGCCTTGCGTCATTTTCAATAATTGACTTTATATAGAAATTCAGTTGTGAAACACTTAAAACTCGTGGTTTGTTAAACTCGGGTGTGTACATCGTTATACTTCCTGTATCCTAAATATGCAATTCCTGCCGAGTTATCTGCCGAAAACTGCGGTGGTGCGAATATTGCATTATATTTTTCTTCAAAAGAATTTTTGATTATCCGATTTGACATTACTCCGCCTGCAAAGAGCAATGGAAGTTCTCCGTATTTTTCAAGCAGTCGCTTGGTCATTTCGGATAAGGTCTGTTCAATATATTTAAGACAGAATGCCGAAACATATTCGGAAGATTTGCCCTCGTCAATCAGCTTTTTGGAAAGATTTTCAACTCCGCTGAGACAACAATCACATCCTTTGAGAGTTGGTTTTACCTTGATTTTTTCTGTATTTTTAAGGGCAAGCTGTTCAAGCTGAGGACCGCACGGAAATTTTAAACCGAGCATAAGCCCTGTGCGGTCAATTGCCTGTCCCGCATTAAGGTCGAGTGTGTGTGCCGCAAGTTCAACGGAAAAGCCCGTGCCGAATCCTTTGGCAAATACTGCCTCGGTTGTACCTCCGCTGACATGGAAAGCGATAAACTGCTTATCAAACAAATCTGTTCTCTGCGAGCCGAACAATGCCGCCGAGATATGTCCCTCCTGATGCGAAAATGTGTAAAGAGGGATTTTCATTGCGGAAGATAAAATTTTTGCCGTGTTCTCTCCAACAGTGAAACACGGCATATATGAGCCGTCAACAGGTCTTGGACGGCTTGACGCCGCAATTGCGGCTATTTTGCTTGTATCAACATCTTTCAAAAGTTCTTCAATAAGCGTGTGTAGCTGTGCTGTGTGGTGAAACACAGCGTCACTCTGACGAAGTCCGAGCTGACCTTCTTTTACGGGAAGAAGTTTTTTCTGCTGAACCATTTCGCCCGTTTTGCTGTCGTAAAGGGCGGTTGATGTTGTGTAATTTGAAGTGTCAATTCCGAGAAAAAGGCTCATATCACTTCTCCGACTTTCCCGAAAATTCACGGGAATATGTGCCGAGAATACCGTTTACAAATTTGCTCTCGTCGATTGTATATTTCTTGGCAAGTTCAACAGCCTCGTTGATTGAAACGCTCTGCGGAACATTGTCGAGATACTTCATCTCATAGATTGCAAGGCGAAGAATAGCAAGCGACGGCTTTGAAATTCTTGAAAGAGTCCAGCCCTTTTTCAGGTGGCTTGCAATGATTTCGTCAATCTCCTCATGCTTGTCCTCAATGCCGGAAACTACAGCCTGAGCATATGCGCAAACACCGCCTACAAACATTTCCGAATTATCATCTATTGTTTCTTCAAGAGGCTCATCGTCAAAAGACTTTGAGAACAAAAGCATAAAAGCCTGCTCTCTAGACTCACTTCTTGTGAGATTAACCTCTTCTTCAAAGATGTCACTTGTTTCAGCGTCATTTACTTCAATTTCATTTAATTCATTGTTAATTTCGTTATTCATAATAAACCCAACTTTTCGTTAAATTACAATATCACTAAAATCATATCATTAAGATTTAAATCAGAGTAACTCCCTAATTTACTTACAAGATTATACCATAACTGAAAATGAATGTAAACAATAATTAACAAAGATGTCCGTTAAAAATCATTTACTTTTTTAACTTTTCTCGCAACCGAATGAGGTTGATTTTATGCACAAAAAAGCAGAGGACACTATGCCCTCTGCAAATTTTATGCCCCTATTACCGATATATCGTCATAATCAACCTCATAATGAGTAACCACGGCATCGTCAATAATCAGAACAGATGTATCGTCAAGCTGAGATTTCGGAACAATTACCGACACACCTTGATCGCTTATATAGCAAAGACATTCTGAAAATCCTTTGGCTTTGACAATACTTTCAATGCTGTCCTGAATTGTAAAGGTTTTGAGAAGCTCTTCAACATTCTTTTCAGCCTCGCTTTTGTCGGCATCGGACGAGCTTTCAAGATTGAAAATTTCTTTTGCATCATCAATTATTTTATCCTGAGTTGCCTGCCGCTTTGTCCTTTCGGCCGAAAAATAGCTTTTGCTCTCGTTTGAAAGTGCCGCTGTCTGCTGTACCTCATCATCCGACGCCGAAGCGGTTGCACTGACATATGATGCCGCACCGAGTTCTTTGGCGCTCTGAGGAGTTTTTGCCCCCGAAAGCTGCCAGTTTATGTACACAGCCGCTGAAAGTGCAAGCACAAGTGATGCAAAAACGATATATTTTTTCTTAGATTTCATATTACTCCCGACCTTTATTCTGATAATTTTGTAATACATACTTTTGCTGTTGAAATATCAAGCGCTTTTGTGACTGCATCGGTGACACGCTCAACCACAACAGGATCATCACCGCCTTCACACACTACAAGCACTCCTCTTATCAATGGTTCAATTTCCTTTGTTTTGGTGGTGCTGTTGTCAAGATAAACATATTCAACGGAATTTTCCATTGTGAGCAAAACTTCCGTCTTGCCTGCTCCCTCAATTTTTGAAATCACCGTCTGCAAATCATTTTCTATTTTTGTGCTGTATGTTTTTACGGAAAATGCTTCATCTCCTTTTCCTGATGTCAAAGAACCGAAATCAACCCAGTTTGAAAGAAATATTAAACCAATACCGATAAGACCGACAACGATTATGATATTTCTTATTTTTTTACTGTCGAGCATTGATTTCAGCTTTGAACTTGTTTTTTCTTCCATAATTCACTCCGTCATAATGTTTGGTGTAATTCCGAAATTGTCATAAACAATTGACGATACAAGATTTGTGTACCGAACAAATTCTTTGTCTATATATATGCTGATTGACGCTATGATTATGCCGTTGTTTTCAACTCTGCTCAAAATTATGTCACACGATTTGATTGTTATATTATTCTGTAAAAGAAGATTTTTTAATGCAGTTTCAAGATTTATCTCCGTCTGCTTTATAACGGCATTGCTGTATGCCTCATCATCAGTTGATATTTCTTTTGCAGAATTTTGATTTTCTTCAACATTAGTATTAAATGATGACACGGCATTTTTTATGGGAACAACCATACAGCAGATAATAAAAGCGCCTAAAACAAGGCTGATGATTTTCTTTGTACTGCCGTCTGTAACAAAGGTCTGAACAAGCGAGCATATTAACGCAGACGCACACATTACAACAACAACCGTAAAAAGTCCGCTCATGATGAACCTCCGCCAAGCATAATTACCGCCGCCGTTGAAAGAATGTAAATTGACATAATGCACAGCAAAACGGCTATGAGAGTTGAAAACACAGACGATATGTTTTCAAGCAGTTTTGCCGGACCGTTTAGATTGAGAACCTCTGCCGTTGATTTGCCGATCCAAAGGGTGAACATCCACATTACTCCCTGCAAAATCACTGGCATAAACACAATTGTAACGGACAGAATCACTATTATTCCTATTCCCGATTTCAAAAGTCCGATACTTCCCTGAACTACCTTGTAGGCATCCGAAAGTGCCGAACCGACTATCGGAATAAATGAATTGAGAGTAAACCTTACAGCACGGGTTGAAACATTGTCAACCGAAACGCTTATAAGCTGTCTGAATGTCAGCACGGCTGTGAAGATTGTCATAGCAAAACCCAAAAGCCACTTTACGCTCTTTGAAATCATTGACATAAAACCGCTGAGATTTACGGACGGCGATACTGATGATGTTATTGACAGACCGAGAAACATATTGAGCAGAGGAACGATTATTTTTGATGAAAGCTGTGACACACCCTCCCCTGCCCCTATCATTACGGCATAGTATGATGCCGAACCTGCCACAGAACCCGAGCTTGCCATAATTACAGCCATAACAGGAACATAGGCAAGCATTATATTTGATGCGGTGCAGATTACCGAACCCGTTGATGCGATTACTCCGACAGCGGGGACTACTGCGGCACAGGTTACACAGAGCGTTGCGGTTATATTCAGCGAGTTTGAAATATCACAGGAGAGCGAACCGTTGTAGGCGCTGATTACGGAACAGAGCAAAAGCAAGGCGGTTATATTGACAAGACCTTTGAGCGGTGAAGAAATGTTGCCGAGTGCAAGCGAGAGAATTTCGCCCATTACATTTTCAAAAGACAGGTTGGCAAGCTTTGAAAAATCCCCCAAATCAACGCCCATATTCTGAAGACTTTGCTTTATATCGTCGGACAGCGAATCAAAAACATTTGACATATCATAAATCATTTCACCTTCTTCAGCGTTTGCACAGACACATGAAAGGGCGATAAGCACAAACACGACAGTAATTATTACAACACTTTTTTTCACTTCTTCACCTCAATTGCCTGCAAGTGACAACACGGTTTTTAAAATATCCGAATAAAGCGGAAGTGCCGTTACAGTGACCATAATTTTTCCCGCAAGCGAAACATTTGACGCAAGCGACTGACTGCCCGAATCCTTGCAGGTATTCACGGCGAACTCGGTGACAAGGCATATTCCGATTGATTTCAGCAGAATTACTATGTAGTCAATGCTTATTCCCGATGACGCTATGATTTGATTGATTGTTGTAACGATAGCCGAAACCTGAGTAAGCACGCCGATTAAAATAATAACGGAACAGCTTATACCGAGCATTACGGAGATTTCCGCATTTTTGGGTTTGAGCATTACGCAGATTATTACGGTCACAACGGCAAGCACGGAAATTGACAGAATATTCATATCAAAAACCGAAAAGCTGTTTTATTGTGTTGAACAGAGTGCTGATTTGCGTTATTATCAGCGTCAACACAACTATAAGTCCGGCAAGCGAGGTCAGCATTGCCTGCTCCTCTCTACCGCTTCGTATGAGAAGTTGGGTAAGAACCGCAACAATTATGCCGACAGCGGCAATTTTGAAAATAAGCTCAACATCCATTACTACCTCTAAATCATCATAAGGGCGATTGCACTTCCTGCAAAAAATCCCATTGTTTTATATAGCTTTGATTTTTTTGTTATGGCATCAAGGGCTGATGAAAGCTGCTTTGAAAATGACACCTCGTAGAGTTCAAGATGTTTTAACTGCCCCTCTGTATCGGTTTTTCCGAGCTGACCTCCGAAATCGTTCAGCATTGAAATATCAGATTTTGAAAGCGGTATTTCAGAAGATAATTGTTTTACCCTTTCAAGCCACAATTCGTCAAAAGGTCTGTCACATTCTGAAAAAAGCAATAAATCAAGGTTTGAATTTTCTGCACAGGAATTAACCAGAGTGAAGATATCATCACCGCTGTAGCGAAGATTTGTTGCAAGCAATGATATAAATTCCGTGAATGATTTCAGAAAATCTCTGCGTTTGTATAACCTACCCGACAAAACAAAACCTATCATTGTACCCGTACAGACAACAAGCAAACATCCTATGAGTTTAAACGGCAAAGTTGTCACCTACCTGCGATATTTTCACAATTTCACCTGCGTGGGTTCGATTTGACAGAAACACAAGCGTTTGAAATGCTCCTGTTTTCATGAGAGAAACCATGTTTGCTTTCTGTTTCAGTTCGTATTCATTTGCACAATGCGTTGATGAAATTATCCGAACTCCGCAGTTGACCGACTTTTCTACGGCATAGATATCTTCTTTTGAGCCTATTTCATCGCAGATAACAATTTCGGGTGCCATACTGCGGATTGCGTGAAGCATTGCCTCGCTCTTGTTGTATGAATCATAGACATCGCACATTCCGATATCATTCTGAAATTTACCCGATGCCGTGCCTGCAAGCTCTCCTCTTTCATCAATCAGGGCAACATTCTTCTTGCCCTTGGTTGACAGAAGTCTTGCAAGGTCACGAAGTACGGTTGTTTTTCCGCTGCAAGGTGCTCCGCATATGAGAACACCTCCCGAAACGGCAATTATCTTATTATAAAGAGAATCCGCACAACCCTTATGCTCCCTTGCTATGCGGACATTGATTGAGGTTATGTCACGGATATTCACAATTTTTCCGTTGTTTACGACCGCTGTTCCGCAGATTCCTGCCCTGTGACCGCCGTACATTGTGACAAAGCCGTTTACAATTTCGTTCTGTCTGTTATACACGGAGTAGTTGCAAATGTTGTTGAAAGTATCGACAATATCGGCCTTTGACACAACAAGCATTGCACCGTCAAGGATTGTATTGCTAAGTCCACCGTTTTGCGTTAAGTAGTATGTATTGTCGGGACAAACAAGTGCAAGCGGTCGTGAAAGCCGCAATCTGATTTCCTGAACCGAATCGGCTAATTTAGGTGCAAGCGGTAAAAGTCTGCGTGAAATATTCTTGCAAAGGCAGTTGAGGGCCGCCGTAAATCTCTTTTCGTTTTGTTCAGCAAGCATATTTTAAATTCCTCCCAAAAGAGTTTGTACAATAAATACTATGCAGACAAGCACAGTCATATGTCAAAAGGGCAAAAAAATCCCCCGACATAAATCGGAGGATTGAAAATTGTTTTATTTGTTTTTAATTTCACTAAAGATAGCCTTATATTCTTCATCGGTGTAATCACCTGTAAAATTCATATTGCCGTCAGTAATTTCAACATTTATATACGGGTTTGAAACCGTCTTTCCGTTAATAACAAACCGAACAGCAGAACCGATATTATTTTTAGTGTAGGCTGCAAACTTATCAGTTCCGTCAGCTGTAAGCTTCATATTTAACACCATACCGTTAATATCATCAAGCAAACACACATACTCGATTTGAGAGGACTCAATAATAACTTTATTTTCATCTTCATTATCACGGATTTCTACATTGGTCGGATTATAAATTTTCGGCAATTCAGCATTTGATGTCTGAGCTGTTTCATTAACCGAGGTTGAAACCTGAACAGTTGTATTTTCAGCAGAAGTATCATTACTTTTTACATTTCCGCTGCAAGCAGATAATGCAACAGCAAGTAAAGCTACGACAGCTAAAATCAAATATTTTTTCAATTTAAGTACCCCTTTCGTTATAATTATATAACAACATAAACAGTGTCAAGTATTTATTGTAACTATTTCATTGACAGCATTTCTTTTAATTCTTCTTCGGAAATTATTGTAACGCCTAAGGTTTGGGCTTTGGTTAGTTTACTGCCGGCATCTTCGCCTGCCAAGACATATGAAGTCTTTTTTGAAACGGATGAACTTGTTTTGCCGCCGTTCTGTTCAATGAGTTTTGAGGCTTCACTTCTTGTCATTGTGGGAAGTGTGCCTGTGAGGACAAAGGTTTTGCCTTCAAAAAGACCTCCAGTGTTTTTCGGCTGAGAGGGTTTCATTTTCAGACCGAGTGATTTAAGGTCTGCAATAAGCTCCTTTGTACCGTCAAGTGAAAAATAATTTTCAAGGCTTTCCGCCATAACAGCACCGAAACCGTCTATTTTTTCAAAGTCCTCAGCCTTTGCGCTCATAATATCGTCAATTGTTGCAAAGTTTTCGCAGATTATCTTTGCGGCTTTAAGACCTATGTTACGGATTCCGAGAGCAAAAACAAGCCTGAAAAGTTCGTTTTCTTTTGATTTTTCTATTGAAGAAATAAGATTCTGAGCAGATTTTTCAGCCTTGCGTTCAAGGCTTGAAATATCTTCTGCTTTAAGTCTGTAGAGGTCGGCAGGAGATTTTACAAGTCCTTCGTCTGAAAGCTGTTCAAGAATTGCAGGACCGAGTCCGTCAATATCCATTGCGTCACGGCTTACAAAGTGAATAAGATGTCTTGTCAGCTGTGCCGGACAATCTGTGTTTGTGCAACGGATTGCCGCCTCGCTCTCATCGTGTGTAACAGGGTTACCGCAAGACGGGCATACGGACGGAAATTCAAACGGCACGGCATTTTCAGCGTGTTCCTTAACTGACAGAACTTCGGGAATAATCTCGCCTGCTTTTCTGATTATAACCGTATCGCCTACGCAAATGCCTTTTTCATCTATAAAATCTTTATTGTGGAGTGTGGCACGGCTTACTGTTGTTCCGGCAAGAAGTACGGGTTCAAAGTTGCCTACAGGAGTAAGCACACCTGTTCTGCCGACATTGATTTCGATATTGAGAAGTTTAGTAGGCTTCTCCTCGGGCGGATACTTATATGCCTCCGCCCATTTGGGATATTTTGCGGTACTGCCGAGAAGTCGGCGGCTTGCAAAGCTATCAACCTTGACAACAGCGCCGTCAATTGCATAATCAAGCTCTCCACGCATATTTCCTATGCGCTCAATTTCCTCAATCACCTCGTCAACATTATCGTAAACGCTGTAAAATGCAGTCGGAAAACCGAGTTCCGTAAGATAGTCAAGCCCCTGAATATGGCTTTCAATCGTCATCCCTCTGATTTGCTGAATATTGAACACGAATATATCAAGACTTCTCTGAGCGGTTATTTTTGCATTTTTCTGACGAAGTGAACCTGCGGCGGCATTTCGTGGATTTTTAAAGGTTTTTTCCTCGTTTTCTTCCTGTCTGCGAGTGAGTGCGTCAAACGAATTGAACGACATATACACCTCACCACGAACCTCGAGATATTCGGGTGCATTCGGAATACGCTTTGGCAGACTTTTAATTGTCATAAGATTTTCGGTTACATCTTCACCTACAGAGCCGTCGCCACGGGTTGAACCTCTTACAAAAACACCGTTTTCATATTCGCATGATACGGAAAGACCGTCAAATTTAGGTTCAACAACATAGCGTACATTCGGCACGGTTTCTCGCACTCTTGCGTCAAATTCACGAAGCTCTTCGTGTGAAAAACTATCGTGAAGGCTTTCCATTACAACCTCATGAGTAACGGGAGAAAACTTTTCTCCTGCATTACCGCCGACACGGTTTGTCGGTGACATAGGAGATTTGAGTGACGGAAATTCCTTTTCAATATTCTCAAGTTCACGCATGAGCATATCGTAATCGTAGTCGGAGATTTCCGGATCATCCTGATTGTAGTAAAGGTTGTTGTGGTATTCAAGCTGTTTTGTAAGCTCTTTGGCACGATTCTGAGCTGTTATAAAATCCATTTTGGTTTCCCCATATCATAAATTTATCGGTAAAATAAGTATCTGCACCTGTGCTTAAAATATTACCTGTTATTAACCTGTGAAGTTCCTTTTTCACGGAGGAAGGTTGATTCAAGGTCTGCAAGGTGAAGCTTTACGGCAAGCGGATACTTGTCATAAGCCTGACTGATTGTGTTGCTGTTTTTGTCACCAAATTCACCCATATGCCAACGAATTGCCATAGCCTCATCAATTTTAAGGTGCATTTTGCGTTCAATGAGAAAAACAGACTTTTCACCGTGGCCGTAGGGAAACTGGTCTTCAATTGCATAATACGGAACTTTTTCCCACTGACCTGTTTTTTCATTCTTAACATTTCTGCTTGAAACCTTATAGAACTGAGCCTTGCACAAATCGTGAAGAAGTCCGCAGATTGCAAAACTTTCAATATTGTCTGTTTCTTCATCATAGTGCTTTTCCATCATTGTATTGAACACGCTGACGGAGTGCATTACAAGACCGTTTTCACAGGCACAATGATATTTTGAACTTGCAGGGGCGGTAAAAAAATCGGTTCTTTTGAGCCATTCCAGAAGCTCGTCAGCACCCTGTCTTGTGATATATTTGTTGTAGATTTCAATAAATTCTTCCTGCGGCGTCATATTAATCCTCCTCATATTATTGTATTTTTAAAAAGGCAACAGCAGATAATCTGCCGTTGCCCTGCATTAAAAGTTTAAAAGATTTACTTTGCTGAAGTTGTAGCTGTTTCCGTAGCCGCCTCGGTTACTGCTGCTGTAGTTTTTGCCGAATCGTCATCCTTTGTATAGAGAATGTCATTGAGCTTGAGTCCGTTGCTCTCTACGGAATAAGCAACATCCATTTCAACTTCATCTGTGTAATAGTACTTGATGATGATTGTGCCGTTCTTGATTAAGTAAGTACCGTCAACATTGAGTGCATCTGACTGGTTGATTTCAACAGTACCGTCATCATTGAACTTGTATGTCATCTTAGCGTAACCGTTATCATAAGTCCATGAACCTGTGATTTTCTTGTCAGCCTTGAAGTCCTTATCAACCTTCAATTCAGGCTTAACCTCTGAACCTGACTTGAGTTTCACCTTGTTGGCAGCAGTTGAAGTTGAAAGCTCAAGAGTTCTGCCGGAGAACATATTACCCGAAACAGCGTAGTTACAGCTTGTTTCATTGCCGTTAAGCGTCATGGCAAGTGTCTGATTACCCGAATCATCTGTTGAAACCGTGTATGTACCGTTCCAAACCATTGAACCGATTCTGTAATTGAGAGTATTGTCACCGTTAAATGTGTAGTAAACATCAACCTTTGACGCCTCGTCGGATGATGCTGAATTGCCTGTTACATCAACAGATTCAATCCATGTTCCTACAATGCTTGTATCAAAAAATCCTTTGATTACGAAAAGAGTAGCTGCCGCAACCGCAACAATTACGATACCTATAATGATAGGAAGCTGAATAATACTCTTTTTCTTTGGCTGCGGAGCAGTCACGCCGTTTTCGTTTACAGGTTCTGTTTCAGCAAAAGACATTTCTTCGCTTTCTGTGGGCTCATCTGCAACGAATGTTGTATTTTCTGTTATTTCTGCTGTTGTATCTGTGTTGGTATTCTCTGCCTCATTTTCAGAAGTAAGAATTTCTTTATTCTCGTCCAACTGTGATACCTCCTTAAATTTTGTCATCGCTTTCTATCATACTATAAATATGAAAGAAAATCAACTGTTTTTTATGCCGTTAAAATGTAATGAAAATTATTTAAAATACATATAAAGTTCGCATTTAAGCGTTCCGTTATAAAGTTTGCGGCGTTTGTCAGCCTTTCTGCCGAAGATTTTTTCAAAATCGTCATCGGGGCTTATAACGGTGTAGCTTTTACCCTTCATTCTTTTAAAATGTTCACCCATAACTGCATACAGCTTTTCAGCCGATTTTACATCAAGTAATCGTTCACCATATGGCGGATTTGTGATGATTGTCTGAAAACCGTCCTCAAGTTCAAAATCTTTAATATCACGGTTTGCAAATGTTATTCTGTTGGCAACTCCTGCAATTTCTGCGTTTTTCTTTGCGATTGCAAGGGCTGAATCATCTATATCGTAACCTGTTGCCCTAAATGTTGCGTCGTGTCTTATTTTCTGTCTTGCATTTTCTCTTGCTGTTTCAAAAACATCTTTCGGAACACAATTCCAATGTTCACAGGCAAAATAACGGTTAAGTCCCGGAGCAATGTTAAGTGCTTTCATAGCCGCCTCAATGAGAATTGTGCCGCTGCCGCACATAGGATCGGTTACAAAGTGATTTGCCCTTACTCTTGAAAGGTCAACCATAGCGGCGGCAAGTGTTTCTTTTATAGGAGCATCATTTGAATCGGCACGATATCCACGCTTGTGAAGTCCTGCGCCCGAAGTGTCAAGCATAATACTTACCTTGTTGCGAAGAATGAGAAACTGAATCTGATGCGGAGCACCTGTTTCATCAAACCACGGGAGCATATATTTTTGTGAAAGGCGGTCTGCGACTGCCTTTTTAACGATTTTCTGACAATCGGGAACGCTCATAAGGTCGGAATCAAGACATCTTCCCTTTACGGGAAAAGCCTCGGAAATTCCGATATAATCCTCCCACGGGATAGCCTTTACGCCCTCAAACAAATTATCAAAGGTGTGAACCTCAAATTCCGCAAGAAGAATGAGTATTCGCTCCGCATAACGGGAATTTATATTTGCAAGTGCAAGTGTTGACCAATCGCCTGTAAAGGTAACTCTGCCGTTTTCGGCATTGACATTTTCAACACCGAGATATCTCAGCTCATTTGCACAAAGACCTTCAAGACCGAAAATGCATGGAGCGGAAAATTTCATATTCATATTTATCTCCTGTTTTATTGATACACAAATTCTATTAAGACTGAAAGACAAAAAAACAGGGTATCGGAATAACCGATACCCCTTGCTTTTAAAAAATTAATCGGTTGTCGGCTCGAGCACACCATAGTTGCCGTCTGCACGCTTGTAAACAACATTGATTTCATCTGTCTCGGAATTGATAAACATAAAGAAGTTATGGTTTACCATATTCATTTCAAGAATAGCTTCATCAACCGAAATCGGCTTTACAAGAACATGTTTTTTACGAACTACGCTGTATTCATCGTCCTCCGGTTCATCAGTCTGAGCTGCTTCCGTGATTAAATCTTCAATACCGGCGGATTTAATTTTCTTTTCAAGCCTCGTTTTATTCTTACGAATCTGACGCATAAGAATGTCGCAAACCTTGTCAAGAGCGTCATTCATTTCGGGCATTGTGCTTTCGGCACGATAAATCATACCGTTGTCACGGATTGTAATTTCAACAGTCTGACGGTTCTTTTCGAGGGTGACAACTACATTGACAGAAGCATCCTCCGAGAAAATACGATTAAACTTTGAAAGCTTTTTCTCGCATCTTTCCTTAAAGTTATCTCTGAGGTTGACTTTTCTTGCTGTGTAGGTGATTTTCATAAAATCTGCCTCCCTTATATAATTTTTTATTTTCTGCCGTTGCCGTTGCCTCTGCGGCTGTAGCCACGGCTTTCTCCGCCACGCTTAAGATCGGACATCTTATCCTCGCTTGTCTGCTTGAATTTTGACATCATATCCTCAAACGAAGAAGGAGCATTTCTGCGTGAACTCTGCCACTCGTAATCACCCGGTGAAGTTACGGGCGGAGCAGGCTTGTATGGCTCTCTGCTTCTGTGATTCTGTCTTTGAGGTCTGTCAGAGCGTTTTCTCTGCTGTTGCTGTTCTTTCGGGAGAGCCTGTTTCATTGACAGACTGATTTTTCCGTCATTAAGAGCAAGCACCTTAACCTTTACTTCTTGTCCTACTTTTACATAATCACTGATTTCATTGATGAAGGTAGGTGCAACCTCCGAGATATGTACCATACCGGTTTTTGAATCCGGCAAATCAACAAATGCGCCGAATTTTGTAATACCTGATACTTTGCCTTCCAGAATCATTCCGACTTCAATAGCCATAAAAATTTATTACCCCTTAAAATTATTTCTACCCTTTTATTCTCCGGCAACATTAATGAAAATTCTTTCACCGTCACCGACATAGCCTAATTCATCCTTAGCTATTTTTTCAATATATTTTTTAAGATCGTCACCCTTGTAATTCTGAACCTTTTTCAGATACTGCGACTGAATCTCAACCACGCTGATCTGCTGTTGCAAATCCGTAAGTTCTGCCTTTTTCTCGGCAATCTGAACATTCTGATTGATAATTGTAATTACGGCATAAAAAACAAAACCGATAATTGCGAGATAAATCAGAATATATCTTCCTTTTTTACGCTTTTTCGGAGTTATCTCCTTTATTGCGCCGTCTTCTGTCTGCCGAGAAGCCGCAGTGCTTTCTTTTACTTTCTTTGTGCTTTTTTTCATCTTCAAAACTATCTGCTTTCTCTGCTGAATTATTATTATCGTTTCTAAATATACCTTTATTCTTACCCTCATTATACAATATGTTGTTGCTGTTTTTCAATAGCTTTTTCAGATTTTTTTAATTTTTTGCGAAATTTTCACACAGACACTCTCCGTGAAACGAATCATCGGACAATATACAAGCGATAAAAGTCTGCCGAGGGTTAATCGACAAATAACAAAACCGAGAAATGAACCGACCGTTACAAACACTCTGAAAAATCCGAGCATATATGCAACGGAAAAAATAAACAGATTAAGTGAAACGATAAAAACATAAAGAAAGTCTGTAACAAAAACCGACGCTTTTCCTTTGCAAAGCGTCATTCTGATTATTTTAAATATATCATACAGCAATCCTGCCGCCGCCCCGAATACAAGTGAACAGAGAAAGGCGGTTGACTGCTGTGCAAAAGTCAGCTCCAAGATTACACCTACTTAAAGAGTTTTGAAAGTTTGGATTTTGACGCACCGTTGCCGAGGTATTGCATTGCGTTAATTTTTCCGTCAATTGAAACATCTCCCGTTTCAAGGTTTAACTTATCAATGTGCAAATTTTCCCCTTTGATTACAAGGCAACCGCAGGAAGTTTTTACCGACACCGTTTCATCGTTGAAGCCCGACACATCCTCCGTGCCTGTCATAACAAGCTTTCCTCTGTTATCAAGCATAACCGTATGATTCTTAGCCTTTGGCATTTCCTGCATAAAAAAACCTCCGTATAAATTATTTGTCAGTAATTTATACGGAGAAAAAAATAAAATTATTCTTCTTTTTTTGAGATTTTATGTATAACAACATAGTGCATCAGATTGCCATCAACAATAACATGAGCAATAGCAAGAAGAGGGAATTCAGAGAAGAACGCCTCCTGATTGCCTTTTACACCCTTTGCCGTAAAACCAAGCACCACAATCAGTTATATCACATTGTTTAACACAACAATATTTCATAGTTTAATACCTCAACTTACGATTTATTTATATTTATTAAGTTGATAATTATTCCTACTAGTAAACCTGATGAATGTCGTGGTATACACATATTCTCCTCGTGTGTAGATTATTTTAACGAATTTAAAAATTGGCATACCGAAATAATGAACAATAAAGTCATTATTACGAAAGAGCCATTGGGTATATTTATCTGTGTGTAAAACTTCATTACAATAATCCCAATGTAAGTAATTACAGATAATATTGCCAATATTAAATTAATTGTCTTATTCATAATCTACTCACCTAATTTCATCCAAAGTAATATTTTGTGTTTTAATTTTGGTAAAAAATCAGACTGCCGCCTCATACATTGTTGCCGCATCTTCCTTGCGAACAACTTCTTTTACCTCTGTAACCTTAACCTTTACACTTTTTGAACCGAGTGTGATTTCGATTACATCACCGACTTTTACATCATAGGATGCGCGGGCAACCTTGTCATTAACTGTGATTTTGCCTGCGTCACACGCCTCATTTGCAACTGTTCTGCGTTTAATGAGTCGGGATACTTTTAAATATTTATCAAGTCGCATATTATAAACCCTTCCGATTTTTAATAAAAAAGGGTAATGATACAGCGTACCATTACCCGAAATATAAAACAAGATTACTTGTTTACTACATCCTTAAAGCCCTTGCCTGCCTTGAATGCAGGAACCTTTGAAGCAGGAATTTCGATTGATTTACCTGTTCTTGGGTCACAACCTGTTCTTGCATTTCTCTGACGCTGTTCAAATGTGCCGAAACCTGCGATCTGAATCTTTTCGCCTTCAGCTACTGTATTGATGATTGTGTCTATTGTTGAAGAAACTGCCTTTTCTGCATCCTTCTTTGAAAGTCCGCTCTGCTCGGCAACTGCAGCAATAAGTTCTGTTTTGTTCATAATAATAAACCTCCAATTAATAATTCTTAGATAATTTAACTTCATCCCAAAGGGAATCGAGTACAGATAACGGTGCCGTTTTCATATCTATTCCACGCTCGTTTGCAAGCTTTTCAACAGACGAAAAACGGTAGGTGAATTTGTCACAGGCATCGTAGAGTGCGTGTTCGCTGTCAATGTTCAAAAATCTTGCAACATTAACTGCTGAGAAAAGCACATCACCGAGTTCTTCACGCTGATTATCAACATCATTGTTTTCAACAGCGGCTTTAAGCTCTTCACATTCTTCAAAAAGCTTATCAAGCGCACCGTTTACATTTTCCCAGTCAAAGCCGACCTTAGCGGCCTTCTGCTGGATTTTTGTACTGCGCATGAGTGACGGAAGTGCCTTTGACACGCTGAGAATTGCCTGTGTCTGAGTTTTCTGGGATTTTGTTTTCATCTTAATGGCATCCCAGTTTTTGAGAACCTGTTCGGTAGTGTCGGCGTTGACATCACCGAAAACATGGGGATGACGGATAATGAGCTTTTTGCAGATTCCGTCACAAACATCGTTTATATCAAATGTTCCCTGTTCACTTTCGATTTCCGCATGCAGAGCAACCTGCAGAAGAACATCACCGAGTTCTTCTTTAAGCAAATCGAGGTCATCGGTATCAATTGCCTCAACAGCCTCATAGGTTTCCTCAATAAAATTTGAGCGGATTGACTTGTGAGTCTGTTCTCTGTCCCACGGACAACCGTCGGGTGCACGAAGGATTTTTACTATCTCAACAAGGTCATTAAAATTATAATTTTCTTTTTCTGTAAAGTTCATTCGTGACATCTCCGATAATCTTATTAGACAATGCAAATTTTATCTGAGAAGCGGAAACAACCGCAACAGATATATATTTTACCTAATTAATCCTAATTTTTCAAGTGTTTTTGCAATTTTCTCACCTTTCGGCAAAAATTTCAGTTCTGTTGCCGTAAAAGCACGCAATATCAACAACACAGCAATATAAACGATAACCGCAACAAAGATTGCAACTGCAAGCGAAACTGCTATTGACATTCTTGCAGAGCCGATAATGCTTTCCATAAGGTGATATGCGCCGAATGCCGAAGCGGCACTTGCAATCGCACCGATAAGCGGTTTTACTGTTGTACCGAATAAATCAGGCTTGATTTTTGAATACTTGATAAGCAGATACATACCTACGATTGTCATAATTGCATAGGTAATCATTGAACCGACAGTTGCACCCTGAACATTGATTTCCGGAACGCTTACAAACATCCATGTAATGCCGATTTTGACAGCCATACAAACTGTGTATAGCTTCATCGGGAGGTCAACTCTGCCGATGCCCTGGAGCATACTGCACACAGGAGTTGACGCCGCACCGAATATTGTTGTAACACCCATGATGAGGAGAATTCTTCCGCCGACATCCGTAATAAGCGGATCGTTATACACAAGTCCCATAATCGGGAACGAAAGTGCCATCATACCGAGAGCCATCGGGAATGTAAAAAGCATTGTAAGGCGGATAACAGTTTCGATTGACTTTTTGAGTTCGTCCTTGTTGCCCTTTGTCCATGCACTTGTTACATTCGGCATAGCACTTGAACCGAACACCTGTGTTACGGCTGTTACAAGCTGAAGAAAAGTGAGGGCGGCTGAGTAGCAACCCCAAAGGCTGGTGTGGATTGTCTTTGTGTCGGCATAGAACATATCGGCTGTGAAATACTTACTGTACTGTGCCTGCAGAGCCTGCGGATTAGTTTCAATCATATTGAGGAGTACACGCTGAACAATTACCTGGTCAATAAGCGAACCTACGCTCATAATGAGTGAACCCATTGCAACAGGAATGGCTGTTTTGAGAATCTTGTTAAAAGTTTCTCTTCTTGAACGAGCCTCTACGGAATTACGGTAGTATTCTTCCGGAATTCCGTCACCCTGAATTTTAAATTTGAGAATATAGAACACAAATGATGCGGCGCTTCCGAGGGTGATACCCATAATTGCACCGGCAACCGAGAATGAAACGATTGTCTGATAAGCCTCGGTTTGATTTGCAATGTAAAGTCCGAAAACCGTGCCTGACTCAGCATAAGAATTCATACCGAGGTGTGCAATGATGTAAGCGAGGAATGCACCGATAAAGAGCTTGATTGTTGCCTCTATAATTTCCGAAACGGCAGTCGGGAACATATTGCGCTGACCTTCGTAGTATCCTCTGTAAATTGAAACGAGGCAACCGAATAATACCGTCGGAGAAAGGCAGAGCATACCGAGCAATGAATACGGTGACTCAATAATCTGAACATAGATAAAACTTGCACCGACAAGAATTGCAAATGAAAGAATACCGACAATAACGAAGAAAGGAATTGAAACCCTATGAATTTGTTTTACATCGTTAAATCGTTTTTGTGCCGTACTTTCAGATACAAGTCTTGAAATTGCTATTGGCAGACCGCCCGTTGCAACCGTGAAAATTACGACAAAAATTTCATAGGCATTACTGTAAAGGCCCAGACCGAAAGATGCAAAATTGACGGTTTCCGTTCCGCCTGCAACAGCCTGTTCAAAAGAAACACCGGAGAAAATACCTGTAAGAATAACCTTGTCAAGAAGTCCGAAAACCTTGACAATTACCATACTTAAAGTAAGAATTGCCGCACCTTTGACAAAGGTTTGAGAAGCGTCCTTCTCAGCGTTTGCAACGGCATTGTATTTTTTAGTTTTTAATTTAGACAAAAATAATCACCCATTAATAAAAAATCAAAGTTCAAAATCCTCATCAGTATCGTCAATCTTGATACCGCAGATGTTGCAGAATACAGAATTTTTAGGAATAACAGCATTGCATCCGGGACATCTTCTCTGATCTTTTGCCACGGCAATATGTTCGTTTACAACATCAAGATTATCTTTCAAATCGGAAATTTCCGAAACGATAAGCTTAATCTGCTGTGAATTGTCTGTTCCGTGAACCTCAGATTTGTATGTAAGAGCACCGAGTTCACGAAGCTTTTTGTTGATATCGCCTCTGATTTCAGCGGCAGTAATCTTGTGCTTTGAAACATCATAAACTGTTGACGCTTTTTGCGAAACAGCAGATGCACAGGCTTTTGCATTGACAACTACATCGTCAAAAATTTCATCAAATTTTCCCATATTAATCCGACCTTTCTTAAAATTATCTCATCAGAAAAACAAATTATGAACAAGAATTCTGTTTTGTTCAATATATGACAATTTCACTTCCGTATGCAATCACATATGTCGTATTATAACACTGTTGACAGCATTAATCAACTGTGTTATTGACCATAAAACTGCATTATCCCGGACTTTCTTTGAATAAGTTCATCAAAACGGTCAATGTATTCGTACGGATATTTAAAATTGAATATTCTTTCGAGATAATCGGGATTGTTGCGTTTCAGTTTTGTAACACCTCCCGAACCGCAGGCAAGGATTGTGTGGGTTTCGTCCATAACATAAACATTGTATAGGCTTTCAAAGCCTTTTTTTGACCAGCCGACATTTTCAAGATTACCGACCATTCTGCTCTGACGATACATATAGTACGGAATGTACTCGTTTTGTCCGAGAATATTCTGAGTGTATGCAAGCATTTCTCTTGCATCTCTCGCCTGTTGCAAATCAAGCGTTACTCCCTCGGTTGTAAGGCGTGACGCTCTTTTCATGCACAGCGTGTGAACCGTAATACATTCCGCATTCAGCCTGACGATTGAATCAAGTGAATTTTTAAAGCTTTCGGGGGTATCTGTCGGCAAGCCTGCAATCAGGTCTGTGTTGATATTATCAAAGCCGCATTTTCTTGCAAGCTCAAAAGCGTCAAAAAACTGCTGAGCAGTATGCTTTCTTCCGATAGTTTTCAGCACCTCATCGTTTACAGTCTGCGGATTTATGCTGATTCGGTCAACTTTATTTTCTTTTAAAGCAAAAAGTTTCGCAATGTCAATTGTATCGGGGCGGCCTGCCTCGACAGTAAATTCACGGCAGGTTGACATATCAAAGCTTTTGTTTACTGTTCTAAGCACCGTATCAAGCTGTTCGGCACTCAGAGTAGTGGGAGTGCCGCCGCCGAAATATACGGTTTCAAGCCTTAAACCAAGCTTGTTTGCAATTTCGGCTGTCTGTTTAATTTCTTCGCATAATAGCTTTGTGTACGGTTCAATCAGCTTTTCAGCCCTTTCGATTGACGCCATTACAAATGAGCAATAACTGCACCTTGACGGACAAAAAGGGATTCCGACATAAAGACTGAACGATTCGGGTTTTGAAAGTTCAAGAATTTTTCGTTCGTTATGCTCGGTTTCCCTTGACAATGCTATTTTTTCGTTGCTGACAAAAAAGTCTTTCTCAAACTTTTTTACAGCCTGTTCTTCACTTGATCCTTCGGCAAGTCGTCTTAAAAGCTTTACAGGACGAACTCCCGTAAGTATTCCCCACGGCTGTGTAAGTCCCGTAAAATCACAAAGGAGTTTGTACAAAAGCTGTGCCGAAACAAGCTCGTTGTCATCATCCGTAAGCTTTTTCACGGCTGTTTCTGACTTATTAAAAGAGCCGATATTCACCGTAATTGTGATTTTATCCGAAACCTCCGTATAGATATACGGAGGCTGTGGTTCTGAAAAATCTCTTATTACCGTTATTTTTTCATTTGGAAAGAAAAGCCTTGTAAGATTTTCAAGTTCAAAATGAAAATTGTGATTTTTTACATATAAATTCATATTAAAGAATCCTCATCAGCGGATTGTATTTTCTCTCGTGGTCAAGGGTTGTTGTCGGTCCGTGTCCCGGAATCACACGGTAATCACCCTCAAGATTTTTAAGCTTTCTGATTGACTTTGCCATTTCGGCATCGTCACCTGTGGGAAGGTCTGTTCTGCCGTATGATTCGCAGAAAAGAGTATCTCCCGAAATAATCGTGTCATCAAAAATATATGAACCGCAACCGCTTGTATGTCCCGGCGTGGTGATATATTTGATTTCAGTGTTGCCGAGCATAAAATTGTCACCGTCTTTAAGCAGAATATCGGCTGAGAACGGTTTGAGTGAAAGTCTGTGCTTTTCGGTAAGATTGAGTGCAGGATTGCTGAGAAATTCGTTATTCTTCTCGCCCGTAACAATTTTTGCGTCAAACTTTTCCGCAAGCTGTTTTGCATAGCTTATGTGATCGTAGTGACCATGTGTAAGAATTACATATTCAAGCTTTCCGCCGTTTTTCTCAATTTCAGAATTGAGTTCTTCATTCGGTGCGCCCGGATCGGTTACAGCCATTTTGCCTGTTTTTCTGTCTGTAAGCAAACAACAGTTTGTCATAAGAACCGTAACATTAAAAATTTTTACATCTATCATATTTTCAAATCCTTTGTGTTGATTTCAATAGTAACGGGACCGTCATTCACAAGCGAAACCTTCATATCGGCACCGAAAATCCCCTTTTCAACACGCTCAATTCCGTTATCGTGCATTTTTTTGCAGAAATATTCGTAGAGCGGATCGGCTGTGTCAGGTCTTGCGGCAGCCATAAAATTAGGGCGTCTGCCGTGTGAACAGTCGGCGCAGAGGGTAAAGTTTGAAATTACAAGCACCGAACCGTTTACATCGGCAAGAGCAAGATTCATTTTATCATTTTCATCCGTAAAGATTCTCAGACCTGCAATTTTTGCGGCAAGTGCGTCCGCCTCTTTTTCGGTGTCACCGTTTTCAACTCCGAGAAGAATAAGAAAACCCGTACCGATTTCGCCCACGGTTTTTGAATCAACCTCAACCTTGGCCTCGGTAACTCTTTGTAAAATTGCTTTCATAAATTATAACCTCAATTACAGTCTTTTTACTTCGATTGTTCCGTTGATGTCGGAAAGCTTTGAAATTACACCACGGAGGTGATTTCTGCCCATTACATCAATTGTTGCGGTAACTACGGCAGTGCCGTTGCCGGCCTCTCTTGAATTAAGCGAATGTATAAAAATGTGCATATCCGAAAGCTTGATTGTAACATCTGCAAGAAGTCCTGTTCTGTCGGTTGCGGTAATCTGGAGCGTACTTCTGAACGCCTCTCCTACCTCGTCCTCCCAGTAACAGCTTACCCATCTTTCGGGTTCTTCACTTTTACTGATATCTTTCGGCACATTTGTGCAATGCCTTTTATGAATTGAAACGCCGTAGCCCCTTGTAATATAGCCGATAATATCGTCACCCGGCAGAGGATTGCAGCACTTTGAGAATTTTACAAGAACATCGTCTGCTCCCTCAATTACAACGCCTGCGGATGCCTTCGGTCGCTTTACGGGTGCTTGCGGAACATCAATTTCTTCAATATCTGACGCATATGCTTTCTGATATTCTTCTTTGAGCCTTGGCATTATCTTCCAAAGCTGAATACCGCCGTAGCCTACTGCGGCATAGAAATCATCCATGGAATTATACTGCTTTTTAATCATCAGTTTCTGGAGAAACTCGGGATATTCTTCTTCGGAAAGATTGATACCGTGGCGCTTGAACTCCTTGTCAAGCATCTGCCTGCCTTCGGCAATATTTTCATCACGCTTTTCATGCTTATACCATGAGCGGATTTTTGATTTTGCAGATGCGGTTTTACAGATATCAACCCATCCCCTGTTTGGGTGTTCCTCTTTTTGGGTGATAATTTCGCAGATATCGCCTGTTTTAAGCTTATAGTCAATCGGAACGATCTTTCCGTTGATTTTAGCACCGACCATTCTGTGACCTACCTGTGTGTGAATAAGATAAGCCATATCAATCGGAGTTGAACCCTGCGGAAGATTGAACACATCGCCTCTCGGGCTGAACACATAAACATCGTTTTCCGTAAAATCGTTTCTGATATTCTTTGCGATGTCGGTAACATCTTCTGCCTCAAGCTGATCAAGAATCATATCCTTGACCTTTTTGATGTTCTCCTCCATTTTGTCATTATTTTTGCCGCCTGCGCCCATTCCAAGCTTATACTTCCAATGGGCGGCGATTCCGTATTCGGCGGTGTAATGCATTTCCCATGTTCTTATCTGAATTTCAAAAGGAATTGCGTTTTTGTCGAGTACGGTTGTATGGAGCGACTGGTACATATTCGGCTTAGGCATTGATATATAGTCCTTAAAGCGGTTAGGGATAGGCTTAAATATATCATGCACTACACCGAGAACATTGTAGCAATCGGATACTGTGTCAACTATTACACGCACGGCAAAAATATCAAAAATCTGATCCATTGTTTTGCCCTGCATATATGTTTTGCGGTAAATACTGTTAATACTCTTTACCCGACCGCTGATATACACACCGGGGATTGTACCCTCGGTTTTTGCGAGAATCTGATTCTTAATAGATTCAATAAACTTGTCACGACCCTCTTCGGTCATAAGAAGATCATCTTCGATTTCCTTATAGCCGATTGGATCAAGGTACTGAAGAGAACGATCCTCAAGCTCATCTTTTATGGTTTTAATACCGAGCCGATGAGCAATCGGAGCAAACACCTGCATATTTTCAAGTGATTTATCTCTCCTTTTTTGTTCCGGCATACAATTCATTGTACGCATATTATGAAGCCTGTCGGCAAGCTTGATGATAATTACACGGATATCATCAGCCATTGCGATAAGCATTTTTCTTATATTTTCAGCCTGTTGCTGTTCACGGGTTGAGTACGGAATTTTTGAAATTTTTGTAACGCCGTCAATCAGCTTGGCAACATCCGCACCGAAAAGCTTTGTAACCTCTTCAAGTGTGACTCCTGTGTCCTCTACTGTGTCATGAAGCAATGCACCGCAGACGGAATCGGTATCCATACCGAGCTCTGCAACAATACAGGCTACTGAAACGGGATGAAGAATGTACGGAATTCCCGATACTCTGCGCTGGTCACCATGAGCTTTTTCGGCAAATTTATATGCCTTTTCGATTTTATCCATATCATAAGTGTTGGCAGCAGATGCGGAAAGAATCTTTTTCAGTTCCGTAAAATCCTGATAGTGTGCAACATTTGAAAATTTACCCATCAGAATACCTCCCTTAATTTCTTGATAATCGGGGCTGATTCGAGGTCAACCCTGCCGTTTACGGGCAGGACTGAAATTTTTGAGGTTTTCATTCCCTCTGAAATTTCGATAAGCCTGAGCTCTCTCATGGCCTCAAGTATCACTTTAATTTTACCAAAAGACAGCCTGTTGTCAAGCATGTGAGCCAAAGTTGCGGTTTCAAAAGCATAACCGCCGTTGCTTTTCAGATATCTGTAAAGCAGTGCAAAATCATTTCTGTCGGGCATTAAATCCGAAAGCTGTGAGCGGTCAAGCTGTTTCCCTCTGCAAAAATCCTCGTAGTTTGTACGGCTGTCAAGGAGCTTTTCGGTATCGCAGTCCGATGATTTTATATCTTTGACAATTACGGAAACAGACACATTTCCGTTGAACTCATTGCGGTCAAGATTTACTGCAAGATCAAGTGTTTCACCGATTTTATACGGAAATTCTTCGGTTGATGTAAAGAATTTCATCGCAGTAATCTGTATGTTATTGCGGGACAGAGTGAGTCTTAAATGTCTGTTTGCCGAAAGCGGAGTAATGTTCTTCAATGTCATATTGTACAAACCGAAAACAGGTGTCGGATTGCCGGCACCGTAGGGCTGCATAAGCGACAGAGAATCAATCAAATCAAGGTTTATGTATGCCGGATTGAGCTTGCACTCAATGTTGATTTTATCATACGGCATCTTGCCGAAATTGTCGGCAAATTCGTTTATTTTCCTGCGAAAAGCAGGGATATTCTCAGAATCAAGAGAAAGCCCGACAGCCATAGGATGACCGCCTCTGTGTGTGAGAAGATCCGAACAGGCAAAAACAGCGTCACAAAGAGGAAATCCCTCAACACTTCTGCCCGAGCCCTTTGCAATATCACCGAGCTTTGAAATGACGATTGCCGGCTTGCCGTAAGCCTCTTTGACTTTGGCGGCAATAAGTCCGATTACGCCCTGATGCCAGTTTTCACCGTCAATTACTATGATTTTATCATTGACAAGCGACGGTTTTCTGCGGATTATTCCGTCAATTTTTTCAAGAATATCACGCTCAATCTCTTGCCTTTCGGAGTTGTCAACGCAGAGCTGCGATGAAATTTCAGCCGCCTCATCATAATCTTCCGTAAGAAGAAGCGACACAGATTTTTCGGACAAACCGAGTCGTCCTACTGCATTTATTCTCGGAACAATTGTAAACGACACATTTGTTGAAGATACGGTTTTTCCCGTAAGACCGGAATTTTTGATAAGTGCCTGCAGTCCGGGACGGTCGGTATTTGTAATGCTTTCAAGTCCGTGTTTGACAAATACTCGGTTTTCATCCTTCAACTCAACAACATCACCGATTGTGCCGATGCTCAAAAGGTCTGAATAGTTGTCAAGCAAGGTGGTTGTATCGCAGTATTCGCCTTCAAGCGCCATAATCAGCTTAAATGCAACGCCCACCCCCGAAAGATTTTTGAATCTGCTTTTACAATCCTCTCTGTGCAAGTCAACTACGGCACAAGCCTTTGGCAACTCGCCTGACGGCATATGGTGGTCTGTGACAACGGTATCAATTCCGAGTGAGCTTGCGTAGGCAACCTCCTGTGCTGCCGCAATTCCGTTATCAACCGTAATTATGAGTTTTATTCCACGCTCATTGAGTTTGTCAACAGCGTTTTTGTTCATTCCGTAGCCCTCGGTTTCACGGGACGGAATATAGTACATTGCGTTTGCATCAATTGTTTCAAGGTAAGAATATAAAAGTGCTGTTGAGGTGACACCGTCGGCATCATAATCACCGTAAACACAAATCGGTTCACCGCAATCAAGCGCCTTGTTAATGCGTTCAACAGCCTTATCCATATCTTTTATTTCAAACGGATCGGCAATGAAAGAATCGTTGTAAAGAAAGCCTTCAATTTCATCTTTCGTTGTAATATTCCGTATCTGAAGCAGCATTGCAACAATTGCAGGCAGCTCATAGCGGGACTGAATCTCCCCCGCCTTAGTTTTATCAAGTTTTGCAACCGACCACAGCTTCAAAATGCCGCTCCCTTTCGTATTTATAGTTTTATAAATTTAGAAGAATCAATCATAACTGATTCTCACTTTCTCTATCTGTTTTAAAAATTCATCAGGATCAATATACAGATTTTCAAGAATCGGCACTAAATCTATATATTCCTCTTCTTCGGGAAGTCCTTTATATTTTGCTGTCACTGCAATATAACCGTTTTCCCATTCAAGTATTTTTGTATATCTTTCGAGTTTTGATGAAGTTCTGAATCTGATAACATAGCCGTTAAAGCTGAATAGTGTATAATTTCCGTTACTGCTTAATATTGCTTCATTCGTCATATTCGTTACTCCTTTCAAAATCAGTTATTATACTTTTCAAGCATTGATTCTGCGTGTTTAAGTGCGGCGTCGGTTATATCAACACCGCCGATTATTCGTGCAAGTTCGCCTGCTCTGCCGTTATGGTCAAGGAGGGTTACATTTGTAAATGTTCTTCCTTTTTCAACCTGTTTGCGGATAAGATAGTGAAAATCCGCAAGAGCTGCGATTTGTGCCTGGTGTGTCACGCAGAGAACCTGACTGCTTTTGCTGACTTCACGCAGTTTTAAGCCGACCTTTTCTGCCGCTGAACCCGAAATACCTGTGTCAACTTCATCAAAAATGAGGGTATCAACCGTATCCGTGCTTGCAAGAACTGTTTTGATTGCAAGCATCATTCTTGAAAGCTCACCGCCCGATGCGATTTTTGCAACAGGGCGAGGCGTTTCACCCGGGTTTGCGGAGATGAGCAGTTCCATTTTATCCGTACCCTTTGAATTTGGTTCGCACTTTTCAAAGTACGGAACAAGCTCAACATTCGGCATATTCAAAAATGCCATTTCGGATTTTACTTTTGTTGCAAAGGTTTTTGCGGTTTTTCTGCGCAGAGTACCGAGTTTTTCGGCAGCCGCAAGCATTTTTTCTTCGCTTTCTCTGCATTTTTCCGCAAGCTCGTCACGGTTGCGGTCATAGTTCATAAGTTCGTCAAGTCTTGCCTGATATTTTTCGGCAAGGTCCGAAAGCTCGTCTGACGGACAATTATATTTTCTTGTAAGACGATTGATAAGGTCAAGCCTTTCTTCAACTTCTTCAAGCCTTTGCGGATCGGATTCAAGCGAATCAATGGCGTCGGAAATGCTGTCGCAACAATCCTTTAAATTGTAATATGCATCTGTAAGCGTATTTGCAATTTCTTCATATTCAGCATTATATGATGACGCTTTTTGAAGGGCAGTTGATGCAGAATCAACCGATTCAAGACCACCGCCATAGTTTTCGTCACCGTCAAGAGCCATTTTTGCATCATTGAGCAGAGAAAAGATTTTCTCAAAGCTCATAAGCGCTGTTCTTTCGCTCTCAAGCTCCTGTTCTTCTCCCTGCTTAACATCGGATTCTGTGAGTTCATTCACCTGATATGAAAGTAAATCAATTTCTTTCAATCTTTCACTTTCGTCCGAATCGGCTGAATTTAATTTCTTTTTGAGAATTTTATATTCATCATAACATTTTTTATAATCAGCCAAAAGCTTTTCGCAACCGCCGAAACGGTCAATATAATCAATATGAGTTTCGGGAGAGAAAAGTTCGTAGCTTTCGTGCTGACCGTGAATGTTTATAAGGTGCTTTGAAAGTTCTTTGAGCATTGAAACCGTTGCAGGCTTGCCGTTGATTTTACAACTGCTCTTGCCGTTTCTGTTGAGAGTTCTCTGCAAAATGAGTGTTCCCTCGTCATCGGAAAAGCCGAGTTCATCAAGCTTTTCAACAATGCTTTGGTTAATATCGTCAAATTGGGCACTTACAAAGGCTGAATCAGCCTCGGTGCGAATAATTTCCTTTGATGTCCGCTGTCCCATAATTGCATTGATTGCGTCAATTATTATACTTTTACCTGCACCTGTTTCACCTGTGAGGACATTAAGACCGTTTTCAAAATCTATTGAAGTTTTTTCAATCACGGCAATGTTTTCTATATATAAAGTTCTGAGCATTTCAATCAGTCCTGTCAAATAAGCTTTTTGAGTTCTTCGGTAAGTGACACCGCAAGATCGGCTGTTCGGCAGGCAATGAAGATTGTATCGTCACCTGCAATTGTTCCGACAACAGACGGATAGTCGGCTGAATCGAGTGCGGCACAAACTGCCTGTGCCATACCGCTGAGGGTTTTTATTACAACAAGATTCTGTGCTACATCTATTGAATTTACCGAAGTGCTGAAAAGATTTGAAAAATTGGTACGGATATCGGTTGAACTGCGAGATGCAGAAACATAGCGATATTTTCCGTCACTTCCGAGAGTTTTAACAAGGCGTAAATCCTTGATATCTCTTGAAATTGTAGCCTGCGTTGCCTTGAAACCTTCCTCACGAAGTCGGGTAAGCAATTCGTCCTGTGTTTCAATGGGATGTTCGGCTATAATATCAAGAATTCGTGCGTGTCGCCCTGTTTTCATCAAAAATCCCTCTCTTTCAGTTTTTCATTGAGCAGTTTATAAAAATTGCGGTTGTGGAGTAACGCAAGTTTAAGCTTTAAATCGGATTTGCGGATTACAACCCTGTCGGTTGCAAGAACAGGAACATTTTTTTCACCGTCAATTGTCAGCACGCAACAGCATTCTTCGGGGATTTTCACATGAACCGAAAGCTCCGATTCTCCGCTGAAAAGTACGGAACGGGAAAATAATGAATGCGGACAAACAGGAGTCATAAGAATACATTCCATTTTCGGTGCGAGGATAGGTCCGCCTGCCGACAATGAATAAGCGGTTGAACCTGTCGGAGTTGCAAAGAGCAAACCGTCCGCTCTGTATTTTGAAATTTCGTCACCGTCAAGACTCAGGTGCAAATCAATTGTTTTTGAAAGCTGACCTCTTGCGACAACGGCATCGTTCACTGCAAGATAGTGCTTTGAGCCGTCCTCTTTTATGACCTCAACATCAAGCAAAATTCTCTCCTCTGTTGTGTAATCGCCCGTAATAAGCCGTTCAAGCTGTTCATATTCGTGCGGTTCAACATCTGCGGCAAAACCAAGTCTGCCGACATTAACACCGATAAGCTGTTTATCTGCTTTTGCGGCATATTTTGCAGCATGGATAATCGTTCCGTCACCGCCTACTGTAATTGCCATATCGCAGTATTCAAAAAGCTCCGTAATATTTTTTGAATAATGAATGTGGATTCCCTTAAAATACTGACTGCATTCCTCAATCATAGCAATTTCTGCATTTTTATCAAGAAGAAAAAGAGAAATCTTTTTTGCATATTTAATTGCCCTTTCTTTTGAAAGATTGACCACTAATGCAAATTTCATAAAAGCACCTGCTCATTTTTTGTCAAGAGCGGCATGTGAATTTTCAACAAGCTGCTCGGGTGTTACATCTGTGTATGACTTAGGATCATCACTTTTGCGAAGATGGATAAGGTATTCTATATTGCCTTCGGGACCTTTGATTGGCGAATAGTCGAGATTAAGCACATCAAAGCCGTTTTCAAGGCAAAAATCAAATATTTTTCTGACAACCTCAACATGGACGGCAGGATCACGAACTACGCCCTTTTTGCCCACCTTTTCCCTGCCTGCCTCAAACTGCGGTTTGATTAGGCAGACAGCCTGTGCGTTTTCGCTCATAAGCTGTCTTGCAACAGGCAGAATCAGCTTTAATGAAATGAACGAAACATCAACCGAGAAAAAGTCAATTTCATCAGGGACCTGCTCCCTTGTAACCTTTCTCATATTGGTGCGTTCAAGATTGACAACACGGGGATCGTTGCGAAGCTTCCAAGCAAGCTGACCGTAACCGACATCAATTGAATACACCTTTTTTGCACCGTTTTGGAGCATACAGTCGGTAAAGCCGCCTGTAGAAGCACCGATATCCATTGTTATCTTATCTTTTAAATCAAAGTCAAAATTGTCTATGGCCTTTTCAAGTTTTAAACCGCCACGGCTTACATATTTCTGTGTGTTGCCTCTTACTTCAATTTTAACATTTTCATCATAAGAAGTTCCGCACTTGTCGGCTTTCTGATTGTCAACATAAACCTGCCCCGACATTATAATCGCCTTAGCCTTTTCACGGCTGTCGGTAAAACCTTTTTCATATACAAGAATATCAAGTCTTTTTTTCATCCTAATTCTTTTCCTTTAAATTTTTGGTAATGGTGTTCACCATTCCGTCATCATCGAGTTTAAGCTCATGAAGAGCCTCACTGACAGACATCTGCTTGACAAATTTGTCATTAATAGCCTTTATATGATAATCTCCGCAGAACTGTGTGCAACAGAGTAAATCGGAGAAATTTCTCGCAATACCGCCGTTTTTGATGCCCTCTTCAAAAAACCATACATTATCGAAATCTGCCGCAAAATCAACGGCATTTTCGTCAATCGGTTTAATTCTGCAAAGTTTTAATATGCAAATCTCAACGCCCTGTTTTGCAAGGGTTTCCTTGGCTTTGCAGGCATAAGAGAAAAGTCTGCCGTAGGTTATGAGAAGATTTTTACAATTTGGATTTCCGTAAACATCGTATGAAAGATTTTCTTCACCGAAATCATCGGGTCTGTAAAGCTCTCCGCCACGGGGATAACGCACAACAGCGAGGCTGTCGCAAATGTAAATTGCGGTTGAAAGAGATTTTCTCATACCGTCAAAATATGCCGGAGAAAAAATTGTCGTGTTCGGAATGGTGTTGAGTATCGAAACATCAAACACACCCTGATGAGTTTCACCGTCATCACCAACAATTCCCGCACGGTCAACCCCGATTACGAGGTGAAGCTTTCCGAGAGCCGCATCATGCAAAAGCTGGTCATAGGCTCTCTGGAGAAATGTTGAATACACGGCAAAAACAGGTCGCATACCCTTTGCGGCAAGTCCGCATCCAAAAGTTACTGCGTGTTCTTCAGCAATACCGACATCAAAAAATCTTTCCTTAAAAAGCCTTGAAAATTCGGTAAGTCCCGTTCCTCCCGACATTGCGGCTGTAATTGCGCAAATCTTTTTATCGTCCTCGGCAAATTCGCACATAGTCTTTCCGAACTCAGCCGAAAATCCCTTGTGACTTGAAAGCGGTTCGCCCGAATCAATATCGAACCTGCCTATTCCGTGAAATCCGCCCGGATTGTCCTCGGCAGGCTGATAGCCTTTGCCTTTTTTGGTAACAACATGAACAAGAACGGGAGAATTCACCTTTTTTGCACACTCAAACGCATTTTCAAGCTCATCAATGTTGTGTCCGTCAATAGGTCCGAGATAGGTAAAACCGAAGCAGTCAAAAAGAGTGTTTTTGTACACAAGATTTTTAAGTTTAGACTTTCCTCCCTGAAGAAATCTTTTCAGAGGTTTTCCGATAAGCGGAATGTGTAAAAGAATTTTTTCTGTAATTTTCTTGACTCGCATATACCACGGCTGAATTCTTACCGTTGTAAGGTAGCGTGACAATGCGCCTACATTCGGTGAAATGGACATTTTGTTATCGTTGAGAACAACAATAAAGTTCTTGTTGAATCTGCCTGAGTTGTTCATTCCCTCAAAAGCAAGTCCACCCGTAAATGAACCGTCACCAATCACGGCAACGGTGTAGCTTTGGTCCCCCATAAGGTGTTTTGCTCTTGCAATTCCGTATGCGGCTGATATTGATGTACTGCTGTGACCTGTGTTAAAATCGTCGTATTTGCTCTCGGCACGCTTCGGAAAGCCTGAAATTCCGCCTTTTTTGCGGATTGTGTCAAACTGCTCGTAGCGTCCCGTCAGCAGCTTGTGGGTATATGCCTGATGTCCGACATCCCATACAATGCTGTCTTTCGGCAGATTAAAGCTACGCTCAAGAGCAACGGTAAGTTCAACAACACCGAGGTTCGGTGAAAGATGTCCTCCGTTTACAGACACAGTTTCAACGAGCTTTTCCCTTATTTCGGTACACAGCTTTTCAAGCTGTTCGTCATTAAGCTTTTTGACATCATGCGGTGATTTAATTTTAGAAAGCAGTTCATACTCACCCATAATTTATTTCCTATCCGTATAATTAATATTTGCAAAGAATTATTTATTTCTCTTTGCAAGCTTGTAAGCAAATTCTTCAAGCTCTTTTGTATCACCGTCAAAGCCATAAAGTGCGTTAACAGCTTTTTCGGTAAGTTCATCAACAAGCTCACGGCACTTTTCAATTCCGAGAAGTGAAACATATGTAGATTTACTGTTTTCTGCGTCACTGCCAACGGGCTTGCCGAGTTCCTCATCGGAGGAGGTTACATCAAGTATATCGTCCTGAATTTGGAACGCAATGCCGATGCATTCGCCAAATTCAGAGGCAGCTTTAATTTGCTTATCGTTTGCACCTGCGCTTATACAGCCCAGTTCACAAGCTGCTTTGATAAGACAGGCTGTTTTTTTGTAGTCCATTTCACGGAGGACTTCAATCGGAGCGTTTGTGTTTTCGCTCATAAGGTCAATCACCTGACCGCCTATCATTCCTGTCGCACCTGCGTATTTTGAAAGTACGGAAACACCTCTGCAACACGCAGAAGTTCCGCAGATTTTTACTGTCTTTTCGTTTGTAAGGGTTTCAAAGGCAAGCGTTAAAAGTGCGTCGCCGGCAAGCAAAGCGATATCTTCGCCGAATACCTTGTGATTTGACGGCTTGCCTCTTCTGAGGTCATCGTTATCCATACACGGCAAATCATCGTGAATAAGAGAATATGTGTGAATCATTTCAACTGCACAGGCAAATGCCGCTGCAGACTCTTCACTTCCGCCGCAAAGGCTGTTAAACGAGAACACAAGATACGGACGGACACGCTTTCCGCCTGCCTCAAGGCTGTAAGCCATTGCGTCAATCAGCTTTTTTTCACGGCAATCCGCACTCGGAAGATAGTTTGTTAAAGCATTTTCGGTTATCTTTGCATAATCCTTACTCATTGTCATCACCCTTTGAAAGCTTTGAAATTCTCTCGTTTATATCAATAATCTTACCCTTGCATTGCTCAAGCTGTTTCATACAAAAAGCAAGAAGCTCACACGCTTTTGCATACTCCTCCATTGTCTGTTCAAGAGTAAGCTCTCCGCTCTCCATTTTTGAAACTGATTTTTCAAGCAGTTCATTTGCCTGCTCAAAAGTTAAATTTTTATTTTCCATTGGTTTTTACCTCTGTACCTGCATATTCAAGCAGTCTTTGCATACGGTGATTTGCACCGCTTCGGCTGATTGGGGTTGAAAGATTCTGTCCCAAATCACGAAGTGACATATCGGGATTTTCAAGCCTTAAATATGCGATTTCACGCAAGTCCTCGGGCAAAGAATCGATTCCGACTGTCTTTTTTATATGTTCGATTGCACTGAGCTGTTTTGCAGACGCCGTTGCGATTTTTCCGATATTCGCAACCTCGCCGTTAATTCTGCGGTTCACATTGTTGCGAACCTGCTTTATTGCCTTTGTACCCATAATTTCCATTGATCTTATCGGTGAGCCTATGTAGGTAAGCAAGTCACAAATCTGCTCACTCTCCTTAAAATAGACAATGTAACTGCCGCTGCGGACAACCGTTTTTGGAATAAGGGTACATTCGGTTATTTCGGAAAGAATCTTGCACAAATCCTGAGAAAGATTTTTGTGCGGAACACAGAATTCAAGATGATAGCTTTTCATGGGATCGGATACCGAACCACAGCTAAGAAAAACTCCGCGCAAAAACGATTGCGAAAGTTCTTCGCTTGAAAGATTTGCCCTGTTGACACGCAAAGTAATCTGACCGTCCGTATGACCGAAATCTTCAAAAATACGCTTACAATCGTTTCCGTCAACCACAATTATTTTGTAAAGATGGCTGTCACTTGATTTTGTACGCAAAGCCGATTGTTTTTCAATTATCGGCATATATAAATTCTGCAAAAGAAATATAAGACGATTTCCCGCATAATTGCTTTCTGTTGTGAAGGTTATTTTGTTCGGAGAAAAATTTCTGCTGAATAAAAGCATTCCGTAAAGCTCCGCTTTGAGAGCCTCACGGTCAAACTGTTCAACCGAACAAATTTCTTTTTTTACATCCGAGGAAAATGACATTTCTGCACCTTACCTGTCAATATCTCTGTGCTGAATAACACACCTATAGCCTTTTTCACGAAAGTGGTCGTTCAGCTGCATTGCGATTGTAACACTTCTGTGCTTGCCGCCAGTACAACCTATGCCGACAACAAGCTCGCTTTTGCCCTCTTTGAGATAGAGCGGTACGGAAAAATCGAGCATACTCAAAAGTCGCTTTAAAAATTCGGTTGTTTCTTCACTTTCAAGAACATAGTCACGCACATCTTTGTCAAGTCCTGTAAGATGTTTGAGTTCGGGAATGTAAAAAGGATTAGGCAGACAACGCACATCCATAATGAGATCTGCCTCAAGCGGAATTCCGTATTTGAAACCGAATGACATAAATGTCAGCGTAATGCTTTGTGAAGTGTCCTCCATGAACATTGACATAATTCGCTCTCGGAGCTGTTTGTTTGACATATATGTAGTGTCAATGTTATAATCGGCTGTTCTTTTAATAGGCAAAAGAAGCTCCCTTTCAAGCTCAACGGCAGACAGTACCGAACCGTCCTTGAGTTTATCCGAAAGAGGATGTCGTCTTCTTGTTTCCTTATAACGAACAACGAGCCTGTCCGTCATTGCGTCAAAGAACAATACCTTTACATTTTCGTAATGCATTTTGAAGTGTTCAATCTGAGAACACATTTCCTCAAATTTTTCATTTCCTCTTACATCGACAACAACCGCAACCCTCTTCATTGAATCATCTTCAGATTTGAGGCAAAGCCGATAGAGTGTTGACAACAGACTTGACGGAAGATTGTCAACACAATAATAACCGATGTCTTCAAGCACATGAAGAGCGCCTGTTTTGCCTGCACCCGACATTCCCGTAATGATTACAAATTCCATAAAATTACACCTTTTTTGCTTTATAGAAAAATAAGTTCACATTCAAGCTTATAGCCTGTTTCATTTTCAACAGTTTTCTGAATTTCCGACACAAGCTGTTTTACATCGTCAGCCGTAGCCTTTGATTTGTTGATGATAAATCCTGCGTGCTTTTCGCTGACCTGAGCACCGCCGACTGTTTTGCCCTTGAGTCCGCATTGCTCAATGAGCGCACCTGCAAACGCACCCTCGGGTCTTTTGAACACACTGCCTGCGCTCGGATATTCAAGCGGCTGTTTTGTTGAACGGCGGTTCATATAATCGTTCATTCTGTTCTGAATTTCTTCGGGATCATCTTTTTTAAGTTTGAATACCGCACCTGTGATTATGCAACCGTTTTTGCGGTAAACGCTTGTTCTGTAGCCAAACTCAAGATTCTCTGCCTCTGTTCTGCCGATATCGCCGTTCTGTGTGATGTGAGAAACGCTGTATACAACATCTTTCATTTCACCGCCGTATGCACCTGCGTTCATAAACAAAGCACCACCGACTGTTCCCGGAATTCCCCATGCAAATTCAAGTCCCGAAAGTCCGCATTTTTGGGCAAACTTACACAGGCTTCCCAAAGCCGCACCTGCGCCGCAATAGATTGTTGTATCGTCAATTAATGAAATATTCCTGAAATCACCGTCAAGACGGAGAACCGTGCCGTGGATTCCCTCATCCGGAACCAGAACATTACTGCCGTTGCCGAGAAGAATATACTTCTCCTTGCAGACATCGCATTCCTTTAAAATTTTCATCAGCTGAGAAAGATTTGTCACCTTTATGTAAACATCTGCTTTTCCGCCGATTTTAAATGAAGTGTGTCTGCTCATCGGTTCAAATCGTCTTGCGTCACAATCAAGCTTTTGAGCACAGTTATATATAATATCGGTAGTGTCCATTCAATTACCCTCCGTTGTTAGTTTAGAATATGAAATTTCTGTTCCCTGTATTCCGTTACAAAGCGGAATTATTCCCATGTATCAACAATAACCTTTGGTGACGGCGGAAGATCCTCAACAGCCATTCCTAGATTTTTGAGAAGTTCTCTTGCTGCATTGTAGCCCATTTTCTTCTGTCTGTTATTCATGGCGGCAACCTCTATGATTACGGCAAGGTTACGGCCGGGCTTTACGGGAATTGTAAGAGTCGGCACTTCGACACCGAGAATCTTCATATATTCGTTGTCAAGTCCCATTCTGTCATAAACCTTTGCGCTGTCCCATTGTTCAAGGTTGATTACCATATCAATCTTTTCCTGCAGCTTGATAGCGCCCATACCGAAAAGTTTTCTGGCATTAATAATTCCGATACCTCGAAGTTCAATGAAGTGACGGATATTTTCGGGCGACTGGCCATAGAGTGTAGTCTGGGCAGTTCTTCTGATTTCTACGGCATCATCGGCAACAAGGCGGTGACCACGCTTGATAAGCTCAATTGCGGTTTCACTCTTACCGACGCCGCTGTCGCCCGTAAGCAGACAGCCTTCGCCGTACACTTCAACAAGAACGCCGTGACGGGTGATTCTCGGAGCAAGCTCTTTGTTAAGATATTGTACAAGTGACGCAGTAAGATCCGATGTACTCTGCGGGGTACTGAAAATAGACACCTTGTGCAGCTTTGCACTTTCGAGAATTGCGTTTGACGGTTCAATATCACGGCAGATTATTACAGCCGGAGGACCAAAGCTGAAAATGGAGTCAATAACCATTTTCTGAGCCTCCGGACCGTATCTGCCGAGATATGAGAACTCTGTATTACCGAGAACCTGAATTCGCTTGTTGTCAAAGAATTCAAGATAACCCGTAAGCTCAAGTCCCGGTCTGTTGATTTCAACAGTCGATATGTTAGTTTCCTTGTAATTTTCAGCGACATAAACTTCGGTGAGGTTCAATGCTTCTGCAATTTGCGACAGCGGAACAGAAAATTCAACAGACATAAATCATCGTCCTATCCTAAATATTTATTACCTTTCACAAATCAGAGTAACCGCTCTGCCGCCTAACGGGCAGATGTATGCTCTCAGGCTATATACTTATTGCTATTATACACCATAACGCAGTTTTGATAAAGTCTTTTTGTGAATTATTTTTCAATTTTTAATAAAATTTTCTCATTTTTCTGTTACTGTTTTAACAATGTCTGCTTTTAATTCTTTATCGGAACTAATATAACAAATACTCAAATAGCCGTTGTTTTTACCCTTAAAATTATTGAATATGGATAAAGATGTCACGGAAAGGTTGTTATTATTATTCTTCAACAGAACAATGTGTTCTTTAACTTTTTTCAGTGCGTTTTTATCTTTTGAAAAAAGTTGCAAAGTTTTTGTATCCGAAAGGGCAGTATAGGTCAAAGGTGAAATTGCGGTTTCTTTTGAAATATAGCCAATATCGGTTTTGAGAGTTTTTTCTCCGAGATTTGAGTCGATAAGATACAATTCAAGCTTTGAAAGCGTCAGCGCAGGGATATAGGCTTTCTTTGCCGATATTACGGCTTTTTCAAGGCTGTCAGCCTCAACCGAAACACCTTGCACATCCTCACTGTTCTCAAGCAGATAGAAATTATACACGGCTTTGCCCGATTTGTTTTCTGCAGTAATCGTCTGAACAAGCGAAGAAGTATCAATTCGGTTTGAATTTGAACAGCCTCCTAAAATCAGAACAATTGCCATAATCGGCAGTAAAAATAATTTTTTATTCATAAAGCTTTCTCCGATATACAAAAAGATAGATTATAGGAATCAGAAGTGCGGAAATAAAATTGAGTGCAGTCAGAAAAATATTGTTCAACAATAATTCTTTTACAGCATTATAACTATCTGCACAAACAAACAAAACAAACATTATAAAAGCTATTATCGAAACAAAAAAAAGCGTTCTTTTTGAAGATGTGTTTACAATGCAGTTTGAAACGCTGATAAGTACAGCCGTTACAAAAACAAAAATACAAGCAGTTACTGCGGCAAGGTAAAAGCTGTCAAAGCCTTTCATATCACCGAAATAAGCGGTTTTTGACAATAGCTGAACAGAAAACGGTTGCTGTGCAGAATATGCACCGATAACAAAATCGGCAAAAAACAAAGTCAACATTAATGTGCCGAATATAATAAGAGTTGTAATTACAGGTTGTTTTATCGACAGATTTTTGGTGCTTGTGGAATTGAATCCAAAAATAACAGGCAGAAACACAAAGATTAAACAGTCTGCAACATTGCTCCGAATATTTGAAAAATCGGGTGTAACAAAGGTGCTGTTCGGTGCAAATTCAAAAGATTTTATATTTCCGAAAAATATCACGGCAAAAGCAATTATGAGAAACGCAAGCACAAAAATGCTGACTCTTGAAAGCGGATTTATCCCCTTTGACGCACCGTAAACACAAATACAAAGTATCAAAAAGGCAATCACCTTTGTGTCGACATCGGGATTAACTCCCGAAACAAACATATCGCAGAATCTAATCAGAAAAGAAACGGTTATCACGGTGAAATACATACAATAATATGAAGAAACAAAGAAAAAGCCCGTTTGCGATGTGTTTTTTGCAAAGGCTGAGAAATCAAGTCTTGTTCTGTGCTTTATCGAATAAAAAGGAACAAAGCACAACAGCGTGAAAAATATTCCGAATCCGATTGACGCAAGACTTGAAAAAATATTGTCGCTCTGCAAAAAGCTCCGCCCCATTAACAATATCGGAAGTACAGAACATACAAACAGCGAAAGCATAAGTCTTTTTGACGGAAAAGTTACATTCGATTGCATTACATCTCCTCCGTTTCGGGGAATTTCTGAACCTTGATTGTGTGCTTTGAAAGCCTTTTCCAATCTGCTCTGACAAAGACATCACGCATACTCCGCCACGAGAACGGTGCAAGCGATGACATATACGGCACGCCGACTGATGTTTTGGAACACATATTGACAAGCACTCCGCAGGTGAGCAGAACTATTCCCCACAAGCCGAACATTCCGCCTGCGATAACGCAGAAACATCTCAACACCATAATAGGCGGATAGAGTGCGAATGTGACATAACTGCAAATTGCCGCAGTTGCAACAACCATAAGAGTTGACGAGCTGATTATGCCTGCGCTGACGGCACTTTCACCGATTACAAGCGCTCCGACAATGCTGACAGCGTGTCCGAGCGGCTTTGGAATACGCAGTCCGGCCTCTCTCATGACTTCATAGATAAAGGTTATGAGAATAACTTCAAGTGTTACGGGTAAGGGTGTTTGCGACAAAGAATCGGATGTTTTCACGAGCAATCCGGTCGGAAAATATTCGGGATGAAACTGTGCAAAAGCCGTGTATATTCCCGGCAAAAATACGGCTATGAGGAACGAAATATACTTTAAAATCCGTATGAATGCCGCATAATACGGGCGGTTTGAATAATCATCAACGCTTTGAAATTCTTCTGCAAAAAGGTGCGGAATGATTATCACCGACGGTGTTCCGTCAATCAGAATTGCCACTCTGCCCTCCGACAGCTTTCCGCAGACCGTATCCGGTCTTTCGGAAATCCCGACACCCGAAAAAAGTGATTTTGAATTGTTGTCTTCAAGATAACTGCTTAAATATCCCGACGCAAGAATCATTTTCAGGTTGCAGTTTTCAAGCCGTTCTCTGATTGCTTTAAGAATTTGCTTTGACACGCTGTTTTGAAGATAACAAATCATCATCTGCGTGTTTGAACTGTATCCGCTTGTTACGGTTTCAAAAACAAGGTCAGGACTTTTGATTCTTCGCCTTATTAAAGTCATATTAATTCTCAGCGGTTCTGTAAAACCTTCTCTGCAGCCTCTCTGCACTACCTCACTTTCGGGTTCCGAAACACTTCTGAATGAAAAGCCCTGTGCTCCGATTGCAAGCATACGACTGCAACCGTCAACAACAAGCAGGGCAAAACCTGATGTTGAAAAGCTGATTGCCTCGTCAATTGTCGTGAACTCGACAATTTCACTTGATGTCAGCACGGTATTTTTTATAAGGTCAAAAACCTTATCGGGGGATTGGCAGTCAAAATAATAATCGAGCAGAGGATTGATTACCGACAAAGCAAGCGTGTCCTTTCCGCACATTCCCTCAATTGTGATTATTGCGGATTTTATACTGCATTGTCCCTTTAGATTCATTTCACGAACCGTAAAGTCTGCCGAATTTTTGAACATTTTCTTCAGAGTTGAAATATTTTCTTTTAATGAATTATACATTTAATCACCGTCTTAATATATCTGCTTTTTATTTTGCGGTATATCGGCTCAAATTATGCAAATATTAGTAACGGTGATGTTATGTTAATTTCAATAATCAGAACAATTTTGCTCTATGCCTTTGTCATTCTGGCAGTCAGGTTAATGGGAAAGCGACAGATGAGCGATATGCAGCCGAGCGAGCTTGTAATCACAATGATAGTGTCGGATATCGCATCAATTCCTATGCAGAACACATCTCAACCGCTGTTGAGCGGAGTTATTCCCGTTGCAATTCTCGTTGCACTTGAAATTACCGCAAGCATTATTATGATGAAGTGGAGCGGTTTCAGAAGTCTTGTGTGCGGAAAACCCGTTATAGTAATTAAAGACGGAAGGATTCTGCAATCGGCTATGAAAAAGTTGCGGCTTACTACAGAAGATTTGAGTGTCAGATTAAGACAACAGGGTATTTTTTCAATCGAGGATGTTCAATACTGCATTGTTGAAACAAACGGTGAGGTGAGCGTTCTTGAAAAGCCTGAGAAGAGAAAGCCTTCTGCCGAGGATTTTGGGTTAAAAATTAAGGACAATAAAATTGAAACCGTAGTTGTCAGCAACGGAAAAATTCTTGAAAATTCGCTTAATTTATGTGAAAAAGAAAAGGGTTATGTTAAAAATATTCTGCAAAAGAAAAATATTAAGCAGAGCAATGTTTTTCTTATGACTCTTGACGCACTCGGAAATTACAACATTATAAAGAAGGAATAACAATATGAAAAGAATTTACATTGCACTTTCACTTGTTCTGGCGGCACTATGCTTTGCATCTGTTGAAACAGGATTTATTTCGGGCAAAACTGATTCATTCATTGCAAAAATTGAATGTGCCGACAGACTGATGAGCAGACTTGAATTTGAAGATGCACTCAAAATATGTGAAGAAACCGAGAAAGAATGGTATGACAATGCCAAATTGATTGACACCATGCTCATTCACGATTATGTTGACAATATCGGATTAAGCATTTCGAGAATGACCGCATTTGCACAAAAACAGAACCGTGATATGTACTTTGCCGAAAGCGTTCAGGCAAAAAAAGAACTCGCCTCCATTAAAGAAAGCGAGTTTCCGTTAGTTGAAAATATTTTGTAATTCTTACACAGAATTATTCTTTTTAATTTTGGAATTGATAAATTCGACCAGTCGGAATATGAGGAAAACGGCGGCATTGACTATTACAACGCTAGCACCTGTCGGGGTATCGCATGAATATGACACGCACATACCGATAAAAAAGCAACAGAGTGAAAGCACACCCGAACAGAGAATTACCGACTTGAATTTTTTGCAAACTCTCATGGAAGAAAGCGCAGGGAAAATTATAAGTGCGGAAATGAGCAGAGTACCCATAATTCTCATACCGATTACAATTGTGAGAGCCGTAAGGAGTGCAATTACCGTGTTATAAACGCCTGTTTTAAGACCGGTTGCCCTTGAAAATGTTTCGTCAAAGGTTACGGCAAAAATCTTGTTGTAGAACAAGATAAATATTACAATTACGACAAGTGCAAGGATTCCGCACATAACTGCGTCGGCTGTTGTAGTGGCAAGAATACTGCCGAAAAGGTATGAGTTGAGGTCGGTATTTACGCCCGATACACTGACAAATACAACACCTATGGCAAGCGCCGTACTTGAAATTATTGCGATTGCCGCATCGCCGTTGATTTTACTGTTCTCGGAAAGTCTTAACAGCAGGAATGCCGCAATAATGATTACAGGAACAGCAACTTCAAGCGGTGCAAGATTTAGTGCCGCCGCAACTGCAAGCGCACCAAAGCCCACATGAGATAATCCGTCACCGATCATTGAATACCGTTTTAGAACGAGCGTTACACCGAGCAGTGCCGCACACAAAGAAACAAGCGTGCCGACAATGAATGCTCTGACTATAAAATTGTATGAAAACATTTCAAAAATCATATCAAACATTTTTAGCACCTCCGTGAACTCTGTGCTGACATTCATCACACGGGCAATCGCTGAGAATAAAGCGTTTGCCGGCATCCGAATGCAGATACTGATGTGCCGTACCGTAGAAATACCAATTCTTTGCAAGGTGCAGAATTTTTGAGGCATTGCTCACGGCTGAATTCACATCGTGAGAAACCATAATAATCGTGATTCCGCTTTCATTCAACTTTTTGATGAGAGCGTACATATCAGCCATTGCCATCGGATCAAGTCCCGTTACAGGCTCGTCAAGAATAATCAGTTTGTGAGTTGCACACAATGCACGGGCGAGCATAACACGCTGTCGCTGACCGCCCGAAAGCTCTCTGAAACATTTTTTGCGTAAATCATAAATACCCGTGAGCTTCATATTCTCGGCGGCTGCTTTTTTCTGCTCCTTTGAATAGAAAAAGGTGTGTTTTTTATTAAGACAGCCCGAAAGCACCACCTCTTGCACCGACGCAGGAAAGTCACGCTGAATATCGCTTGACTGCGGAAGGTAGCCGATTTCATTCTGTTTTAGTCCGTCACTATAGGTAATCGAACCGCTCAATGGCTTTAAAAGTCCGAGAAGTGCTTTCATGAGAGTAGTTTTGCCCGAACCGTTTTCACCGACTATGCAGATATAATCCTTTTCTTTTATATCAACCGAAATATCATTGACAACGGTTTTGCCTTCATAACCGAGCGAGGCATTTTCAATTTTAATAAGCGACATCAGTATAACGCCTCCTTTAATGCTTCAAGATTTTGTTCCATAACAGAAATATAAGTTGCGCCGTTCTCAAAATCATCCTTTGTGACATTGTGACATGAAGAAAACTGCATCGTCTTTGCAGAAGAATCTTCAGAAATAATCCGAGCAATTTTGCCGCTTGAAAGCTCAAGATAGAATACAACGGGTATATCGTGTTCTCTTGTAAAATCAATCAGATGAGAAACAACGGCTGTACTCGGCTCGGTTTCATGACTGCAACCCGGGAATGCACATTCATATCCAAGGTTGTAGTCGCTTACAAAATACAGAAACGGAAATCTGTCGCCGAAAACAAGCGTATCACGCTTTTTGTTATTTGCAACTTCGGTAAATTTCTTATCAAGGCTGTCAAGCTGTGAAATGTAATTTGTTTTTCTGTCATTGTAATATTTAGAATTTTTACTGTCAACTGACATTAACTCATCTGCGATTGAGGCAGACATACGCTCTGCATTTCTGATTGAAGTCCAGACATGCTCGTCATACTCCTCCCCTTCCTCGTGATCGTGACCTTCGTCATCATCATCCATATCTTCATGACTGTCATGTTCATGGTCATGATCCATAGATTGTTCATGCCTGAGAGGAACATACTCCATCATCTTCATCACTTTTACATCTTTGTTTTCAATTGACGAAAGAACTCCGTCAACCCATTCGTCGCTTTCACCGCCGTTGCAGATAAAAATATCGCAATTTTCAATTGCTGTAATATCTGACGGTTTGGGTTCATAACTGTGCGGATCGCTTCCGGGCGAAAGCAACAGGCGAATATCAACTTTATCGCCTGCAAGCTGTCTTACAAAATCATAGTAAGGAAAAATCGTTGTTACAACGCTGATTTTACCGTCAGATTTCCTGACATCTTCAGTTCTGTCACAAGCGGAAATTAATAACAAGCCGCAAATTATCACGGCAGAAAGAAAAATTGAAACAAGTTTTTTCATATATCACTCCAAATAACGCTTAAAAAGTCTTAATACACAAAAGGGATTGCATAAAACATCTTTATGCAACCCCTTTATAATTATTTGCAGAATCGGATAAATTTATCCGAAAGCTGTTTTATGCAGCTTTAGCGGCAAGCTTCTTTGCCTTTTTATGACGCTGCCACATAACCCAAAGCGGACCTGCGATACAGATTGAAGAATAACAACCTGATATGATACCGATAATCATCGGAAGAGCAAAGCCCTGAACAGATGTGATATTGAACGCACAGGCAACAGCATAAACAACAAGAATAGCCGAAAGTGTTGTTACAGAAGTCATAATTGTTCTCTTAATACACTTTGTGCAGCTGAGGTTGAATATCTTGCCAACATCTGTTTTGCTTCCAACAAGCTTCTTTTCCTCACGAACACGGTCATAGATAACAATTGTATCGTTAAGCGAATAACCGAGAATCATAAGAACAACTGCGATGAAGCTTGCGTCAATCGGCATCTGGAAGATTACATACATAAAGTAAATCATTGCAACATCGTGGAAGAGGGCTACGAGAGCCATAACACCTGCCGAAAGACCGCCGATTTTCTTAAATCTGATTGTTACATAAAGAACCATAAGCACGGCTGCAATTGCAACAGCAGTAAGGCACTTGAGAAGGAAGCTGAAACCCATTGAAGCATCAACTGAATTTGATTCAAGACATTTGAAGTTATTGTCCGGATACTTCTTCTGAAGGTCTGATTCAAGGTTCTTCTGAATATCGGTTTTGATTGAATCATTACCCGAGAACTGAACAGTTACAGTTGTGCCGCTGTCACCCATAAGATCCTGGGCATATGTAGTAGTGATTCTGTCCTCTGTTGTTTCAACCTGAATAAAATCAGTAAGTTCAGACTGATTGATTTCACCGCTGTAGCTGAATTTAAGTGTGGCACCGCCAGAGAACTGAATGTCAAGCTGTGTACCGAAAATAAAGTTACATACGATACCGATAATAATAATTGCAAGAGAAATTCCGAAGAAAATCTTTTTGTGACCTACAAAGTCAATAATCTTGTGGCCTCTGTTATACTTTTCGGCAAATTCCTCATCTGTAAGGGGGGCATTTGAAACTGCCTTTGTCTGAGTTTTATCAGTCATTCTTAGCACCTCCAAACAACCATTTTTTACGCAGGAACTTAAAGCCTGCAACACTTCTGAGCATAATTCTTGTACAGAATACACCCATGATAAAGTTAGCGATTACGCCTACAAGAAGTGTGTAACCGAATGAGTAGATAGTACCTGTTGTAGACTCACCGAAGATGATTGAGAGAATATTTGCAGGACCAAATACAAGCATAAGGATAATTGATACGATAATAACGGTCATATTACCGTCAACGATAGCGGAAAGTGAATTCTTTGTACCCCTTTCAAGAGCACCGTCAAGAGTTCTGCCCGCTTTAAGTTCTTCTTTGATACGCTCGGCAGTAATAACATTACAGTCAACGCCCATACCGATTGAAAGGATAAGACCCGCAATACCTGGGAGCGTCATTGTGAATGAAGAGAATACAGGGAAGTAACCTGATACAGCCGCAATGGCAAGACCCATCTGACCGAGAAGTGAGATAACTGCAACAAAACCGGGCAAGCGGTAGAAGAGAATCATAATGATTGCAATAATGATAAATGCGATAACACCCGCATATGCCATTGCAACAAGTGAGTTCTCACCGAGGGTTGCGCTGATTGTGCCGTAGTTTGATGTTTCAAGCTGGAACGGAAGAGCACCTGCATTAATTTTTGATGCAAGGTCCTGAGCCTCTTTAGCTGTAAAGTCACCTGAAATAACAGCGTTGCCGTCTGTAATTTCAGCCTCAACCTTAGGAGCTGAAAGCATAATATCATCCATCCAGATTGAAACCTGCTGGTTTAGATATTCTTTAGTGATGTCAGCAAAACGCTCCTTACCGTTCTTGTCACCGCTGCTCTTCAGCTTAAGCTGAACTACATAGGAATTTTTACCTGTGGTCTTGTCTGTTGTCATACCTGCTGTTGCACTTTCAACATAAGAACCGTCCATAAGGATTGTCTTAGCTGTGTCGCCCGAAGGAGTTTTGTAAACATACTCGCCGTTTGAATCAACATCTGTTGTTTCATGACCGTCTCCGGGACGGAAAGTAAGCTGTGCTGTTGAAGAAATCTCTTCGATTGCCTCAATTGCGTTCTGGTCGGAATCTTCCTTCCATGGGAAACGAACAATGATTCTGTCGCTTTTTGCATCCGCATAAAGCTCATAATCTGTGATACCCTGAGATACCATTCTTAATTCAATGATTGACTTTGCAGACTCAAGCTGCTCGTCAGTTGCGTCAACATCTCCTGCCGGTTTGAATGTTGCTTCAACACCGCCACGGATGTCAATTCCCCATCGTATATCGCTGATGCCCTTTAATACTGTTGTTTTGTTATCGCCGGTGTAGTAGGAAATACCAAAAATCGCAGTAAACGAAAAGGCAAGTATCAGCAAAGCTACGACAAAGAATACAGGCTTTGGAACTCTTTTCATGCCTTTGAAACCTCCGTTAAATAATTGGCTGTGATTTTATTTTGCTCAAAAGTCAAAATAACTCTGTCACGAACATCCAATCACAGACCGTAACAGAGTTATTATAGAATTTTTTTAGGAAAATGTCAATGGATACGGAAATATTTAATAAAAAAAGAATTGAATTTATCAAAAAATACATTCTAATGTCATAAACTGCATACAAAATTCTTCCAAAATCCAATCGACAAACCAAATTTTCAAATGATGATTACTTGTTCAGAATCTTTTCGCAAGCCGCAAGCCTTGCACAGATACAAAAAACATCCATAGCAACTTCAAGCTCGTGGTTCGGAGGGAAGGTCGGTGCAATTCTGATGTTGGAATCCTTTGGATCAATTCCGAGCGGATATGTTGCACCTGCACCTGTAAGAACAACTCCTGCCTCCTTACAGAGAGCGACTGTTCTCTTTGCCGTGCCTTCAAAAACATCAACGCTTACAAAGTAACCGCCGTGCGGCTTTTTCCATGATGCGATATCAGAAGGCGCAAGTTCTTTGTCGAGAGTATCAAGAACAATCTCGAATTTTGGTTTAAGGACAGACTTGTGCTTTTCCATATGTTTAAGCACGCCGTCATAGTCCTTGAAGAATCTTACATGACGGAGCATATTAAGCTTATCATAGCTGATGATTTCGTAGTTATATTTTTCACGGAGAACCTTGAGGTTGTTCTCAGATGCAGCCATTGCGGCTACGCCTGCACCGGGGAAAGTAATCTTTGATGTTGAGCAGAAAAGAATCGGGAGGTCTTCATTACCTGTCTTTTTGCATTCATCCATAATGTTGAGCAAAACATCAGGTGTGTCGCTGATTTCATGGATGCAGTAGGCATTATCCCACATAATTCTGAAATCCTTAGCGGCAGGCTTTAAAGCGGCGAAGCGCTTAACAACCTCATCGCTGTATGTGGTGCCGGCAGGGTTTGAATATTTCGGAACGCACCAAATGCCCTTGATTGAGTCATCCTCAGAAACGAGTCTTTCAACCATATCCATATCGGGACCGTTGTCGTCCATCGGAATCGGAATAAGCTCAAAGCCGTAATACTGAGTAATGCCGAAATGACGGTCATAACCCGGTACCGGACAGAGGAATTTTCTGTTCTTTACTTCATACCATGGTTTGCAGCCCTCAACAGCGGGAGCTGTCATAAAGCATGAAATTGTATCAAACATCATATTAAGGCTTGAAGAACCGCCTACAATAACATTCTCTGCATCTACACCGAGAATATCCGCAAAAAGCTTTCTGCACTCTGTAATACCGTTGAGAAGTCCGTAGTTACGGCAATCCATCTTATCCTCACCGATAAAATCGGATTTGCTGTTGATTGTATCGAGCATAGGTAAGGAAAAATCAAGCTGTTCTTTGCTGGGCTTACCTCTTGCCATATTGAGGTTAAGTCCCATACCTTTAATCTCCTCAAATCTCTTTACGAGATTGCCATACTCTTTTTCAAGTTCCTGCTTACTCAGTTCAAGATAACCCATTTTGAATAACTCCTTAAAATATTATTGCAAATGCAATTTAAATTTCTAATATATTTTACTCTATTCGCCCAAGAAATGCAAGATGTTTTTTGCAATCTTGCATTTTTATTTTCACAAAAAAGAACAGACCTGCAACAGTCATTTTTGGTGAAAGTTTGCAAGTCTGTGATTTTGTGTTATTTTTATCGAGAATGTGTAGTTTTGTGCCAAAGCACAAAATTGGGATTAATAATACTGGTAGTAGTAATAACCTTTCTTTCTTCTCTTTGAATCATAAGTACAACCTACCTCAATCAGACCGAGTACGGTTGAATCGGCAAGCTTTACGCTGTCAAGAAGGTGCTGAAGGTCACCATGAGTTGTTGAGCGTTCACGAACAACTACAACAAAGCCGGCAATCATATCCTTGAGAAGCAGAGCGTCGGCAACCACACCGATAGGAGGCGTATCAAAAATTACATAATCATAATCTCTGACAAACTGCTCATAAAGTTCCTGAAATCTGGTACTGCACATAAGCTCAGAGGGGTTTGGCGCAACCGTACCTGCCGGAAGAATGTCAAGATTCGGAAGAACATCATGCTTAACAGCCTCATCAATTTCAATCATTTTACCGATTACATTGGTAAGTCCCTTTTTATTGTCAAGCTTAAAAATGTTGTGAACATTAGGACGGCGAAGGTCGCAGTCGATAAGGAGAACTCTTTTTTCCATTTTCGAAAAGGAAATTGCAAGATTTGCGGAAACGGTGCTCTTGCCCTCACCCTTTGAGTAACTGGTTACGGCAAAGCACTTTTTTTCTTTTGCGGAAAGCGAGAACATAATATTAGTTCTTGCGGCCTTATACGACTCAACAATTGCAAACTTGCTCTTATCGGAAAGAGAAAAATTCTGTCCGTTATTTTTTTTATCGTCTTTCTTTTTAAATAATTTAAAATCAGAAGCCATAGTTCCTCCTTAACCCTGGTTCTCAAAGTCGGGAATTTCGGCAAATATAGGAATACCGTAGATATCCTGAATATCGTCCTCAGACTTGATTGTTGTGTCGATAAGTTCAATAAGAATAGAAATAAGGCAGGAAGCAATTAATCCGATTGCCGCGCCTATAAGCATATTCTTTGTGTTACTCGGTGCATACGGAGCCGAAGGAACCTTCGCCTGACGAAGTGTTCCGATCTGACCGTAGCTGAATTTTGAATTATAAACCTCAGCCGCCTTTTCGGCAAGCTGATTAGCAACATTGGCACACTTCTGTGCGTCTGTACCGTCCACTGTAATTGTGATAAAGAAAGTACCGTCGGTTACATCAACATTAACCGTGCAGCCGTCATAGAGTGCTGTCATCTCATCGGAATTTTTAAAGAGTGTAACGCAGATTTCAGCAAGATTTGCAGAGGCGGAAATATCAGCAGGATATATCTTCTGGTTCTCCTCATTGGTTGTCTTTTTAGTTGTATCATCGGCAGCCTTTGAAGGTGTCGTACTCTTGGTGTCGGCATTGGCATTTGCTCGCTGTGACGAACTGTAGTTCTGTACATAAATCATGGTAGATGTGCTGTACATCGGTGCAATTACAAAGCGTGAATACATAAAGAACAGCAGTCCCATTACAACAGTAGCAAGAATAATAAACTTGATTCTTTGCAAAAGGACGCCGACAATTCGCTGAATGGTTACATTCTTTGCCATTTATATAGCCCCTTTAATTCATATTAAGTATTAAGAAAACATACCGTAAAGCAAAAAGGTGTTTTTACGGCACTGATTTACATATTCATATTTTATTATATCTTATGTATTCTCAGCAATAATTCTATCATAGAATATTGATTGAAATAATTTCTTTAATATTATACAAATTTTTCATTATCGGATTCTTTAACAGCAAAAATAAAGGAAGCCGTAAAGACTTCCTTTATCATAGTTTATTAAGTTACGGTTATCAGCCTACAACATTAAGGAGTACGCCGGCTGCAACTGCTGAACCGATTACACCTGCAACATTCGGGCCCATAGCGTGCATGAGGAGGAAGTTGCCGGGATTTTCAGCCTGACCAACCTTCTGAGATACACGGGCAGCCATCGGAACGGCGGATACACCTGCTGAACCGATGAGCGGGTTAACCTTACCGCCTGTTGCCTTGTACATAATCTTACCGAAAAGTACACCGAATGCAGTACCCATACAGAACGCAAGAAGACCGAGAACGATAATCTTGATTGTGTCAAGAGTAAGGAAGTTCTGACCGGATGCGGTTGCACCTACAGTTGTACCAAGGAAGATTGTGATAATATTCATAAGCTCGTTCTGAGCTGTTTTGCTGAGTCTTTCAACAACGCCGGACTCCTTAAAGAGGTTACCGAGCATAAGCATACCAACGAGCGGAGCTGCGTCGGGAAGGAAGATTGCGATGATAATAACAACAATTACCGGGAACATAATCTTCTCAAGCTTTGAAACAGGACGAAGCTGCTCCATAACTACGGAACGCTCTTTTTTGGTTGTGAGTGCCTTCATAATAGGCGGCTGAATAATCGGCACAAGAGCCATATATGAATATGCTGCAATTGCGATTGAACCGAGAAGATGCGGAGCAAGCTTTGTTGTTACATAAATAGCCGTAGGACCGTCGGCACCGCCGATGATACCGATAGCACCTGCCTCTGCCTCTGTAAAGCCGAGGAAAATAGCACCTGTAAATGTTAAAAAGATACCAATCTGTGCGGCAGCACCGAGAATAAGGCTCTTCGGGTTAGAGATGAGCGGACCGAAGTCAGTCATACAACCGATGCCGAGGAAGATAAGAGGCGGATAAATGCCGAGCTTAACACCCTGATAGAGGTAATAAAGAAGTCCGCCGTATGTCGGATTCTCAATATAAGTTACTCCGTCAATCACCGTTTTGGCGTGTCCCGACACCGCAACATTCTGTGCGGTACATTGAGCCTCTGTCAAAAGCTGTGTTGTAGGCGGAGCCATAATGCTCGGATAAAGATTAACAAGCAGCATACCGAATGCGATAGGAAGGAGCAAAAGCGGCTCATACTGCTTTTTGATTGCAAGGTAAAGCAAAACGATTGAAATACCAATCATTACATAGTTCTGCCAGTTAAGAGTTAACAGACCCGAGTCTTCAAAGATACCGACAACGGCATCTACAAAGCCTTGTAAAATTTCCATTAGATAACATCCTTTCCCTTAAAACTTTGCCTTAAAACGGGCGGGTATTATCAAGTACACCGGCTTTTGCCCATGCGGAACGACCGCCGTCTGATGACTTTTTAATACTCTTGATTCTTGCTTTTTCGGAAGAGCCGTACATTGTGGCAATTGCTGCGGAAATTACGGCAACAACCTCATCGGAAACACCGTCTGTCTGAGCAGGAGCAACAGGAGTGGCAACAACGGGAGCAGGAGTTTCTGCTACGGTTTCAGCCTTTTTCTCTTTGCTCTTTTTGCCGGCATTTTGAGCTTTCTGAATAATTGCGCCGTAAATCTTGATTATGAAAATCAAGAGAATCAGCATTGCGAATACAACAACAAAACCTGTAAGAACAACTTTTGCAGAGGCAATACCTTTTTCGGCAAGGGAAAGCTCCTCTTTAGCCAATAAAGCTACATCGGAAAGATTCATAAAACAACCCCCATATTTGTCATTTGCATATAGGAATATTATACTTTATTCCCGAAACATTTTCAATAACAAATATGGGGCGAATAATTTTTTGGCGATATTACCAATTTATTTATTTGTGAGCCTGTTTATTTGTGAATTAAAGCTTTGCGATTTTATCGTTATTTGTCGTTACAGAATTATACATATTAATCCGTTACAGCCGTCATTGATAATTTTTTCAACAGTCTCCCCTATCCGCCTTCTGGCATCGGCAGGCATTCTGTACAGCTTGTTGTGAAGTCCCTCGTTAACGAGTTCGTGAACTGATTTTCCGAATATGTTACTCTCCCAGATTTTTTCCGGATTTTCGTCAAATTCTCTGAGAAGATAAGACACAAGCTCTTCGGACTGCTGTTCCGAACCGACAATCGGAGTTACCTCCGTCTGCGTAAAAATCTTCATCATATGAATTGACGGTGCGCTTGCTCTCAGCTTGATACCGTATTTTCCGCTCTGCTTAATAATCTGCGGTTCGTCAAGGGTAAGTTCGTCAATTGTCGGCATAACAATTCCGTAGCCCGTTTCCTGAACCTGTTCGTAAGCCTGTGCAATCTTGTCAAATTCTTTTTGTTTTTGCGAAAGAGTTTTTATGCAGTTCAGAAGTTCGTACTCCTCTGTTATCTCAAGCCCTGTTTCTTCCGAGATAACCTTATAGAAAAGTTCGCTTTCGATAGATACGGCCATCTCCGCATATCCTTTTCCGAGGTCAAGACTCGTAACCTTTGCAGATGTGATGTACTCACATTGCTCAATATCAGAGATTATCTGCTGAATTTGCCTGATTTTCTCAATTTTTGCGGCATTTTTCTTTATTGAATCAAATACAACCGATTTCAGCCAATGGTCTTTATCGAGCTTTACAACCCATTTTGGAATGTCAACCTTGATTTCACGGATTGGAAATTCAAACAAAAGCTGTGCAAGTATCCTTTTGATTTCGGTTTCGTCAAGCTCCATACAGCTAACGGGAATTACGGGAACCTTGTATTCGGCGGTCATTTCGTTTGACAGGCGAATTGTTTCATCTGCCGTAGGGTCAACTGAATTGAGAAGTATAATGAACGGTTTATTGATTGCCTTCAGCTCATTAATTACTCTTTTTTCACTTTCAATATAATCTTCTCTCGGAATATCGCTGATTGTTCCGTCAGTAGTGATAACAAGACCGATTGTTGAATGGTCGGTAATTACCTTTTTAGTGCCTATTTCTGCGGCGTCATCAAAAGGAATCGCCTCGTTTGACCACGGAGTTTTTACCATTCTCGGTTCGTCCTCTTCGCTGTAACCGATTGCGCTGTTTACAATATAGCCTACGCAGTCAATCATTCTCACATTGAGGGTTGTGTTGCCGCCGAGATTGATTTCAACGGATTCCTCGGGAATAAATTTGGGTTCTGTGGTCATTATGGTTCTTCCTGCCGCAGATTGAGGAAGCTCGTCAACGGTACGCCTGTAAACTGCCTCATCACGGATATTGGGCAGGACAAGCGAATCCATAAACCTTTTTATAAATGTGGATTTTCCCGTTCTGACGGGACCGACTACTCCGATATAGACATCGCCGTCGGTTCTTCGGGAAATATCCTGATAAACATTTCTCTCTTCCATTTTTTATACCTCCCTATATTCTCGGAATCAACAGCATTTTAGGTGCGTCGAGCACCTGATTTTCAGCTGAATTTTCCGAAAGCAGCAAATCAAGCTTTGTGTTGTGGGATTTAGCAATATCCCAGAGCTTTTCTCCCTTGTCGGCAAAGTATAATGTCAGCGCACAATTTTCGGGAGGTATAGGTTTATCCTCAAAAACATTTACATTTTTTACGGTGTTTACTCTGTTTTCCGAAAAAACAGCACCGCAGATTTTCAGCTCACAACGAATTTCTATGACATCATCCTCGGCAAGTCTGTAGCTTATACTTGCTGTCCTTGTACCGAAAATTTTGGCACAGGTACAGTCTGTCTGCGGAATAATATGCTCATAATCGGCTGAACGCTCAATAAACACAGGCATATCTTCCCCGTTAAGCGCCAATATGCATATGTTGATTTTTCCGCTTATAACCATACCTCTGTCATCGTGTGAAGCCTCGGCAGTTATTTGTTCTGTGAAAATATCGAGAATTCGTGAGATTTTTCCGTCATCAATCTTAACGGACATTTTTTCCATATGAGGTTCATTAATCGGAACAACCTCGCCCGTAATTTTTAATTGTTCAAACTCCGGCAACGAGGAAAATTCTGTTGAGTAGGCGTCACATACAATTTCCTCCTCACGGGTTATATAGCCCTCCTCCGTAACGCAGAGCTTAACTTCAAGTATCACTGACGGCTTTTCGGAAAGCATATCGTTTTTCAGTCTGATGTCATACGACATAACATCGCAGGAAACACAGTTGATTGTGTTTTCGTCAATTCCGTCACAATCTAAAATTTTGTTGAACGGCAACAGATAGTCAAGCTTTTCAACTTCTCCGCTCTCTGCGTTTGAAAGGTACATAAGCTTGAGATTAAGTTCACCGTTGAGCATAAGCTTTCCCGTTACAGCCTTAGCGTCAATCACTCCGACGCTTACATCGCTGCGGAGAACGGATTCAATCTGCGGTTTTTCGCCTACCGAAATTTCTTCGCAAACAGAAAACTGCTCCTGACAGAACGATTTAAGGTCGGCACAGGTAACGGTCTTTCGGTCGGTTTCGATATTATCGGAAGGCGTGAAAATGCTCGTCTGAGTTTTTGAAAATACCTTTGCATACAATGAAAACGCTCCGTGCATAACAAGTCTGCGGGGACTTAATGCCCTACAGTTTATGTATTCCGGCTTGGTTTTTGTGATGATAACCGGATTGTCGGGAGCGTCTTTTACCGAAAAGTTCTGCGAAAAATTCACGCTTTGTTCGCAACACCGCACGCTTTTCTTTATGCTTTCCACATACATCACATTCACCGTACAAAATCCGTCAATCTGGAGCTGACCTCCCGAAAGGGTTCTGCTCTGAATTTTGGGTGTGAGGGTACATTTCAGAATTTTTTCTATATCCGGACAATAATCGGGCAGAGTGAGGTCAACATCTGCAAGCTGTTCGGCAACCGTGTCAAGCACAGCCGACGGCGTGCAAAACGAGCGGTTTTCCTGATTAAACTCCATATTTTTCTCTCCTTTATGTTTTATAGTTCAATTATATTAGGGAGTGTGGAAAAATATTACCCGTAAGATTAATCATAATTTTATTTTAAAAATAAGATGTGCAAAGTTTTTTGTAACTATGCACATCTTTGGCTCGAATTTATTGTAAGCTATTACCAATAGCAAGATTTTGGAACAGTGTCCAAACATATGACTATTATTCCGGCTTGGTTTCCTTTTTGATTCCGTAAATTTTTCTCAAAATTGCCGATATGAATTTTGGTTTCTCAATAAGTACAACTTTCATAATTACCTCCGAACACAACAAATACTGACAACTACGAGTGCGCCTGCCGCAATGACGAGTACCCATTCACTCGGCAGAAGTGATGCACACAGCAGTCCCAGTCCAAAGCATACTGCAGATTTTATTCTCTGTGTGTAACAATTCACTGTATCACCCTATATCAGAATATACACAAAATCAAATTATGTGCAAAAGCGGTTGAATTATTTTTAAAATTGATATAAGATAAACTGAGAAAACAATTACGGAGAATTTTACAGACTATGAGAACACTTGAAATTAAAAAGAATGACGCAAATCAGCGACTCGATAAATTTTTACAAAAAAGATTCAAAACTCTACCAAAGTCGCTTATGTACAAATATATAAGGAAAAAGTGTATTAAGGTAAACGGCAAAAAGTGTGATATTCAGACCATGCTCAAAGAGGGCGATGTGCTTACCTTTTATATTAAGGACGAATTTTTTGAGGCATCGGAGCAAAAAAGCTATGAATTCATGAAAGCGCCGAAAACCTTTGACATTGTTTATGAGGATGAAAACCTTATACTTATAGATAAAAAGCCGGGTATAATCGTACACCCCGACAAGAATTATCACTTTGATTCACTTGTTGCAAGAGTTCAGCACTACCTGTATGACAAAGGTGAATATAATCCCGATGAAGAAAAAGCCTTTGCGCCTGCACTTGTAAACAGAATTGACAGAAACACGGGCGGAATTGTTATTGCGGCTAAAAATGCCGACAGCCTGAGAATCCTAAACGCAAAAATGAAAACAAGAGAGCTTGAAAAATACTATCTCTGCCTTTTATACGGAAAGCCAAAAAAGGACAGCGACACGCTTCACGGCTATATGACCAAGAATGAAAGTAAAAACAAGGTTACTGTTTTCAAAAATGAGGTTGAGGGTTCAAAAGAAATCAAGACAAAATATGAAATTCTTGACTTCAACGGCAAATTCAGCCTTGCCGAAGTTGAACTGCTGACGGGCAGAACTCATCAGATAAGAGCGCATATGGCATCAATCGGACATCCGCTTGTGGGCGATACAAAATACGGCAAAGGCAAAAAAGCACCCGACAGCATTAAGTATCAGGCGCTTTACAGCTATAAGCTGAAATTCAATTTTGAAACCGATGCAGGCATTCTTAATTACCTTAACGGCAAGGAATTTAATGTAAACGATGTATGGTTTGCAAAAAACGGAAAGATAAATCTAGATAGATAAAGGCGGTCAATAACCGTCTTTTGCTTTGCAAAAACAAAAATAGTATTCTTATTTTATACACATAAATGCACTCATTGTGCCTCTGTGACCTTTGGTGGCACGGTGACTCCATAAGAGGTCGCTGTTGCAATTGGTGCAGACATCCGAAACTGTTATGTTTTCATTCTTTACACCTGAAGCAGTAAGAATCTGACGGTTGGTTTCAAGGAGATCGACCATATATTTTCCGTTTCCTTTTTCAAAAACGAACTTTGAGCTGTCAAGGTCTGCAAGATTCAGAAAATGTTCTGCACATGGGTAGTCAACCTCATAGCAACAAACTGAAATTGCTGGACCGATTGCAGCTTTGATATCGGCAGGGTTTGTACCGTAAAGCTCAGTCATTTTCTCAACAACCTTTTCCCCTATTCTGCTGACAGTTCCCCTCCATCCGGCATGGGCAAGTCCGATTGCCTTATTCTTTGTATCAACAAAAAACAGTGGTGTGCAGTCGGCATAGTAGGTTACGAGGGTTACTCCCTTTTCATTTGTAATCAAGGCGTCAACGCTCTCCATATCACGGGGCTTGTAGATACCTATGCCCTTTTCGGCAGATGTTACCGCTCTTACAACCGTGTGGTGATCCTGTGCCGAGGCTACAAGACTTTCATAGTCAAAGCCTGCACTTTTGCAGAATCTTTTGTAATTTTCGGTTACGCTGTCGGGATTGTCACCTCTGTTGAATGCCATATTCATTGATGTAAATTCACCCGTTGACACACCGCCGAGTCGGGTTGTGAATGCGTGATTGATGAAATTAATTTCTGATAAAGAATTATATGTAAGATACGGAACCGTATCAATGTTGTTGAGCTTCATTGTTTTTGAAAAAAATTTCATAAGTGTTCCTTCCATATTTTATAATAAGATTATTTTTAACCGATTAATTGCTTTGTCAATATTTTCCGACAAAATATTATGCTTGAAACACGGCTGAGTTAATGATATACTATATTCATTCAGAGGTGTTGATTATGAAAAAAAGTTTGTTTGGCAAGAATATTCCTGTCAACTGTTCATATTGCGAATACAACGGAATTGAAAATGATATTATGTTCTGCAAAAAGTCAAAGCAGGTCAAGGACGGAAAATGCAGATCGTTCAAGTATGACCCGTTGTTGCGTATGCCGAATGTCACGGTTTTTAAGACAGATTTTTCGGCTAAGGATTTTAAACTTTAATCCGCTGTATTTTTATTATACAGGAATGAATTTTGTTAATATTCCTTTTCAGAATTAAATTACACATTCAAAAGAAAAAGCTTTACCGTTTTTTGGTAAAGCTTTTAGTTTTGCAGTCTTTATAAATTTACGCCATCTGAAAATCACGAATATAGCTTGTGATAGCCTTTTCAATGATTTCCTTTGCCTTGTCAACACCGTCAGTTTCGGTTACCGAAGTAACCTTATCAGCCTCAAGTGTTTTGTAAACCTGGAAAAAGTGCTGAATTTCTTCAAAATAGTGTTTTGGAAGTTCGCTGATGTCGCTGTAGCAATTGTAGTTTGGATCGTTAACGGGAACTGCAATAATTTTTTCGTCACAGCTGTCGTTATCAACCATATTGAGAACGCCGATAGGCTTGCATTCAACGAGCGTCATCGGCTGAATTGTTTCACTGCACAAAACAAGAACATCAAGCGGATCGCCGTCATCTGCAAAGGTTCTCGGAATAAAGCCGTAGTTTGCAGGATAGTGAGTTGATGTAAAAAGCACACGGTCAAGCTTGAGCATACCTGTTTCTTTGTCAAGCTCATACTTGTTTTTGCCGCCCTTTGAAATTTCGATTACTGCATAAAACTTGTCCTTTGTAATTCTCTTCGGAGAAATGTCGTGCCAAATGTTCATAATTTCTGTCACCCTTCTTAACCTTATTTTTTATATATCCTGTAATACCCTGTGAATCATTACGCTGTAATTTAATTATAAGAAACCTGTCAAACTTTGTCAAGGAATTTTTGTAATTTCAATCAAAATAATTCAAAATAAATAATTTTCGGTCATAATCACTCAAAGATTATGACCGAGTTTGATTATTTAAGTGTTTTAAATTTTAAGTGTTGTCATAAACCTCTCGCCTGTGACCTATAGACAAAGCAAGAATAACAAGTTCTTCGTCTTCTATAAGGCAGAGCAGTCTGTAATCTCCGATACGATACCGCCATTGACCTTTGCGATTTGCCGTGAGAGCTTTTCCCTTTACTCTGGGGTTTTCACAACCCGATAAATTCTTTTCAATCCACGCTTTAATCATCTTCATGGTATATCTGTCGAGTTTTTTAAATTCTTTTTCAAATCTCGGAGTGGTTCTTACAACATAACTCATATGTCAAGTTCCTTCCAAAAATCAGAGATTGGTCTGCTTTCTTCACCGCTCTTTTTGTATTCATCATAAGCGTCATCAAAAACGGCAAGGTCATATTCTTCTTCGATTTTTTCAAACAAAGCCTGTTTAAAAGCCTCTCCGAGTGATATTGAGTGCAACCGAGCATAGCTGTCTGCTATTTTCTTTTCCTGTTCTGTTAATCTGATTGAGAATGCCATAATACCGACCTCCTTGTATAGTACATTGTACTACATTATTATTTCTTTGTCAATGAATTTTATTCGATAAAAGTAAAAGAACACGGCAAAATCAATCTGCCGTGTTCAATGTTATTAAATTTACTTTCTCACATTTTCAACAATAACTTTTACAAACTGAATTATAAATGTCGGGATGAATGCAAGGAGGGCTATAAAGCCTGCCTGTGCGCCTGTGAGTGCGGTAACGCTGAAAAGCGGCTGCATAAACGGAACAAACAATACAAATGCGAGCAGTAATGTTCCGATAAAGAAAGCACCTATGCTTGCCGTATTTGAAAAAAGTCCGAGTTTAAAGATTGAATGTGTACTTCTGCAATTAAAGCCGTGGAACAGTCTTGCAAACGTGAGTGTTGCAAATGCCATTGTGCTTGCAACGGCAGGACTTGTCTGAAGTCCGATATAGAATGAAATGAGCGTTACAACGGCAATCAAAGCACCCTGTCCGAGCATAAGAGCAGAAAAGCTTTTTGTAAGGATTCCCTGTTTCGGATCACGGGGTTTCTGTCTGAGCAAATCTTTTTCGGGCTTTTCCATACCGATTGCAATTGCGGGAAGTGAGTCTGTAAGAAGGTTGATAAACAGAAGGTGAACCGCCTCAAACGGTACTGGCAGAGCCATGATTGAACAGAACAACACGGCAAAAATGCCTGCCATATTACCCGAAAGTAAGAAAAGAATTGCATTTTTAATGTTGCGGTAAACATTTCTGCCGTTTGCAACCGCCTTGATAATTGTAGCAAAGTTATCATCCTGAAGAATCATAGATGCGGCGTCTTTTGAAACTTCTGTACCTGTGATACCCATTGCAACACCGATATCCGCTTTTTTGAGAGCGGGTGCATCGTTTACACCATCACCTGTCATGGAAACAATGTTGCCTTTTCTTTGCCAAGCCTCAACGATTCTGATTTTGTTTTCCGGAGAAACTCGTGCATAAACAGAAATTTTCTCAATTTTTTCGTCAAGCTCCTTATCGCTCATTGCGTCAAGCTCAAGACCTGTAACTGCGATGTCGCCGTCATTGAAAATACCAATCTGCTTTGCGATTGCACTTGCTGTGATTTTGTGGTCGCCCGTAATCATAATAGGCTTGATTCCTGCACGGATTGCATCGGCAACAGCCTGTTTTGACTCCTCTCTCGGAGGATCTATCATTGAAACAAGTCCGATGAATGTATAATCCTTCTCCGTGTCAACCGTGAGAGCCTCATCAGATTCCTTATATGCAAAGGTGAGAACACGGAGTCCCTGTTCGGAATATTCACGGTTAACTCTTGAAATCTCAGCCTTATCTTCATCTGTAATCGGACGAATACCGTCTTTTGTTGCGATACTTACACAACGGTCAAGAATCGAATCAAGCGCACCCTTTGTGAGAATATGATTTACACCGTGCATTTTGTACTTTGTGCTCATCATCTTTCTGTCGGAATCAAACGGAACTTCCTCAACCCTTGTAAGAACATCCCTAAGTACATTTTCGTCAAGTCCGATATGCTGAAATGTTTCAAGCAAAGCGTACTCGGTCGGGTCGCCTATTCCCTTTCCGTCAACGATACTTGAATCGTTGTTTAGAACCATATCGTAAAGGAGATGACGGTGGCTTTCAATATTAAGGTCAAGCTGATCCTCAAGAATACTTTCGCCGTTCACATAGATTTTCTGAACAGTCATTTTGTTTTGTGTGAGCGTACCCGTCTTATCGGAGCAGATTACAGACACACAGCCGAGGCTTTCAACAGCTTTCAAATCCTTGATAACGGCATTTTCTTTTGCCATTTTTTGCGTACCCATTGCCTGAACAATTGTAACGATTGAGCCGAGTGCCTCAGGGATTGCGGCTACTGCAAGTGCAACGGCAAACATAAGAGAGTTAAGAACCGACATTCCGTTGAACATACTCAAGCCGAAAACTACTACACAGATTGCCATAATAATAACGGCAAGTCTGCTCGAAAATTTATCAAGGCTGAGCTGGAGGGGAGTTTTCTTGCTCTTTGCCTGATTCATAAGTGTAGCAATTTTACCGATTTCTGTGTTCATGCCTGTTTCCGTAACAACGACAATTGCTCTTCCGTATGTTACAAGGCTTCCCGAAAAGACCATATCAGTGCGGTCGGCAAGCGGAACTTCCTTTTCAATTGTCTCCACACTTTTGTCAATATTTGTAGATTCACCCGTGAGCGAGCTTTCATTTACCTGTAAAGAATAGTTATTTATTATTCTACCGTCTGCAACAACAAGGTCGCCTGCCTCAAGCACAACAATGTCGCCGGGAACGATGTTTTCTGAATCAATTTCAATTTTTCTTCCGTCACGGATTACCTTTGCCGAGGGTGACGAAAGCGATTTAAGGCTTTCAAGTGACTTTTCTGCCTTGACATGCTGAACCGTGCCGAGAATAGCATTGAGTGTGATTACCGCAAAAATTACGATTGTGCTTTCAACACTTCCCGAAAACATTGAAACGATTGCCGCAATTATAAGGATTATTACCATAAGGTCGGCAAACTGACTTAAAAACACCTGAAAAACAGATTTCTTTTTGCTTTCTTCAAGCACATTTTTTCCGTGTTTTTCAAGAAGGCTGTCAGCCTGTTGTGACGAAAGTCCTTCGCTTGTGACACCGAGCTTGTCAAGAGTTTCGCTCTCGGTCAACTGATACCAATTTTTCATAATTTTCTCCTCCGTTCGGATTGCAGAATACAGACAGACTGAAAAAGGCAAATAAAAAAGACCTTTATTGCAAGGTGCAACTCACCCTACAATAAAAGTCTTGTCCTTTAAGATATAACCGATACCGAAAACGGTATGTACTGACGATTAATATCACAGATTATCTGCGAACTACTCCCCTTTATCTGCAACCATTCTATCAAATTTATTCCTCATTGTCAACAGAATTTTCCGAAATTTTGTTGATATCATCATTTTCGGCAACAATTTCATCTGTGACAAGGTGTCTTTTGCGTTTTTTGGGTTTACTGCAGGTTGCAAATATTATGCCCAAAAATGCAAGAAAAGCACCGCTGCATGAAAAGACTGCGGAAAAATACGGGCGTTCAAGAGCATATGCAACAATTGTTGCAACAATGAAAAGCACTGCAGCAACAAGCATTAATATAAAAGCGGTTTTATAAAGACCGTTCATTTTTCTTTTCATAATCAGTCACCAAGATTGTTTGCAATGTTTGCAAAATCTTCAAGTTTAAGCTGTTCCGCCCTTGCATTCAGAGGAACGGAGGAATTTTCGAGAATTGCGTTGACCTCTGCCTTTGGCAAAGAAAGTCCGGATGCAAGAGAATTTGAAAGTGTTTTTCTTCGCTGTGAAAAGGCGGCTTTTACAACCTTAAAAAACTTCTTTTCGTCATCAACCTTCACGGGCGGTTCTTTGAGAATGTTAAGTCTTAAAACAGCCGAATCAACCTTTGGAGCAGGCATAAACGAGCCGGCACTAACCGAAAACAGCATTTCGGGTTCTGCGTAATAGTTGACCGATACCGTTACCGCACCGCTTGCACGAGAACCCACCTCAGCACAAATTCGCTGAGCCGCCTCTTTTTGAACCATAACCGTGATTGCACAAATCGGCAGTCTGTCCTCAAGCAATTTCATAATTACGGGAGATGTGATGTAGTACGGAAGATTTGCGCACACAACAACATCCATACCCTGAAATTCTTCTTCAATCAGCTTGTGCAAGTCAATTTTAAGAATATCATCGTTTACAACTTTAACATTGTCGTGTTCGGAGAGTGTTTCTTCAAGAACGGGAAGAAGTCGCTTGTCAAGCTCAACCGCTACAACCTTGTCGGCAAGTGAGCAAAGCTCTGTTGTGAGAACCCCTATTCCGGGACCGACTTCAATTACGCCTACTCCCTCTCCTGCGCCCGAAAGCTCTGCCATTCTCGGACAAACTGACGGGTTTATAAGAAAATTCTGACCGAGTGACTTTGAAAAAGTAAAGCCGTGTCTTGAAAGTATATCTTTGATTGTACCTATATCTGATAATTTTTTCATCTTAATATGCGAAGCCCTTTCGGATATTTATTTTTCAGTCTTGAATTTGACGCTTTGCCAAAGCCTGTTGTGATTCCGTTTACGCAGATAGCCGTATAGCCTTTGACATCCTGTGACACGGCAATTTCCTCACCGTGAAGATACGCTGCAATTTCTTTACTGTTCACATCAAAATCAACTGCGGATTTACAGTTTTCCTTTTTAGCTGCCGTAAATGCGCTGTGATGCGGTTCGATTCTGTTCTTGACAATTTCGCCGAGAATAACTCCCGCATGGAGAATCTGCAAGCCTTTTACATCAAAATTATAATTCTGTGGAAGAACTATAATTTTATCCTTTATAACCTCAATATTTTCACCGAACGGTCTGTCGATAAAAATACTGTCATAAAAATCAAAAATTTTCGAGTCAGTTTTATTATTCTTTTTAGGAATATTATAATTAGAATACGGCTCGCCCTTTTTGTGAAGCTTGGCAGCAAAATGTCCTTCTCCGCCGTCCATCGGGAAAATTCTTCTCGCATAATCAAGCGTAGGTCTGCCGAATGTTACGCCCGAATCAACAAGTTCAAAATCGGGATTTTCTGCAAGGAACCGAGAAATTACGCCCTCGTTTTCTTCCTTTGAAAAAGTACAGGTTGAATAAACCATATATCCGCCGTTTTTCAGGGCATCCTTTGCACTGTTAAGAATCAAAAGCTGACGGGCGGCACAACTCTTTACATGCTCAATGCTCCATTCACGCTCCGCATCATTCTTGCGGAACATTCCCTCACCGCTGCAGGGTGCGTCAACGAGAATCCTGTCAAAACGGTTTTCAAGCCTTTTGCAAAGTTCATCGGGACGGCAGTTTGATACAACTGCGTTTGAAATACCCATTCGTTCAATATTCGATAAAAGGATATTCGCTCTGCTTCTTACAATTTCATTGCTCCACAAAAGTCCTGTTCCGTTAAGTTTAGCGCCGATTTGCGTACTTTTTCCGCCCGGAGCGGCACACAAATCAAGGACATAATCGCCCTCATGAACATCAAGCATTGTAACTGCCGAAGTTGCAGACGGTTCCTGAACATAGAACGCTCCTGCATGGTGCAGAGGATTGTTGCCGATTGACTTAACATCGGACGGAATATAGAAGCCCTCATCGCAAAACGGAGTTTTTTTCAGTTCAAAATCAAGAAGTGAACAAAGCTTTTCGGGCAAACATTTTAAGGTGTTGACACGAAGTCCCTTTATGAAATCGTCACTGTTGTAAAATTTTAAAAATTCGTCAAATTCATCACCCAGAAGTGATTTCATTCGCAATAAAAAATCATTCATGAATAAACAAGCCTTTTCGGGTTAATAATAGTTTTGTAAAGGAGGTGTTGAAATGAATTTCAATCAGAATCGGAACAACAATCAGAACAAGAACGAGCAGAACAGCCAGAATAAGAATCAGAACAACAATCAGAATAAAAATCAGCAGAACAGCCAAAACAAAAGTCAGAACAATTGCAGATGATTACATTCTGAAGTTCTCCCGAGCCGTGTCTTTTTGATACGGCTTTTTTCTTTATAGGAATTAATAGCCGTATTCTTCGCCGATGATAATAACCTTGATTCTGTCAATATGTCTTTGCTGAGCGGATACCACATAGTTACAGCAGATTCTTGTGTCACCATGACAACCGTCACAGAGCTCGGGATTTTCTTTTCTCAATGAAACACATTCGCCTGTTTTTCCGCAAGGGGTTTCAATGCCAAGTCTGATTGTATTCTGCGGAGCAGCAATTGTTTTAACTCTCTTGATTGCCTCGTCAATATTCTTTACAATTTTGTTGATACCACATACAACGATAACGCTTTTCGGACCATAAAGAAGTGCGGCAACACGGTTTGAGTTGCCGTCAACATTATAAAGCTCTCCGTTTTCGGTAAGAGCGTTTGTACTCATAAAAAATGTGTCTGCCCTGAAAGTCTGACGGTAAACCTCTTCAACCTCGGGACGAGTCATTCCGGGTGCGGAACGGTCAAGAAAATTGTAATCGGGTGAATTAATCATCTGATAAATTCCCGTTTCGTCAAGAGTTTTTGAACCTCCGCATGAAATTGTTTCGCCCTTTTTAATGAGTGTTTTTACAAGTGCCTGAGCCTCTTCCCTGTTTTCGCAAAAATAAGGTTTCATCTTGTTGCGTTCAAGATTTTTCATAACTTTCTCAACTTTTGCTCTCATTTCATCAGTCATAATAATTTCTCCGTTTCATAATTTCACAAAGTAATAAGCAAGTTTTTGCATTAAAAATAGTTCTTTAAAAGAACAATATCTGCCACTACGCTTGACATTCTGCCTACGGTTACAATCTGCTCACACATAATAATTGTAATATCATACACTTGCCAACATTTTCACCAAAATCATATGTAATCATTATACAATACAAATTGAATTTTGAAAAGAAAATTATTTGTCAACGGCACGGGTTTTGCGAATAAAATGATAAGAGACTAAATTTAGGAGAGATTTTATGCCGTCAGTTTATCTTTCACCGTCATTGCAGGAGTACAACCCTTATATTGACGGAGGAAATGAAGAATATTATATGAATCTTATTGCAGACGCCATGGAGCCTTATTTGAGGGCAAGCGGAATAGATTTTAGGCGAAACGATCCCGATATGACGCTGAGTCAGGCAATTGCAGATTCAAACAAGGGCAATCACGATTTGCACCTTGCAATTCACAGCAATGCCGCTCCCGAGGGTTCGGCAGGCAGATACACGGGTGCAGATATTTATTACTATCCGACAAGCAGTAACGGCAAGCGTTTTGCTGAAATTCTGCAAAAGAATTACAAGGATATTTACCCCGAACCGAACGATGTTGACATAATCCCCACTACCTCACTTGCAGAAGTCAGGCGAACAAAATCACCGTCGGCATTGATTGAGGTTGCATATCACGATAACCCCGAAGAAGCTCAATGGATTAGGGACAACATTAATGCAATCGGCAGAAATCTTGCAAAATCAGTTGCCGAGTATTTTAATATGCCGTTTGTCGAGCCGTAATTTAATTTTGACAAAGAATAAAGGTCAACACGATTATGTGCTGACCTTTTGTTATTCATCAAAATATGCGTTTAAAAATAATCAGATCTTTCGCTCATATTGTTTCTTTCATTACATTTCAATTAGATGTTCACAACATTCGGAACACATATTTCTTTTAATATTAACTGTTTGCCCAACCGCCAAATTTCAATTTGTTTTTATACAACTTCAATATCATTCATCTCAATACTGCCCCAGGCTTTTTGCCAGGTGTTTTGGTATTTATCGGGTTTTCTCCTTCTGAAAGTCAGACCGTCTGCAACCTCTAAGGTTTCAAAGGGGGCGGCATCGTTCTTTCGGCTGTAGAAAACATAGCGTGTATAGTATCCGCCACGGACAATTTTTGATATGTCTATTTTCAATTTTGCCGTGTGGGTTTCGCCCTTTTTTCCCGAATAGAAATTTTCAACCACAAATGCGGTAACGGGATATCTTCGGTAATCGCTCACTTCAATACGCAGGCAAAGATTTTCAATATCAGTCTTGTTTTTCCATGTGAGTTCAAGCAGAATCTGCTCGTCATCATAGAAAATATTATCCTCTTTGCCGTTATATCCGGCAAATTGCAGACATAGGTCATTTCTGTCGGCATGATGCTTGTGTTCGTTTCCGACATATTCAATGGCACGGAAATTTTCGTTTGCACTTCCGAGATAGATTTTTACAGCGTCTTCAACATCGCCGTCAAAAACAATTTTGCCGTGGTCAAGAACTATGCATCTGTCGCAAAGGTCACGAATAGTATTCATATTGTGTGAAACATAGAGGACAGTTCTGTTCTCCTCAGTTGCAAGGTCACGCATTTTCCCGATACACTTTTTCTGAAAGTGCATATCTCCGACAGCAAGCACCTCGTCCATAATCATGATTTCTGCATCAAGGTGTGCCGCAACAGCAAACGCAAGCTTTACGAACATACCCGATGAATAACGCTTTACGGGCGTGTCAATGAACTTTTCGCACTCTGAAAATTCAATAATACTGTCTATTTTTGAAGTGACCTCTTTCTTTGTCATTCCGAGGATTGCACCGTTAAGGTAGATGTTTTCCCTGCCGGTAAGCTCAGCATGAAAGCCTGTTCCGACCTCAAGCATACTGGCAATTCGTCCCCTGAAACGCACTCTACCGTCTGTCGGAGATGTAATTCTGCATAAAACCTTTAACAGAGTTGACTTGCCTGCACCGTTAGCGCCTATAATTCCTATGCGTTCTCCACGGTTTACCTCAAGGTTCACACCGTCAAGTGCTAAAAATGTGTCGCCTTTTGTGTATTGTTTGGCACCGATTCTCTGATTCGGATCTTCTTTACCTCTTTTTTTTGCATACCAACTCTGCAAATCATGACGGAGAGTTCCCGAACCGATTGCACCGAGTCGGTATTCTTTTGAAAGATTTTCAATTTTAATTACGCAATTTTCATTCATTTCAGTCATGACATCATACCGTATCTATAAAATTCTTTTCTACCCTATTAAAGACGATTATTCCGAACAGAAGAACGACTGCCGTAACAGCAAAGCTCAATATGAGATATTGCCACGGAAATGTTCCGCTGCCTAAGAACCCGTAACGGAATGTTTCAATTAGCGGAGCAACAGGGTTTAAGAGTGCAAGCGGACGGAATGAATCCGACACCTGAGAAACAGGATAAACAACAGGAGTAATATACATCCACAATGTTACTCCGAATGAAACAAGCACACCGAGGTCACGGTATTTTGTTGTTACAGACGAAACAATCAGTCCGCAGCCTGTGCCTAAAAGTGCCGAAGAAAGCAGAATCAAAGGCATAAGCAATGCGCATAAATTCGGGTGAACATTTGAACCCGTAAACATATATATAAGAACAAGTATAAAGAACATTACAAAGTTGATCAAAAAACCGATTGTGTTGTAAATTATGTTTGCGCACGGCATTACAAGCCTTGGAAAATACACCTTGCCAAACAGCCTTGCGTTGCCGATAAAGGTTGATGAACTGCCGTTAAGACAGCTTGAAAAAAACGACCACAAAATATTGCCTGCCATAAAAAACAGGAATTGAGGCATTCCGTCAGTTGAGATATTGGCAATCATACCGAAAATTACGGTAAAAACAAATGTTGAAAGGAACGGCTTTATTATTATCCACAACGGGCCAAGTACGGTTTGCTTGTAGGAATTTTTAAAATCACGCTTTACGAACAGCATAACAAGGTCACGGTACTTTCGGACATCACCGAGATTAAGCTCAAACAATCTGCGTTTTGAAGTAATATCGGTTATTTCATTATTTTTCAAGCCACATTCCCCTTTTGTCGGTATTTCACATACAAAAAATTTTAACACATTTATATTTTTGTGTCAATTCAGGTTGATTTGCAGACATAATAATGATAAAATAAATTAAGTTTATTTATGAAAGGAATTTGAAAATGACAAAAATTAAAAAGATTTCGGCAATTATGGTTGCCGCAGTTATTCTCTGCACATGCTTTTTAATCAGCGGTTGCGGCGGTGACACAGAGAGCAGTTCTTCTGAAAAAGCAACTTCTGCAGTTTCAAACGAAGAAACAACATCCGCAAGCACAGACACAACCAACTACAAATCAAGCTACACAGCTATTATTGATGTTAAAGACTACGGTAAAATTGAAGTTGAGCTTTATGAGGAGCTTGCTCCGATTACAGTCAAGAACTTTGTTGACCTTGCAAAAGACGGCTTTTATGACGGTCTTACTTTCCACAGAATCATTACCGGCTTTATGATTCAGGGCGGTGATCCCCTTGGCAACGGTACAGGCGGAAGTGATAAGACAATCAAGGGCGAATTTGCTCAGAACGGTGTTGAAAACAACCTTTCACATACAAGAGGCGTTATCTCAATGGCTCGTTCAAATGAACCCGACAGTGCAAGCTCACAGTTCTTTATTGTTCAGGCTGACAGCACATATCTTGACGGTCAGTACGCTGCATTCGGCAAGGTAACAAAGGGTATGGATATTGTTGATAAAATCTGCGAGGACACACCTGTTACAGATTCAAACGGTACTGTTGAAAAGAAAAATCAGCCTGTTATCAACTCAATTAAGATTGAGGAAAAATAATGAACGGTATAACTGTTCTTGTTGATGCGGATGCCTGCCCTGTTGTAAAATCGGTTGAAAGGATTGCACAAAATCACAATGTTCCCGTTGTGCTTTTATGTGACACAAACCATGTTCTAAAGTCAGATTACAGCGAGATAAAAATTATCGGTGCAGGTGCAGACGCAGTTGATTTGGCGCTTGTCAACCTTTGTAAAAAGGGCGACATTGCGGTAACTCAGGATTACGGAGTTGCGGCACTTGTGCTTGGAAAGGGTGCGTACTGTATTCATCAATCGGGAAAAATTTTCTCGGATGATAACATAGGCGGTCTGCTTATGGACAGACACCTTGCCAAAAAGGCGGGAATGTCAAACGGCAAGCATCACATTAAAGGACCGAAAAAGCGTACAAAACAAGATGACGAAAACTTTGAAAAGAGCTTTGAATCTTTGCTTGTAAAAGTGTTAAATAATTCTAATCAGGAATAATAATTATTTTTCTGCATATACTTGAAATGCACAGAAATGTGTGCTGCAATAATCATAGGCAAAATGATGTAAATAGTCCATTGGGCAAAACGAAACCCTCGAAGCTACCGACTTCGAGGGTTTCTTCATAGGTTGGCTGTTGAAGTTACTATCTATCCAACCACTTGCAAATGTAATTAGGCAATACACTTGCTCCAACAGATAGGAAAAAGGATATAAGCAACTCCAAGAAAGTCGCCTTCTTCCTGACGGAAAGAGTCAACAGCACAATCAGCATATCACATCTGTTGAGATATATTTCAGCCAACCTTTACAAACAGAACACCCCGAAGATTAAGTTCTTCGGGGTGTTTTATGTTTTACCGTAAGAATTTTTGCAGTCGCATACTCGGGCAAAATATGATATAAACGATTCAAACTATCTTCCCGACCGCACCTAACAGCTATTAACTTTTCACTCCTCACTTCCAACGGTATCCGTTGGTTCGGTTGATTTGACTTTTTTCTGATAGGTGTCAATGTTGAAAATACCAAGATTCTGTTTCCATTTCAGGATTCGCTTTACGGATGCGTCAACCTGAGCTTCGGAAATTTCACCGTTTTGAACAGCCTCAAGAACTGCGGGATATTGGGTATCGACAGATGAACAACAGAGCAAATCGTTACCGCATTTTGCCGCTGTGACTGCCGCCGCTTCATCCCCCGTAAAATCCGTGATTGCGTCCATGATAAGGTCATCGGTCATAATTACACCGTCAAATTTGAATTCATTTCTGAGAATATCATGCACCTTTTGTGAAAGTGACGCAGGATATTCGCTGTCCATGCAATTAACTATGTTGTGTGAAACAAGAATACAGTCGGCACCGGACTCAATTCCCTGATAAAACGGTTTAAAATCTGTATTTTCAAATTCCGAATAGTCACGGTCATCGTATGCAATTCCCGTGTGTGTGTCGCTGTTATTGCCGTAACCGGGAAAATGCTTCAGAACCGTGCCGAGCTTTTTTGATTTACTTGTTTCAACAACAGTTCGCACATATCTGTTTTCCATATCAACATCCACGCTGAAAGAACGGTCATACATAAAGCCGTATTCATCCGAGGTCATATCGCACACGGGAGCCAGATTCACATTGATTCCGAGTGAAAGAAGCAAATCCGCTTTTTCTTCTGCATCCCGCTTGACAGCATCCCAACCGCCGTCTGCATAAGTATCTTTTGGAGAAAGAAACGCAGTTTCACGGAGGTTTGGGTTACTGCTGACACGCACAACCGTTCCGCCCTCCTCATCAACGCCGATTAAAAGCGGAATATCCGCCTCGTTCTGATAGCTGTGAATATCGTCAACAACTTCATCTTTGGTTTTACCGTCAAAATCTCTGCCAAACAGGATGTAACCGCCGATATTGTACTCGCTGACCTGTTGCACAGCGTCTTCATCGGGACAGCGTACAAAAAACATCTGCCCCACCTTTTCTTCAAGCGTCATATCGGATATGAATTTATCAAGCTTTCGGTCATTAATTTCTTCGGCTGACATTGTTGTCGGCTGAACAGTCGTCTGCTCTGCAGGCTGTGATTTTTCGGACTGACTGCTGTTTTCGGCACAAGCCGTCATTACAAAAACCATGCATAATGTAAGCAAAGCAGATGAAGTTATTTTTAATTTTCTGTTAAATATTTTCATAAACGCCTTACGCTTTCTGCATTTTAGTCAGCGCACTGCTTGTGACATATACAAGGCACCTTACCGTTACACCGTTTGCCGTGGTACATGATACTGTGGTTTTGCCCGTTTTGTTGGCTGTAATTTTTCCGCTGTTTTCATCAACAGACGCAACAGTCGGATCTGTTGACGAATAGGTTGTTGAACAGGTCGCCTCACCGTCTGCTACAGAAAGATTCAGCAAGCTTGAATTACCCTCTGAAAGTGAAATTTTATTTTTGCCAAAGCTAACCGCCATTGCAAGAAACTTTACATTCACATTCACATTTTTTGTTTTACCGTCAGATGTCGAAATCGTGATAACCGTATCGCCTATGCCCGTGGCAACAATATTGCCGTTTTCATCAACAGAGGCAACTGACGGGTTACTGCTTGAATAGCTGACATCTATATCTCCCCTCAACTCCGTAATTTCGCTGTTAAGGGTGTAACTTTCAAAAAGTCCCATAGAAATGTCACTTTTCGGCAAAACAAGTTCAGACTTGCTCTGTACTGTTTCGTTAAGCTTTTCGGCAACGATGGGACCGTATATCTTCATATTGGCATATGCAAGAGGGTGAATCCCATCGCCTTTTTTGGTTGTTGCATTATATCTAAAATACTGTGTTGTAATTTCCTCATTATCACCGGTAAGCTCTGTTTCTTCCGAAAGGTCAACATAGGGAATTTCCCACTTATCAAGTATATTTTTCATTAAAGACCAATACTGTGACTGTTTTATTCTTGTTGAGCAATTGTGACAGAGTACGAACAGCTTAATTGAGTCTTTATAATTCTTGTCAAGAAAATAGCAAATACTTTCCAACGCACCTGCTGTGGTGTATTCATTGTATTTTCCCGATTTATTATTTATATCGGTCATTGCACCCATTTCAACATTTTTGAACAGGTCATTAAAACCGCCGTCAAGCAGAATAACATCGTAACTGCCTTTCATTTCACGAACACGCTCAAGGATACTTCTGTGGTCTGTGCCGATAAAATCCTTTCTTATTGCAAGAGTTGTGCCGGGAGTGGCCTTGTTGGTCATTGTCATATTATATTTTTCGGCAACATAATTGCAGAAAGAATATGTTGAATTTCCCATTGTGTTCGTACCCGAACCGTAGGCAACGCTGTCGCCGTCACAATACATAGTTCTGCCCGAAAGGTAGTCGGGAGCAGAATACATAGCCTTTGCACACGGAAAAAGCTGTGCGTAAAATTCGTTGCCGACAGCCTGCAAAATAAGATTAACATCATTTTCTGTGATTTTGCCGTCATCGTCAACATCGGCAGCCGTCAGTTCTTCCTCGGTCGGAACAGTGTCGATAAGGCTTTTGGCAAGCTTTGCATCAGCTGCCTCAACAGTTCCGTTGTTATTAACATCGCCGTAAATCACATTGCCCAACGAAAGAAAGTTTAGCGAATTATCATTGCAATATTTTTCTGCGACAGTCCCCGAATAGCCTTCAAGAGTGAATAATGAATCGGTTGAATACTGCTGAGTGCTTATTGTCTGCTTACTGTAGGTGTCAAAAACGCCCTTTTTGGTTGAACAGCTTACCGCAAACGAATCATCGCAAATCTTCGTTACGGACATTGGAATGCTCACGGATTTAAGATTTTTACAATTCATAAACGCACCGTAGCCTACAGTTTTCAAACCAAAATTCAGGTTGATTTTTTCAAGGCTTTCACAACCGTAAAAAGCCCACCATTTGATATTTTTTACTGTGTCGGGAATTGTCACTTCCTTGATTTTGCCTGAATAAAAAGCCGTCCTGCCGATTGAGGTTACAGGCTTTGAATCAATGCTGTCGGGAACAGTCACAACCGCATCCTTGCCCGTATAACCGCAGATTTCGGCTGTGTTATCGTCAAGAATTCTGTATTTAAAGTTTTTGTATGTGTGTTCATCGGTTGCGGCAAAAACGGTTGTACCGACACCTACAACTGATGAAACTATTATTACCGTTGAAAGTAAAAATGATAAAGTTTTTTTGAAATTTCTCATTAAATAGCTCCCATAAATCATTATTCCTATATTTTACTACAAAATGCAACATTTTGTAAATAGGCAAACAACCTAGAATTACCAAAAATAAAAAAACAGAGGAACAACATCGAAAGCAATTCAAAGAATGCTCCGGTTAATCCTCTGTATCCTTTATATATTTTTAAAAAATCAGCCTGCAAGCACAAGCGGAAGAACATCGTTACGGTCAATGTGAAGAACAACCGAAACCTCGTCACAAACCATTTTTTCAGCTTCTTTAAGAAAACGCTCGTCAGTAATGTGAAGTCGTCTGCCCTTTTTGAGCTGGAGCTTACTGTGGAAGTGCATTCTCCTGATAAGCTCAACAAGCTTCATACAATCGCCGCCCGAAATAATTTCCTTGATTTTTTCACATCTTTCGGCTTTGTTGTCAATCCATATTTCATTATCGGTTTTCTGTGACAAAATATCTTTAATTTCATCCGAAGAAAGGACAACACGCATTCTTGACACAAGCATTTCATTCTGAGTCGGAACAAAAAGCGTTGAAGAATCCGAGCAAACAGGTTTTAAAACATAGTATTCAATAGAATCCTTTCCGATTTTTTTCGTTGTAATTTCGGTAATCTCACAAACTCCGTTTGAGCCGTAAAGAACAACCTCACCAATACTGTACATACTCTCACCATCCGTATAATCGCATCATCTTAAATCTCAGATAAGCACTGAGTTCTTACAATATTATTGTACCACATTTTGCATAATTTTGTTATAGGCAAAATTACCGAATTTGACAATTTTTTCACTGTGGGAAATTAGAGCATATTCTACCAAAATCCGTTAAAATAGAATTGGTTTAAATCCGAAACAAGGTACAAAATACGCTCTGCGGATATTGTACGAAAAGGCTCTTGGAAATGCAAGGCATTTTAATTGGAGGCGTCGAGGAATTTATGCCTATTGACAAACACATTTAGATAATTTAAAAGGTCAAAAATGTTATTGTTCGGTATATATTTTAAGTTGATAAAAATGTCTAAATCACAGATATTAAATACAATTAAAGGCACGGCGGGTGTTACTGCAACAAAACAAGCGACAGTTTAATTTCTGTCGCTTGTTATTACACTTTATTCTGTTTTTACGGGTTGCCACATAACTATTGACATTGAGCCATAAATGTCAATTCATCAGCAAAAGTCGTTTTGTAACGGTTACGGATTGTAGGCTGACCAGTTACCGTTTGAATAAATCTTGCCGACATTCACCGTGAGATCAGCAGTTTGGTTTGCACCATTGTTGCTGAAAATCACATTTGTTGCACCTGTCGGCACGGCTATACGGTAGACACCGTCACCGACACTTTCCATTGCTTTTCCAGGCCATTTACCTGCCATATCGGTTGCGGTGCTGTTCCAGAAGTATGCATAGGTGTAGCCTTTTGCATAGACATAAACAGTTGTGGGAGCTGTTGTCGGTTCAACGCTGTAATTTGTCCAATTACCGTTTGAATAAATCTTGCCGACATTCACCATGAGATCAGCAGTTTGGTTTTCACCCTTATTACTGAACACAACATTTGTTGCACCTGTCGGCACGGCTATACGGTAGACACCATCACCGACACTTTCCATTGCTTTTCCCGGCCATTCACCTGCCATATCGGTTGCATCACTGTTCCAGAAGTATGCATGGGTATAGCCCTTTGCATAAACATATGACTTGCCGACTGTTGTCGGTTCGGTTGTGGGAGCAACCGTTGGGGGCTGTGTTGTAGGTACTGTCGGTTCTGTTCCGGGAGCTGTTGTGACCTCTGTTGACGGTTCCGTAACAGGCTCTGTTGCAGGAGTTTCCGTTGTTGGTTCGGTTGCGGGGACTGTCGGCAACTGACTCGGATCAACATATGTACCGCAGTAACCGCAATTTTCAAACTTTACAACATAGCATTGAATCAGGGTTGCGTCCTTGATTGAGATCGTGTTATCCCTGTCAACATCTGCCGCAACGAGGGAATTGTTTGTAAGATTTTCAAACCTTACAATATGCTTTTGAACGAGTGTTGCATCGCTGACATCTATTCTTCTGTCAAGGGTTGTATCACCCATAAGAATCATATTATCGGGTATATCCGTGTTGTAATACTCGAACATATAAGTATTGTTGAAGTCGTTGTAATCGTTTGCCTTTGAGATTACCCTGACTGAAACAAAGCCTGTGTCATCAACATATGGCTTATCAAGCGGAACAGTTATCGTGACGGGGGTATTCTTTGAAACAAAAGGAATGTTCTGTGTGAAGTAAACCTCGTTTGTGTTTCTGTTATAAACCTCAAGAGTTGCAGGAGAGTCATAGCTGAATCTGTTGTACACAACAGCCTTGATGAAGTTTTCATCACCGTCAATATACTGTTCTGCACTGACCGCCATATCGGTATAACCGAGGGTGATATCATATGATGAAGTGTACTTTGCCTTGCTGTCTGTTACGGTAATTGTTATACAACGGTTTACAATCTGTTCGGGTGCTGTGAACGGAACGCTGAACTTCTCGCTTGCACCTGCAGAGAGTGATTTATCTGTTGTTGTATATGTACCGAGTACAGTACCGTCATAGTTCTTTACCGTAAAGGTGAGGTTGCCTGTCGGTTCAAAGCTGTTGTTTGTTACAAATACATCTGCTTTGGCTTCCTTGCCTGCGTTGATTTCGCTGTAGTCAACGCTTGCATCTGTAATTACAGGTTTTGAAACAGAGTCGGCAATTGTTGTAACAAGCTTTGACTCTGTGTTCATATCGTCATCAATTACCTTCGAATCATAATATGTGAATGTAAGCTTGCCGTTAATGTACTCCGGCTCAACATTTTCAATGTAGTTGTCGGATGAAACAAGTGTTACGGGATTTGACCATGTACCGCTTGCCGTGTCAAGATAGAGGGCATTGATTTTGTTCCTGCTCTCTGTGTAAACGATTGCACAGTTGCCGTTTTCATCGTTTACTATTTCAACACCGTTTGCAGCCGAACCTGATATGTTGCAAATCTCCATTTTTGCCTGAGACTGAACATCATACTGCATGAGAGTTCCGTTTTCGTACCAAACTACAACGGATTTGTTAAGAACTTCGCCTGTTGAGATTGCAGTTTCAACATTTTCTGCAATTACATTTGTTTCGCCTGTGGCTGTGTTGCAGACACAGATTGTCTTATCGTCTGTTGTCGAAAGGTCGCCGTCTTTGTCACAGGTGTAAACAACATATTTTGACTTTGAGCTTTCGATAATATCACAGTTGATTACCGTATCAACATTCTGTGCAACAGCCTGTGGCTGTGACCATGTTCCGTTAGCAAGACTGCTCATCATAATTGAGTTGGAGCAGTCATTAAAGAACGGATTGTTTGAAGAACTGTTCATCCAAATTGCTGTGGGAACACCGTTGATGTCTTTAAGAACAGGGTTTGCATCGTATGTACTGTTGTTTGAAATGCGTGTAAAGTTTTCAAACTTGTTAGACCAAAAACTGAACTTTGCAGAATATACATCAATGTTCTTTACTGTATCGGTAATTGAAGAATCTTCCAAAAGCTCTGTGTTACTCTGGGCATAAACAAGATAAATCTGATCTCCGCTTACTGCAAGTGAGTACGATATATCGGCATTTTTGTTGTCATCAAGCTTTGATGCTTTTGACCACTTGCCAGTTGTTGAATCGTAAACGCTGTAGTAAAGTGCGAGTGCATTTGCCGAATTTGTTGCATTTTCGTCAACACTCTGGTAAACCATTACCGCCTTGTCACCGCAGGCTGCAATCTGTGGCTTTGATGCGGAGTATGCATTGTCAAGCAATGCCGTATTGCCGTTGCCGGACTCTATCTCGTCATTCCAACCCGAATTGTAGGACAGCAATTTATCATTTATGTTGTATTTGTCGGCATCATATGCCGCTGCAACAAGCTCGGAATATGCTTTGGCTTTTTTATTTGCATCTCGGTCGTAAATAGTCGTGCTACCCGACACAATAGGGAATTTTTCGGAATAGAACAACAGCTTGACATACAAACCAACTTCACCGCTCAATTCAACGGTTCTCATTTCAAATGTTTTCCAGATGTCAATGCTAAAGCCTAATTCCGCACTACCGTAAATTCCGGCTGAAAGGCAGTTGACACCAATGCCTGCCTCCAAATCAACTCCGAGGTCGATTTTTAAATCCAAGTAGTCAAAGCCATAGGTGTTGTCCTCGTTGTTATATGCAAAAGATGCCTCTGCACCTACACCAAGGCTAAATCCTACTTTCATATTGACAGGAATCCAAGCTATAAAGAATTGACTTTCATATTCACATGCAACAGACACACCGATAAACAGCTTACTCTTTGCAAGCTCTAATCCGCCGTCATCTCTTACATTAAATTCAAGAGCACCCATAAGTGAGAAATCAAAGGACGGGTTCTTATCGAACTTAATTCCCTTAGCCTTGCTTGCGAGAAGATCTTTGTATTCACTTCTGCATTTTTCGACTACTTCGGTGAATGCTGTGTGTCCTTTAAGGCTCTCATAGTCCGTATTATCGCTTGAATCATCCTTTTTGGTCGGATCTTTCTTTTTGATATTTCCGTTTTCAAGTTCCTTTTCAATGTCAAAGTTGACACCAACGGTAACTGTACTCTCAGATCTGTTATATTCATAAGAAAGTCCGAGTTTATCTGTGAACTCAAAATCGAACGATACACCGTTGAGCCAATCAAAAGAAGAATCGCTGAAGAACAGTGAACCCTTTTCGGGAAGTTTTACCGAGATATCGTCAGTAAACACTCTTAAGGAATTGATATTGAGTTTGGTCTTTTCAACTTTGCCTGATTTTAATGTTACATACATATATACAGAGTCGCCATCTGTGAAGTCCGAGGCTGTATAAGTATTTGTATAGATATATTCAGATGAATTTACTTTTCTGCTGTTTGCAGTTAATGCTTTGTCATTCTGAACAATATCAATTTTGGAAACCTCGCCATAGATTTTTGATGAGAATGTTATATTTGCGACACTGCCGTCTTTATTCTTAGCATTTGTTCTGATTGTTGCCTTTGAATTCAGAGCGTCTTTGCCGTCAACATTGACATTGACTACGGCAAATTCACCAACACGGTAAAGCTTAACATTTGTGTGACTGCCGAACTGAACTCCCTCAAAGTACATATCCGTATATGAGTAGTAGCCGTCAGCAGTAACTTTTAAGTAAGCCGAGTCGAGGTCTTTTCTGTCCTCTTCCTTGATGATAACTCTTCCTTCGCCGTCGGTTTTATATATAAGGTCGGAGTTAAGTTCGACGGTTGCACCCGATATCGGGTTGCCGTCCTTGTCCTGAACATAGAATACATACGCTCCGCCCTCCTCGGGAAACTTTTCAAAATACTTTTCGAGGAAGTAATCTACATCGTGAAGCGAAACCTTTGCGTTTGCACCCATTGACGAAACATCGTCAATTATGTTGTCAATGTACTTGTACGAACCGCCAAGCTTTGCATAGCAATGGTAAACAAACTTTTCATTCGGATTAAGTGTTGTTCTCTGCTTGTCCATTTCATATGAAGTGCCGTTTGCATCAACATATTCATCACAGTAGGACTCGTTGAGTTTTTCCCATTTAAAGCTCTCAAGAGCAAAGTCGCCCTTGTTTTCAACAATGATATTGTAGAACACCTTACTGCCGTAGTTATGATCTGCCGCCTCAATTTCAACATCAATAGTTGACGCATTGTGAACCTCAATCGGATTATCGGCTACGAATTTTGCGGAAATCGGTTCGTTGAAGTAAGAAAGCATTCCGAGGAAGTCGGCAGAAATATCATATGTACCCGCCTTGTCGCCTCTGAGAATCCACTTAATTGTTTTCTGAGTCTGTCCCTTGATTTCATCAATATAGACAGAAGCCTTTGGTTCTGACGAATTTGTCTTTACAACGCTGAGGCCGTCAGGAACATTAAGTGTAACCGTGTTGTCAAGCAAGCTGAAATCACTTGACGCGTGGTTGATGATGTGAAGAGATACGCTGAAGAATTCTTTGAGATATGAGAACTCAACAGGAACATCAAGGTAAACGATTGTTGGATCTTCAGCTTTTGTCAAGCTTGAATTTGAACTGCCAATTACACAAGGAGTAAGCTTTCTTGTGCCTGATGATGTTTTCACATAAATCGGGTCCGATTTTGCGGTTTTACCGTTCCAATAGATTACCGAATGAATCGGTTCACGCTCATAAACGAGAGTTACATTGATTTTTACAACATTTCTGTTTTCGGCGGCATTGATGTCGATGCCTGCCGCAACAATTTCATCAAATGTCATTTTGTGAATTTCAAATTCACCCGTAACAATCGGTTCGTTGACAAGAACGAGTGTTACACAAGTTTCCTTGCCTGTAACAGAAATATTCTGCTTAACGGGGAGGTAATCTTTTTTGTATGAAGATACAATGTGAGTACCAATCGGAGCTTCAAACACGGCAAGACCGTTTGAATCGGTAAATGCGTGCTGCTGTTCTTCCTCACCGAGATCGATATAAGCGTCTGTGTTTGGAAGAACATTGCCCTTTTCGTCTTTAAGCAATACATTGACTGTGCCGACAAGCTCTCTGCTTGTAACTGTAATTTCCTTTGTCAGCTTGGCTGTGTTGCCGTCATTGTCAGTTACGCTGACAGTAACTTTGTACTTGCCTGTCTTATCGAAAATATGGAGTGTTTTGCCCCTTTCGTTCTTTACAACGGCTGTGCCGTCACCAAAGTCAAAGCTGTAACTTACAATTTCGGTATCATCTGTTGAGCCTGTTGCGTCAAACATATACTCACTGCCCACTACAACTGTTGACTGACAATCGAGTACGGGAACGGGAGCAATTATGCCCGACACCTTAACAAGTTTGCTTTCGGCACTTGATGAGTTTTTAGCCTTGTCAAAAGTCTCAATCTTGTAGATTACGCTCTTGTCGGAAACGGCAATTTCATTATCGTTGTAGGTGTATGAATTCTTTCCGCTTTCAGCCATTACGGAATCGTAAAGCACATATGACTTGTCATTTGCACGCTTTCTATATATATAGAAGTGAGAAAGATCATCTGCATCACAAGACCATGTAAGGTTGAAAATATTATCGTCTTTTTCAACAAGCTTTACATCCTTGATTTCGGGAGCATCCTTGTCAATTGTGTAGGTTGCGGTTTTTTCATCAGCCTGATTGCCCGATGAATCGCTTGCCGTAACCTTGATTGTAACCTCTGTGCCGCTGTTAAGCTCATCAAGAGGGAGAGCAACCGTTGCGGTACAGTTATTCTTTGAGTTACCTGCAATTTCTTTGATTGTCTGATATGAACTGAAAAGTCCGTTTGTTTTATACTCAATTTTCAGGTTGCTGAGTTTTGCATTATCCGATGCGGCAACCGTGACGGAGTTGTTGTTATTACCTATTCTTGTGCCGTCAACAGGTGAGAGATCATAGATAACAGGCTTTTCGGTATCGTCCTTGACTTTGCATGATACAACCTCCGACTGTTTGCCGACATTGCCCGCAAGGTCAACAGCCTCAACCTTGTAGTAGTAGGTAGCACTGAAATCTACATTTTCATCATATGTATTGACAGTCTTTACATTGTTTTTCAAAAGGGTAAATTCACCGTCAGCGCTGTTGCTCTTGTACACTCTGTAATAAGCAAAGCTGTTGTCGTCTGTAATCGCATTCCACGAAATGTTTACGAATGACGAACCTCCCTCTGTTTCACCCGATGATGCCGTAACACCTGTGGGCTGAATCGGAGCTGTTCTGTCAACAACATATTCGTAGCAGGTAAGGTCTTTATCCTCGGTCACATTGCCGTAGCTGTCATAAACCTTTGCCCTTACAAAAACAGAACCTTCCTCATAGTTTTTGAGGTCAAGTTTGCAGTCGAATGTGCATTTTGCAGACTCGCCTGTTGCCTTTATTTCGGAAACCGTTTTCCAGCTTTCCTTATCTGTTGAAGTCTGGATTTCGATTGATTTTACTCTGTAATCATCTTCTGCTGTGAATCTGAGGTTGATTTCGGATTTGAAATAACCCGGATCGGGAGTAATTTTTGTTACCTTTGGACAAATTGTATCCTTCAAAGTTGTAACTGTGATTTCTTCCGAAGGAGTGCCTCGGTTTGAACGCTTGTCATAGCCGATTACACGGTAAACATAATCGTGTTCGGGAGTAAGACCGCTGAGGTTTACACCGAGGTTTGTGCTTGTTCTTGAAACGCTCTTCCATGCTCCGTCAGATTGTTCGCATTCAACAACAAAGTATGAAATATCATCGTCCGAAACATCGCTCCAAGAAAGTGTTGCCGTTGTGCCGTCAACTGCAATACACTTGACATTCTTGACCTGTTCGGGACCTTGATTGTCGCACATATATCTCTGTTTTGGAGAATAGGTGAAGTTTCCGACAGCGTCATAAATTTTTGCAACAACATACACAACGCCGTTCGGCATTACTGTCGTGTCGATGTTCTGCGAGTAAGAACTGCCGTTATGCTCGTCAATAAGAGTCCAGCTTTCAAGAGGAGCTTCGGGATCGGTTGAGTAGTAAAGCGCTGTTTTTGCAACGCCCACATTATCGTTGCCGACTACCGAGAACGGCTGATTGCCGTAGATGTAGTTATTTGATGCAGGAGTCATCTTGATAAACTGCGGAGGGATTGTATCATTAATCAATCCTGCCGAAACGATGTCATATCTAAGACTTTCCTGACCGTAAGCGTCCGTACCTACGATATAGTAATAATAAGTTACATTTTCTTTAACTTTTTTATCATTATAGCTTGTTGTGTCACGATTTCTGATTTCGCTCAAAAGTTCAAAATCTGTTTCGTCTTCTGCACGCTTATAAATTCTGTAGATTGCTGTGTCGTATTCTACGGAAATCTGCCACGAAAGCGAGATGTAGGTTTCCATAGGAGTTATGGTAACCTCGTCAATAGGTGCAGGGTGAGTTCTGTCAACATTCACCTTGATGTCTTTGTAGCTCTGACCGCCGTCCTTGTCTGTGAATACGAAACGGAGAGAATATTCGCCCGTTACAACATTTTGAAGCGACCAATAGCCTACATAGTCAACACCGTTTGACTGAACATTTGCATTGCAAGCAGACTTCCACTCCTTGCCGTCACGGCTGAACTGAAATTCGCCCTTACCGCCTGTTTTTGAAAGGCTGCTTTCCATTGTTGCGGTAAGCTTGATTTTGTTAAGACCGCCGATATCGGTTTTATTGTTCGGGAGGGTAATGCTCTTTACGGAAGTGCAGGCAGGAGTTACGCTGACTGTTTTTTCCTCTGAGATGACACCCTCTTTGTCAACGGCAACAACACCGTAAACATACTCTTCACCGCTCTTAAGGTTGATGTCGGTGTAGGTCTGATCTGTTGTTTCATCATACTTTGCACCGTTTTTATAGATTATGTAGTGATCAATAGCGTCATAGCCGTTCGGCTTTTTCCACGAAATTGTCACACTGTTGCTCGAAACAGCCGACGCCTTGAGGTCAACAACATAATAATTGTCACGAATAAACTTGATGTCAACATTGCTCATGCTCTTAGCATACTCATGACCGTATGTACCCTCGTAGCAATATACGGTGAGGTCTTTGTAACCTGAGAAAGCTGTTGAATCAATGCTATTTAATCCCTTACCAAGCACTAATTGTTTAAGATTGGTGTTGTAATAAAATGAATTTGAAGCAATTCTTTCAACGTCATTTCCAATATTTACATTTTCAAGTGAAGTACAATAATCAAATGCATTTGAACCGATTGTTTTAACACCTGACAATTTTACTGTTTCAAGTGAAGTACAATGCGGGAATGCATACATATTGATAGAAGCGTCCGTACCTGACAAATCAAGTTCTGTAATGGCAATGTTACAAAATGACCAATATCCAATACTTGTCAGGGCATCCCCTGTAAATTTTACAGTATTTAATTGTCTGTTTTCGTAAAAAGCATAATCTGCAATTGATTTTAATCCTCTGCCGAATTTAACGCTTTTCAAACTGCTTGCTACATACGAGCCCCTGTAACCGTTTGTATTAGCAGAAAAAGCACCGTATCCGATACTTTCCAAACTATCGGGAAATTCAATGCTTTCAAGTGATTTACATACTGTAAAAGCATAGTCACCAATAGTCTTAACCGAATTCTTTGAAAAATCGAGTTTGTTAAGTGACTGACAACTATAGAACGCATAGTTGCCGATTGATTTTACTGCATTACCAAAATCAACCGTTGTCAATACAGGACATTTGTAAAATGCGTAGTCGCATATTGTTTTTTGTACGGTATCGCTGTCCTCAAAAATAACCGTTTTAAGTGATTTACATTCTCCGAATGCACTCGCACCGATTGTCTTAACATTCTTTCCGATTGTTACTTTTGTAAGGTTTGGAGAACTGTCAAACGCAGAATTGGCAATAGTTGTAACCGTGTCGGGAACCGCAAACTCACCCGAACGATTTTTGGGATACAACACAAGTGTTGTCATATCCTTGTTGTAAAGAACACCGTCAACAACTGTGTAATTTTTGTTGTCTTCCGAAACGGTAATCCTATCAATTGAGAATGTACCATCAAATGCTGTTGTAGATATTGAAGTACAACCGCTTCCGATTGATACATTTTTTAGTGATGAACAATTTGAAAATGTATTATCATTAAGCTTTGTTACCTTATTTGGAATATCAATATTTTTTAAAGCAACACAACTTTGAAATGCGCCGCTTTCAATGGTTGTCAGATTTTCTGATAGTTCAACGGAAGTAAGTTTTCTGCAATTATAAAATGCATTCTGACCGATTGTTTTTACACCTGATAATTTGACTGTTTCAAGCGAATTGCAGTTATAGAAAGCCTCTCTATCTATAGAGGTGTCCGTACCCGACAAATCAAGTTCTGTAATGGCAATGTTACAAAAACTTTCACTACCAATACTTGTCAGAGCAACACCTGTAAATTTCACAGTATTTAATGCTCTGTTTTCGTAAAAAGCATAATCTGCAATTGATTTTAATCCGCTGCCAAACTTCACACTTTTAAGGTTACTTGCAAAATATGAACCGGTAGTTCCGTAATCGTAACATGAAAACGCACAACGACCGATACTTTCAAGGCTATCGGGAAATTCAATGCTTTCAAGTGATTTATCAATCATAAAAGCAAAACTTCCAATTGAAGTTACCGCATTACCGAAATCAACATTTGACAATGCCTGACAATTATAAAATGCATAGAGACCAATTACTTTTTTCTTAATTGTGCTGTCCTTAAATACAACATCGGTCAATGCACTGCAACTGCTAAATGCATAAGCACCTACACTTTCAACATTTGCTCCGATTGTAATTTTTGTAAGATTAGGACAACTGCTAAAAGCTCGATCGGCAATTGAAGTAACCGTATCGGGGATAACAAATTCTCCCGATTTGCTCTTAGGATACAAAATAATTGATGTCTTTTCCTTATTGAGCAATGCACCGTCAACGCTTGAATATTTTTCATTGTCCGCTGACACAGTTATTTTTTCAAGTTTTGTTGCATTATTGAATGCAGTTGCCGAAATTGTTGTACAGCTCTTACCGATTGACACACTCTTGAGCGAACTACAATTTTCAAATGTATTATTATCTATTTTTGTTACATTGTCGGGAATTTCAATACTCTGTAAATTACCGCAATTATAAAAAGCGTATGCACCTATTGTTTCCAATTCTGAACAAAGTTTAATATCATCAAGTACTGTACAATCACGAAAAGCATAGCTTCCAATTGACTTTATGCCTGATTTTAAATTTACAGTTTTTAATTTATTACAATTATTAAAAGCGTTATCACCGATGCTTACATTATCACCTGATAAATTAAGTTCTTCAAGCGCAAGATTGTCATAAAAAGCATATGAACCGATTGAAGTAAGATTATCACCTGTAAATTCAAGTTTTGAGATCTTTCTATCGTCATAGAATGCATAGTTGCCAATTGTTTTTAAACCTGTACCAAATTTTACACTTTCAAGATTACTTTCCTTATATGTTCCGCCCGTTCTGTCTGTATAAGGTGAAAAAGCAAACTGACCTATGCTTGTAAGACTGTCAGGAAACTCTAAGCTTTTAATTTTACTGCAAATAGTAAATGCATAATCCCCGATTGAAGTTACTGCATTACCGAAGTCAACCTCTGTCAGAGAACCACAGTAATAGAATGCACGCTCACAGATTTTTTTATTTGCAGTATCACTGTCCTTGAATACTACAGTAGCAAGCAAATTACATTGATTAAACGCATACGGGTTTACTGTTTCAACACCGGAACCGATAGTAATCTTTGTAAGCTTGTTACAATTTTCAAAAGCAGCTTTTTCAATTGAAGTTACTGTGTCTGGAATAACATATTCGCCTGATAAGCTTTTGGGATAACAAACAACGGCTGTTTTTTCTTTGTTATAAAGCACACCGTCAACACTCGTGTAACTTTCGTTATCTTCTGAAACATCAAATTTTACAAGATTGACATTCCTTGTGAAAGCAGACGCTGTAACAGAAGTACAACCCTTTCCGATTGTAACTGATTCAAGTCCTGTGCAATCTGTAAAAGAACCGTCAGCTATTGTTGTCACACTGTCAGAAAATATGACTGTTTTTAAAGATGTACAGCTACAAAAAGCACTTCCCTCAATAGTTGTCAGAGTATCCGACATTTCAAGATTTACAAGTTCATCACAACCGTAAAATGCACCTGACTCAATTGTATTTACACCAGACAACTTTACTGTTCTAAGCGAATTGCAGTTAGAGAAAGCAGACGTGCCGATAGAAGCATTTGCACCTGACAAATCAAGTTCTGTAATGTCAGTATTATAAAATGACCGATATCCAATACTTGTCAGAGCATCTCCTGTAAATTTCACAGTATTTAATGCTCTGTTTTCATAAAAAGCATAACTTTCAATTGATTTTAATCCGCCGCCGAATTTAACGCTTTTCAAACTGCTTGCTACATATGAGCCGTAATAACCGTCCGTATAAGCAGAAAAAGCACCATATCCGACACTTTCCAAACTATCAGGGAATTCTATACTTTCGAGTGACTTACATACTGTAAAAGCATAGTCACCAATAGTCTTAACCGAACTCTTTGAAAAATCGAGTTCGTTAAGTGACTGACAACTATAGAACGCATAGTTGCCGATTGATTCTACATACTGTCCGAAAACTACGGAGGTGATTGACTTTTCACGGAAAGCGCTGTCGGCTATCGAGGTTACTTTCTTATTGTCAATTCTGTCCGGAATGACGACATCTGCGTCGCTGCCGATGTAGCTCAGAATCTGAACCTTTGAATACTCATCAATCAGCGTGTAGGTGAAATCGTCGGTTGTGTAGGTTTCCTGTGCGCTTGCGCCTGTTTCCGAAGAAAACATTTCAGCCGCTTTTACATATGCCGTGTGAAAAACCTCACTCGGCAGGATTGTAAACACGCTGAAAACAGTCATAAACACAAGAACAAAAGAAACCGCTCTTTTGATTACTCTCTTCATGTACTTCTCTCCTAATTTTTTGTTTTTCGTAATGCCCCTTGTTCTGCCTAAATCAAGCCTTAAATTCCGTGTTCAAGCTTTATGCGCACAACAGGACAGCTTGAAACGCACATAAAAGCTTTGCATGAAAAATATGTTGTTGATTTACGGCAGTAAAAGTCATGAGATATTGCATACTTATGCTTTATATACAAAGCACTAAACCATTCCGCAAAAGAATACAATATTTCATCAGACATTACACATACAACTTAATCATAACAATTCAACACGCTAAAGTCAATGAATCTGCACATAAAATCTTAACCAATTTTTCACGCTATTTAACAACATAAGGCCGACAATATTACCAATCGACAATCTTATAACAAATGATGTACATCTTTATATTTTTCACTGTATAACTGCATTCTACAAGATAAATGACGCATAACAAACAAGATTTCAGCAAAATATTTTTGATTCGGACAAAAATAATCCGCCTCCGATCGAAATCAAAGGCGGAAAATGATTATTTATGAATTTTTTTAAATTGAAAACTTGCTTGAATCATATTGATACAGGCTGTGTTATAAAGCCTTCGCAAAGCAAATGCTTGCCGAAAAGTGAAATGACCGACAACAAGCGTCGGTCATTTTCGGGGTATATTGGGTTATAGAAGGAATATATCAATATGAATGAACGAAATAAGCATTGAATACAGACAGAAGAAAGAACTTTTCACGACTAATTTCAAAACTCCAAAACAAATTACCTAAAAACGAATCTGTTTCAATGCTTATTCCGTGGGCATCAACTTTAGCTTTATTGTACAACAAAAGAGTTTTAAATTCAATTGCATTTGCAACGGAATTAAATCTTTGATGTAAAATATCCTTTGGAATTTTTATCTAATTGTTACAAAAATAACAATCTCAACCTTTACAGAACAAAATTCGCCATCTTTTAGGTGTAATTATTGAAGCTATAAATATATATTTATATCCTTTTATTATTGCGTTTATGTCAATTTATTATGATATTATCCAAGAATTTCGTCAGAAAGTTGTTCAAGCTGAGGAATATTTTCTTCTTTCATAGCAGAACGGATTGTCACAACAGTAGGACAAATTTCAACATTTTTCATTTCTTCAAGATATGTTCTCATTGTCTTTGCTGCCGAAGGAGCCCAAGAGCCGTTTTCAACCATAGCAACCTTTCTGTTCTTGTAGCCCTTGATTTTAAGGTGGTGCAGGAAATCGTTCATTATCGGGAACACGCCGCCGTCATAGCTCGGTGCGATAACAACCATTCTGCTGAAACGGAATGCGTCCTCAATATCCTCGGCAAGGTCTGTGCGTGAAAGGTCAGCAATCGAAACCTTTTTGTCGGTTTTTGATTTGATGATTTCACAAAGCTTTTCGGCTGCCTTGGCTGTGTTGCCGTGAACCGAACAATATGCAATAAACACACCGTCGGTTTCAGGCTCATACTTGCTCCATGTATCGTAAAGACCGATGTACCAACCAAGATTTTCGTCAAGTACAGGACCGTGAAGCGGGCAGATTTTCCGAATATCAAGCTTTGCGGCTTTTTTGAGAAGATTCTGAACCTGAACACCGTACTTACCGCAGATATTGAAGTAATATCTTCTTGCCTCGCAAGCCCAATCGTCCTCCTGAGCGTCAAGTGCGCCGAATGTGCCAAAGCCGTCCGCAGAGAAAAGAACCTTTTCTGCACTTTCATATGAAACCATAACCTCAGGCCAATGAACCATGGGAGCCATTATGAATGTAAGCTTGTGCGAACCGAGTTCAAGTTCGTCACCCTCTTTGACTGTAACGGTTTTATCGGCAAAATCAAAATCCGGAAAAAACTGTGGGAGCATTGAAAAAGTCTTTGCATTACCAACAAGCTTCATTGACGGATATTTCTCGGAAACAACCTTAATATTTGATGCATGGTCGGGTTCAAGGTGGCTGATTACAAGATAATCGGGAGTTCTGCCGTTAAGCTCTCTGTCAAGATTTTCAAGCCATTCGTCAGTTTTTCTCTTGTCAACTGTATCCATAATTGCAACCTTTTCGTCAACAATAAGATATGAGTTGTAAGAAATTCCGTTGGGAACAAGATACTGACTTTCAAAAAGGTCGATTGTCTTGTCATCAACGCCAATGTATTTTATAGAATCGGAAATTTTAACCTGCATTGTATTCTCTCCTTTATAAATCTGTGTCCGTATTTATCGGAAATTTTTGTTAAGTCAATTATACTATGTTATCAAGTTGAAATCAAGATGATTAGGATAATTTAAAGACTATGCAAATTTTGTTCATGTGTCTGATTGTATATGAAATTATTTTGCTATTGATTTAAAAGAAAAGCGATGATATAATATTGTTAAAGAAAAATACAAACGGGTTGTTATTATGGAAGTAAAATATTCAAAAGCTGCACTCAAGTTCCTTGCAAAATCCGATAAAGCAACAGTTAATCGTATCAGAATTGGAATTGAGGGGTTAAAAATTAATCCTCCTAAAGGTGATATAAAATTAATGCAGGGATTTGATGACGGCAGACAACGATTAAGAATCGGTAAATACCGTATTATTTTTAAAAGGTTACTTGACGGTACTTATGAAATAATATATATTATGGATATAGGTTCTCGTGGAGATATTTATAAATGAAAGGAGTTGCCGTATATGAGTACGAAAACAGCTGAAATTGCTAAAATGATTGATATGCTTCCCGACAGTGACAAGGAACTTGCCTACGAATTGATTAAGAAACTCGTACTTGCTTGGGATCCTGACTACACAAAAGTTACCGAACAGGAGTATAAAGATATTACAGAAGCGGAAAACGGTGACTTTGTTTCCGAAGACGATATTGATTGGGATAATCTTTCAAGATATGCAAACTAAATAATTGCATTAATTTAGCGGTGGCATTGACCACCGCTTTTTATTTTAGTTTTTAATATTTTGAGTGTATGACATTTACCCACCAAAGCATGATTTTCCACTTTCAATTTTCAATTAACAAAACAGTCCCTTTCAATGCATTTGCAAATTGAAAGGGACTGTTTGTATAAATATTAAAAAATATTAGATTTCAGATTACAAAATTACTTTCTGTTGTTTCTGTTAAAGCCGCCTCTGCGGTCATTGTGAGGTCTGCGTGGACGAGCTGCTCTTTCTGCGTCAATGTCGTTTTCGGGAACAAGACCGTCAACATCAATAAGAACCTGACGGCGAGAGAGGTTGAGTCTGCCCTTATCGTCAATTTCCATTACCTTAACACGGATAATGTCGCCTACATTAACAACATCTGTTACATTCTCTGTACGCTTAACATCAAGCTGAGAAATGTGAACAAGACCTTCCTTACCCGGAGCGATTTCAACGAAAGCACCGAAGTCCATAATACGGGTAACCTTACCGAGGTACATTGCACCCGGCTCAGGATCAACAGCGATTGTGTTGATGATTTCGATTGCACGCTTACACTTGTCGGAATCAATACCCGAAACAAATACCTGTCCGAGTTCGCCGTCTTCCTCAATGTCAACCTTAACTTCGCATTCAGCCTGAATTTCCTTGATAACCTTACCGCTCTTACCGATAACCTCGCTGATTTTGTCAGCAGGAATTGTTGTTGTGAACATCTTGGGAGCGTACTTTGAAAGCTCTTCTCTCGGCTCTGCAATAGCCTTGAGCATTACTTCATCAAGAATGTAGTTACGAGCCTTGTGAGTCTTGGCAAGAGCCTCTTTAACCATTTCGGGAGTAAGACCGCTGATTTTGAGGTCCATCTGAATAGCTGTGATACCGTCATGTGTACCTGCTACCTTAAAGTCCATATCACCGAAGAAGTCCTCAAGACCCTGAATATCAACCATTGTCATCCAACGGTCGCCCTCTGTGATAAGACCGCATGAGATGCCTGCAACAGGAGCCTTAATCGGAACACCTGCGTCCATAAGAGCAAGAGTTGAACCGCAGATTGAACCCTGTGAAGTTGAACCGTTTGAAGAAAGAACTTCCGAAACAAGGCGAAGTGCATACGGGAATTCTTCTACCGAAGGAATTACAGGAACGAGAGCTCTTTCTGCAAGAGCACCGTGACCGATTTCTCTTCTGCCCGGACCACGGCTTGGCTTTGTTTCGCCGACTGAGTAGCTTGGGAAGTTGTAGTGGTGGATATATCTCTTTTCTGTTTCACCGTCAATGCCGTCAAGGAGCTGTTTGTCGGAAACAGGACCGAGTGTTGCGATTGTGAGAACCTGAGTCTGTCCTCTTGTGAACATACCCGAACCGTGAACTCTCGGAATTACGCCAACCTCTGATGCGAGAGGACGGATATCGTCCATTCCTCTGCCGTCAACACGCTTCTGCTCATCGAGTAACCAACGGCGAACAATGAACTTCTGTGTCTTATAAAGGCACTCGTCAATGAGAGCTTCGCTTTCTGGATAAATCTCGTCAAATTTTGCGTGAACTGCCTCATAGATAGGCTTGAGTCTTTCGTCACGAATTCTCTTATCATCTGTATCAAGAGCAACCTTAACATCTTCTTCTGCAAATGCCTTGATTGCCTCAAACATATCATGGTCGGGTTCAAGACTTGCAAACTCAAACTTAGGCTTGCCGATTTCAGCCTTGATTTCCTCAATAAAGCTGATAATCTTCTGGTTAGCCTCGTGACCTGCCATAATAGCGTTGTACATATCGTCATCAGATACGCAGTTTGCACCTGCCTCGATCATAGCAATTCTTGTGCTTGTTGAGGCAACTGTTGTTGCCATCTGAGAAATCTTTCTCTGCTCCTCTGTCGGGTTAATGATGTACTCACCGTCAATCATACCTACAGAACAACCCGAGATAGGTCCGTTCCACGGAACATCAGAAATTGAAATTGCGATTGAAGCACCGATCATGGCAACAATTTCAGGCTGACAGTCGGGATCAACGCTCATAACCGTACAAACGATTGAAACATCGTTTCTCATGCTCTTGTCAAAAAGAGGACGGATAGGACGGTCGATTACACGGCTTGTGAGGATAGCCTTTTCCGAAGGTCTGCCCTCTCTCTTGAGGTAAGAACCGGGGATTTTGCCTACTGCGTACATCTTTTCTTCATAGTCAACCGAAAGCGGGAAGAAATCAACGCCCTCTCTTGGCTTTTCTGATGCTGTAACAGCAACATGAACTGTTGTGTCGCCGTAGTGAACAAGACACGCACCGTTTGCAAGCTGTGTCATCTTGCCTGTTTCAACCTTTAAAGGTCTGCCGGCAAATTCTGTTTCAAATACTCTGTATTTGTCGAATGTCATAAGTCGATTCATTTTAGTAAAATCCTTTCCGAAACATAAGTTTCACATTTTAAATAAAGTTCAAATTTATTCAAACGGGATTTTACGCCGATTTAGCAATAAAACCATTAAACAAAACTGACAAACACACAAAAGCATATGTTATTTAATCGTTTTACCGCTAAAAAACAGCAAATAAAAATCCCGCAGAAAATCGAATTTAGGGCAAGCTTTCGCTTGCCCTTGTGTACTTAAAAAATTACTTACGGATACCGAGTCTTGCAATGATAGAACGATATCTCTCAATGTCTACCTTTGTGAGGTAAGCGAGAAGGCTTCTTCTCTGACCAACCATCTTGAGAAGACCTCTTCTGCTGTGGTGATCCTTCTTGTGAACCTTGAGGTGCTCGGTAAGGTCATTGATTCTCTTTGTAAGAAGAGCAATCTGAACCTCCGGAGAACCTGTGTCGCCTTCGTGAGTTGCGTACTCAGCCATGATAGCCTGCTTTTCTTCTTTAAGCATTAAAAATTCCACCTTTCAAAAATAGTCGCCAACATCTCAGGGCAGGGCTGTGAAAATCCGACAAACGGCATACTCCCTGTTCCGAGACACGGTCATCTGTTTTATATTATCACAATCACAGTCAAAAGTAAAGTGTTTTTTACAAAATCTTCTTTGCTTTTTCATTGTAGAGCATATCTATATATTCACAAATTTTCTTCTGATCTTCTTTAGACATTGAGCGATATCTTGCAATGATTGCTCTTTCGGAAAGAGTCAGTACATTGAGCGTCATGTCACCGTCGGCAACTCTTCTTTCAAAATAATCTCTGTTGTCAAGAATTGCGTTATAATCGATACCGAACATTTTAACGATTTTTCCGAGAAGCTCGTGGCTTGGTTCAGAAACTCCCGTTTCATATTTTGTATAAGTTGTTCTGTTTATCTTTAATGCGTCCGCAACCTGCTGTTGGGTAAGTCCGCACTGAATTCTGTAATAACGCATTCTGAGTCCTACCGAAGCGTCGATATTACTGCACTTTCTTTTGGGCATCTTCTGCACATCCTATCACATAAAAGTATTTCCGCTTTGCACACTGCGATTCAATTATAATACTTTTAAATAAAATATTCCACAAATGTGATAACACTTCACTAAACAAAAATCGGCATGATTTTTGTGCATTATTTTGTATTCATAAATATTTTTTTGATGAATTATACCTGCATCTATTATTATTGATTCGTAAAACTTTTATGCCTCTCTTCCGGTTTTTGTAAACCTCTTTTTCTAATTTGGTATTGAAATCTTTAAATTTTTGATGTATAATCAGGTAGCAGAAGTTAGTGTGTATGTTTTTATGCAATTTCTGCGTTCTGTATTTTTGCTTTATTACAGCCGAACAACCGATAAATTAAATGCTGGAGTAGCGCAGTTGGTAGCGCAACTGATTCGTAATCAGTAGGTCGAGGGTTCAAGTCCCTTCTTCAGCTCCATAACAAAAACCGCATCAGAAAGCCGTTTTCAGGCTATTTGGTGCGGTTTTTATTTGTTTATTTTTACCGTAAAACATTGCGAAATATCGCATAATATTGCTTAAATATTAGTCAAATGTCAGTCAAAAAGCAGCAATCACATCAATCACACATATATACCTAACACATTATGCATATAAAACTAAAAGCACCCTGCATTCTGCAAAGTGCTTTAATAATTACTCTTTCGTATTCGTTTTAGCCGGATTTTTAATCATTCTGCCGTTGACGAAGATGTAATCATCATCGGAGTTTGCGTTTTCGACTGCTTCGGTTTCACGCTGAACTTCTTCTTCCGTAAGGACATACTGCACATTATCACCTGTGAAGTAGCCGACAGACTCCTGCACACCTTTTGCGATTACGGATACTATTATATAGGTTGCAATCATCGGGTAGAAAATTACCGAGAGAGCAACTGCAACAACAAGCATTGCGCCCTTTGTATAGATTACTGCGAGGAATACTGCGAATGAAACTATTACGACAAGCACAAGTGCTACAATATTTCTGAGAATTTTACCGAAAATCAACAGGAGTGAATTTTTATAAATGTCACGGAGTCTGAGGTCATAGGTAATTGTTAGCATGGGTACATAGAACAGCATAATCAGCATTGCAATTGAGAACACTATATATATGGTAAAGACAGAGCCGTAGACTATGTCTGTCTGAGCAAGTGTTCCGTAATAGAGAATTGCAAAAAACGAACATGCTACTATGAGGTAGGCGACAAATCCGTTGAAGATTGATTTTTTCAGATTTTCACGAAATGCCTGTACAAAAGTTTTGAAAACATTTACATCCTCTTTTTCAACCGAAATTTTGCGGATTACCATTACAAGTCCGGAATAGAACGGCATTGCGGGAATTATACCCAAGCTCCATAATATTACATTGTTGAATCCGGACAGAAAGCTTATGAGAATGAATATTCCGGAAAATACAGCAAACGGAATTGAGTACATCAATCCCGCAAATAACAGCTTAGGAAATCGGGTGAAGAATCGTGCAAGTGATGATTGATTGAAATTTTTCATAATTGCTAAATTAACCTTCTTAAAAAACAAATTTGACATAATCTTAGCACAAAACGCTTGTCATTTTCAATAGAATGACCATATTTGACAGGTTACAATATTGTAACTTTAATGTTACTTTAATATTTCTTATTTGACAAATAAGTCAAAAAACTCAGAAAATATGCGGTTGTTTTTTGTTTGATTTTGAAATTACATTTGGTCAATACCTTCGTTTTGACTAATCACAGAGAAATTTTTTAAAAAAATCTATTGTATTTTCATAAATAGTGTGTTATGATTGTGGCAATAGAGAGAACACAGAATGTTGTTCTCTCGCCAATATCCGGGTTTAGCGGATAAATATTTTTAATTAAGGTGAAAGCTATGAAAAAATCAACACTCAAAAGAGCTGCAGCTCTTGCAGTTGCAGGTATGATGACTGCTACTGCTCTTGCAGGCTGCGGCGGTTCTTCATCATCAGGTTCATCAAAAGATGATTCAAAAAATGCAGCAGGCAACGCAAAAAACGGTAAAGTTTACTATCTTAACTTTAAGCCTGAGCAGGACAAGGATTGGCAGGCTCTTGCTAAGAAGTACACGGACGAAACAGGTGTTGAGGTAACTGTTAAGACAGCTGCCGAGGGTACTTATGAGTCAACACTTACAGCAGAGATGGACAAGGACAACGCTCCTACACTCTTCCAGGTTAACGGTCCTGTAGGTCTTGCTAACTGGAAAGACTATTGTGCAGACCTCAGCTCATCAGAAATTTATAATCAGCTTACTTCAAAGGATTATGCGCTTGAAGAAGACGGCAAGGTTTACGGTATTGCTTATGTAATTGAAACATACGGCATTATCTACAACAAGACTCTTCTCCAGAAGTATTGCGATTCTGACTTTGCTTCGGTTAAGAAAATTGAGGACATCAACAGCTTTGAGAAGTTAAAGACTGTTGCCGATGAAATCCAGAAGAATAAGGATAAGCTCGGCGTTAAGGGTGCGTTCACATCAGCAGGTATGGATTCTTCATCTGACTGGAGATTCAAAACTCACCTTGCTAACCTTCCTATCTACTTTGAGTACAAGGATAAGGGCATCAAATCAACAGACGCTATCGAGGGTAAATACCTTGAAAACTATAAGAACATTTGGGATCTCTACATCACAGATTCAACATGTGATCCTGCAGACCTCGCAAGCAAGAAGGGTACAGACGCTGAAACTGAGTTCACATCAGGCGAAGCAGTATTCTTCCAGAACGGTAGCTGGGAATATTCAATAGTTACCAAGGCAGGTATGAAGGACGACGAACTCGGCATGCTCCCGATTTACATCGGCGCAGGCGATGAAGCTAATCAGGGTCTTTGCACAGGTTCAGAGAACTACTGGTGTGTAAACAACAAGGCAAGTGCTGACGATCAGGCAGCTACTCTTGAATTCTTGAACTGGTGTGTAACAAACAAAACAGGTACATCTGCTCTTGCTGACGATATGGGATTTGTAATTCCTTTCAAGAATGCTAAGGAAGCAACCAATGTATTTGTTAAGATTGATAACGAGCTCACAGCAGCAGGCAAAACTCCGGTAAGCTGGAACTTCACAACAATGCCAAGTGAAGATTGGAAAAACGGTGTTGGCACAGCTCTTACACAGTATGCAGCAGGTACAGGTGACTGGGACGCTGTTAAGACTGCATTTGTACAGGGTTGGAAAACAGAATATGCAAAGGCTAACGGCTGATTGTAAAATTTCTGTTTTAATTTAACAGGTTCGGTAGGGGGGCGGCATTCCGCCCCCCTTTCTTATGAACGGAAAGGCAAAATATTATGTTTAGAAAACCTAAAAGAAAAATTTATTTTCTGATATTTGTTCTTCCCACTCTGGCTGCTTTCCTTATAGGTTTTGTATATCCGTTCTTTAACGGCATTTACCTTTCATTCTGTAAATTCAGAACAACAAGCGACGCAGTATTCATTGGGTTCGGAAACTATGTCAAAGCCTTTCAGAATGAGGGCTTTTTACATTCATTCTGGTTTACGGTACTGTTTGTTATAGTATCGGTTATACTCATTAACCTCATTGCGTTTTTTGTGGCGTATGCACTCACGCTCGGAATCAGGGGCTCAAATGTATTCAGAACTGTTTTCTTTGTTCCTAACCTTGTAGGCGGTATCATTCTCGGCTACATCTGGCAGTACATTTTTAACGGTATTCTTCAGTATTACGGAACAAACCTTGCGCTTAACGCAAACTTCGGCTTCTGGGGACTTGTAATTCTTATGTGCTGGCAACAGGCAGGTTATATGATGATTATTTACATTGCCGGTTTCCAGAGCGTACCTCATGATCTTTATGAGGCGGCTAAAATTGACGGCGCAGGCAAAAAACAGTTGCTTACAAATGTAACATTGCCAATGATGATGCCTTCCATCACAATCTGCACATTCCTTACACTTACAAACTCATTTAAGCTGTTCGACCAGAACCTTGCCCTCACAGGCGGTGCTCCGGGTATTGTATCACAGGGAAGCGGTACAATGGTTTATCAGACGGAAATGATGGCTCTCAATATTTACAATACATTCTATGCAAACCAGAATTCTCGTGGCGTAGGTCAGGCTGAGGGCGTTATCTTCTTCGTAATTGTTGTTATCATTGCCCTTATTCAGCTTTACTTCACAAGAAGAAAGGAGGTTCAGCAGTAATGGCAAAAGTTGCAGCAAAGGCTAAGGATAGGCCTGTAAAGAAAAAACAAACCGTAGGAATGAAAATTTTAACAATCCTCTTCTCTATTGTGTCAGTATTCTATGTTGCTCCCGTTTTCATTGTACTGATGAACTCCTTTAAGAGCAATGCGGCAATCAGCCGTGCAATCTTTGAATTTCCGAATGCAGACAGTTTTCAGGGCTTTCAAAGCTATATGACAGGTATGTTCCACGGCAACTATCCGTTCTGGAAGTCAATTGTATGGAGCTTCTTCATTACAATCGGCGGTGTTGTGCTTATTCTTTTCTGCACATCAATGTGTGCGTGGTACTTGCAGCGTTCAAATTCTCGTATATGCAAAATCATCTACTATTTCTGCATTTTCTCAATGGTTATTCCTTTCCAGATGGTAATGTTTACCCTCTCAAAGACAGCCGACAGTCTCAAGCTTACAACTCCGTGGGGTATTTTGATTATATACCTCGGGTTCGGAGCAGGACTTGCGGTATTTATGTTCTCGGGATTTGTTAAATCAATTCCTGTTGAAATTGAGGAAGCCGCAGATGTTGACGGAGCAGGTCCTTTGAGAACATTCTTCGGTATTGTTCTTCCGATTATGAAACCTACTTTTATTTCGGTTGCAATACTTGAAACAATGTGGATTTGGAACGACTACCTTCTCCCCTATCTTATTCTTGATATGGATTACAAAACTATTCCGATTCACATTCAGTATCTTAACGGCAGTTACGGTCATACGGACACAAGTGCTATTATGGCGCTTATCGTTCTGAGCATCGTTCCGATTATTATTTTCTACTTTGCATGTCAGAAATACATCATCGAGGGTGTTGTTTCAGGTGCTGTAAAAGGTTAATCTTTCTTTCATTTTATTTTCAAAAGACGGCTGTGTACATTATGCTACACAGCCGTTTTTTTCTCTTGTGTTTTTTCTCTTGTGTTTTTTCTCTCGTGTTTTTTTCTCTCGTGTAGACAGTTTGTATAATGCCAAACAAATTATCTACACGAACAGGGTACGGCGGCTCGCCGTGCGGGCGGATAATATCCGCCTCTACATTTAAACGCAACTTCTATATATACAAAAACAATCGGGCGACAATGATTTGCATTTTGCAAACTGTATGCCCGACCACAATTTTACATTTTCAATTTTCAACTTTCAATTTTAAAAAAACTTCCGCTCGGGCATAATATGTTTTTGATATTACAAACTATCTACACGAATTGGGTATGGCGGCTCGCCGCGTAGGATTGTTCTTTAATAGAATTATACTGCATACAAAAAATCGGGCAATCGCGATGACTGCCCGACATGCGGAAATTTTATGCGTTAACTTTTACCGTAAAAATCAGATTGACTGAAGAACAGGCTCACCGTTTTCGGCTGTAAGGTGCATTGCAGTAACACCGCCTGCACCTGCCTCAATCATTGCGTTTGCAATTTTCTCCTCAACCTCTCTGCGAATTGTGTTTCTGAGGTCACGAGCACCGCTTGCACCGTTGCATGACTTTTCTGCAAGGAGCTGACAAACCTTTTCGTCAAATGTGAATTTGATGTGCTTTTCCTCAAGAGTCGGTACATACTCAGAGAGCATAAGGTCTGCAATCTTTACAAAATCGTCCTTTTTAAGGCTGTTGAATACGATAACCTCATCAACTCTTGCGATAAATTCAGGACGGAGGAACTCGGAAAGTGCCTTCATAACCTTTTCTTTTGAGGCATCTTCTTCAGTCTTGCCAAAGCCTAATGCGCTGTCCTTTGATGCAGAACCGGCATTTGATGTCATAATGATAACAGTATTTTCAAAGTTTACTGTTCTGCCGTGAGCGTCTGTAACTCTGCCCTCGTCAAGAATTTGAAGCAAAATATTGAGAACATCGGGATGAGCCTTTTCAATTTCATCAAAGAGGAGAACCGAATAAGGTCTGCGGCGAACTTTCTCCGTTACCTGTCCTGCCTCATCGTAACCGACATATCCGGGCGGTGAACCGATAATTTTAGAAACCGAATGTTTCTCCATAAATTCACTCATATCAAGTCTGATGAGAGTTTCGGGGGTATCGAAAAGTTCCTTGCTGAGAACCTTTACAAGCTCTGTTTTGCCGACGCCTGTAGGGCCTACAAAGATGAACGATGCAGGTCTGCGGCGAGGTGAAATCTGAACTCTGTTTCTTCTGATTGCAGATGCAAGAGCCTTTACAGCCTCGTCCTGACCGATAATTTTCTTTTTAAGCTCGTTCTCAAGGTCGGCAAGCTTTGAAAGCTCGTTTTCCTTGATTCTTGATGCGGGGATGCCTGTCCAGAGTTCGATTACCTTGGCGATATCCTCCTCTGTAACCTTTGAAACGAGAGTTTCGGGATCAATTTCTTTAAGGTCGCTGTCAATTCTTGCAAGGCTTGTGTTGACCTCGGCAAGCTGTTCATAGTTTACCTCATCGGCATTTGTAAGAGCGTCCTTTCTGACAAGAAGCTTCTGTCTTTCGTCCTCAAGCTTATCGTGACGCTCCATGTTTTTATTGCGGAGAGCGGCACAGGCACAGCTTTCATCAAGAAGATCGATTGCTTTGTCGGGAAGAAAACGGTCTGTTATGTATCTTTCGGAAAGGACAACCGTCTTGCGAACGATATCATCGTCAACAATTACACGGTGATGTGCCTCATAATAGCCTTTTACGCCTGCGATAACATCAATTGACTGAGCAATTGTAGGCTCACCGACCTTTACGGGCTGAAATCTTCTTTCAAGAGCAGAATCCTTTTCGATATATTTTCTGTATTCGTTGAATGTTGTAGCACCGATGACCTGAACCTCGCCCCTTGAAAGAGCCGGCTTGAGGATATTTGCGGCATTCATTGTACCCTCGTTGTCACCTGTGCCGACAAGGCTGTGAACCTCATCAATAAAGAGAATTATGTTGCCGTTCTCCTTGATTTCGGAAACAAGTCCTTTGATTCTGCTTTCAAACTGGCCTCTGAACTGAGTACCTGCAACAAGTGAGGTGAGGTCAAGAAGCTGAATTTCCTTGTTTTTAAGTCTTTGAGGAACATTTCCTGCGGCAATGCGGAGAGCAAGCCCCTCTGCAATAGCGGTTTTACCTACACCGGGTTCACCGATAAGGCAAGGATTGTTCTTTGTTCTTCTTGAAAGAATCTGAATTACACGCTCAATCTCGCTGTCTCTGCCGACAATGCGGTCGATTTTGCCCTCTCTCGCCTTGCGTGTTAGGTCTTCACAGTAAAGATTGATGTGCTTTCTGTTCTTTTCTTTTTTCTCTTTTTTGCCCTTTTTATTATTATCCTGATTTGTCGCATTGTTGTTCTGTCCGCCGAACATACTGTTGAAAAATGCAGGGAATGCAGGTGCACCGTGAGAGAAGTCATCATCCTCGCTGCCGTCACCGTCTTTAACAAAATCGCCCATCTGCTCGGCAAGGTTATCCGCACCAAGCTGTTCCATAAGCTGCGACATATCGCCGTCACCCATACTGTTCATGAGGGTGTTCATCTGATCCTGAACATTTTCAAGGTCCTCATCCGAGATACCCATTTTGCTGATAAGATCCTCAACCGGCTTGATTCCAAGCTCTTTTGCACAGGTAAGGCAATAACCTGCCGTCGGGGCATCTTTGGAATTATTATTTGAAACGAAAACAACCGCAGGCCGTTTTCCGCATCTTGTACAAAGCATAGCATACTCCTTTTTAGGACACCAAATTGCACATTTGCTGTCATGGTAATATAAGAATTATACAACTGTTTAACAAATAATTCAATATTTATTTGTCGGAATTTATTTATTTTTAATGTCAGCTGTCTTTTTAAGTGATTCGTTGTACTCCTTAATCATTGCAAAATAGATTTTGCCGTAACGATACAAAGCGTATAGCATGGATGCGGCTGTAACCGAAAGCAATATCAGATCAAGCACCATATTTTCGTAGGCAAAAAAGGCCTTGAGAAATACGATAAGACATACGGAAAAGTAGAAAATGATTGTTCCGACCTTTCCGTACCAGTTTGCAGAAGGCGGAGTGAGTCTTTTTTTGATTAAATCAGCACCGCCGATGAGCATAATAAGGTCTTTGACCAGAAGTGTTACAAGAATCGGAAGAACCATAGGCACATAAATCACCATACAGATAACAACCGCAAAAAGCGTTACCTTGTCTGCAATGGGATCAAGGATTTTTCCGAGAGGAGTTACCTGATTGAGTTTTCTGGCAGCCATTCCGTCAAAGCAATCGGAAAGCCCCGACAAACCTATACATATTGCCGCATATATATACTGTTCCGCAAGGAAAAAATATACAAACGGGATTATAAGCACAAATCTTACATAAGTGATAATATTAGGTATAGTAACCAAATCGGATGTTTTAAAGCTCCACACATCTTTTTCTTTTTCCATTACTGTTCCCTCCTGTTTCTTCATTCAGACTGCAACGCTGAAAAATTTAAAAACAGCACCCGAAATCATCGGGTTATTAAGCATTTCGGGATTTGAAAACTCAAGCACTCCCGAAAAGATATTAACGGCAAAAAATACAAGGATTGCCGCCTCTGCAAGTCCCAACACACCGCCGAGAAGCTTATTAATCTGTTTCACCACGGGTATTTTAAACACTCTTGCAAGTTTTTTGACAAGAATTTTTATAATTATAAAGATAATTATTGATATAACTACACCGATAACCAAGCGGAACATTCCTGTGATAACCGGCTGAATAAGATTTTCCACCGAAGCTGACACCGCCGCTGCGGCAGAGTTCGGAACCTGAAAATCGTTTGTATAGACACTTGAATCCAATCCGAAAATTGAAAGGAAGAATCCGAGCATTCCCATAACCCAGTTTGGCAAAGCCGAAAAACTGTTTGCAATGGCTGAGTTGATGCCCTGAGTGTCAATCATTTGTTGCAGATTTGTTGTTAAGGTCTGCTGAACAAATGCCGTATAAACCCACGATGCAAGAAAATTTGAAATGTGATATGCAAGAAAGCCCGTGAGAGCCACACCTGCAACATTGAGAATTGTAATTGCTATGCCACGCTTGAAATCAATAAAAAACAAAAGCGCAAACACGGCAATAATAATTATATCTGCAACCAAATTTATTACTCCTGTTTTGAAGTTTGAGCGGTATCGTCGCTCGATACACTGTCAAGGTCAATAAACCTAATTTGATTTACGCTGAGAATGTAAGCGGTGTAGTCCGAGGCAAGCACAATCTTTTTTGAACCAGTTCCCGAATTTGTCGAATAAAGCAAATCGCCATTTTGATTATAACCGTAAACAACATTTCCGTCAAGGATTGCAACCGTACCCTTGTAGACAGAAAGCGAATCGGCTTTGTGTTCGGTATTTATTGTGTACTGTGCCTCACCGTTGCTGTTATAGCTTATGAGAGCAACACTTCTTCCGTCACCGCTCCTTGAAAGAGCCATTGTATAGGTTGATGTATCTGTGTTAAAGCAGTAATTTGAAAGAGTTTTGTCCTCATAGCTTACTGTTTTGTAATTCTTTTCACCTTTTTTAACAATATAGCTTGCCTGTGAGCCCACAAGAACCGCCGTATCTGAGGTCAGATACTTGCAATCAAGCACGCTGTCACCCGAAATTTTGTAGGTTGAAACAGGCTTTTCCTGTGAAAAATCAAGCACATAAACGCCCGTTACCGCTGAACCCTTATCACTTGACACACCTGTGGCAACGCAACCGGAGCCGTCCTTGTTAATTGCTACCGATGTTATATAATACTCTGAAAAAGAATATTTGTAAATTCTGTTATTATTTTTGCTGTAGGCATACAGCGTTGTAAGATAACCGTTGTCCTCGGTAACAAGACAGTATGTACCGTTTGAGGCAACATCACCTGTGTATATTTTATTTTCGGCATTGCCTGAGTAAAGCGTTTCGTCAAAACTGCTTATCTCATAGCTTGAACTGCCGATTCCGTATGTGAGAAATCTGTTTTCATTGTTTTTCATTACGGGATTTGAATGTGTGAGCTGAAGTCGTGCAACCTCTGTACCCGAATTTGTAAGGGTTACGAACGAGGTGTCCGACGCATACACGGCATGTCCCTGTGACACTGCAAAGTTGCCCGATGAAACCTCGGAACCGATAATGTCAACGGGATAGCCGTGACCGGCATTTCCGAGTACATCATAAGTCCACCAGTTTGAGATGTTCTCCCATGTGAGCTTGTCACGGTTTGCAAAGGCAAAAACTATAAGTCCTGCCGCAATGGCAATACACGCACCGAGTACGATTTTCTTGACAGCTTGCGGCGACATTTCGGTTTTTTCCTGTTCATAATCGTCAAGAGGCATATCCTCATAGCTCATTACATCTCTGTCGGTTTTATGTGTCTTTCGTTTTGAATAATGTCCTTTAAATTTTTTAAACATCAGCGTTCACTCCTTTTTTGTGAACTGTTGTCATTTTCATAATTCACACGATTCAGGTACAATCCGCAAGCCTGTGCGGTGGGACCCGAATATTTTCTGTTTTTCTTTTCTATAATGGAGGGAATTTCATCGGGAGCAATTTTACCCTGCTGAATCCTGAGAAGTGTTCCCACCATAATACGAACCATATTATACAAAAAGCCGTCAGCCTCAACCTTCATTGTAACAAGGTCGCCCTCACGGGTTACCGAAAAGGCTTTTACATTTCTGGTCATATCCCCTTTTTCACGGTTATCAAGCGTGCAAAAGGAAGTGAAATCGTGTCTGCCGACATATGCCTGAGCGGCTTTGTCGAGCAGATTTTCGTCAATTTTGTATCTGTAATGAAGTGCGTATCCGTCAAGAAACGGATTTCGCACCTCGCTGTTCCAGATTTTGTAGATATATTCCTTGCTTGTGCAGGAATAGCGGGCGTGAAAATCGGGTGCAACCTCTTTGCAGTCAAGAACCGCAATGCTTAGCGGCAGCCAGCGGTTAAGCGCCGCCTTGAGCCTTTCGGGCTTTATGGGATGCTCTGTTTTAAGGCTGATGCAGTACATATTTGCATGAACTCCGCTGTCTGTGCGACTGCATCCCTTTACATCAAAGTCATTGCCGATAATCTTTGAAAGAGCAGTTTGAAAAGCCTCCTGAACCGTCATTGCGTTCTGCTGAATCTGCCAGCCGTGGAACTCTTTTCCGTCATATGAAATTGTGAGAAGAAGATTTCTTAAACTGCCGCAGGCAGGAATATGTTGCATAAAATCACTCCGCCGATTAGAAGTGCGACCATTACAAAAGATACATAGTCACGCTTTGCCATATGAATAGTTTTCATTCGTGTTCTTCCTGTTCCGCCACGGTAGCAACGGCACTCCATAGCTGTTGCAAGCTCATAGGCTCTTCTGAATGCCGAAACAAAAAGCGGAATAAGAATAGGGATAAACGCCTTTACCCTCTGAATAATATTACCCGACTCCATATCGGCACCTCGTGCCTTTTGAGCCTGAGTAATTTTGTCGGTTTCTTCAAGAAGTGTGGGAACAAATCTTAAAGCAAGCGACATCATCATTGCAATCTCGTGAACGGGAAAGTGCAGTTTTGCAAGCGGCTTCATCAGTCTTTCGATTGCGTCCGTAAGCTCTGTCGGAGAGGTTGTGAATGTAAGACAGGAGCTTGCAAGGATAAGACATATGATTCTTACCGAAACAAAAATTGCTCTGTTAATGCCGTTTAAGGTAATTTTGAAAATTCCCCATTGTACAAGCGGATCACCCGAACCGTAGAACACATTGAGAATTGAGGTTACTATTATAATAAATATAATTACTTTCATGCTTTTGAAATAGAACTTTGCAGGCACCTTGCTTGCCGCAACAAAAAGTGCGGTAAAAAGCACAACAAGCGCAAGCGAAGCATAATTAAAAGTACAGAAAATAATTACGAGAAATCCGACAAGCATAATCAGCTTTGCACGGGGATCACATTTGTGGATTACGCTGTTCGCAGGAAAATACTGACCGAACGCAACATCTCTTACCATATTTTACCCTCCTTGTCAAGCAGTGAGGAAATACAGTCCATTGCCTCATCAACAGTAAGTATTCCTTCGGGAACATTAAAACCTTTTTCACGCAGTTCAAGCATAATCTTTGTTATCTGCGGTACTCGAAGTCCTATTTTTTCAAGCTCTCGTCCCTTTGAGAAAACTTCTTTTGTCTTATCAAACATAACGAGGTTTGACTTGTTCATAACGATTATCTTATCGGCAACCCTTGCAATGTCTTCCATGCTGTGGGATACAAGGATAACGGTGTTTTTGCGTTCCTTGTGATACTGCACAATCTGGCTCAACAGCACATCTCTGCCCATAGGATCAAGACCTGCGGTTGGTTCGTCAAGAACGAGAACCTCGGGATTCATTGCTATAACGCCTGCAATTGCCGCCCTTCTCTTTTCACCGCCCGAAAGGTCGAACGGAGATTTTTCGAGAAGTTCATCTTTAAGTCCGGTAAATCTTGCGGCGTCATTTACCGCTTTTTCAAGCTCTGCACCGCTCTTGCCCATATTCGTAGGGCCGAATGCGATGTCCTTGGCAACGGTTTCTTCAAAAAGCTGATATTCGGGATACTGAAATACCATTCCGACTTTGAAACGGATTTTTCTGATATCCTTGGGATTTGCCCAGATATCCTCGCCGTCAAGAAGGACCTGTCCCGAAGTTGGTTTCATAAGTCCGTTGAGCATTTGAACAAGTGTTGACTTGCCCGAGCCCGTGTGTCCCATAATGCCGATAAACTCGCCTTTTTCAATTGAAAGGCTCAAATTATTGACAGCGGTTTTCTCAAACGGAGTGCCTGTTCCGTAAACATAGCTTAAATTTTTCAGTTCAAGCACCTTGCTCATGACAGCACCTCCTCAAGCATTTTTACACATTGCTCTGCATTGAGAGGAAGTTTGTCAAATTTCACTCCGCACCCCCTGAGTCTGTATGCAAGCTCTGTTGCCTGCGGAACATCAAGACGGTGCTTTTTGAGCAACTCCGCCTGTGAAAAAACATCTTCGGGCGTACCCTGAGTGAGGATTTTTCCTGCGTCCATAACGACAACTCTGTCGGCAAGGACTGCCTCTTCCATATAGTGTGTGATGAGGACAACCGTCATATTCTTTTCACGGTTGAGTTTTAAAAGCGTTGTCATTACCTCGTCACGGCCGTTAGGGTCAAGCATTGCCGTGGGTTCGTCAAGAACTATGCATTGCGGCTGCATTGCAAGAATTCCCGCAATTGCAATACGCTGTTTCTGACCACCCGAAAGCTTGAACGGAGCGTGTTCACGGTAATCGTACATATCAACGGCTTTGAGGGCATCATCAACCCTCTGTCGGATCTCCTTTGGCGGTATTCCGAGGTTTTCGGGGCCAAAAGCAACATCTTCCTCAACAACGCTTGCAACAAGCTGGTTGTCGGGATTTTGAAGTACAAGTCCCACTTTTTCTCTTATGTCATATGTCTTGTTTTCATCTGATGTGTCATCTCCGTCAACATACACTTTGCCCTTATCCGGCAATAGCATTGCGTTGAGATGTTTTGCAACAGTTGACTTTCCGCATCCGTTGTGACCGAGAAGGGCAACAAATTCACCCTTTTCGATATTGAGAGAAACACCGTCAACCGCATTTTTGTACGGCTGACCGCTTTCAATGTCGGAATATGAAAAGCTGATGTTGTCAAGTGAAATAAAGCTCATTTATTATTTCTCCCATATTGCGGTTGAGCCGCACGGCAATACAAGTCCCGTGTCGCTCACCTTCAGTCCTATTTCATCGCTTGATACTTTTCCGCCGAAGTCCTTCTGCAAAAGAACTCCGAGCAAATACTCCATTACAGCGGGAGAAAGTCCCGTTGTGTAGGAATTGAGAATGAAAAACAGCGGATTGTCTGAGAGAACCTGTTTGCACAGGGTTACGAGTGAATAAAGCTGTTCTTCAAGTTTCCAGACCTCACCGCCCGGACCTCTGCCGTATGACGGAGGATCCATGATGATTCCGTCATACCTGTTGCCACGGCGGATTTCACGCTGTACAAATTTCACGCAATCGTCAACGAGCCAACGGACAGGTCTGTCGGCAATACCGCTTGATGCGGCATTTTCCTTTGCCCACTGAACCATGCCCTTTGATGCGTCAACATGGCAAACGGTTGCACCTGCGTTCATACACGCAAGAGTTGCACATCCTGTGTAACCAAAAAGGTTGAGAATTTTAAGCGGTCTGTTTTCGTTTTTAATTTTTTCTGCGGCAAAATCCCAATTAACTGCCTGTTCGGGGAACACACCCGTGTGCTTGAATCCCATAGGCTTGATGTTGAAAACGAGGTCGCCGTAATTTACAGTCCAGCGGTCGGGAACTTTTTTGTACTGCTCCCAACTTCCTCCGCCACGATTTGAGCGGTGGTAACGGGCATGTGCCGAATACCAAAGAGGATTTTTCTTTTCGCTTGACCAGATAATCTGCGGATCGGGACGGATAAGGATTATATCTCCCCATCTTTCAAGTCTTTCCCCGTCAGAGGTATCTATAAGTTCATAATCTTTCCATTTATCAGATAATCGCATTATGCAAGTCTTTCCCTTACTACCTGTGCGGCTTCTTCCGCAAGGTTCTGAATTTCTTCGAGGTTTTCGCCCTCGAGCATTACTCTTACGAGAGGTTCTGTTCCCGACACACGAACAAGGATTCTGCCTCTGTCACCGAGGATTTCACTAACTCTTTCGATTTCAGCCTTGATTTCCCTGTCTGTATAGAATGAGAGCTTGCCCTCTCTGCTGACCTTTACATTAATGAGCACCTGCGGCAAACGCTCCATAATCTTTGCAAGCTGACTGAGCTTTTCGCCTGTTCTCTTCATAATGCTGAGAATCATTGCACCTGAAAGCTGACCGTCGCCTGTTGTTGCATAGTCAAGCAAAATGATGTGACCGCTCTGCTCGCCGCCGATATTGTAGCCCTCCTGCATCATAGCCTCAAGAACATATCTGTCGCCAACCTTTGTTGAAACAAAGTGCATATCGTTTTCTTCGCAAAACTTGTTAAAGCCCATGTTTGTCATAATTGTTCCGACAACGGCATTCTTTTTGAGTACGCCTCTCTGCTTCATATCATTTGCACAGATTGCAATAAGGTAATCGCCGTCAACAAGGTTTCCGCTTTCGTCAACCGCAAGACATCTGTCGGCGTCACCGTCAAATGCAAGACCGCATGAAAGCTTGTGTTCACGAACATACTTCTGCAATTTGCTCATATGAGTTGAACCGCAGTCACGGTTGATGTTCACACCGTCAGGCTCGTCAAAAAGCATATGAACCTTTGCACCAAGCTTTGTGAAAAGCTTTTCGGCTGTTCTTGAAGAAGAACCGTTTGAGCAGTCAAGTGCGATTTCCATACCCTCAAAGTCGCAGTCAACTGCCGAAACAAGGTGGTCAATATACAAATCAGCCGCCTCTGTATCATATGTTACTCTGCCGATATTTTCATCTGTTGCGGATGCATACGGAACAACATGGTCAAGTACGATTTCTTCAATTCTGTTTTCGAGGGCATCGGGAAGCTTGCATCCATCAGAACTGAAAATTTTGATACCGTTAAATTCAAACGGGTTGTGTGATGCGGAAATCATAATACCTGCATCGGCATTGTATTTGCCTACAAGATAAGCAACCGCAGGAGTAGGAACTACCCCGAGAATGTGAACATTTGCACCTACCGAGCAAAGTCCTGCAATAAGTGCGCCCTCGAGCATATCGCCCGAAAGTCTTGTGTCCTTACCGATTAAAATTGTGGGGTGTTCAACCTCATCGCTGATAAGAACCATTGCCGCCGCTCTGCCTATATTCATTGCAAGTTCGGGTGTAAGCTCTGCGTTTGCAACACCTCTTGCACCGTCTGTACCGAATAATCTTCCCATTATATATATTCCTCCGTTAAACAATTTGTAGATTGTAAATTTTCAAAACTGCAATTTTCGGTATAACCCAAGTAAAAGCCTTGCACTCTGTTGAATTATACACTCATATTGTGACTGATTTATGACTCCCTGTCACCAAAGAGAGTCGGCTGTGTAGGCTGTGCATTTACAACGCCCTTAGGAAATTCACAGCCGAGATGCTTGCAAGCCTCGGCAGTTATGCATCTGCCCCTCGGTGTTCTGCTGACAAAACCTATCTGCAAAAGATACGG